>JAABUL010000001.1_pt1 | contig 365194 bp, 414 predicted proteins | sample 5559151 | NCBI WGS metagenome assembly JAABUL01 (sample SAMN10711876, study PRJNA513368) | rock metagenome | isolation source: Antarctica rocks | place: Antarctica: Victoria Land, Pudding Butte sud
CATCCGTCACTCTCCCCCCTCCCCTCATATAATTCGGCCCCCCCAGCTCCCGGATCCGCATCTCCCACTGCCATTTTTCTCGGAACAATTTATTGAGCTCATCGTTGATATCGCGGATCTGGTAGTCGCTTAACGCGGGATCCTGGATCTTGGTGACTTTGCGGGAGATTTCTTTGAGGACTTGGCCGCGCCAGCGCTCGCAGGTGGGGATGTGGTCGAGGGTGGAGATGGCTTTGGGCCGGCGGCTCTTGTTGATGTCGAGGATGCCGAGGTCGCTGGCTTGTTGCGCGCGGAAGCGGAAGAGCATCGATTGCGCTTTTTCGGCGTTGCGGGCCATGGTGGGTGGTGGGAGTGGGGGTAATGGGTGATGGGTGTAGGGTTTCCGGGGGACTGGTGGTATTTGCTGTGTCGAAGTGCAGGTGGATTGAAGATCTTGTTCGAGAATGCTTGTCTCTGGCGGGCGTTTGATATTTTGATATTTAATTATTTGATATGCGCTAATTGGCTCTATGTAACGGGCGCTAGTGGCACGCCATGCGCGTTCTGGACGACAGAGGCACGGCGGAGAAGAGGCGGATCGACCTCAGCATCGCTCGCTGCAGCTTTTGGTCGAAACTTGCTTGGCCCAGCCGTCTCACTCCTTCTCCTTGCCGCAGGTGGAGGTCTGCTGGTTGGATCAAGGACTGCAGTGGCAGCAACGCCAACTCTATCTTCGAGAACGGGCAGCTAGTGCAGCTCGACGTCTGGTGGCGCTGGCGAGACAACCTCCACCGCACAGCCTGGCGTGGAAAGACTGCAGACCACATGCCAAGCATAGCAGGTAAGGAAAGCACTATTCTAATCTGTTAACTCTTGTCTTCTTACAGATGGACCCGGTCACGATTGCAACATCCGTAGTAAGTACCGCCGCAATCTTGAAGGCATAGTCGAAAGACGTCACTTAGCAGATCTTCACATACCAGGCCAAGATCACGTCAACATGCCTCACTATCGGGACGGCGATCTACGACTTTTCTCAGAAGTACCAGAATGCCCCAACCGCGATGGTGGCGATCTCGTCAGGGGCCACCGTTATCAGTGCTACGGTGTCCCATATCCAAGCGCTCATTCTGTCAAAGCCAGACCCTGAGTATCTCCTACGATCGAGGCCAGAGCTCGCGGCGACTCTGGATACTTCCTTAATTGGCTGCATGGTCCTGTTCAGCTGCCTTGAAAAGGAGATGCAGGAGATTACCAAATATGCTACAGGTAAAGACGAAATTTCATGGAAGGGCAAGGTCAAGTCCGTCTGGAAGCAAGAGCGGTTCCAGGAGCTGCTAGATGGATTGAGGGGACAGCAGCTGGCTATCAATACGCTCATCCAGCTGCTACAAATGGACTCTTTACTGGAAATCACTCGTCTCTTGCAACAGAAAGGTCCAGAACTCAAGGAGTCCGTAGAACGGACAGAATCACTGCGATCGAAGTACCCATCATTAAAGCTTGCCGAGTCAATCTATAGCCTGCGAGACCGGATGAGCGTACTTTCGGCAGCCGACACGATGGTTGCTTCTTCAGAGCTGGAATTTGCGTTCGATGATATCATCGTGAACAGCGCGGCATATCGAAGAGTATTTGCGACAGCGAAGTCTCACGCGCCTGACCCATCACCCGAGCCAGCAAGGTCTACTGCCGCCATCAGAGACTCCGCGGAGCACATTGGAGAGGACAGTGCGGAATACACCTGGTCCAGAGCGAAGGCTACCAAAGTCTCAGCAGATTTCTCCCATCACTACGCTTTGGACGACATCAGGCCTGAGGATAAGGTCACAAAAATCTCCAATGAGCCCACCTGGCCAGACTACACGACATACACAGGTCCAAGGCACGAAGGCCGCTCGAGTCCCGGCTTTGACCTTCAGAGTCGGCAGCGGAGACAGCGCAGCGTACCCACAGCTTCGAATCGCTCCTCCACCTCGCGAATTCCACCGCCAACGGAGTCACCGCAAGGCTCGACGACTTCAAGGCTCATCCGTGAGTATTTTGCAGAACGCGATTCGGAGCACGTAACACGGAAACCTTCACACACCATCTCCGACTGGTTCCCAGAAAGCGATGCTGAGCACGAAAACAAAGCATCTTTTCCAACGCCACCTGCGCCACTGCCCAGTCCAAATGAGGATGCGCGGCCAAATCGTTTCGCGGAGCTTCGCACGACGAGGAGAGCAGAGAGGGCCGCAGAGTGGGCGAGACGGAGTGCTTCTTATGACGGGAACAGCGACGAAGCCGAATTGAGTGGCGGAGGAAGTAGGCACCATAGTTTGCAGACATGACGCACTGTTTACTGACAATGCACGCAGTATCCAGATCCAGTCTTTACAAGAGCCAAACAAGGGTGGCCGTGTGGCTGGGCATCGAATCTCGTTCAAACCGCAATTGGGCTGATAGTGCTCTACCAGGGGAAGGCGTGGAAGGGCCCAATATCGCCAATGAGGCGCCTCTTGAGAGCGAGCAAGCTGCACCGGTGCGACTTCCAGCGCCGATTATCACCCAACTGCCGGTCGAAGATCTCTTACCTCAGCTTTGTGTTTGTTGCGAATGCCGTAGACCACTAGCCGGACGGTTTGTACTTCAGGGATGGGACGGCGAGTACCATCTGGAATGCTACTCGAGGCTATTCCTGCGGCATCTCTAGCCTCGCCAACTCCTCGAACAGCTCGTAAGCCTCGCGAGTAGTCGAGACTACTGGGCTTGAGTATGTGGTTGTATATATACTCCTATCTACATATATACGTGTAGACCTGTCGTGCTCCTCTACCATTAGTCAGCGCACAAGTATTGAACCTCCCTCAAAGTTGACCAGTCGCTGCTGCCATTATTCTGCAACAGCTCAATATCTCAACTACGCCATGATCTGGCCTGACTCTAATCATCAGATGGCCTCTCGTGGTGCCACCTAGAAGACCGATGCCGGCCCCGTCGTCCCTTCCGGGCCTCTGTAGACGCCGAAGCTCACCACTCTCGAACTTCCAATCCTCGATGGTATGCATCTGGCGCACTACATTATTATGATCCGCGATCGACCACAGCGACAAGTATTTCGATGGATCATGATCGTCATACAGCATTCGATCCATCACCCATATCGCCGCCGATCACTTGACGTCAGAGGTAAACAAACCAGACGCGTATTTCAGAGGGTAGGGACACATTTGCAATGCCTGAACTTGCAATCACATCTACCTTCGCGCTAGCAGAGAAGGACCCAAACACGGTACAGGGACACTTTTCGAAACCACAAGACGACGGTAACGGTTTTCAAGCTATCGTTCGGTGTCTTTATGCTCACAGTCTCCAGGTCAGAAGCAGAAAGCCTCGAAGAAGGGCGAGAAGGGCAACACGAAGCCTCCTGCTGGCAAGAAGTCATCTTCTTCGAAGAACGAAGACGCGAAGAAGACAGCCTCCAACGACAAACCTCCGTCCGCGGCCGACCTCGGTGACGTTCAGCTCGAGGGCGAGAGCGACGATAGCGTCCCAATCTATGACACCTGCGATGACATCCGCAAGAAGCTGAACGAGCACATCGCGAAGCCAGGCGTCACGCAAGCCGGCTTCGCCCGTGACCTCAGTGAGCTCATTCAGAGCCAGAAGATCCAGGCCGACGGCATCAGAAGGTTCCTCAAACTCAAAGGCCCACGAGCTGGTGGCCATAATCCCGTCTTCTACGCAGCATATGTCTACTTCGAAAAGCTGAGGCTAAAGAACGGCAAGAAGAAGAGTGCCAAGAGGGAGAAACTCGAGGAGGCTTGGGAAGAGAAAGGTGGGTTTCCACGAGAAGGCAGCCACAACATGCACTTGATCTGCCCAGCTGGTACACACCCGACGATCGACTATCTGGGCAAGCTCCAGCGTAAAGGCACGCCGACATATGGACCCATCGGGACGAAGAGGCCACGCAAGCCTTGAGCGAAGTTGGAGGTATTTGTAAGATAGGTTTGTGGCCGTGTGTACGAGTACTGTACGTTGTATGTTGGAGCCAGCACTGCCAATGGTACCATTCGCTGTCGCAAGTGATGAGGGCTTCTGCTTCACTTCGGCCTCTTGGAAGGCCGAACAGACCGAGTTGTTTGATTACCAATCTCTTGAATCGAACAATCTCTGGCATATATATGTGAGCCTGTCGAGTCGAACAAGCGTAAGTTACATATCTCAATAGTCCACTACCCAGTCTACAATCCTCTCGAACAGCACTCGTCAATCCAACCAGCTTCAGACCCCAGGTACGGTGTTGACGTTCAACTTTTCACTCGAGACCGCCATCGATAGCTATGGCGAACGTTACCGTGACTCAGAAGCACATCCTGACCGTCGGCCTTACCAAGTACCTCACCGGCAACACCATCTCCTCAGCAATCGATGCAGACTGGACCGCGAAAGTCGATCCCGCCACTCGTAAGCAGTTCAATAATGTTGGCTTCGATATCGATCCAAACGATTTCCCCGAGAGTCTTCGAGACCTACGACAGACCCTGCACAGCCAGGAGTGGGATGGCGTCCTGATAGGCTGGTGTACGAGAGGGTATGCTGAGCGAACGGAGCTCTTCGAGCAAGTTATGAATGTGTGCGTGGACGAGACGACTCGCGGTGCCAAGGGCAGCCGGGCTAGGTTGATATTCTCGACTGGGCCGACGAATCTCGCGGAAACGACGTTGCGGTCATTTCCAGTGCTGGGCTGAGAATGTCCTCGGAGCACACAGGCTATAGCAGACGGCCTGGGTCATGACTAGCCGGTCTAATAGCTGCATGGCGTGACCTCTGGCATACTAGACCAATATCCCAGAAGACGGAATGTTCAATGGGTTGCCTGAGGGCTATCTTTGAGGCTACCTTTACGCCATTCGATATTCTTCCCCGTCATTGATGACACAGCCAAAAGCTGAAAGGTTCCAAGCAGTACAATGCTACAATGACACGGTATGGAGCTGAGGCCTTGCACAGAGTCAATCAGGCCTCCTGCCGCTTCCATTTCACAGAGTTGTAAATTTTAGCGTCGAGTGTTACTTGATGGCATGTATCTAGCCCTAATCCTTCCACGAATTTGCGGTCAAACTGCTCCTATGGTGGTCGAACAACGACGATATGCAATTGTAGCATTAACAAAAATGGATCAACTATTCCCTGCGACAAACGAGAGCCAGAATAACGTTTCCGTCTGTAATGACACTGTCCTAGTAAAAGCGCAACATCCTCGTCCTCAGCCTGAAAAAGCACCTCACGGGACAGTCCATCGACGAAGTCATAGCATTCGACTGCCAACGTCCTCCCAATCGCCTCTATGCCGCCAAATTCAACTTCTTTGGCTTCGATATGGATAGTGAGAACGAAAGGTCCACGCTCACCAAGACGAGGAACCTGCTACGTCTTCGCGAACCAGATCTAAGGAGTCAACGAATCGATTGCTGGCACTGCATCATGAGCGGGTGTAGTCTGACGCAGCGGCCTGAGTTTGCGGCACTTTTTGAGAAGATTGAGGAGCTTTGTGCGGAGGAGATGAAGAATATGGAACTTGCGAGAATGATGTTCTGTATGGGACAGCTGGACCTCATTCAGGCCACGGCGCGAGGCTTCCTGACAGGTTAATGCTCTGCAGAGAACAAAGACTTGCTTGGTGGCCAAGTGCTATCAATTGGCTGTGAAGCTGATCGTTGCTGGCAATCTCAATGCATATCCATTCAATCGTTGTTCCAGACCTTTCGTGGCCAGCTTGACCTCCGCTTTTGTGATGCAGACGGTCTGCTCCCACGTCATTATTGCCTGCGCGTCTCTGTCACCGACAATGTTAACCGTAGTCTCGAGAGTCTTCGTGTTGAACGTGCAATAGTCGATGGTTCCAGCATCAATCTCCACCCACAAGCTGATCGCAGCAATAAAGATTCTCTTCCTGATCGCGTCTCTCGGCTCGACTCTCCCCAGTGTTCCATTGTTTTCCAGTTTAATGTTGCCACCAAAGCTGACCCAGCCGAAAATCGGATGCTCGACCAGATACGTAGCAGCACCAAGAACGTGACCCAAGAAGTTAGGCCCGTAATCACCAGAGTAGGTATCCCACTCGAGCGTATCGGGGTAGGAGTGGAAAGCCATGCTGCCAAATCCATCTTCGTCGATGTTGGTGAGCGGACCTTGGTTGCCTCCGTAGCCGACGCGAAGGTCATAGATAGCATCCAAGCTTTGCGGGTCTGGATGCCTGCGATAACTGTCTAGCATAGGCAGTGCGTTCAGACCAGAGCCATAATGATGGATCTGACGCTCGATACGAGCGAGGTCGATGGAGCCTGCGTACAGGAAGTCCCAGTACCTTCGAGCATTGCCGTGCCAACCCCAGTGTGGCACTGTAGGCGAGTAGCCCCGAATAGCGTTGATTGTCTTGTTCGCCGTGATAGAATCATTGAAGTAGCGTGCCCAGTAGTACACTCCTTCCTCGCCTGTTGAGTCCTATGCCATCTCGCTGCCGAACGGATCTGCTTGGCCTGCCCATAACTGCTGCCGAGCTTGCATCAAATGTTCCATGTGCACAGCCTCATCCGTATAGTTTTCAGCGTACAGATCTGCCAAAAGTAGTCCCCAAACGGTCTCACCCATCAGCCCAACGTTCCAGTAGCATGTTTGTGGTGTGCCATCAGAGTCGTTGCTGACTGCATACTTGACTGTGTTGTACGCTTGAGCTAGGTACCACTCTTTCGGCTGACGGGCCAGAAGTGTTGGATTAGTACGTCCAGCGCGGTAGAGAGCCCAACACAAAGCAGAAACATGAACGTAGTCGTAGGTTCGGTTAATAAGATACGCAGCATTTTTGTTCCACGACTCTCCAGGATTGATGGTCCAGTTGAAGTACGGATCGTACTGATATTTTGGCACCAGCTCTGGCTCGTAGTAGAAGAGGCTCTTTCGGACGGCATATATCTCATCGCCAGCAGAGATCTGAAGTCTACCCCAGACCGCCTTCTCAACCATCTCTTCCAGCTTTGCGATCTCGGAGATGTCTGGCGACACGGACTGCTTCATCCCAGCGGCCAGAAAGGAGCCAGCACCACCTTCATCGCTGAGACCTGCTATCCACGTCCGATTGTCTTGGAGAACGTAATCGTCTGCAGTTCGGTTGTACGTGATAACTGAGGGTGCACGGCCGAAAGGGTCGGAGGTGTTCGTGTACCACTGCTCGTGCGTCAAGAAAGAACCAAGCTCAGATATGGTCTTTGGACTTGAGTGCGTGATCCAATAGTGGACAGTCTGGTGTAAGCCATCAGCGTAGCGTATATCAAGTCTTGCTCGGCCGAAGGCGTTGGCTGATGCCACGATGTCGAAGCCTTGCCAATCATCGCCGTAGGTACCACAGCTGGTTGCATGTAGTGAGTGCTTGGGGGAAGCTGTGATGCACTCTATGCTTTGCTTAGACTTCAGAAAGAGCTTCGCAGTCAGATCGTGCGGAACGACGTAGCCAGGAATTCCCACAGCGACCGGCACGAACTCGCCGACCCTTTCTTCGATCGTTTGTACGCCCAAAGCAACTGATAAGCGTAGTCCCACCGTCAAAGACTCTCCCGCTTCCAATACAGCCGATGTTGGAGAATTCCAAGGCTCAGCATCTCCCCACTCCTTCTCAGCGAGTGCAAGAGAATGTACCTGATATGCGTAGTTACCCTCGTAGGTCTGGATCTGATAGCCTAGCGGGACATCCTCTGGCTCTGTGAGGAACTGCCAGGCCTCAAACTTGGAATATGAGTTCAAAGGTGTGATCACCAGACTTGGACCGGTGCCAGTCAACCTAGTAACCTGAAGGTATCCAGCGTCCAGTCCAATGTAGGGGTCGACGAAGACACATTGCTCCGTCGTCTCTGTAGCTGTTCGGTTGGTGAAGATGTTGTTGAACTCGATCGGCATTCCGAGACTGCCTATCTCGATCGCTTCGTTGCCGCTGTTTTCAATCGTGAACGCCAGCGCTAGATCGCCATCTCTGTCCGACCATATTCGTGTAATTTGGAGGGATGCTCTGACGTCTGGTAGTGCTTGAGCCAGGTTTGAGACCACTGATCCTGCCGACTGCGAAGACACAATGGGAGATTGTGCTCGACAGGCAGCGGTATCTGCGGAATGCCATTGCAATGATCCTGCAGTTCTGTAGTGGAACGTCAAGTCGCCAGTGTGATATTGCCCATCTCCGTTGCGAAAATGGAAGACATCCGAGGGCGAGAAGTCGAACGATATATCAGTTGATGCTTTGAGCGACCGAAGTACGCCAGAACCGTCGGTGAGCTCTGCAATGATATGAGAAGTAGATAGTGGTATGTGAGCAAGGACTGGTTGGCAGAGATAGAAGAGAAACGCAGCTAGCCATTGTACCTGCCAGTGCGCCATACCTATGACTTGCGGCGTGAGGGTAGTATGAAGAGTGTGGGAGAGAAGACGAAATGGAAATGTCGGCGGAGGAGATCAGATATCATCAATGACCTACATCATGGAGTCGATGTTATTCGGTACATGTTCGACGACAGCAGCAACGACGGCGTGAGAGGAGAGAGAGCAGAGATGAACATGAGAGGAGGAGAATTGATGTGCCGACAAGGTTATTCCCGGCGCCATGCCCAATGGGGAAGGTGTGGTGGTGGCAGTGACGATGGAGAACAGAGGCTGGGACGGTCGAAAAACACCACGGCCTTTGAGGTCGAAGGGGAGTTAGGGTATACAGAGCAGAAGATCTTCTCGTTCAGCTGTGACGCTGCCCAGGTGCAACCAAGACTGCTTCCTCCGGTGCGTCCGGTTCTTCCGAACCAGACCTCGGCCTTTGATTCCCAGCTCGAACGGCGTAAAAGCATCGAAAACCCCGAAGGAGCCGGAGAGGACAGATGACGAAGCCAGATAACACACACGATGTCAAACAACAGATCAGTCTCAGTCGCCGAAGCCACTTCACCAACCACGTTTGAGCTCGATGATGTTACTCGGACCGGAGTTGCGTACAACAACGAAGCTGGAGACACTGAGTCAACATCGAATGCTCAGTCGCTACCACCAGCCGACGGCGGCAGAGCGGCCTGGCGACTTCTCCTGGCTGCGTTCGTGTTCGAAGCCTTACTATGGGGTCCGTTGATCCAACAGACACGTTCTGATGACTGGGAGTGCTGACGAGCAATAAGGCTTTCCACTGTCTTTCGGTGTCTTCCAAAACTACTATTCACAGCAGCCACAGTTCAAAGATTCGCCGTACATCGCAGTCGTCGGGACGATAGCTTCAGGCATGTCGTATTTGGCGGCTCCAATCATCATACCGTTCATCCGACGCTTCTCCCGGTATCGTCGGATGATGATTTGGATAGGCTGTGAGTCGTCTCCGCGATGAACCCGAGGAATCGAGGTGCTGACATCACCCCAGGGCCAATATGTCTTCTCGGCTTGGTGGCGGGATCGTTCGCGCGCTCTCTCGGCGCACTCATCGTCACCCAAGGTCTGATGTACGGCACTGGCTTCATCATATTCTACTACCCAATCCTGAGCATGGTGAACGAGTACTGGATCACTCGACGAGGAATGGCGTACGGACTGCTCTGCAGCGCATCCGGTGTCTCAGGAGCTGCCATGCCGTTTATCGTAGAGCAGCTTCTCCAGAAATACGGGTATCCAACAACGCTACGAGCCATCGCTGTCGGTTTGTTCGTGTTGACTGGACCATTGATCCCGTTCCTCAAAGGTCGCTTGCCAGAATCCGAAATTAGCACTGCGGGTCGGACTGACTGGAGTTTCTTCAAGGTGCCACTGTTCTGGGTCTACAATGTCTCGAACTTGGCCATGGGCCTGGGATACTTCTTCCCATCGCTGTATATCCCTTCGTACGCCTCTGCAAACGGGATGAGCTCGACTCAGGGTGCGATTCTGCTGGCTGCAATGAGCGTGTCGCAGGTCCTAGGCCAGGCGAGCTTTGGTTACCTATCAGATCGGCGCCTCTCGATTAACGTCCTCGCCATCACGTCCACAGCCATCGCAGCTGCAGCCGTCTACGCCTGCTGGGGCCTCGCACACTCGTTCAAGCTACTCATCGTCTTCTCGCTGATCTACGGCTTCTTCGGCGCCGGCTATACTGCTCTCTGGGGTCGAATGGGCACGTCGATCAGCAGCGAGCCTACCGCTGCCTTTACTGCTTTTGGCCTGTTGAATTTCGGCAAGGGCATTGGAAACGTCCTTGCTGGACCCATTAGCGCTGCTCTGCTGAAGGACGTGGTTAATGTGCATCGCTATGGCACAGTCCGATATGAGACGTTGGTGCTGTTTACTGGTTCCTGTATGGTTGTCAGTGCGGCGGTGATACCGCTGTGCTATGTCAAAAAGACGCGGGCGCTTCTGGGGAGGGTGTTGTAGCTCAGCTACGCGTTCTCCGCCGTGCGATCGCGAACGCCGCCGCTACAGTCGCTGCTTATGTCTTCGACCTAGGTTGTAAACCAAAGAAGGAAGCAAAGAACTATGAAGCGTTATTCGTCAGATTTAGATGGCATGCTTGCGTGGCGGAGAGCTGGGGTGATGACCAAATGAAGGACAGGCAGTCGCGATCCACTCGCACCTTCCTCTTGATGCGAGAACGTAAAGAGCTTGTTCTGACTTCAGGTCTCTATTCAGACCTCTTTCTCCTTCTCGAGTGGCTCACTCAACACTCTAGCGATGCAGCTGAGAAGTAGATGTATACTTGCTGTACAACTCGTCGCCGGGGAGTGTAGGAGAACATAATGAGGCCAAGCAGCCAGCCAGTGGTCTCGTCTCTTCTGTGCTAGCAGTCACTCTCGGTGTCGAAGTACTAAGACGACGACCTTGGAGTGTACGACCCTTCATACGTCTGGCATGTTGATAGTGTACAAATGCTTCAGATACGGTCATGCGCTGCACACTTCAGGTATATCAGCCATGCCTCGAAGTCGTGTCGCCTGTGATGTGCTGTGATGGTACATAAGCAACATCCGACCCCGTGGTTTGGCACGTGTCTGGCTCGTGTCTGGCTCGTGTCTGGCTGCAAGATCTTGATGATCTCGTCAACATCGGCGGTCAGCAAAACGGCCTGGCCCCAGAGTGGGTATCGAATTTGGCCTAGAGCGCTCGGTAAGGCTTTGGCGGCGGCGGGAAAACTGAGCTTGGGTCTGGCCGCGACCGAAGGTTCGGAAGAAGCATCGGCACGTCGGGAAGCAGGCCTGGCTGGAAACAGACAGCGGAGGAAACAGCGTTGGAGAAACATAACGATAGATTAAGGTCAATGCCAGTTTGTGCGACAGTTCTGCAGGCACGGGCGTTATAGGCAGCACAAAGCTGTCAAAAGCAAGCCTGCCACTCGTTGACAGGCTCAAGTGGAGTGGGCGGTGATTGGACGAAGCATGGTCCAACTAGTGCCGCTGTGAAATGAAGAGAGAAGTGGCTTTGGAAGGGCAGCCACATCCACATCCACATGCACTTGCTCCCTCGAACCTCCGTCGTCCGCGCGCATCCAACAACACCTCACCTGCACCACCACCGCACCTTCTTCGCTTCGCCCTTGGCCACGTTGACGCGTCCATAATAATAGACGGACGTGGGAAGGAGGATCCTGTTGCAGCAGCGGCAAGAGCGACAGCCCCGGCCATTGCCCGTTGACCCGTCCACCACTGCCAACACAGCCCGACCGCACCTCGACCTTTCCGCGCAGCAGCTTTGACTTCACTACATCTACACATACCGCTACAGTTCTCAATCACGTGCGTCGCATCACTCACTGGCTCCACCACATTCACTTCCACCCATCGAATCACGTGGGCGCAATCGCATTCGGCACCGAGGTCAGCAGCGGCGAAAGGCTAGACCCGGCCCATTGGGCAGCCAACTCTTCCCATGAGTCAACAAAATGCAGGGCCCGCGATAGGTAAGTCAACCATCAATACACGACCAACAATACACGGCGGCAGCGGCGGCGAGCCTTCGACCACATCAGCGGTCCCATCGTGTCGCAAGCAGCTGGTTGCTAAAGACACATACTGATCACATGCTCCATAGGTCACCCTGCTTCGTCGCTAGCAGCAGCGCCACCCCCGAGGACTTCATCGCGCGACCCGAACTCAGCAGGAGATACGAGTGATGCAACTAATGCAGCGCCGAGTACATCACACGACGCAACCACATCCAGTCAGCTTGGTGTACCAGGACAGGCAGCTCTGCCAACTTCATCATCCGCCGATGCTAGCGGCAGCACGGTGAATGAAAAGACGGAGAGCATCGGTGGAAGGTCAAAGCGCAGCATAACAGGGCGGCGGAAGAGAGATGCCAGTGCGGCTAGTAAGCGCTCTGCGCAGCAACCACCTGCCACCGCCGAAAAGGACGCAAGACCAGCTTCCGCGGGTCAAACAGGTGCTGCCCGACCGAAGAAGAAAAGCGGATTCTTGTCGTTTCTGAATTGCTGTGCAGCGCCCGACGAAGGGCAGGAAGTTGGACAGCCAGAGGGCGCACAGCCTGCGAAAACACCAACGGCACAACCTGCTCGAGCACAGCAGCCGATGCAACAACGGCAGAACCAGACCGCGAACACGACTGCCACAAGCACCGAGGACTCGAAAGAGGTCGTTGATGAGAAAGCCACCGCGCCGGGACCCACCCAGGCGGCCGCGGCCACCAACCCAGTAACAACCACACCCGAGACCGAAAGGCCTGCGCAAGGAGAGGCAACTGCCGAGAAGGACATGTCATCGCTGCCATCTGACGCGCCACCAGTTGCGAGCAATTCAGAAAGTCGTCCTCTTGACTACAGCTCACAGCTTGCGGCTCCCATTATTGCCGCAGTTCCTGTGGGCGCCGCGGCAGCTGCAATGGGGAACTCAAGCTCAAATGACAGTCCTCAGCTGCAAGTGCAGGCCCCCACCCCTGTGGCGCAGCAGCAGCAGGATGAAGACGAGATGATTCTCGACCGGACGCCAGAGCAAGCGGCTCGAGACAACGACATTGAAATGAGTGATTCCGGACCTTCGCTGCCCCTCACCGGACAGGATGCCGCTGTGGTCGTGGAGGAAGAGAGATTAGCTCATGAACGGAAAGAATCATCCAACGTCAACCGAGAAGACTTGCCTGGGCCACCTCCAATACCGAAAGCACAGGAGCAAAATGATGGAGCCGTAGTCAGCCACGAGGCCTCCGCGGTGACCACACCCGAACAGACTCAGAAATGGCTGTTACCACCTCTCCGGCCGGAGCTCAGGGGCAAGAAGTGCTTGGTACTGGATCTCGACGAGACATTGGTGCACAGTAGTTTCAAGGTAATTTCTGTTAACCAAAGTGCATTGGCTAGTATGCTAACATTTACGCTAGATCCTACACCAAGCCGACTTCACAATTCCAGTCGAGATCGAAGGTCAATACCACAACGTCTACGTCATCAAGCGGCCCGGCGTCGACGCCTTCATGAAGCGCGTAGGTGAGCTCTATGAGGTCGTGGTCTTCACTGCGTCCGTATCGAAGTACGGGGACCCGCTTCTCGACCAGCTGGATATTCACCACGTCATACACCACCGCCTGTTCCGAGAAAGCTGTTACAACCACCAAGGCAACTACGTCAAGGACCTCAGCCAAGTGGGACGAGACCTGAAGGAGACCATCATCATCGACAACTCACCGACAAGCTACATCTTCCATCCTCAGCATGCGGTGCCAATTAGCAGTTGGTTCTCCGACGCCCACGACAACGAGCTGATGGATCTCATCCCAGTTCTCGAGGATATGGCAAGTGACCGAGTGTCGGATGTGAGCTTGGTCCTGGACGTGGCGTTATAACCTGCATCCATCAAGCAGACCGCGGCACCAGCATGTTCTGGTGCATATTGATTTCAGCCGCATCTTGACTGGCGGTACATTTCCTTTACTAGGCATCGGCTGCATACTGGACCTTGAGATACCCCTGAGTTCGGCCTGAAACTGGCTTCGCTTCTGTATACCAAATCTCGACTTATCGACGATAGAGAATGTAAAAGTTTAATCCTGGCATTGTGTGAGCGAGCGCGAGGAGAATGACCACTACTATGGTGCGGAGCTGCGACCCCAGACATGATCTCGCCATCTGAGGACCGACAGCCCATCGCCAATTCGCAACCTTCTCACCGTCTCACCCGTCACCCTCTCTTCGGCAGGGACCGACCTTTCATTCTGCAATACCACACTTTCGCATCATTCGACCTGGCGTTCCGAGCGAGCAAGCGAAACTATTCACTTCTTGTTACTCCTACTGTTCTTGGAGTTCTCTGCATTGCGACTATCCTGGAACGCATCGGCTGTCGCTCAAAACTTGCTGGCTCAATACCACTATACCACTACCTTTGCATACAACATCGCCACACCATCAGCCGGAGGTCAACCATACTTACCGGCACCTTTTCTTTTGTTATCACCGACTTCTTCGCGCAGCAGCACACAATGGCAGGCAGACACCCACACACTATCGCGCTGTACTCCCAAGTACAGGTCTTGGACTAGCTGTTCTCCCACATCCTCGGAAGGGTTGCGAGGCTCTTGGGTTTGGTTACTGCGCTGATTGTTGCCCGGATGGGGAGGAATTACTCGGCATTGCGTGTGGTGTATGGCGAGGCATAGTGGGGCGGGTGCGAGATGTGAGTAAAAAGAGCGTGCAGCATGTATACAAGTTTGTGTATAATACCCATCAGTTCAGTCTGGTTCCACGTCGTTCCGCAGACCTTTCCACTCGACGTACGGGTTCGTGTTGTAAGGCATGTCAGTTGGTTCTTCTTCTGATGTAGCGAGCAGAGTGGATACATGCAGCCTGCTGAGTCTGCCTGGCCACGATGGCACCACTAGAGGTGGCGCGTGAATGTGCGTGGTCGGTCGCTGGCGTGCACGCTGGCGTGACCGCTGGTCTCGACGCGATCACTGATCGAGCATACGAGCCGATCATACATTTGGGAAGAATCGCAAGATAGCCTATGCAAGCCTTGGCAATTGCTCAAAGGCGCAACAGAGAACGAGACGCAAGTAGTCATCGTAGAGTAAAAGTTGTTCCTGTATGTCTATCCCCATCCACAAGCCTATCGCTCAACGATAGACAACTCGGCACAGATAACGGTGCCAATGTACACAGGCTCTCGGAAAACCCAAAAACTCCTAGTGAACACCATCGCTTCGCCAATAAAAAGCAGCATCGTACCAGGACCCCTGCCGGAGCCGACCATGCCTCCTTCCGTTGTTTCGAAGACTCAGGTCCGCTTCCTTCCGGGTCCATATGCACAACCCCATAAAACGCAACTTTTGTAGCAGGGACAACCCACTCGTATGGCGCACGCACTGTGCAGATACGAGAGACCCAGGTGCCCAGTAGGAAAATCTATCCCAGTAAACCGGTATAACGCCATCGCAAAGTAATGAGTCGGATGCAAGCAAGCAAGAAGACTCGCTAGAAGTGCATGTCAAAAGCAGAGGTCTCGATTGAGCTGCACAATGCCTGTAGTTACATGCCCGTTGCCACCAAGGAGGATGAAGAATACTGTTTGAGTATTCCATACCAACATCGATAGTGACCCGGGCAGCAGTAGCAAGAGTTGGCCCAACGCGCGGCGAATATGAACGCTCGCTGATCGTTTATCGTTTCGTAATTCCATCATCGTTGCCACGTCGATGCATGCTTCATTTCGATTGGCTGGAAGGTCGATGTAGAAGAAATGCAGGTCGGAGACGATGGTGAAGTTGAGGTACTTCAACCGTGGATAGCAGTAGGAATGTGGGAGTCGGACAGGTAGCCGTCCCTCGTGTTGTCGTAGTAAGGGTAGCCAAAGCTGATTGGTGATGTTGCACGTCCGCCCATGCCTCCACCTGTCGCTGGCGCCGGCGAGCTAGAGCGAGAGACGAAGGGGTTGAATGATGACGTGACCGCGGGCGTAGGCTCGTTGCTGCCGTCGAGCAATGGCGACTCTGGCTCGGAGCTCGAGTCAGACGAGGTATCGGATGCTGCGGTATCGATATCGTCGGCGCCGTCGGTCTTCGCAGCAGGTTCGGATGCAGTGGTGGTTGGTGTTGTTTCTGGAACGGTCGGCTGAGGCGAGCTAGCGGCTGGTTTACCAGGGCCAGACGTGAACTGGAATGTTGGTCAGCTCATCGTCCAGACCCTCAGACCTTTGCCGTGGTGGGTGCAGTGTTGGCGGAACCTACGTAGCAGAATTTCTGGACCAGGTCCTTGTACTGGTCCGACCCCATGGCAGGCCTGTCAGTGGTGATGTTGTCAGGTCGCTCATCGGCCTTCTCGGGCCCTTCGGTGCGGTCGATCGGTCCAAAGTAGCTTCCATTGGTATCCTTCTGAGTGGTACCCATAAGACCACTCTGACGGCCGAACTTGTCTTGGGCGGTAGAGAGCGCGGCAGTCAACGAAGCACCAAAGTCGTAGCGTCCACCGAGACCGTTGGCTGAGGCTGGTGGGGCAGCGGTAGGCGCAGGGAATATGCTACCTCTCTTCGTGCGAGGCTTGAGCTTGATGGAGTTGGGAGACTCTCCAAGTACCTGGACTGCCGAGCTGAAGTTGTAGGTAGAGCCACTGTCGAACCGGCTGGAAAAGTCGTCGTCAATACTGTCGCGCTGGCCTCGGGTGCTTGCGGGTGGCGTGTGCCTGCTGCGTGGGATTGCATTGAGAGGTCGTGCACCTATACCTGGCGCTGCAGCGGGCTTGGGAGAGCTCTTGACCACCTTCGTGAAGTCGATTTGGTAATTGGTGTTGTCGTTGTTGTCCCAATAGTCGTGCCCGCCAACATTATATCGGACACAGAGCAGTAGAGTTTTGTTGTCAATATTGGCCTGGTCGGACAGTTTGATGTGAAAGTTGAACCGATCGCACCCATCAGTGGTGGGGTGCTTTGGGTCGTTGTTGAAGTCGGCAACAACCTCGGACGTGGTCTTCCAGTAGTCGAGCGTGAAGCGGGCCACAACGAGCTTGTGGAATGAGATGTTCTGACAAGCGATGACACCAACCAGCGTCTGCTTGTCGGCGGACAGGAAGATCCGCTCTACTCGAACCGGCTTACTCCTGCGATCGAAGGTATCCGGAGGGAAGTTGGCCAGACGGATCTCACGCTCGGCTTTGGGCTCGTCGAATGGGAACTCCGACTCGCTCTCATATTGCTCAACTGGTGAAGTCCCGGCACTGACAGCGATAGGCTTGTCGACCTGAAGGAAGTGACGTGTCTGGTTGTCATTGTCGTTGAAGTGGACAGACTTGTGGTAGGTAGGTGTGCCAGGCATACTTGAGTACCTTCGTCTAGACGATGGACGTAGTGCAGGCTTCACCAGTTCACCCGACTTCTTCCGTACCAGGGAGGGTCTCGAAAGAGGTCCATCGTCATCCTCGTCGCTATCGTCGGATGACTGTGTGGGCGAGTCGAATTTTGTCCTTGGTATTATGATCGCGGTCTCGGTTGATGATCGGGAGTGCGAGATCTTTCGTGCTTCAGCCGATAGAGCAGTCGGCGACACTGACTGCGACACTGGTTCGGAGGCGGTCTCTGTCGGCGTGTCTTTTTCCGGCGAGCCCTCTCGCCTCTGATCTATCATCCGCACGGCCTGTTGCAGTTCGTCCCAATTCCTTTGCAGCTCACGTCCTCGGTCATTATGATTGGCCTCGTCGCCATCCGAGTTCTCCGAAGAGTCGGGAGGAGAGAGTACCGCTCCGGTAGGTATCTTGAGATTGTTTATGGGAGGTGGCGACTGACGGACGTTGCCGCTAATCGCGAAATCCGTCGCCTCCACTGACACATCAGCAGCTGTTGGCGTCGGCGGCGCTCCATCTGATTTTGCTATCGAAGGTGATCTTCTGTGCTTATGGAGGTATGAAGAGGAGCTCGATCGTGGTGGAGTCGGGCGGCCGATAAGTGGCGACCGCAATGGTCCATCTTCGCAATACGACGATGATCGGCTGATGGAGGGGCTGGTGGGCTTCGACGAAGCAGGTGACTGCGCTGACGGAGGCGTATATGGCATCTCTCCGGTCTGAGAGCAATGGGAGGGTGCTTGTCGTAGGGCGGACTCGGTCAAGGCATTAAGAAGTTGTTTGATGCAAATGTATTAACACGCTGTTGTTCAGATGATCAAGTCAGCAGCCGCCCAACGTGCTTGTGCAATGGTGAATGTGCTTTCAGTCAAACTCACAGAAGGATATCAAGTCGCACACGCCTGTACGACACCGAGATGAAGAGGAGGATGGCCTGTAGGTTCGTAGACTCGACAGGTGAGCACAGCTATTGAAAGCCGGCAAGCCGAGTTACGATCGATGCAAGTAAGGTGCAGAGAGTCGTCGGACGACAGACGCACACTTTTGCTGCTGGCACGGCAGGCAGGACCAGAGGATGACTTCTGGGAACTGCCTTTTGCGATCTGCGGCAGTCGTGTCTCAACCACAACAACGCTAGCCAATCCGCGCTTTCCTAATCACCAGAGCACGCTCGCTTGAAGGGACGAAGATATGGATTTCAATACACTCCTCTGAAAGAAAGAGTGCTGGTGTGGACGTCGAAAGGACAAGAAGTTATGGGATGGGCCTAGACGTGTGGAGATACCACAAGCCCGCGAGCTGTTGAGAGGTGTAGGAAGGTTGAACCACCAACAACGCAGGCTGCTTGGAGTGTGGTGTGTGCGGATTCGGCAGGGCCAGGAATATTAGTCTGTCTCCCCATCCAGGTCAATAAGCAAGCGATGGCGCTTCGGTCCTGTTGGGGCTGCGGGCACCAGACAGATAGCGGATCTACCGGCAAGCACGAGATTGGGACTGGCCAAATACATCTGGGAGACTTGCGGTACGAGCAGATACGCCACTCGCTGTCAGATCTACCACTAACTAATCGTCAACCATATGAACTGCAGCTCTGACCTCAACCGCCAGGTCGGTGGCTGTTTTCACCAAACTCTCGATGAACTCCTCCACTACACCATTGTTGTAGACCACGACAGTCTATCGAACAGACTCTTCACCACCCCAGAGAGGCTCGAGAGTCGAGAGTGTGCTTGGGCGGTACATCGTCAATGTACCTATTTGTGGCGCAAAAGGTTTCAACCTAGCGCGGGGTCGTTAATGCAAGGTTCCTCGCAAGATACCAAATCGTCCGAACTCTCTGGGGCGAGCACGCAAGAAACTCCCATGATTTGCTCTTGACGCCCTTGTCTACTCTCATTCATCTTGAGTGGTTGTTCGACTGGATTGAAAGTAACTCTGCTGTCTCTTCGTGGTGGTAACTTTCCCCAGTCAATTTCCGGCCTTTGAAGCTTGGGGGCGCTGAGACCGCAGGCTTGAGTCAACCGTCGCCGAGCGCGCCATTGATTGGCCGGCCCTGTCGCCGCGCGGCGGTGCATCGCGAGACAAACTGTAAAAACTCTTCATCAATCTTAGATCTGCAAAAATACAGTAGCGAGAGCAGGTGGATGATGCTGCGGGTGCCGGTGGATACTTTCTCCGGACAGAGACGCTCTCGCCCTTAGGAGATGCGAGTCGCCATGTCTCGCATGTCCTCTCTCCAGACTGTCTCGCTTTTAAATGTGCTACTGATATTGCCCTCAACTTTTCACAATGACGAATCGCCCGACGCGAGAAGTGGCCTGAGAGCTCAGGTGACCGGGAAGTGCAACGGTCTGCATGCTGTCAGACAGGATCCCAAATTCCCCGAGAGCTGTTTGGGTGTTCCTTGGATAAGGCATGGTCTGACGATAAGCGCAGTCGGTGTGGTGATTGTGTTTCAGCTTGGCATCTCTGGAATCTGTTCGCGAGTTGTGATGGACGTGCGGTTGGCAAGGTGAGTTCGTACTCGTTGACTCGTTGGAGACACTCCAGCACAACGACAACACCACCTCCTCCAAAACCATGTGCGATTCCTTCTCGGGTCCGCCTTGCTTCCCACTCGGCAAGCCGCACAAGAATCCTGGATGCAGGTTCCCGGATGTCGGAAGGGGTTGAGCACTGACCTGTTCCGATTCCATCCCGGTGGTCCATTTCCAACTTCTCAGTCAAACCACGCTCGATTGTTTCCAGCTTTACTACTGCACTGTGTCCAGCAGCACAGAGGCACGAGAGGCACTCCGCGGAAGAGAGAGCTCTTTGCCGCGCATCATGCTGCTCCACCAGGATGGCGCGGAACGTGGTCGAGAAGCACTGTCGTGCATCAACTATTGTCGCGAACCCAATCAAATCTCTGGGACCAAGGATAAGGTCTACAGTTGCGTTCTTCGTGCACAAGGTGACGACAGGGCTTCCCCGGATGTTGGCTGGGACGTGGTGTTCACCGCCAGACTTTCGAGTCTCTGGAGCACCACTATTTTCTTCCACGCCTTCGATGCCGATTGGTTACTGTGAAGCTACAGAGCGCGGTGGTTACTTTCACACGACAGTACAATAATTGAACTCAGTGTTTGGAGACTGGGGGTAACTACATCGCGCCAGTGAGTCGGCACAAACCATTACCATCAAGATGAGCCTTCTTCCTTGTGCTCGCGACATACCTATCCACAGGTCTGGTTCGTCAACGAACTTGATTTTCAATATACACTCTGGCACATCCATAACCTACTACTTCGACGGGGCCGCTATGTATTTGGTTCACGCAGAAGCTTATCGCCCAGCACCATTGGTAAGTCGGCGAGTTATCTGTCTTACAAAACCTTGAATCGATTACGGAAGCACTGCACCGCCACAGCTTTTCCAAGGCATGTCTGGATCATTTGCCGATGTAGCTATCAAAGTACCTCCGTCGTACCCATCGGTATCTGAGTCCAGGTACAAAGGCCTTCCTAACATCCTGAGACAATGCCCTGTCTGCAATGGTACGACCACACCGCTCGCGGGTAACGGTGGTGTGCGCTCGAGCTCCGGCAGTACTTGGACAATAGTATCAGTGGGTTGGGGACTCCCCGATGTGGACGGACACCTCAGATCTCAACCGTTGTTACGGGCGGTGATGTGCATCCCAACGGCATTTGCCACGACACCGTCGAACACGCTGTGGAGCCTACTCCAAATCGATACGGGTCTACAGGTATCGAAGGTGCGATTTCGCATGCTCCTTGACACGCCTTTCGCGAGACAATGCTGGTCGTGTCGCTGTCGTGCGACACGAACTCGACGATCAGCTTCGAGGCGAGCACACGACAGCGGGGTAGTGCGTCGTTAACCTTCGAGGACGACTGTTACCGGCTTGGACGGCCTTGCCTCCATTGACAAGGTCACGACCAGAACGAGGTGAGCACCATGAACAGGTTTGCCTTTGTATACAGAGATTCCTCACATTATGGCGTTGCAAGCTGGACGTCTTGAACTGATGCACTTTGACTTGCACGACTGGAACTCTCGCACCGATATGGTTTCTGAGAGAACAATAACAACGTTGTTGGTGTCATCGGACAAGACGTTGTTATACCTTAGGGGACATCGCGGTCGGGCCGACTGAGAACATTGATCTCGGGATACCGACCTACCTCGAGCATTCAGAACGCGGGGTTGTAGACTCGACCGTCTGGAGACATACCTGCTGGGATGTTTCCCTGCAGAATCGTATGTCCACGCAACGCCTGCCGCACCCCAGAGTGCCAAGCGTTCCGTGCATGTGCGCTGCGGTTGTGGCTGGCGAATGAAAATGGAGGTTGAGTACGAGAAGCACGCCATCGAATGGCGTAGGTGTCAAGTCTGTTCTGGATTGTTGGATCATGTCCGGATGTCGGCATGTGTGAGTTCGAAGTTGCAAGGTCGTCGTCTATTAGTAAACAGTATAGATAAGCGCCACCTCACTGATCAGCGTGCAGCTATATGTTGGGGAACATTGTACCCACACCGGCGCATTCGCTCTCCATGGAGACATTTTGTGGGTCTGGAGAGCGATGAGGTCGAAAAGTGGGCTGCATCGCGATGTTCACTATCCCCAGCCAAACCGATGGGTGACAGGGTACTCAGAGACAGCATCAAGCACCAAGCGGCGCTCTGAGACCTCGACACTGTCAACCCCAGCTCCCAGACCCTTGCTAAACCTTCTACCCTTCACTTTGGGAAATTATGGTGAGGACGTCCGGAGGCGACGGTAGAAACTCATATCACGCTAATGCATCCAGCGGACCCTGTGGCTTGGAGCCTGCATGCTCGACTGCAGACAAGCAGCAGATTAGGCTCGAATTGGTTGGAATTTACAGATTGGCCCAGAACCCTGGTTTTGCATGTGAAACTTTTTACCTCAGCTTCCTCTTCAGTATGACTTTGGCGAAGCGCGATCAAAGTCCCGTCCCCGCGCGAGAGGAGCTGAAGGTTCGAAGAGCCTGGCTTTCTGTATGCAGGGTCCCCCAATCCTGGCGCCACGAATTGTTCCTTAGCATCGGGAGAGTGGGCGGTACAAGTCCAAAGTACTGCTGTTCCCCACAACACAAAGGTGTGGGTAGAGTAGAACAGGGTCGCAAGGAGAAGAGGGGTCGTCTCAGTATTTCCGCGGTCTGGGTACGTACCGTCAAGGTCCTATGTGCCCAGACCTTAGTCACAGGCATTCGTAACGTCCAGGCACAATGACGAAAGTGACAAGATGGATTGGCACTGTTCTTCAGGCTCCATGAACTTCTAGGCCATAAGCACTCAGAATGGTAGAGCGAGGTTTGAGGACTGCACACGAGCACACAAGCAGAAGTCGAAAAATAGAGTTGAGGCTCTGCGGCAAATGGAAGACGGGAAACGTTGGCCGTGAAGCTTGGCAGGCGCTCGGATCATGTCGTCACGAGATCGTGACGACTGCTTCTCATGTGATTGAGTTGTTGATAGCATATGATGATAGTATAACACCATATCTCGGAAGCGAAGGTAGCAGAACTGCAATATGGCCTTGACCATCGCCACCCTACGAAGCGCAACGAGGATTGGCCAGCTTTGTGCCCCCCAAGGACCAGTGCTCTTGGTCCGAAGACCGATACGACACATACATGCGCCGGCGAGACTCCCCTCGATACAACAAAGATTATACTCGGCAGAAGCAGTCGAGCCAGTGGAGCCACCAGAGTATCTATCAGAGGGCGAGCGAAGGGTGTTTGACAAGATCAAGGAAGGACTCCAACCATTGAAGCTTGAAGTACGTCCAGCCAGCAGGGTCACAATCTGGGTCACCACTAATCGCACGGCAGGTCCAAGATGTCTCCGGCGGTTGCGGCTCAATGTACGCGCTCGATATCGTGTCCGATCAATTCAAGGGCATGCCCGTGATTAAGCAGCATCGCTTAGTCAATAAAGTGCTCGGAGAGGAGATGAAAGCATGGCATGGAGTCCAGATGAAGACCAAGGCGCCATGAAGTGGCGGATACATGGTTCTATGCTGGACTGAGGCGCGCAGGTCAAGGTCTCGCCCGAGATACGGTGACTCGGCTCTTGCCTCGTTGGCGTGCCCGACCATCGCCTGTGGCCAGCTCCATGGGAACAGAGGTCCTCAGTGCAGAAGACAGAAGCTGTACTGCCACCCGCCGAGCCGAAAAGCTCTTGAACGGCACAAGGAAGCATGCCCAGGAGTCGGGACTTCTCCGACGGACACCAGCCTCGACTCAAACGCCAAGGAGGACAAGGTGGTGTCTGCGTCCTTTGTGGGAGACATCGCGAGTACCATAGCCTACTTGCAACCTTGATCAACGCTGGTTTAATGGACTGAGCAGCTGAAAATCTGGAAGGCCAGCGACCGTCCTCAGATCGTCTGTGTTCGTGTAAATTACATACAACTACCGCTGTACCATACATGTACACATCTAGGGTACCATAGTTTCCGGGCGCCGAAGCTAATACTGCATCTCCTTCCTGATCTCCGGCGAGTTGATAAACCCACATCTCTCACTCAGCTTCTCCTTCATCATGATCTCTCTGGCCGCCGCACTACTACTAGAGCCCTTGCCAGAGTATCCGGCGTACTTGCCTCCAATAACATAGACGCCGTAGTTCTCATCATTGAAGTCAGCTTCCTCCCAGCCTGGAAGGGTATCGTGGCCCTCCAGGGAAGGCCGACCGACCGCAGTGAAGGATGACCAGGACAGGGACTCTTGTTGTGCTAAGACATGGTCGGAGGGGCGTGGATGGTATGCGTAGCTGTAATGATATTAGTTATATTGAAAATCTAGCCGATGGTGCGATGTGGCATATGTATCGTACCCTGGAATATCGAACTTCGTGAGATTGCCAAAGACATAGATCAACTCTGCTGTATGGATCACGCCAAACCCGTATGCATCGTCGTGGTGTAGAAGCGGTTGCAGCATCGATTGGTTCTGGTTGTAGAAGTATACAGGGTTGCCTGCGTCCTTCAGAACTTGACTGGAGCGAGCTTGATTTAGCGGTGGGTGTTCACATTTACATGTTGACCATCCATCCTGGTGGACACGAACAGCACTTCTCGAAGGACATGGCACTTACCCATAGTAGATCGGCTGACACGTGAAAAGCAGATCTCGATATATGCGTGCAGAGCGATAGAACTCAGCATGCAACTCGATCGTGCCGTTTGCGAACTCGGTGGACCAGAAATCCGAAGAAGGATACAGACTCAGCATTTTCTGCACGTTGGCTTCCGTGAAGCCTGGCAAATACTCCCTTACGAAGTGATACACCTGTTGCGGAGTCGTAATACCCGTATCACTGAACAGCGTGGCATCATCGTCGGTCCACCCAATGATGACCGAGACGTTGGCGAACCTATGTTCGGCCATGAGTGTGGAGGGCGCATCAGGAACGAAGTCTCCGTCCACAATCGGCAGCCAGTTGTCGCCCTGATTTTGAGCTACCCGCGCAGTATGGGTGATGAGTTGTGCGTTCAACAGCTGTTGCATGGGTAAGCTGCGGAGGCAGGCTACATTCTCTGCAGAGTCGAATGTGTAGCTCGCACAGGTTGTGTTGGACCAAGCCCTAACCATCGAATGGCGAGTCGCATTGCCCGTGATACCTAAATGATGGATGTAAGCGTTAGTAAGTGTCTAGAACCAGCGGGCGAGTGACCGAAGGCCTCAGAGAGCCAATGCTGTCTCGAAGAACCCTTCCACATATCAGTCTGACATACCTGGTTCCAGAGCCTGGCTTTCGCAGATTCCTTGTTGGAAAGGGGCCGGACGTGTGCCACCCTGCCCGAACAACTTAGCCAAGTCGTCCTTCGAGGTCTAGGGTTGCACCACTTACATATGCCATGATCTGCATCCCTACCGCAAGCCCTCCCGAGGACTGGCCATGGATAGTGATGCGCTCTGGATCACCTCCAAAAGCAGCAATGTTGTCGTGCACCCATTCAAGGGCAGCACGCTGATCGCGGATGCCTGCATTGGTGGATCCTTCTGCAAGCAGAGCGCCTGTCTGCGCGAAGCCAAACACTGAGATTTATGTTAGGATCGAACTTTCGAAGCTCAGGTGACCGACTGACCACCTAAACGATAGTTCAACTCAACATTCATAATCGGGTGACCGTTATCGACGGCGTGAAGCTGCATGCCTCCTGGCTGTGAGAGTATGCCATCCTTGTTGCCAGTCAAGAAGGATCCTTGGTGTTGTCAGCTTCTCTGCAAGATCCGCGATGTCTCCGAATGGAGTGATGCATGGGAGATGTGTCTCAAAGATGGCAACGTACCGCCGTGGATATACACAAGTACAGGCAGCTTGTCGCCAGCACTCGTTCCGTTCGGTCGCCAGACATTGAGTCTGAGGCAGTCCTCGGATTTATCTTTGACGTAGTCATACGTGTCCCAGATACCGAAAGGCCCGCGTGATTCTCTTTGCGGACATGAAGGTCCTGGGTCACTGGCTTCTATCGTGCTTTCTGCTTCTGGAGTGAATGGAACAGGAGGCCAGAAGCGCTTCTCGCCACCAGTGTCGTGAGCGTAGCGGATCCCGATGAAGCCTTCAATGCTGTTTGCATAAATCCCATGATATGTAACGCCGGTTCCATGGACGTTCGTTGCAACGGGCCCCGAGGAAGAAGCAGCATTTATGTTTCTGACAAGACATATGAGAGCTAGGCAGAGATTCTTCATGATCTGTACGTTTCGAGCGGCGCCAAGTATACAAGTATGAAAGCCAAGATGAGGTTAAGACTTCGAGATACATGGTACTTATCTGCTCGCAGGCTCACGATAGGTAGCGGTCTGTAGCGATAGGCGACGCAGCAATAGGCGAAACCCCGCCTTCGTAGTGTAGAAGCGATCGCTGCATCTGGAGTTGCAGTGAGGTGTAGCCGATAGTGACGCCGACCACATGGCCAGGCGATTGGCAGGAGTGCTCTACGTTCTCGTACGGATCATTGCTCGACGAAGCTGCCATGAGCTCACATAACAGGTTCTGAGGGATTGAAGGATGGGAGAGGTTATGTTTTCGGTAGCAGCTTCTTGTTTCGGCACAGATAAGGTTTCTCATGGCAAAAGCTTGTGGCCACGTGATGTGCCAGGCTACGAGGCCGTCAAACACCGCCACTGCAGCAGAAAACAATCGCACTTCTTCGACGTGGTACACTGATCCCACACTTGGCCACCTGTACACCTCAGACACAGATTGTGCCGCAAACCTGGTTCTACCATAAACGCAGCCCCGCACAGAGACCAAAGACTGCTGCGTCATCGCAACGACATATGCGCCGTTAGCCTCTTATGGGCCCACCTCGATGATGGTCGAACGATTCCAGAACGACGAGAAGTGCAGCGAGCGAGAGTCCACGTCGCATACTCGTACTCAACCCAGCAGCCGTTTGAACCAGCATAGGCGTCCCGCGGATGGAGTCAGCAGCCCTTGGCCGAACGAGAAAGTGACCTACTACGATGACGACCTGGCGGACGAGGGCTCATGCTCCAGACTAACGCGCGACGCTGTATATTCTCGACGCTATCGCAGGATGCTTGTGGTATTGCTGCTGGCGCTAGGGTTAAGCGTGTTGCTGTGGAAGTGGTATTTCAGGCTCCAGGACGATTGGGACATGAAGGAAGGCTTTATGGCAGGAGGCAACGGAACACTGGAGATTGCGAAAGTAGGACGCTTCGAAGGCACACGGATAGAAGAGCTGGACGCCCGATATCTGCCGGGTGGAAAGTATGATGCGGAGGGTCAAAGGCGGCTTGTCTTTGTCGGCGACATACATGGCTGCAGCAAGGAGCTGAAGAAGTTGTTGAAGGAGGTCCAGTTCGATGAGGAGAGAGACCATTTGATCGCGGTGGGAGACGTCATATCGAAGGGCCCAGACGATGTTGGAGTATTGGACGAGCTCATGCGGCTAGGAGCTACCAGCGTACGAGGGAACCATGAAGACCGCATACTCGCTCTCGCGCCCTCGACCCTAGGTATGGAGTCTGAGGCGGAGGTGGAGGCGGAGAGCAGCGGTGCCAAGAAAGACAGGAAGCTGTTGAAGCATCTCCACAAGAAGCACCTCAAGTATTTGCGCAGCCTGCCGCTCATGCTACGAATACCAGCTCTACCTCTGGCAGCGAAACTCACCCACAAGAACAAGTCGCCGCTTGCGGAAGAGATTCTCGTCGTACACGCAGGTCTGGTGCCAGGAGTTGCGCTGGAGGATCAGGACCCTTACTTTGTGATGAACATGCGCGCTATCCGTGTGAAGAACCACCTCCCACTCACCGAAGCGTCAGACAAACACGGCAAAACCAAACCCTGGCACAACGTTTGGAGCTGGTATAACGATCGACTGTTCCGGAAGAAGTCGATCAAGAACTTCCAAATCTGGGATACGCTTGAGGACGAAACGTTGACAGGCTGGGATTCGTGGCTGGGACTGCTGGGGCTGAAGAGTAGGGAGAAGTGGCCTGCGCCGCAAGTCGTGGTCTACGGTCATCACAGCAAAGCTGGACTGCAGGTCGATCGGTGGAGCAAGGGCCTGGACACTGGATGTGTGCGTGGTGGTGAGCTTACGGCGATGGTGCTGGACGCTAGAGGAAATTGGAATCTCTCGAGTATTGATTGCAAGGACCATCGATGAGGAGAGTTGTGATTGAAGACATTTTTGCGCAAGCGTGAGCTTTGGGAAGGCGCTTTGGTTGGTTGGATGCGGCAAGATTGTTATGATATACCCCTGGAGCGTTACCTGTACAGCTGAGATAGACCTACACGTTTACTACCAATGATGAGTGTTGATGAGCATTGATAATGTTGAAACGTGTATGTAGTAGAACCTGCATGGGCTTCAGGCCGCCGCCTCTCGATCCTATTGGGCTTTCTGTGCTGACATATTTCTATCGGATATCGCATCGCATTGAAGTCGCTCACCGACTTCGCCGGACCATGCTGCTGGTAGCTTCGAAGCCGCGATAGCCGCCCAAGTGTGAAAGTTGCTGTGTATGGTCCTCCTTCCTTCCCAAGCCGTAGGCCTGTTGTGCTTCTGTTATGCTTCGCATGCTTCTGTCATGCTTCCTGGCAAATTCACAGCTTCAGCTTCAACTTCTTGGCCAGGGTTGCTTTCATTTCTTCCTCCATCAACAGACAGTGCTGCTCCATGTCCGTCCCGCGACAAGGCACTCTGCAGGTTGTGGAAGACTTGTGTGTTATAAAGATGCACGACCCTTTCCCAGTCTGGCATTGGTAGCACTGGCCTTGCGACGCCGTGATCTTCACAATGTCGAGCACAGTATAGGCGAGATTGCCCTTGCGCAGAAGTGATTCATGTAGCATCTTGAGCAAAGGCAGAGCATCGTCAACGAAGCTAGTCAACGGAACTCTGCCCTGATCTCGCCCAGTAGTACTGCATATCATTTTGTGGTTGATCTCGACGGAACGAAGGCTGTCTGCTGACAAAAGACCTTCGAACAGCTTCCGACCGTAATTTTGAGTATACCCGCAGTCTTTGGCGAAGGCAGCATAGCGGAGATGTTGTTTACTTGAGCCGATGGTTTCCAGAAACAGATGTGCGTCGCTGGTGGTATCGAAACCGAACTTATTGGTACCATAGGCGAGAGGAAGAGCTTCTTGCGCCATGCCCTTGCTCACTCTCGCAACGGCGAGCGAGGCCGGGGGCATTCCGAGCCACTTGCCACACTGCTTATTCCACGAGAAGGAAGAGTGGAGTCTGATACTGCTGTGGCTAGTCCGGACTGGCCGATGGTCCCGACCTGTAGTCTTGAGTATGCTTATCGCGATGGTTGTTTGCTCCTTGAGCACGATTGTGAGGATATCAGTCCGGAGCTCAGCCGGCAGATCCATGAATCGGAACGGTGTGAACGACATTATTACAAATGCTTGACGGCCTTTAAGTGGTCCTTCTGTGAATGTGATCTTATTCGAATTAGTTGTAGTCGACTCTCACAGCTACGGTGAGCATGTACTCACTGGCGCAAGTGTGAATGTATCACCCCTGCAGATCTTCACGTCCATCTGCCAGACTTCTGCCGGTTTGGTAGATGCCTCTGCCTTGTGCTGCTTCAGTTAGCCAGCGTCCCATAGCTACTGCCTGGAGCACGAGGCGTGAGAGCGATGACTTACTCTAGCGATCGCAGAGCGATTCTGAGCGAAGTTCACCAGCTCGCGATCAGTCCCTCCGAAATCCTGGCTTGAGATCTTCCAGGGATCTTCATTGGTGGCGGCCATCTTGAGACTTGTTGTGTGTTCTCGAATGTCGAAAAAGAGCAGAAGGAGGCAAGCGTGGCGCCAAGTTATATAGATAGTGACCGGGTTGGGAGATAGGTGAATCTATCCACAGTGAATCGTAGGCCGTGAATCGTAGCCCTGAATCGTAGGCCGTGACCCGTACACCGTGAATCGTCGACCGTAAATCGTGTGAAAGCATAAGCCTTCGATTAGGTGCGGATCTGAGGCACTTCGCATCTGCCGTCATCTCGATATCTGAACGTGACAGTAAAGTAAAGCTGATACCTACCCGATTGGTCTATTGGTGCATCAAACCGGGTAGGAGAGCCTCTCAGGTCTGATGAGGTCGGGATAGACAGGTAATCACGTTTCTCCGTAAACGTCTCACTGAGCGTTTCACGTGTACCTTCCGAGCGCAACTCTTGGACATTGTTGACGGATGATTGAGAGATTGGTTATGCCTGAATGTACATGTGCACAGTCGGGCCAAGAGGCGGCTGCCAAGCAGTTTACTTTGATCTCTTCAACGTCACGAGTACAGTCGGTCCAACCATGGTAACTCTTGTATTGGCATCGCCGCGTAGAATGTTCTTGATCTTAGTGAAAGCGGCGGTTACGCAGTCGTTTCCGGTATTGGCCAGTTCTAGATGCGCCTCTCGCCATCTGGTCACAGCACTGATAGTGGCGATTGATTTCTCTGTCTCGTCAAGCGTCAGAAGTCTGACGCCGCAAACATAGCTTCCATCTGCCTCGGGAAGGCCATGCTGAGTCCAGATCTGGCGAGAGTACGACTTCTCGGCGAATGAGTCGCAAGCATTAGCAAGAGACCAAGGCATCTGCAGATCTTCATACAACCCCATTAACGACCAGTTCCCTGGCTTCTGATACGGGCCAAGAGTACCCTGCTCAAGCTCCACCAGAATCTTTTGGAGCTCTTCTGCATGTGATGTCAAGCCAGGGTGAACGTAGATCCGCCATATTGTGGAGATAGCCACGGTTCCACCTGGCTTAAGAACCCGAGCAGTAGTAGGCCAAAAGCGTTCCATATCAAACCAATGCGCTGCAGTCGCAGCTGTGATCAAGTCTACCGACTGATCAGGAATACTAGAACAGTCCTCCGCATCACCCTGCATGAACTCGATCGGAGCCAGCCTCGCCTTGCCCCCTAACAAGGTGGCAATCCGCACCATCTCACCACTTGGATCCATCCCCTACGCATGATCGAAGTATGGCGCCAGATCTCGAGTCGCGCTGCCTGGACCGCATCCCAGATCGAGGACTGCGCCGAATGTACCGCCTGTGGAAGCGTGTATCTTGAGAGTCTCATCGATCAGGCGTTCGGGATAGCCACCGCGTCTTCGGGTGTACTCTTCTACTTGAGCTGCAGTATAGGTGCGGAAGGTTGTGTCGCTTGGCTGAGGAGCGTCTATACTCCTTCCATACATCCTTTCGGAGCCTGCGCCAGATTGCTTGCGTTGCCAGCCTAGAGCATGAACTGTAGACGAAGGCAATGCGAGTGAGGTGCAAAGCCCAAGCCAAAAGCCAAAAGCCAAAAGTACACCCATTGGCTCACACAGCCGGGCGCTAGCGGAGGCTCGGCTTGGCAAGAGTAATCAAAAAAGTCTGACCAGAACCCCCCTCCTGGGTCTCACCAGAAGCCTGTGCACTTCCTTCAATTACACGTAACTACGTCTTCCGAACTTGCTCCCATCTGGTCTGCGCATGCAGGTAAGGAGGCGACATGTTCTCACCGTACTAGCAGAGGAATATACAACCATCTCGATCATGGTACGCTGACCTGGAAATCTCACCAACCTAGATGTGGGCTTCCACTCTTCGCTCTCAGGTACGAGGAGGCACGTTGTTGCCCGTGACCAGGAGTTACTTCACAATCGCAGCATCTACCCTTGAGCCAACCTTTGCTCGTCTAAGACCACCGAACTACTCAGAGATTTACGGTACTTAGCGTCGTACTGGTCTAATTCTCTGCGATGTCCTGTACTCATGCTGCTGTATCAAGCCTAGCTTTCAAGACCTCAAATCCATTTCAGTCATGGGAAGCTGGCTTGAAAGCTCTATCGACCAGGACGTGAGCACATGCTTCTCTGAGTTCTAAAGAGAACACAGGCCGTCGGCCGCATCCACAGGACCCTTCTCGATCGCAGTATTCACTTCTCGAGCCAGCCTCTGCTCGTTCAAGACTACTTGATCCTCTCGAAGATTCACGGTCGCTCTAGCACGATGCTGCGCGCAATTCACGTATAGGTGTTCAAGGTGTCATTTCCCTTCCATTCACTCGATGGGCTTCTTTGTTCTGCCACCTTATCTATCTCCACACCGATCCTGATTGTGTCTTCCTATCTCACACAACACCAAAGAACTCCCATTCATCCTCTCTACCAGTCTGCTCTACCACCTTCAAGATGGCCGCTGCCAGCCAGAACGCATTCAAGGAGACTGACGTGCAACTTGCCGCGGACAATCGCAATCGCAGCAAAATAGCCAGGGTATGTGCAAGCCTGTGTGTAATCGGACTGAGACTGACAGTGGCAGTACAATGCAGACCCGGGCAAGGGGGAACTGACGGTCAAAATCGAACTGGCCGATGCATTTACTATTGCACCAGTAAGTACCTGCGAGTGTATCTAGGACTATACAAGACTAACACGCACAAGGCCACACTCACTCACGGTTGTCAGCCAGGCAATCAGGCGATTCTCGTCCAACCATTTCAACCCTTCCGGCCGATGGACCTTCCCATGGAGCTACGAACGATCATCTACAACTTGGTACTTATCAAGCCAACGCCGACGCCGATCCAGATAGTTAGCTTCAAGGTTCCTAGCCGTGACCGTCGGCCAGTTCAGCGTGGACGCCAACTGCGTATCGGACATGAAGGTCTGACGTGGGACAAACAGCAAGGCAAGTGGCTAAGGATGGCTCCAAGCAGTCTTGCTATTACTCAAGTCAATCGCGAGGTTTCGGCGGAAGCGCTTGAAGTGGTCTATGGCAGCAACACTTTTGTATTCCCTGAGACAAGCGATATGGACACCTTCATTCGCACCATCGGCTCGAACGAACGCTTTGTGCGTTACCACGAAGTTCCGGGCGAATCATCGTGGACCGACAAGCGGAGCAGCAAGATTTTCCGGAGTCTTCCACCCCTCGCAAACCTTCGCTCTATCAAGATTAATCACAGGGTGGTGTGCAGTACCCTGCGTGCTGTCGGCGGAGTGACCTTTGATGGCTTCATAAGCGATGTTATGCCCTTTTTGAGAGCACTCCACAACACGATCAGGCAAAAGGACCTCAGCTACACTGTCCTTGACGTTGTGAAGTTCGTGCAAGACGCGCAAGTGTGCTCTGGCTGTGGGACGGGTGGGCACTGCCGTTACCGCTCGGTCATGGGCACCTGCCAAGTGCCGTGTAGAGGCGCTCAGATGGACCGACATTGCGAAGAGCTGCAAGGGAGGTTGACGGCGTTGCTTGTCAAGGAGCTTGAGATTGCACAAACATCTCCGAACTAGGAAGGGGTTGGAAAGCTAATGAAGAGCTGCTAGGACTGCGATTGAATTTTGGAGGACCAGCCCAACGTACGGCATCGTCTGCAGGAAGACGCTGTGGCTACTGCACGGCGACAGGGTCGGCCACTGGCTTCTCCCGGGTGACTTTGCTGGTGCTGCCACTACAGTGGAGGTCGTTCTGTTGCAACGGACACATCAATACTGAGAAGGGAATTGGATAAGGTAAGTGCGAGCTGGTATCCTGAGCAAGCGGAGACATCTACAGCATGCTCTACAGATAGACGATGTAGCTATCGCAAGATGACCGGAGTCACTGCTGTCCTCTCCTACATGACCTTGGGGATGTCGCCCCTACGGTGGATGCTCTGCTGCAACAACGCGCGTGTCAATATCCAGAAGAGAACCTTCCATGGGAAAGTGCAAGATGGAGGTTGCTCTTGCAAACGGTCCAGCAACACCACGCTTTCCTCCTCTACTCCGACCTTCCATATCGTCTCACACCTTGATGCTTCTATCACTGCTTTATGACAACATTTCCTCTTCACATCCTTACAGAGAACATCGCTGCAACCGACGTTCAAGCTCATAGCGCTCTTACGTCCACTTTGAACAAGCCGATCGCAAAGCATCACCAACATCCACGAACCAAGTCTGACGACCCAACTTGAACTTACCGACCCTGACGATGTCCTGGTACCAAGCACTCGCGAAACAGATTTGGGCTTCATTCTGGACGCAACTTCTGATCGTCATCTTGCAAAGGATCATCAACTACTTCGGCTCTCTAGCGCTTGTACGACTGGGTTGGATAAAAGAGCGGGCTACAGTATCAGCGGAGTGCTTGAGAAAGTTCCTCGACGCCTCAGAGGAGAATCTCGCTGCGGTGAACACGTTTATCACATTCGTGGAGGCCGAACGCGACGCTGTACAGACCGAACGTGAAGCCAACCGAAACAGAATCACCGCTTTGGAAGAGACGATCGTACGGGAGCGAGCGTACTATCAGAAGAAGCTGCAGAGTTGTTACGCCTGTCATACGTCGCCGGGAGCGAGTGTGTTGAGAAGGGCGGTCAACACTACATGTTGCAGTGCTTGTAACAAACGACATTGATCGACAACCCCACCTCCAACTCTACAGCTCGACAACGACTGATCTACATCAACAAGAGCAACGCAACGTCTTGTGGCAAACAGCTCCTCGGTAACCTGAACCTCCTCACCCGACATCGCTCACTTCGACTTCATCAACACAATATTGAATCGCTTTCGTGCCAATCATCGTAAACTTATTGTCAGTACACATCGTTACACATTAAGCCTCAATACAACGGCGGAGACCACGTAACCACACCAACAACCACAATGGCGACACAAACCTTGACTCAAACAACCGAACACTCGATCCCCCTCGCCCTCTCCCAATCCGCCACAGACAAATCAAACAAATCCGACAAATTCACAAAGACTGCTGGACAAGACGTTGGCTTCCTTTCGCCTCCGGAACTCGAGTTCAACAACAAGTATGAAGAACGAGAGTAAGTCACCACCCTCACTGTAACGACCGAACGTCAGCTCACACAACCGCAGATACATCAAAGGCCGTCTAGCAGGCGCCTACCGCATCTTCGGGCACTACGGTTTAAACGAAGGCGTCGCTGGCCACATCACCGTCCGCGATCCCATTGAGCCCAATACTTTCTGGGTTAACCGTACGTCCCTCCACCGTGCACCCTCCCGTTCCCCTCCCTTTCTTCCTTCGAGATCATCCTGCTTACTTTTTATTCACCCGGCAGCCTTCGGCGTAGACTTCAACCTCATAACCAAATCCGATCTCCTGCGCGTCTCCCACGACGGCGCCATCCTCGACCACGGCCGCGTCAAAGTCCTCAACAAAGCCGCCTTCCTCATCCACGGCGCCATTCACGCCGCGCGCCCGGACGTTCTCTGCGCTGCACACACGCACAGCGTTAACGGACGGGCGTTCTGCGCGTTGGGTAGAGAGTTAGATCCGATTGGATTGGAAAGCTGTATCTTCTACGACGTAGGCCTCCACCTCCACCCTTCCGCCCGCCTGCCGTCCGCCTTACGGTGGTTGCTGATGTGAGACACAGGACCACGTAGTTTTCACAGGCAAAGGCGTCGTCCTCGCGTCCGACGAAGGCGATGACATCGCTGTTGCGCTTGGGGAGAAAAAAGCCGCTTTGCTCCGCAACCATGGGCTCTTGACTGTGGGTGAGACGATCGAGGAGGCGGTGAATTGGTTTTACCTCCTCGATCGCGTGTGCAAGGTTCAGTTACTCGCTGATGCTGCTGCGAGTGGGAGGGGCGGGGAGACGCATAAGATTGACAATGAGGTACGTTCTTGAGACGGAGGATGTTTCTGGATGTTTGAGACGATGCTGACCTTGTGTTTTTCTGTGTTTAGGAAGCGGTGTATACCCGCGGCGTAGCGGGTTCGCACAAGGCGGGGTGGTTTGGTGGGAAAGCGATGTTTGATTATATTGATGAGGTGACTGGGAAAAGGTATTTGCAGTAGGTGCGGCGTCGTCGTAATATTATCGTTCGTTTCAATGTCTATGCCCAAAGCGGTTTCGCTTGCTCGCTTGGCGATTCGTTGCTCACCGCACCTCGATCCTGCCCACCTCTCCCCTGGCCTTCTCCCACTCCTCCAGACTCCGCTTTGACCACTCAACGTGTGCGCGCGCGAAGTTGAGCTGGTGACAGACGTTAGCTTGAGGTTGACCCCACCTTACTCAAAGACGTGAAAGACTGACCATATACCCCCTCAAATCCGCCTCCTTCCCACCTTGGAACCTCCGCAGATCCTTCAGCACTCCCTGGCTCGCATCCTGCACATCCGTCCTCGCAACAACGACAGCCTGCTCCAGCTGGCCCAGACTCTCCTTCGTCTTACCGAGCTGGTCTCTGCGCGCGCGTTCCGGATCGTTGTCAGTAACACCTTGGATGGCGTGCGTAAGGCGGCCGAAGATCTTGTTCGTGAGGCCGGAAGAGGAAGGCGCGCGGCGGTGGTGATCACTCTCGCCTTGAGGTGGCGAGCTGGGAGCTTCTGGCGGAGCACCCTGGTGTGAAGTGGGGAGGCCAGAGGAAGTGGTCATGGTGGGCGGGAAGTCGGAGTCTACGCTTGCGTTGTCGCCTTCGTGCTCTTCTCGTGCAGAAGGAGGCGATTGCTGCTGAGGTGGGTTCTGACGGGATCCGCGGTTACTGCCTGTGCTCGTACTTCGCCTTGGCTCGCCAGTCGCATGGTTGTAGACGCCGGAGGAGGACATGTACTGATCTATACGCTTGGCTTCCGCCTCGCTTCGTTCCAGCTGGTCGAGCAGGGCACGTTTCTTCTCGAGCTCGTCTCGTGTCATCTCCTCTTGGATGCGCTTTAGCACACGATACCGTAGTACGCTCCGTACAACACCCGCGAACTGCGCGCTTTCTCGCATTGGCTCTGCAAATCCTGCGCTTAGTGCCGAGCTGAGGTCTCGGCTTTGTATGTATGTGAAGTCGCATGCTTGTCCGATCTTCTCGATCGCTTGAGCTACGCTCGCCGACTGCTCTGATAACGAGAAGGCGTTGTAGCGTGCACCGAGGTCCATCAGGTCGTCGCCAAGGCTGTACATGTGCCGAAGCAGGCGCTGATTGACCTTTTCCATCGAGCCGGTCAGAAGTGTTTCCAGTTCTTTAGATGAGGCCTCGAAGCTGGAGAAGTACGGGTCCAATTCGGACTCGTTGAGGTTTTGCTGGGAAAGTGGTGGGAAGCGGGCATGTTGAATATCGGGTGTGAAGTGGGCAGCAGAAGATGCAGAAACCGCGGGTGGTGGCGAGGTAGGGGTACCAGACTGGGATGTCCCAGAGCTCGAGCGTAGTTTGGCATTAGCGGAAGGTATAGGCAGGTAGGAGTGTGCTTGTGTCGGGTTCGCGGGATCGAGCGGAGGCGCCTTGAGGTTGTTCTTAGGGATGTTGGCCGCTGGGTGGGAGTGCAATACCTCGTTCCAGCTGACATTCGGGTCGAGAAAGCGCCACCAGACTCCATCCTCACGCACTTCCTTCATCCGCCGACATCTATTAAGGAAGGTGGAGAGCATGCGTTGGCGGAGCTCGATGATACCGACATCCTCCTTTGCTTTGGTGGGTTTAGCGGCATAGTCTGCTATACTGTGCTTCTCAGGAATCGGAGGGACGATGAGCGTAGGATGGAGGTTGACCAGTGTTTGTCGGAGAGAAGCGAACTCGGAGTATCGTCTTCGTACTTCGATTTCCCCGGTGCGGATGGTGTATGTGATGAAGCCGCCTCCGCCTTCGGTGTTCTTGCCTGCGTGTACAATTTGAATTTCGAGGTCGGGGTTCTCGTAGAGGATCTGCTCGATGCGACTGTCGTAGCCGCCTTCCTTGGGCGGGACTTTGGCGGTTTGAGCTCTCGAGTCGGAGAGGTCCTCGTCGCTCAGCTCGGTGGATCGCGAGATGAAGGCGGGAGTCTCGGTGGGCGACGAGTGGCCGGACGGAGGTGTCGAGGGTCGGTTGAAGCCTGCGATATACATTCATCAGTCTCTACTCCATCTACTGCTGCTCTGCTAGACCAACGCTCAACCGGCGACTGGACTTCGCTGTTCTCCGAGTCGCTGCGTTGAAAGGACGAGTACGGGTTGTTATCATCTTCGTCGTCCCACATCTTGTCTACACACTATCGTGAGAAGGCGTTGGGCAGAGAAAAGGTGAGTAGAGCGTCTGAGGTGTAGCATGCAGCCTACCAAGAGCTGGTGATGCATCGGCAAGTTCCGGCATACGTCACAATGCACCTACCTTCGGAGCTGTTGCTCGCTGCGAGACTGTTCATCGACCTCCACACGTTCGAGTAGAACCAGCTCTCGGCCATACTGTCGGTCTAGTCTGGGAGTGCCAGTGTCGATGGTACCTCATTGTGAATAGTATTGATCGAGAGAATCCACCAAAATATCGTAAGGCATTAAGGCAACCACAACCGGTTGCACAAGCATGTGAAGACAGAACATGCGTCGTGCTTTCCTCAACTCCTTCACTCATCAACCTCCCCCAAACATTTCCTTAACATCTCCCACAACCCGACTTCTCGCATCAACCTCACTGAGCAGCGCACACTTCCGTCACGCTAGATTCGTTTTTCAAGAGGTCATTCACAAACCAAAACCACACCACATCCCCACCACCCGCGGACTAACAACCATGGCCCCCCAACCCGACTTCATCATCTCCTTCTACTCCACCTCCACCATGCACGACGCCCAAGGCCGCACCTTCAACGACCTCCTCCGCTTCAACAACCAGGAACTCGAGTACAACCACGACTACATCCAGATCCTCTTCCCCCTCCCGGAATCCTCGCCGATCAACCCAGGCGCTCCAGTCATTACCCCCGAAGTCCGGCAAGCCTTTATCAAGCACCCGGCCCTCCGCGAGCGACTGGTGTTAGCGCTTGAAAGGATGCTCCAGTTCTACGGCTTCGGTCTCAACCCCTCTTACTCCCGGTTGGAGCTCGCCACCATGACCACGGCCCCGGATCATGGTCCAGGGGAGACTGCCGCCAGGGGTGACAGGATCGATGATCCCAGCGCTTTGATAGGAAGGGGCGCGAATTTCAAGCGCAGGGCTACGGCGAGTTGGTTGAAGCGTGGTGATCATAATCATCTGCGCTTGACGAGGATTATTCGGTGTTTGAGGGTTTTGGGGCTGGAGGTGCTGGCGCGTGCGTTGTTCGAGCAGTTGCTGGAGAGTGATGAGGAGAGGGTGGTGAGTCAGCGGAGTAGGATGTTTTGGGCTAGGGCGGCGGAGAGGGATTTGTGGTTGGCGCCTAGTGAGGACAATGATGGGAAGGGGGTCACGTGGTTAAGGGAAGAACTCGAGAGAGGTGGAAGCGCGAGTGATGAGACGATGGAGGGTGATGCGGGAGGGCAGGACGAGGAGGGGATGGTGAAGTAGGAGGGTGGGGGCGAGGTAAAGCGCGAGATTGAGGAAAAGCGGGAGGAGTAACCGTCGACGTGCAAGGCAAGACGGTTTCTATCACGAGGTGATGATGACCACGCTACCTGGAGCCCCCTAGCAGGAGGTATGCATGAACCACGGCGGACTCTCGCTGGCCAGGAGAGTGTGGTCCGCATCGATAGAAAGAAGGAAGTCAGTTCCAGACACATCACTCGGGATCCGTAGACTCTGCCTGACTGTGCTTGAGGGGTTAGAGGCAAGCGCAGCACATTTTTTTTTCCACACAGACGCAAGGCTGTCATGCAGTTCATGGGCGAAGTGCGTTGAGCAGTATGTAAACCTTTTCAAAACACCTAACGCTTATGCACAACCCATTCAGCCCCATCAGCTTTCGGCTAGGATCCGCTCCGCCTCCCCCTCATCACCCTTCGCCATCCTCATCGCCCTCGCAGCAGCGATCTGCCCATGTCCCTTCGCCATCAGCGCCGCAACACCCTCCGGCATGCTGGGCGTATGCAGCTTCCTGTCCCGCCTCTCCACCCAATCCCTCTTAACCGCTGAAGACCCGAATAACGTTTTCCCAATCTGCTTAGCCCACATCCACGGCCTACTCAACCCATCCTCCCTTCCAGCATCAAAGTACTCCCACCCATCCACGCCCCCAAAATTCCCATAATCCTCCTTCAAATTCTCGACAGTCGCAATCACATCGCTAAGCGCTACGAATCCGGAGCCATCATTCGGGTTATCGATCAACCCCATCACTACCCTCTTAGGCGAAAAGCCGGTCGCGATAGCGGCTTGATACGATTCTTCGAGGCTGCCTTCCACGAAGCCGGAGTAGTACTGGCCATTATACCAGTCCACCGATTTGCCCGCGGCCGTCTGATCGAAGCGATAGTAGGAGAACCCGCTCAACCCTCCAACGCCTGTGGTGGTGAAGTCTGACGCCACCGGAGCCATTGTGATGATGAATTTACTCCCGAAGTCGGCTCGGATCCGGCGCACGAGGTTGGAGGCGCAGCGGAGGGGCACGGCTTCTTCGATGTCGAGGTCTATGCCGTCTACTTTGTGGAATTTGATGGTGGAGACGAGGGGAAGGTAGTAGGAATCTTGGATGCTGCTGTCGGAGGAGGCGCAGAGACGCCCGGCGTAGGAGCCTGTGGCGGCACCGCCCATCATTACCATGATTTTGACGCCGGCTTTCTGGAGCTGAGCTGCTTCATCCCAGGTGCGATCGTAGGTGGTGCTGTTGGGGTTGTCGTCGTTGAGGGTGATGTCGCCATCAGGGCCGTTGATGTGGAGGGCTGCGAGGATGACGTGGGTGATGCCGGTGTTTTGTTGGATTAGTGGGAGGAGGGAGAGGTGCGTGTCTTCGCTGTTTTGGGTGTGGTATGTTTGCACGTATTGGATTAGACGGGGCGTGGTGTTTGCGCGTTTCGTGGGCGGTGGTGCGAGGAGATCTGTGAGGGGGAGGGAGAAGGCTGTGTTCATGAAAGCGAAGGTGGCGAGGAGGGAGGTGAAGGAGGCGTTTAACATGATTACGGGAAAGGAAATATGTACAAATTTCTAAATGAATGAGTGTATTGTGGTAGAGTCTAGGAAACAGATAGGGAATCAAGAGGTGCGGTCAAAGTAGATGTACACTTTTAGAACAATCGGCTGTGAGGCGGAAGAGAGGATGGGGAAGGGATCTGCTGCGCCGGCGGGTCGAAACTCACAGCAACAGAGCAGGCACGCGAAACTCACGTGTGACGTTCGATGTGTGAAGCGCCGGGCGGGAGGCGATGAAGAAGTCGAAGCGCGTCCTGTAATCTCAGGAGCTCGAACGGCGCGGGCGTCTTGGTGACGAGAAGCTCCAGCATCATGACTTTCAAAGTCACGGCGGCCCCGCGTCGGTGCTCGAGATGCGATAACGTGAGAGGGTTGTAATGATCCTTCGGGGCCGTTGGAAACTCTAGAGGATGAAACCTTGGTGCGCCGACTTGCAAGGCTGATACGAATCTAAAACGAGCACATAAAAATGGCTAGGCCTGATTAGGCAGGTAGATCAAAAGAATATGCTTCGGGGATTGAAAGTCAACATCGACGTTCGCTTGATATAGGACAGTACTTTAGACACGAGTTTGTCGTCAATTAGAGGCATCTCATTATACACATTATGTATTGTTTCAAATCAGTTCGTTCTGCTCGCTAAATCAACGCCGTCACCTTCCCAACACCAGGAGTCTTGAAGTCGGGATATTTCGGCCAGTTTCCTAGCTTCGCTGGATCTCCTCCTATTCTTACCCATGTAGCATTCGAGGGAACGTTGTTGGCGTCCAGCAGATAGACCTGGAACCATGATGGCGGACAGACTCTCGCATCTGGTGGTGCTGTAACAGTGCACCTCGTCGTCGAGCACACAGTCTTCGGAAAGTAGGTACGCCGGCCCATTGAGCTGCCGTGAGTGCTGCCAACGGCACCGATCAAGCTTATTAGATGCTTGGCCGCTGCACCGCTGCCACACTTGATGTTGAAGGTGATGGCTTGTCGGTACTTCCAGTCGAGCGTTGTGACTGTCATGACAGGCCGCTTCGGATTTCCCATCAGGTAGGGCGGGATGAAGACTTCATTGCGGTATTCCTGAGGTGCAAAAGCGCGTACTGTGCCGAAGTCAGCATGAATCCTGTAAGTCAATTATTGCCATGCTTACCATCTTCCGGATCCGAGCCGCTGACGAGCACTCTCCCGTCGTCGAGAAGAACAGCCTCGGAATGGTACAGTCGAGCAATGGTGGTATTCGCCATCACAGTCATTCTGTTGTTGACTGATTTGGCTGGGTTGTACAGCACGGCATTCAAGTTTGGCTCCGTGGCAAGACCGAAGCCAGCGCTGCCTTGCTGCCCTCCGTTCATGATGAGGTATGTTCCGTCGGGCAGTGCTACCATACAAGATATGACTCTTTTCGAAGGCATACGCTCGATCGTCCAGTTCGCGTTCGGCTGGTCTGGTGCCATGGTGACACAGTTGTCCGACGCGATCTCGGGGCCAGGAGTGGAGCCACCACAGATAAGCACTTTCAATGGGTCCGTGTAGGGGTAGGCTTGAGGTAGCAGCATGGAGGTCCCTTCGAAAGGATAACTGCATCCACCTTTTGGGTCGTTGACAGCTCCCGGGATATTGGGTAGAACCCTCTGTGTCTGGAGGGTCACCAGATCCAGAATTCGAGCCTCGTTGTACTAAGCTATGAAGATACCGCCGGACGGAAGTACAGCAAGGAAGGGGTACAAGTTGTACAGATCCGTGCGGTCCAGGTAGTCCGCGTATAAGACTTGGCCCCTCGGCGACGGAAGCACTTCCAGCGACGGCACTGGAGCACCATTGGATCCTTGCTCGCCACCGACAACCAGTATGGAGCCATTGGACATGATCATCGCAGTGGGGTACCATCGGCCAGCTTGAAGGTGGACTTCGTTGACATTCTCTTCCCAATCGTTCACGCCAGGAACACCCGGTTTCCCGTCTGGCGTATACAAGCGAACACCGTAAGTAGCATCGTTCGCCTAACCACCAATGTTGATCTGACGACCAGCTGAATCGGGCAATGTTAGACTTGCGGAGCAGAAGAAGTCGGTCTTGACGTGCATTTCTCTCCACGCTGCCGTGTAGTTATTCAACAAGCTCAAGTCCAGCTCGTAAGCACCAGTACTGTTGGCTGCTGGAGAGGTGCCAAACTTCTCCATGTACGTTATCTTGCCATTCCTCGCGGGTGCCGTGACGAGTGGGATGATAGGACCGCCAATCAGAAATGGATAGAGACCTGCAGCTTTTCCAGAGGCATACGACCATTGTGTCAGAGGAGCAGCTGTCCAGGTGTAGTAGGAGAGTCGATTTCCAGCACCACACACGTATGGACCATTCTTGCCCGTGTCGTTGGAACATGGCGTATTGCAATCCGACTCGGGCATCATGGTGTTGCCGGAGTTGACAACATCAGCCACATCGCCGCAATAGCTGTCACCGTCATTAGTAAGACAAGATGAGTGTGACACGAGGATGTTCCTTACCACTCCCGTCCGTACTCCGTTCCTGCGGCGCCATACCCGAAGAGTTGGCATTGTGATAGACAAAGTGTGTTCGACATGCTCGTCTCATTGACCATCTTGTACGGGAGAGCTCCGAAGCCGTCGGCATCTGATAGGCAGCCTTTATATTTCCAGCTTCCGGGAAGGCCAGTCGTCTGCGTGCTGGGCGCTGTGTAGTTCTGCATCGTGTCGTTGGAGTAGATGGACATGATGTTCCCAGCGCCGCAGCTTTCGGCAGCATTGCCGGCACAATCCATGCTACATTTATTATCGATGAGCAGAGAAGGCGAGTAGCGGATATAGTTGTCGCAGAAGCACTGGGAGCTGTACTCCATGCCCGCGATCGTGTAGCCAAGCGAGGAGCACACGGCAATGCAGCTCTCCACTGTCAGGCTACTGTTGTCTGGTTGTTGGTATTGAAGAGTCCGTCCGCTCGGAGAAGCATCCGCATAGCACCCCTGATATTTGAAAGGTAATAGGGCAGTGGCATTCACCCCCTTGCCACCACCTGCTGAACCGCTGCCGGTCGAAGGTGGCGAGGTTGAATTGTAGATGCTGATGCCATTGGCACCTCCGCATATCTCACTTGCATTTCCCGCGCACGGTGACGAACATCGCCCATCGGTAACAAGAGCGCCATAACTTTGAATCTGAGAGTCGCAGTAACATTCGCTTGCTTTAACGACGGGGTCAGCTTACGTTCTGTTGCCGTGATACAGGCTCGTTACGTACCGTACTCGACACCAGCAAACTGATACCCAGCACCGGAGCAAGCGGTTGTGCATAGCTCCACCCTCATCGCTACACCTAAGTACTGAGCGTTTCCGAGAGTCCGCACGCCGACCGAATCGTTGTAGCAACCCAAAGATAGCCATCCTCCCGGCATTGCTGCTACGTCCCGCCGGATAAATGCTGCATTGGAAAGAGACGCTAGAACGATAGATGAAAGCAGGAAAAGATCAGACATTGTAACGAGTGGACGGCCTGCCTGGCCAAAGGAGAATGAGTGTGTATGCTTGAACGAAGACTGTTGTGAAGTGTGGGAACAATAAGAATATCAAGAATAGGAGTGACTGCTGCTGAACAAGACCATCAGAGTGTTCACCACCTCGAGTTGCCGCCATGCAGCTGGTGCCGGCCTTCTATCGTTCACGCGCCGCCCCGTCAAACTCTCGAGAAGTTCTCGCGTGTCAAGCCGGTTCTGTAGCAGTGCACATAGTGGCGTGAACTTGGGATGGTTGAGGAAAAGAAAGAGATTGGTCCGAGGGATCGAGCGCGAACAGATTAGGTGATTTAGCTCAAAGCTTAAATCCACCTCGTGGCTTAAATATCGCGTGGCTTGCTGTGACACCAAATTTGGACGCGTTCATCTGAACCGGAAATGTCCATGATTCAGCTGCTTCCTACGGCGGATCGCTCGAGTCTTTCAGCCGTGGGGTGACTGTTGTACTCGCGCTGCCCGTAGCTGGGCTGTTGCTATCCTCGGGAACCGGCGTCTCGTCCCCGGCGCGGTTGTACGGTCTCCATGTGCAGTCAACGACATGGCCATGTTCGGATGTTCGCCCATATCATTCTCACGCTGCGCTTTGCTGGGTGCCTGTACATCAGAGTACAAAGACGGGGAGTCGGACCCTGTACGCAGATCGAACTAAGCAGACTTCATATACATAGCTCGTTCCCGTAAGTACAATACATACACAATGACGACGCCCGGCCGTATCATTCATCGAACATGGCTATTTCTCGTAGCTGGACGCAGAATGCCTCCAGCTAGGAGCGCCTGTAAGGGTTCCAGATGTTATACTCCACTGACTCACATCGGACAGAGATGGAGCCGGAGTACTGTCTGCCTTGTGGTCTTCCTGGGAAGCGTCGACGTGGTGCACCTGCGGTGGGACCTCAGGCTGCTGAGCGATCGTCAGACTTGCGCTTGGTACCGCAGTATCCCGAGAAGCCTCGGTGTTGCTCGTTTCCGAAGGACTTGAGTGCAATGGCTGCTCATTCTGCATCTCCATGTCGTATGGCCTGATGTCGCCCGAACCACCCTCGTCCTCGAGAGCCTTGGTTTTGGCGGCAGTAGAGTTAGGGTAGCCGTCGCCGCTGACGAAGGTAACTCGCAGGCGTTTGCGACAAGTCTGGATCAGTATGATGATATTCGCCAATAGGGCGATCGATGTGGTGATGGTGCAAGCCATGCTGAGGGCGCAAAACCATCCCAAGTACATGTAGATGTAAGTCGAGAAGGTGAACTTGCTCGAAGTCAGGCATGAAACCACGGTTGCGATATGCTTCACAAACTCACCACGAAACCAGACAGATTTCCGGCAAAGGCCAGGAGGTCAAGAACCAGCATGATATGCTATGAACGCGGAGGTAGACGTTGTCAGCAAATGTTACACATTGTCTCATATGTCCTAGCAAGGGAAGAGATTTCAGTCTCCAGCGACATACCCAATGTATCTTTTCTGGTCGGAGACCGAACGCGCCAATGATAAGACTGGTGGCATTTGACCATACAAGCGAGGTCGCGTAATACGGTTCGAGCCAGTAAGTTCGACTATGCCAGTGATTAAAGGGACAGCCCTATCTGGAAAGGCATGTGTTCGCACCTTATGGATATCATGATCAGCACCAATGCAACGAATGAGACCAATATCTAATGGAGCAAACACTGTCAGCAGAGGGCGAGGTGATCGGGGCATCTATAGCCAGCCTACCTGTGTATACCGAGCAGCTAGAGTGATCTTCTTGTTCCGATTATGGAACTTCCACCTGATCGGAACGTGGATGTGGCAGACCTCGACCTTCACGTCTCCTTTCTCCTCGGGATGAAGGGCCATGGTCAGAGGCTCCACAAAACGCTTCACAGCTGCTATACCAATTAACAATGTCCAAACGTCATCCTGATCGCGAGAGCTAGGCATCAGCATTAGATCCACTCTAACTTGATGGGGATCAGCAACCGCCTAAAGCTGGCAAACGCTTCCTCGTCTTTACTCTTCGACCATCCATCAAATGCCCACACAGAACACATACCGATGTGAACAACCTCAAACTCCCTGGAACCCATGCAGAGCTTCAACATAGGCCCCGAAACTACCTTACTTTACAGCCACCCGCGAGCTTCCATTTGAGCCCCCACTGCAGCGTGTTGCCTCTTCGCCCGAAGGTCGGCCTTCCCACATCGCTGACATATCGACATTGACCAAATGGGCTTTCTCACTCTTTCTTCTTGCAGCAGATGGCGACAGTGTTGGCGTAACTGTTGAAGCATGCTACAGCCTGGTTGACTTCTTCGGGACCAATGCCTATTGCCCATCCTCCAGTCCAATGTCTATCGATGCGCCCGGCCAATCATCATGCAACCTCAATTGATGATGAGAGCTTGTGATGAGCTACGCGACCGCAAAGGGTTGTCTACGAGTCAGGCTACACGGCTTTCACACTTCTCACCCACGGAGTGTCCGCGGCCTGTTCGCAATGAGGGCTGCAGGAACTTGCCCCGAGCAGCGTTCTACACCAGAGATGCTAGTCTTGGCCGTTAGTATTGGTTTGCAATCAGATTTCCACCTTCAGGCGGCGTTTGTCCCAAACTCCTGACACCGTTGTGTTAGATCCGGTCACTGGATATACAAAAGCCATATACTTCCCCAAGTATTGCGCATCTCTATTCATCTTTCTTATCCTCTCATCATCAGCGATCACAACGCTGCAATGTCTGATGTCGCTAAGAACATCGCTTTCGTCGGAGGCTCTGGCAATCTCGGGTCGCGAACACTGGACGCCATACTCAAGCATGGCAAGCACAACGTAACGGCCATTACCCGCGCCTCTTCCACCAGCAGCTTCCCTGCCTCGGTTACGGTGAAGAAGGGCGACTACAAGGACGAAGCCTGGCTCCAATCCGTGTTGGAAGGCCAAGATGTTCTCATTGTAATGATGGGCTTCTCTGGCCTGTCTGACGAGCACAATTTCTATCGTGCTGCAGCTAAGGCTGGCGTCAAGTATGTACTGCCTTCGGAATACGGCATGGCGAGCGCAAATGATGCTGTGGTGAAAGCGGCGCCTATTCTCCAGATGAAGAGAGACAACCATAATCTCATCAAGTCGCTTGGGATGAAGTGGATTGGGGTGGTAACGAATCAGTGGATCGACTACGTAAGATAAGACAATATCCCTTGGTGAACTCGAGCTAACAGTCAGACAGTGCATCACATATGGCGTGTTCGACATCCTCACGCCGGAACGGAAGGCAAGGCTATATGCCGATGGCCTCCCCTTCAACACGACCACCATGGCTCAAGCAGCTGCAGGTATTTCGAACATGCTGTGTCTGACAAAGTCAGAGATCGACGAGGAGTTCGCAAACAACTATCTGTACATCTCCTCATTCAAGGTAACACAGCCGGAGATTTTCGAGTCAATTCTCCGCGTCACGGGCGCGAAGGAAGACGAATGGCAGATAGAGAGGATGACAGCCCAGGAACTGGTCGACGAAGGGTGGCGGATGGTCGGCGACGGAGACCAAGCCGGGCACTTCAAGATCATCTTTGGTATTGCTTACAAGAAGGATTTGGGTGGTGACTACTCGGATCTTGTTCATAACGAGAGGCTTGGCCTTGGGACGGAGGATCTCGATACCGTGGTCAAAGCCGCAGTTGACGCTGCGAAGCCCGGCGGGTGGACCGCGGGACAGACTTTGAAGGGCGTGTAGGCGGTATCTTTGGTATGCATGGCTATCAGAAGTTTTAGAGCTTGTTCGATGCGCTAGCTCAGGACTCCCCTCGTTGGCGACCCCAACTTCGACGATTGATGAGCTGCCCATGGCAAAGGTATCGTCGCTGTGTGTCAAAGTAGATATATATCGCTTCCGTCTTGACCGCGTTGAATGAAGCATAGATAAGCCCTTGCAGGCTCGACACTGCATGACCGATCTACCCTCGCTAGCTCCTCCTTGAGCTTCTGACCCGGAGGTAGTCGGCACTCGTAGATCTTCCAAGCAACTAAGCGCGGTATATTGGTGGCACGGCTGACGTGTAGTCGGATCCTCCACCCTCTACCAGGGATGCTAAGAGTGTGGGGGTGTGGTAGAAGTCAGCACAATATCTGCTGATTGGATCTCCTGCCAAACACTAGCCGCTACATAAGACCTTCGGACATCACCTGGACACTTCGAATACCACTTGTTGCGTAGCTTCCGAAGCTATCTCTTGTAGGATCGTACAACATCGTTTTCCGCGTCTATGTATACTGCTTGTCTCACCGCGAGTAGGCTGTTATCACAAAACAGTAACTACGAGTCAAGTGTTGCCAAACCTCCTCAGCAGATGGAGTCGGTAAGTGGATGCCTGCATTCCTCTGTTGTGTCAGAGGACCCAGCCCGAGACACCGCACGAACATAGCCACTATCCAGCTATCTTCGGACCTTCACGTGGATGACGGACCCGAATACACTGTCATCTGCACCGTCATACGATCATACCGTCACAAGCCGCTGACCACCATTGTTTACTTCTCATGAGACTTCATGTGTTGGAGACCATATACTTACAATGATCTCTGTAGCTATTGAGGATCTCCACAACAGCGCGAGAAGATGCCGAAATCCACAACCTCCTACCACAGTCTAGTATCTGACGTTGATCGAGAGGAGTCAGATAATAGTGCCGACCAGCAAGAGGAGGAGGCCAGCCGAAATGCTTACACCAACACCATCCAGAGCCAGACTGCTCCAGGGTCACCGACCGATACTCGCAAACACGCCTCCTCGCGAACATCTGATATAGACCTTCGAGGTCGTCTGCCTTTCCGGCATGCTTTGGATGAGAGCACGGGTCTGTTGTCCAGCGGTGTTGGCTCGCCCCGTGACTATCGCACGCTGGCAGCGAGTGCCCCAGGGACACCGCGATATGGCTTGATGCGCAATGTCAGCCATGCTGGTAGTCTACATGGATTGCGAAGGCATCACAGCCGCCGTGGATCTTTTGGTTTAAGACTCGCACGCGCCTTGGGGACTGATCCCAACCAGACCGAGCCAAATACACCCTACACGGCCAAGTCTCTCATGAATCTCGATGATCGAGTGTGGTACGATCAGTTCACATCCACCGACTGGGTGCACGACAGCATAGCAGATGCGTACCGGGTGAAAGAGCTGAGAAGTAGGAAAGACTGGAGGGGGAGACTTTCTGCGTTCTTTGATGGAGCACAGGGATGGGTGTTGGTCGCGATCATCGGTATTATCACTGCTGGCTTTGCCTACTTCATCAACGTCACGGAAGCCACTATATTCGACTACAAGGAAGGGCACTGCACGACTGCGTGGTGGCTAAGCAGAAGGCAGTGCTGTTCTGGCGCGAGCACATGCGAGGAGTGGTCCAAATGGTCGGATTCGCTCTACAGCAAGGATGCAGACGCCGAGTGGGTTAACTTCTGTGCGTTTGTGGCTTGGGTTATTGTGCTGTCAGCTGCATCTTGCCTGGTCACTCTACAAACCAAGACGGTGATATCGTCGGCTGTTTCTCTTTCCACCCTCGACGAGAACCTGGGAGCCGACCGACATCAGTCAAAGGCAGATGGTGAGGACAACAAAGGCGGTATTACACCCAAGCAACACTTCGAGGCTGCAGCGCGCAGGCCGCCCGTAATATACTACCCAGCTGCTGGCAGTGGCGTTGCAGAGGTGAAGGTCATTCTTTCCGGATTCGTCTTGCATGGGTACCTTGGTCTTACTACGCTCGTCTGCAAGACCTTTGGCCTGATTCTGAGTGTTTCCTCCGGGCTCTCGCTTGGGAAGGAAGGCCCGTACGTCCACATCGCTACCTGTGTTGGCAATATCTCGTCACGATTATTCACCAAGTACAGTACGAACGATGGCAAGAGGAGGGAAGTGCTCTCTGCCGCAGCAGCTGCAGGTGTCGCTGTCGCCTTCGGAGCCCCTATCGGAGGAGTACTGTTCAGCCTGGAAGAGGTCAGCTACTATTTCCCACCGAAGACGCTCTTCCGGACCTTCTTCTGTTGCATTGCCGCTGCATTGTCGCTCCGATTCCTGGATCCGTACGGCACAGGCAAGATTGTACTTTTCGAGATCAGGTACTTGACCGACTGGAAGCTCTTCGAAGTCATCGCATTCGTGCTTCTTGGAGTCTTAGGTGGCTTCCTGGGTGCCATGTTCATCAAGGCATCTCGACTGTGGGCGCAGACATTCCGCCGGATGACGATGATTAAGAAATATCCCATCTTCGAGGTATTTCTGGTTGCTGTGGTCACTGGAATCATTGGCTTCTGGAACCGATATACCCGTCTTCCGGTTACTGAGCTGCTCTTCGAGTTGTCGTCACCTTGTGATGCTTTCTCCGACACTGGAGTCGGACTCTGCCCTACCGAAGACCGGATCACAAGCGTGATGTGGTATCTCTTCGTTGCTTTTGTCATCAAAGCATTGCTCACCACTATAACATTTGGTATCAAGGTGCCTGCCGGTATCTACGTCCCATCAATGGTGGTCGGTGGCCTGATGGGACGCATCGTCGGACACGGCGTACAGTGGTTGACTCTGACCTATCCCGATTCTGTACTATTCACGAGCTGTCCAGCCATGGATGGCAATCCGGAATCCTGTGTGGTACCTGGCGTGTACGCACTCGTTGCTGCTGGCGCCACGATGTGCGGTGTGACGAGACTCTCTGTCACGCTGGCGGTCATTCTCTTCGAACTGACAGGAAGTTTGGAACACGTACTACCCTTCTCACTCGGTGTCCTCATCGCCAAGTGGACTGCCGACGCTCTCGAACCTTTAAGCATTTATGACCTCCTGACAGATATGAATGCCTATCCTTACCTAGACGCGAAGGTTCGTCCAGTGTTCACGACAGACCTGGGAGACATCACCGCGAAGCTGACACGCAACCGTTTCATCGATGTATCATCCTCACCATTGATACCTGCAAAACAGCTCAGGTCCAAGTTGGACTATCTGCACATGGCCGGCGAGCTCGACGGTGGCTTGCCGATCATCCGTGACGGAGTCCTTGTTGGGCTGATACCAGGCCCGGATCTTGAATATGCCCTCGACCGTCTCGAAGGAGAAGATTTGGCACTGTGTCTCATGAGTCCGCAAGATCGATGGCAAGGTCCTGGTCGAGGTGTGATGCATGGCGGCAACGACGACACCGATAGCGTGCTGGAAAACGATGGCGCTGTCGATGAGACACGGCCGCTCATGAACGCCCCTAATGCCGCCGATCCGACCGACTTCACGCCGTACATCGATCCAGCGCCTGTGTCGTTAGACATCGGCAGTCCGATGGACCTCGTGTTTGAGTGCTTCGTCAAGCTTGGGTTGCGGTACATTTGCGTCTTGCGAGAGGGCAGGTTTGCCGGCATGGTACATAAGAAGGCATTTGTTAAGTACGTCAAGCAGGTGGAGAAGGAGCATTGAGAATTTTTGATGGGGTGAAGCATACATTCCGGGCATATAGAGCGTCCGAGTGAGAGGTTGACTGTGCTTGCATTCCCGCGGCAAAGACATGATGATGCAACGAATGGAGTTGGTCCATTTCTATTTCTGGCTATGGTTGTGCTGATTAAGCGATTTAGCATGTGTGCCAGCCAACATGAGCACTACAACTACAGACCGATGCGAAGCAAGTTACAAAGAAAATATGCTGCGAGCGACTAGCGCACGCTAATGCCCAATGAACCACCCTCCCTGCCACCCTCCATACTGCGAGATCGCTCAACATTTATCTCCAAGACTGTGCCATCTAGCACGGCTGCTAACCCTTCATTTCGATCTTTAGCTTCTTTACCTCAGGCGGTTCTGGCTCTGGCTTATCGGATCCCATCCCATAGAACGCCATGTCGATCACCAGGTTCTGTTTCTCGTACTGACTGATATAGTGTTTCGATTTGCTGCCGTTCTGCCGAGCCCGCAGCGCCGACTCGTTCTCGGACCCGTCAACATCCTCAGTGTGCCGCTTCCGGTTGTTCGTGCTTGTCGTGCCCGTCTGCTGGAATTTCAGGACTAGCTCGCGGAGACATACGATTGCAGGCATTGTATCCGGCAGGTCTGGATAAGGCCGTGAGCATAGCCTGGAACCACGATAGACGGGTCGTCAAACCATTCAACGGGAACATTCTCACGCGTGGGCTTTTCCGCGAGGATCGCCATCGCTGCAACATGGGTTGCAAGCAAATATGTTGCCACGGGCAAGGAGAAGCGATCGCCGAATAGTTTCGCTATGTCGACAGCAATGCTGAAGGCCTTCCCAGGATCGCTCAACAAGTTGTTGGAAGGAAATAGCCAATTGATTCCATGCTTCTCGAGCTCGCTGTATGGCGCTGAGCGAATAGCACCTCCGGCAACTGTGCCATAGCACAGAAACTCGTCGGAGAACATTTCCTGGGTGCCAAGTACCTGACCCAGGGCTGGCGTGTACAGCATCGTGTTCGTGCTTGGAAGCCTTTTTGTGTCGATGATGCTGATCCACATCTGACGGCCTTCGTGTTGGGAATAGTTTCGGGCAATCCGGACAGCGACTTGGAGCGATTGGGTCCAAGACGAGAACAAAGTGTTGCAGTCCTGCCAGCCTAGATGGGAGAAGACGACACGCGCCAGTTGTTTCACGGGAACATCATGAATACTGCTCGGAGATGTGCCGTTCAGCGTCGCGCGGGTGGTAATCACATCAGGTGCATTCAACTTTTCGCTTCCTCCTGACTCCGGAGAATGAGCGCGAAACAGAAATCGAGGGCCGTGTCTTGCTATATCATCGATCCTGTGGCGAATCTTGTCTCGTAGTCGACCTGCAGGCTCCCGCACCTGGTCGCCGAGGAAGTATGGCATCTCGGAGGTAGTAGGTTAAGGTCTTTGTAGTAAGTCGAATCTCCCCTGTTCGTCAAGAGAACGCGTACTGAGTTGTGTGCTGAAGCGTGAGCTGTTCGATGTCACTGAAGATATGTGCGGGTAGGAATGCTGGAGTCGTTCTGTTGTCGATTGTTCTCAACACAACAGTAACATCCTGGTGGAATATGTACCTACTCATCTCACACAGAAGCATATGCGACATTGTGTCGAGTCGCTGGAGTGTCTTTCCACAACAAAGGAGATATCGAAGATAATGTCGCTGGCTGGATCAGACATACACACCGCTGAGATCTTCGGTGATCCGGGAGCCGACAGTTCAGGTGCTGTCTGAGTTCATATGCTGTCTGAGTCAAGCTCTTCCTCGTGCCGAAGGTGACCCCTGACACATTATCATGGTTGCGGAGTGTTGGAGCGATCACAGAGTTCACACCAGACATGCTCCAGATCGGACCTGTCCCATCGCGATTTGCGAGTCTCACGATCATTCCCATGGCGACCATTGAATCCACGTTCGTGCTGTCCACGAGAGCATCAGTAATTTCAATATAGTGTCACGTGCCATGGAAGTATCATTCAGTCATATTCGAGCGCTACAACCATTCCGGAGTCATTGTTCGGGGTGTAGCATTTGATAGCAGGCAGATTTGACAACGAAGTACGGTGCTATGGATACAACGCGAATTGAAGTACAAATGAGACTTCTGTGGGCGACCAGCGCTTCATATGAAAAAGATGACCAACTGTATCCACCGGTGACCGCTGAGCCTTCTCTGCGATCCTTGCACGTCCTGCGGCTACTGTATTCTTGCACACCTGTGTTCAGGAGGTTCCCAAAGAACCAGCAGCTGCGCTGTCAGTGTCTGGGCCGCAGTGACCTGAACCCAGCAACAGTATGAGGCACGTCCCAGCCCACCATATCGATGTACAGCCTCTTCACTTCCGATGGGAATCGATCCGATGCTAGGATTGCTTCGGTAGAATCCACGCTCGACTCGTCTTCAGAGAATATACTTTCTGCTCTTTCGGACTCTTTGACCTGGTATACAGATTCAGACACGCTCGTTCTCCTTTTAGCAGCCAGCTCACGAAGAAAGCTCATCCCGAGCCCTGCCTCCTCCATAGTGCAACCATGCGCATAACCGTCTTGCGTGATGCTGAGGTCAGTGGTCCATTCTTCGGGAACGTCTCCAGAGGCCACAGTGCTGGCAAGAACTGCTTTCGTTTCATCTCGAATGGCAAGGAAGTAAGCTGCCACTGGAAGCTGGAAGCGTAGATGGAACAGCCTTGCTACGTCCACAACCATACCCGCAACTTTTTCCGGATCCGCGGTGTTGACTATTTGACGTTTGAAGCATCTCAAGTCGTACCGTTGGAGGTCGCTTAACCGTACTGCGCAATGTCCGTCACCGTAAACCGGGCCGAAGCATAAGAACTCCCATGTATAGCGAGTCGGTGTGCCGATGACTTGCCCCAATGCCGGCGTGTATACGATGGTGTTCGGGAGCCTCTTAGTGTCGATGACGCTAAACATGATGCTGTCATTATCCTCGTATGGGCACTTCTGTGCGGCGATCGCGAGAGCCCAGAAGGGCGACTGTGACCAGGATGAGAACATCGACTTTAGAGATCGGTCAAAACGTAGATGACGTGTGACCACGCTCCGCAGTGCATCAAGAGACATGTCGTGTATGCTTAGCGGCGAGGTGCCATCGAGCGCCGCGTGAGTAGTGATCATGCTAGCTGTGTTCAACCTAGGATCTCCTCCCGAGGTCCTAGAATGTCCGCGGAACAAGAATCGAGGGCAGCGGGATGCTATTGTGTCGATTTTTTGGCGGATATCGTGTGGAAGTCCTCTGCTGCTGGTAGGCTGAGAATCCCTGACTCCGGAAGACATATTGGTGATATATTGCGAGGAAGATGCTTGGAATTTGGATGGAGCTGCGATATGTATGTGAAGGCTGAAATGTGGTAGGAGTGTTGAATACTGTTGGAAATAGCGCTGGAGTTGTGTTCCTGTTGAAGAGTGTGTTGACGTGTTGTGTGTGGAAGAGGCTGATATGATTCGGAGTGGTCGAATGGTTGTCAATGATGATGGATCTGGAGTATCAAGTAGAAGTGCTGACGGGGTAATTATCTATATCACCTCGCATGGTAGCATGTTCAGAATTGTCTCGAGCCATCCTCAGGCAGTCTTGCGATGTGTCAATGTAAGAGTCTGAGATCGTTACCGTGCTCTGTCCCAGACATCTGCTGTCTCGAGGGCGCAAGAACTCTAGAAGTTCGCCGATCCAATTTCTATCTAAGTCAGTATCTAGAACTTGAAGTGGTATCAGCTCAGACTTGGTGTCTCGGTATACAAAAGACATATCGACTCACCACGGATGCCAAAGCGTCTTGCCACTCTAGAGACCTCGCCCATCTCACAAACTAAGTCCACACCGAAGTCTCACAACCAATTCTTGTCCCCATGGTGAGAGACGAACCCACCACCCAGACTCTCCGGCGTCGCCTTCGTGATCACATCCACCATCGCGCTGATGGACTCCTCAACCGTGATCGGGCCCTTGAAGTGCGGTGCATACTTCGCAAACGACGTAATCATCTTCTGCATCCCCTTCTGCGCCTGCTCCGTCTCTGCGTCCCCATTCATCCCGGTGTCAACCATACCAGGCGACAAAGCAAGGAACAGGATACCTTCGCTCTTGCCATAGGAGGCGTTGTACTTGGCCACCACCATATTAGTCGCCGTCTTGCTAATCGAGTACGCCGCGGCTGAGGTGACGTCCAATTCGTTCGTCAAGTCGAGATCGGCCATACCAGTGGCGAGCGTGATGACTTTCTTCATGCTCCCGGCCCGGATGAGGGGGAGGAAGGCGTTGGTGCCGAAGATCACGCCGATGACGTTCACGCGGTAGGCGTCGGTGAGTTCCTCTTCGAGCACAGCAGTGGGGATCTCGTCTAGGTTCTCCCAGCGGTAGTTCGGGGCGAGACTGGCGGCGTTGTTGATCATGATATCAAGCTTACCGCCGGTAATCTTGGAGACTCCCTCGGCGGCCTTCTGCAGTGCAGGGGCGTCCTGGACATCGGCTTCGAAGATGGTGACGTTCTTGAGGCCTTCCTTCTCGACCTTGGCTTCTGTCTCGGCTTTGTTGCGGCGTACGAGACCGAAGACTGTCCAGCCTTGCGCAGAGAAGTATTGCATGAATCCATAGCCAAGGCCACCTGATGCAGTGTTAGCTGAGGACTTTGAATGGAGGAGGGAGATACAACATACGAGCGGCGCCAGTGATTACGACAGAAGGCATGATCGTTCAGTCGTCCTTGGACGTTGACTTTCGTTGATGGTAGTGTTTGAGCTTAGTGCAAATTTTGGAGAGATGCTGGATGATGCCCTTCAATACAAGAGCGAAGCCCGCCCTTTATACCATTCTCCGTTCCCATCATAGTGGAGTGCTTAGGAATTCACCCAGGTTGTCCCGCGCAGCGTCGGTATGGTTCACTGTCGTAAAAACGGGCGAGATTACCCTTTCGGGACACCTGAGGTAACCCAAGCCACAAAGCACTTGGCAGAATCGCAATCTTCTCCCCGTTGGCAGCAAACTGGGTGGTGAAGATTACCAATCGACGCTTCACAGATACTGATGGTGTCGCAGCGTGGGACTGTCTGGCCGCTGAGTCGCTTTTGTGAAAACATACGATGACGACTCCGGCATCCCGCGTTGGCTCCGTTGGTCAAATTTGTCCGTGTCCTCGGTCCAGCGAGGGCAGTCAGCGAAAGCTCTGTTGCTTCTATCCAGTCTGCAGTAGTACCAGACTCTGTCCGTGCCATCGGCCCGGTTGAAGAGCTGCAAATGAACAAAGGCCAAAGGTAAGTCCTATGTGGCCTCACTTGAACACCACGTTGCCCAAAGGCTGAGGAATCACAAAACGCCATCCATACAACATCATCTCAAGGTCAATCTACCTATCCTCCCGTCTCAGACGCTTTTCCATCAAACAGGTCCAAGCAAACAAACATTACGCACAATCGTCAACCAGCAGATATACCCTGCACTCTCTCTTGTTTCTTTCCTTTTCCCCAAACACAGTCGTACAATACGAGAAATCCCAGGTTCCAAGGGAGTGAGGTATCAAACGCGCGACAAAACCACAAGCGCAACAACACAAGGAAACTGCCCAGCTCGGGCGACCGCTTCCACACAATGATCTTTCATCTCGCCCTCAGGTGGCTTTTGGCCTCCAATAAGTCGACTCGAGGTGTCGTCCAGCATCGTGCGACGGCCAGGAGGCAGAAGATCCAGACGGTCCCAGACTTTTCACTTGCTCACTCGCCTCTCCTCGGCCTAGAAGAAACACTCAACGGCTGCGCCTTCGCCGCCGTACTCGTCGTCGGGTGCGCATGGCTGTGGCTGGGTCCATGGCTATGGCTCATCCTCGACCCTCGTCCCGTGCGAGACAGCGAGCCGACATCGTGTTTGCCTGTGATATACATTAGCCTTCTACATTCATCACCGCACATCCCCGGCCGCTTGGGCCGTCGAGACTGCAGAAGGGTCGAACTCACCATCACAACACGCCCTAACATTCTCCAACCGATCCGCCTCCCTCTCCTGCCGCTCAATCACCGCCCGCAGATCCTCCGCCGACTCCGCCGCCACACTTGCATTGTAGATCCCGCTCTCCCCGCCCGTCGTGCGCGCCGACATCGTGCTCGAGCGGCCCCTAGCCGCCGACACACTGCCTCGCTGTGCGCTCGAAGGCCGGAAACGAGAGGTGAGCGAACTGAACCGCCCGCTCTGCTGCGCCGGATTTGGGTCGCGGGTGGCGGTGGTGCTGTACCTACTCCCCGTCGTCCCGGTCTGCGTAGCCGCAGCTGGAGAAGCTGGGGCAGCGACGCCGGTAGTGCGGGCAGCAGCAGCCGATTGGCGTTGTGCTAGGCTAGAAGCCGCGCGCGTGCGTTCAGGGCTACTGTTGCGTGTAGTGCGGGAGTTATAGCTGCTCAAGCTAACGCGGCTCGCGCTACGACCGCCGACGCCTGTCATGCGCGAGATGCTCGTGCGGATGGTATTACCGATTCCAGGCCCGGGGTTGAACTCATCGATGTCTTCCTGGTTGATGGCGTCTTCCGCCTCGACTTTCTCTTGCTCGGTGCGGAGGAGGAGGTACGAAAGAGCATTGAACCAGGTTTCATGGCGCTGGCTTGTTGGAGCTGTGAAGACGATCTCGCGGCCGGGCGTGACCACGATGAGGGATTTGCGGTGGAGGCCGGGTGGGTAGGCGTTGTCGTCTGTGACGACGCGGACGGCGTCGATGGCCACGCTCTTTGCTTTCAGCATGTCCCTGCCGGCAGTACTTGGGTCTTTCTCGCTCCAGTAAAGTGTCCGTGTGTAGGGGTGGACCCAGAAGAAACGTCTGTGCCTTGTGGTCGACGTCTCGCTCCTGCCGGCTTTGCGCGTGTACTTCCAGAGGTACTCGCCGATCATCGTCTGCGTGATCGCCTGGATCATGCGTGGATCCGTTGCTGGTGATACGCCGTCAGGGTACATGAGTTGACCACGCTGCATATTGAAGCGCTCGTCTATCTCCGAAGCGAAGGACGACATTGAAGTGCGCCGTGAGACGCCAGATGGGACAGGGCTGTGCATATCCCGACTGCTGCTAGGTCGAGGACCACGTGGAGTCGTGCCATCCCGTGACAATGTCCGTCCAGCCTCTCCAGGTGTACGTGGGCGATTCTGCTTGTACGCTGAAGCAGGCATTAACGGTGGACCCATCATGCCTGTATTCGCGGTGTTTGGCGTGACAGGCTTTCCTCCCGCAGCGACGATCTTCTCGGTATGGTTTTCTGGGAGCGGTGGTGGGATGACGAGACCTTTATTGCGCATACTGCCCGAGCTTGCCGGCCTCCTAGGTGTACGCATAGCATTGGGATCGTTGGCAATGGCACCGTCAATCGACCTCCGATTAGAGTCAGCCCTGACAGCTGTCGACGGCCTGGAAGGTGATGAGGAGAACTCGCTGAAGGCAGCACCAGCTGCAGCTCCGGCGAGCGCACCACCAGCAATGCCAGCAACACCAACAGCGGCCTTGTTCTTCAGCATACTCTCGATGTCGTCACCAGAGACAGTGGTCTGTGACCCTTCGTCCGCCATGGGCTTCCTGACGTGCAACGGCTTCGTAATAGGAATAACGCTTTCGCTTGACCCGACATTGTTCGAGATCTCTCCGAGAGGCGCTCGGCTGCCGCTCGGAACAAAAGTCTTTGGTTCGCCAGTGCCGTCGAAAGATCGAGGCGCTTCGGCAGAAGAGAAGAAGCTTGAACCGATTCGGGATCCATCGGTACCTGGGATGCCGTCGTGCTGCATCGAAGTTCCTCCGGACTCGTACAGACCATTCATGCGCTTAGTGCTCCGCTGCGGCAGGAGCGGCGTGGCAGGTGGTGCATCATCGGAGGTGGGATCTTCGGGCTCGAAGGCCTGCGCATCGATCGCCGAGAAGCCAAGGTTCTCCTTCTCCTCAGCACGAACAGCAAGCGGTGCGGCTGCAGCGAGTGGTACAGCTGGCTCTGCAGCGGCAGCGGTGACATCCCGAAGATCTCTGCTAGTCTCTGGCCTTGGTGGAGTGATGGGCTCAGTCTCCTGTGACACAATGCCAGAGTGCTGGAACGCGACCGGGCTTGATGGCTCCGAGCCCCTAAGCATGGTAAGCGGTCGCTCCAGCTCCTCAACCGAAGCTCCTGTTCCAGCCTGCGCATCCTCCTCATCACTCTTGCCCATGCCGAAGCGGCCAAGACCGAAGCCAGCAAGCGCACCTCCGACGACTTCACCAGCCCTCTCGCGCAGACCGTGCTTTTGAACGTCAGGCTCCGGCTGCCACGGCTCGGTCATGACACCAGCGTCGGCGTACGTAGGCTTGTTGACAACAGACTCGTGCGCCAGCATAGCCGTATTGGCTTGATGCGCCAAATTAGCCTCTTCGCCCTGCGGTGGCGGTGACTCAATGCTCTTGATCGGGCTCCCAATCTCGTGCTCCTCATCACCCTCCCAGCCAGGGGTCTCTGGCTCAACAGAGATGCGTCGTTGCGTGTCTGGAGTCAGGGCGGCCGAGTCGATATCCCTGCTCGGTGTGCCTTCAATACTATCATCGTCCAGTGCGTCGAGTTCATCGCCAAGAGTCTGTCCGGCAGGCTGTGGGGTGCCACTGCTCGAAGCTGGACTGTATTGCATCCCGGGGCTGTCGCCAGCAAGCTCGTCGACACGTCCGCGCCTGCTGCCTTTGGGGTTGAGGTTGCGAATGCGGTACTTGGGCGCTTGTGCTTGGATCGGTGTCCGGACTTCATCGGCTTCGTCTTCCGTTGAAGCAGTTGACTGAAGTGACCGACGATCGCGAGGCTTCGCACCGTACAGAGACGAGACTTGACGAATAGTTCCACCTCTTGCAACGCCACTCTCGGTTTCTGTGAGCTCCTCACTGTCATCGCCCATGCTCTCACGGCCGGTTTCGAACGCGTCGGTGGTCGTGCCCTCGCGCTCCGTAGCCGTCTCGAAGGCCGCATCTGTGCTCTCAGTCTCGTCGCCACCAAACGCGTGGTCGTAAGCTGCGGTGCCAGCAGCACCGGCCAGAGCTCCGCCAAATGCAGCTGAGACTGTTCGAGACTTGCTAGGTGTGTTGGCACCCTCGTGGTCTTCCCAGTCAGGATCATCCTCCAAGATATCTGTAGTGCTGCCGCGGTTGGCACCAAGTGGTCGCGCAGGCTTGCGGAACTGTCCGCTCTGGTTGTCGCTGCGTCGCTTCTTAGCCAGGCTGCCGGCGCCGCCTTCAGTGCGTCTGGCTTCCAGCTCGTCGCGCGCGTCTTGCAGCATACGCTTCAGCTCGATCTTCTCAGTCTTCTCCCGATGGATGTTGTTCTTGAGATTTTGAATCATGCGATGCGCGTGGTTGAGGCTGGATTTCAGCGTCTCAGACTCGAGCATGCCGTGGCGTGGTGTGCCCTTGACAGGCGAAGCAGGTTCCGAGTGCTCAGGCGTACTATCGCCACCGCGCTGGTCTTCGTCTGCTGTCGCGAACTCGGTGTCGGTCGCAGCACTCGGCTGGTTCCAGCGGTAAGACACAGCCTTCGCCAGTTCCGTGTTTTGCGACGTGAGCTCCTCGATTCTCTTGTGCAGCTTGCTCTTCTCCGTTTCATGAGTCGCTACATCTCGCCTCAGGCCATGAAGATCAGTCTCTTGCTGCCTCTTGATAGCCGCGTGCTCCTCATTCAGCTTGTCGTGCGACACCCTGAGATCGTCCAGGTCGCGTTGAGTAGCTGACTTCTCGGACTCGGTGGCCTTCAAACCCTGCGTGAGTCTTTGCTCCTTGTCTGTAGAGTCCTTGAAGCTCGCCTCCATCTCCTGCAGCCGCATCTCGAGATTCCAATTTTCGTCTTTGTAGCGATGCTCGCTGTCGTCCAGTTGCTTGATACGCTGCACCATGCCAGCTGCTTCAGCCTCAAGCTGTGCTCTGTGGGATGCAGTGTCCTTGAGCTCTTCGTCCTTTTCTGCGAGAGCAGCCTGCAATTGTCGGACTTGAGCGAGTAAGGTGGTACTAATCTCAGTAGCAAACTCAATGTCGTGGACGCGATTGCTGGGCTGGTTGCGCTGTCTTCTCGAGGGTGGGCCCATCTTGGTAGGTGATTCGCGACCCGAGCCTGTCAGAGCAGATGGTGTGGCAGTAGGCTCAACAACTGTGCTGCCGACTCGTGACTTGGGCAGAAAAGCACGCGCCGACTCCTTGCCGACCTCATTGTACTCCTTCTCCAAGTCTGCCAGCTTCTTGCGCAGGTCAGAAGGTACCTCGTCATCCTGCTGCGCTTCCTCGAGATCCTTCAGCCGTGCCGACAGGTCTTTGCGCTGCTGAACCAGAGTGTTGCCGAGGCGCGAGGCATCTTGGAGTCGTCGGTCAGTATCCTTCAGATGTGCTTCCAGCGCCCTCTTTGCCTGTGAGGGAGAGCCGCTGGAGTAGAGGGAGAAGTGCTCGGTGTCAAAGGGAGCAAATCGCATGGCCGCAGAGTTGCTGCTTGAAGAAGTGAAAGGGTCGATGATACCATGCGCAGGTGTGGCACCCGGCGGAGGATTGGCGGTGGTGGCCATGTCGATGGCGTGGGTGTAATACTAGGGAAGTCTGAAGGGAATGAGGTGGGCGAGCTGGGGTGTTCCAGGTTTCGGGGAGCTGCAGCTACGCGCGGAGACTGAGCCTCCGGGTCGGGTTGACGTCCCGTGCTCGTGTTCGTCCGTGAATGTTGGTAGGCGAGACGAACGGCGGACTCGGGATCGAGTGTCACACAGCGCAATGCGCGAAGAGGAGGTGGTGTGTTTATGCTGTGGGGCATGCAGATCCGCTCATCTTTGCAGCTTTCTCACCACTGTGATCTCTTGGGTTAGCGAACAAACGAGAAGAAAACAATATTAGCAAGAAGAGTAGGTCGAAGAAGGCAGCGGCGGCGGCAATGGCTGAGGTGGTGGTGATGGTGGTGGTGTTGGCGGTGGACGATCAAGTTCAAGGAGGGCACAGACTTGAATCAACAAAACAGCAATGGCCTTGATTGGCTGAGCCGAAAGTGGCAGAGGCGTCATCTCCCGACCATTGCGCAATTTACACCTATTCTCCGACGTCTGTTAATTGTACGCAACGCAACGAATACTGTATTACCGTGACAGTACATGTACATGTGGCATTGATATCGTGAGAAATCATCGTCTTGTTGATCATGCAGATCTCGCGGCTTTCACGTGTCAAAGGCGATAGAGTTCGAAGCTTCCGGCTTCCGAGTGGCGTTTGTCAGGCACTGTGAGGCTTGGAAATCGTCAACTTCACATGAACGATCTCTACACCATATTCACCACCATCAATCCCCATGACCCCTCAACAACACAACCATGACAGACATAGCACCCCCCTCCTTCAAAAAACGCACCAAAGCCACCAACACGCGCAAACGCCCCGCAACCCCACCGCCAGACGACTCAGCATCCGCCTCCGAGTCCGACTACACCGACGACGAAGGCACCCGCATCAAACGCCGCAAGAAAGACGGTGTCACCCTCAAACCCTCCGCCCCTCAACGCCCTCAGGACTTAAGCAAATCCACCCTCCACGCCGCCGACCGCTCAACCACCATCACATCCCTCGACGACGCAACAAAAACCTCCAACTGGTCCGAGACCGACGCCGCAAAAGCTACCGCCTACGCGCGAGCGCAGCGGGAAGCGCAACGAGTCAACGCTGGAGAAGAAGGCGATAGTGGGGCGTACAAGGGGACTGCGAGCTATTCGAGTTACATCCAGAAAGGTCCAGATGCCGTGGCGAGCAAGCAGGTTGGGCCGGTGAAGGCGCCAACGAATGTGCGCACGATTACAGTAACGGATTTCGCGCCCGATGTCTGTAAAGACTACAAACAAACCGGCTTCTGCGGCTTCGGGGACTCTTGTAAATTCCTCCATGCGCGGGAGGATTACAAACAAGGATGGCAGCTCGACAAGGAGTGGGAGAAGGTTGGCTCCAAAACCTCCGCAAAGTCCGCCTCTACCACCGCCGGCAAGCCTGCTGAGGATGATCTCGATGAAGAGGAGAAAATGCTCTCCACCATCCCCTTCGCCTGCATCCTCTGCAAAGAGCCCTACAAGAACCCCGTCGTGACGAAGTGCGGGCACTACTTCTGCGAGCGGTGCGCGATGACGCGGTATATGAAGGAGAAGCGGCGGACGTGTGCGAATTGCGGGGCGGATACGGGGGGGACGTTTAATATTGCGCGGAAGTTGAAGGAGCTGCTTGTGAAGAAGAGGGTTAAGGGGGAGGAGAGGAAGGCGAAGGCTAGGGAGGAGGGGGAGGAGGTTAGTGAGGGCGAGGAGGGTGAGGAGGGTGGGGAGGAGTGAGGGAAAGGGAAAGGAAGTAGTAAAAATGAATGAACCCATGTGAGTTGCTCAAAAAGTGCTTTTGTGTCTCGAGATTACCTTGTGTGCGTGAAGATGCGAGCCAGACAGCTGGACCCGGTACAATCTGTGTCGAGACAGCAGGACCCGTTCCAACGCGTGTCAAGACGGTGTCGGACAACGAAGCTGCCCGCGCCACGACCAGGCTACAGATGTCCCGGGGTAGCACCACCGAAGCTCGCGAATTGTTCCAGAATGGAGTGGCGAAGCGAAGCAGAGCCAATCGTTGATAGCACGAGTATCTGGCAGCTTCATGCAATGGAGGTCTTCGAACGGAGGGACCGGGCCCTTGCTGCTTTCAGTCGACGTCGCGGGCCAAGTGCTGATCACGACCGGCGAGGTTCGCAGCATCGAGTTGCTCCACACCTATTGCCCCCGAAGACAGCCTGGCCGATGGAAGAACAAGCGTGGTCCAGATCCCACTGGTGCAAACCGAGAATGGTGTGATGAGTTGTGCGCCGACCATCGCAGCGCAGGACTCACGCCGAGGATTGCAGTACTGCGATGAAGTGATGTTGGCGAAGTTGCGACGGAGAAAGGCTGAGCGTGAAAGGCTGGAAGGCTGGGGCTGGGCTGGCTGGGCCGTCCCTATTGGCGAAGCAGCTTCGAAGCTAACGGAAGTTCAAGCTTCCGCCCCGATGAACGTGCACGCCAAGAGCGGAGCGAGGGGGGAGGGGGGGTCCAGCAAAAATCGCGAACTGAGAAGGGAGTCGATTCCCAAGATTATGGCTTAGGATTGTGAGCCGCATGTTGCACCTGGTGCGAGGGATATGTCACAGTCATCTACAGTGCACAAGGGAATTATTTCAGCGTCAACGTTACCGCCGCCGCCGCGTCGGAGGTCAAAGCGTCCGAAGCTGGAAGGATCTTATTGGTGAAGAAGGCTGTGGAGCTAAGGAACGTTCGAAGCCGAGCGCCGATGAAAGCGGACGCTAAGGAGGGTGCGGAGATGCGAGAGGGGGATCTGCAAAATCCGCAAACTTCAATACTGCAGCTGAGATGTACCTGGCTGTGGACATGGTCGAGGAGGATGGCAAGCGATTCAGGGTGCAACAGAACGAGTCTGCTGTACCGCCACCGCCGCCGTCGATGTGGAGGCCAATGTCATTGGCGAAGAAGCCCGGAAGCTAAGGGATGTTTGACGCCGAGAGCCGATAAAAGTGGACGCTAGGGAGGGAGCGGAAAAAGGGGGGAGGGTCCATGACAATTAAAAACGTCAACTGTGACGTTTCCCGCGCACGATGTGAGGGTCAACGAGTTGTGGACGATGTCAAGGTCATTGCTGGAGCCAACAGCGGAGAGCATCGAAAGTGTTGGGTCGTCGCCGCCGCCTGGCCAAGGCTTCAGAACGCGCGCAACGACTATTGGCTGGAAAGCCCAGAGGCTAGCGGAGGTTCTCCGGGGCGGAGGTAGGGGAGAGGGGTTGCACGGATCGCGGATGTTGGAACATGCAAATTTCAACATTACTGCTCAAGCGACGAGGTTGGACGGAGTGCAAACAATGGGAATGGGAATGTTGAGGCATCAACTATGTGAAAGGGCGAGCCCGTTGGCATCACCGCCGTTCACGTTCATGCCACGACCTTGTTGGCGAAGAAGCGCTCAAGCTAAGGGAGGTACAAAGCCGAGGTTGGCGAAGGCGGGAACGCTATCGGTGGTGGTGGGAGGAAGGAAGGAAGGGAGTGAAGGTGGGAGTGGAGTGAAGGTGGGAGTGGGAGTGAGAGTGAGCAAAGCGTCAGCAGATCGCAGGAAACCGCCATTGGCGAACAGATGCGGAAGCTAAGGGGCGTTCAATGCCCAGGCTCGCGAGGCTGCGAAATTTAGAGGTGGCGGAGCGAGAGGGTCACGGAGATCGCGAATCCCGAAACGAGCGCTTCTTCGATATCACCACCCAGGTTTCAAGCCAGTCCCGCATGCGAAAGGTACCGATGGGCTCATAAGGATGTTGGAATGATCGATGTGCAAAAGAACGAGTTTGTGCCGCGGCTACCTGTCACTGTCACTGTCACTGTCGTCATGGAGCTGCAAAGGCTGGGGCCGTTTGGCGAGAAGGTCCAAGGCCATTGAAGGAGCCAAGACGAGGCTCAAGAAAGCGGACATGGTGGACGTGGCGAAGGAAGGGAACTTGTAGGAGGCCAAAATCTTGGAATTTGGAAGATTTGGCGATTTGGCAAGACTCCATTGGCTGAGCAGTGAAGGCGCTAAGGCATGTTCATGAGCGCGGAAGCCAACGAGGCAGCGGAGGTAGGGGGAGGGGTTTCTGGAGCGAAGGAGCCCCGCCAAGCCTTTAACTTCACTTCATCCCACCCGAAAAGGAAGGAGCCTTCGCATTTGCAACGACTCGAACCCTCGACCCTCTACTAGCGTCAACATGGCCATTGAAACTAGCAAAAGAATCCCCATCTCGCGACACTCGAGACAAGTCAACCCCAACGAGGACCTCGAAGAGTCGACCCATTGCTAGTCGCTATGACCACGGTTTCGGCTATCCTTCGTAAAAGATACCTATTAAGCAGGCCGCAATCGGTAAGCTGAGCTGATCCGATAAGTGGCAGAAGTTCTTCTGAGTATATGTCTGTTTGTGAAGATGGCCGGAGATCAGCCGGAGACAGCTTGCGACTGTTCCAATTGGCATTTCCATACGTGGATTTCGCGACTCGAGGCGCAAGTCGCCCACACATGATCTTGCTGCGACCTCTGACCATAAACGCCTGGTGATGGAATCGACCTGTGTCTCGAGCACACCTAGCTAAGCGAAGAATGGTGCAACAGCGCTCTTGCCGGCGAGCAGCAGTGTGAACAAGCATGCGGCGAGGCACCCACTCACGCCCTCCTTGCGGACAGTCAGAAGGATGGCTGTTCTGCTTTCGCAGTCCTGTTGATTGTCTGATGACCTATGCGCGAGGAAGACCATGCTCATAGTCCACCTGCTCCGTAGCAGCAACCATATGCTCTGGCATATGACACCATGTGCATATGGCTCATGCGCGTGAGCCAGGCCAGCAAACACCAGGTTGCCACAAAGCCCTTTTCAACCACCTGTGGGTTTACACGACTACACGCCTTCCGACTCTCAGCCGAAACACTACTTGTCACTTACCCGCGAGGTCACGGCACAGCGAGCATATCTCAATGGACCAAGATACAAAGCACAAAGTCAAGAATGCTACGGTGTACACTCCTCGGTATCTATTCCGGATGTGGAACAGAAACACTGATGTAGACGGCGGACTTTTACGGCACGTCCCGGGTTGCAACGACGGAACAGCCATACGACCGTTGTTCTTTAGATTTCACACCGACCATCAACTGCGATCGCGGAGTGCGTACGAGATGACTCGCGAGGAGTTCACCACCATGGTCAAAGCCCATACCGCCGGAAGCTTTGACATTGTCACTCGATTTTCGTCGTGGACTGCGTCGTTGGCATTCGTACTCAAGTTCTGGCGAGGAAAGGGAAACAAATACCACAGCCGGTTCCACCCAGACAATATTTCCGATTTGGTGCTCAAAGACAGCCTCTACATCAGCGCCCTCGACACTGCTCTGCTCCCGGATGACCAGGAGGTCTTCTGGGTGCCCTCCTTAGACTTCCTCGCACCAGGCCAGCTTGTCGATCATGACGAATACCTCGTGCACGGTGTCGTCCACGGACCTGGATACAAGACGCTACCGCTGCGAGTGTTTCTCAACGCCCACCGCGACTGCGTTAGGGCCGCCTGGGAACATAGCTGCGCTGCATGTGACGGGAGTCTGCTTGTGAATACGCCAGCACGAACCACAACCGTGACACCAATCACAACGCAGTGCATCGCTCGGGCGAGAGCGGTTGGCGAGGCATACGGTGGCACATTCGCACTACCGATGACTCTCGCCACGATCGCGCTGCATCAACGCGAGCTCAATTACTTCGACGATGGCGTGCCTGAAGAGGTCATGCAGCTAGTACTGCGAGGCGTTGATGGTCTCGAGGTCCCAGCAGGCTGGTCCGATGAACCGACTATCGTGAGCAATGTGCTAAGCGAAAACAATCGTGAGGCAGCGGAATTTTGCTCACTAATGCGAGCTGTTCTGAACAGGCGCGGTAGCGGAGGAAGTGGCTGGACTTCCGTGGATTAGCAGTTAGCCGCTGGACTCTCCGTAACAACTGTGTAAGTGTGTTACCTATGCAATTTGATCTCATCTGGTTATTTCTTTCTTCCTTTTCTTCTTTCGCTTCAGCACTCTTTCCACCTGCTCGTCATTGGGTCTTCATCCGCACGCAATAATGACAAATCGCGGCACGAGGTATGTAGCCCAAAGATGTCCATCGGGTGTCACGGTCTGTTGACCGAAATGTAGGTCTCATGCACGCAGAGGATCCTAGGAGGTACGTTCAGAGGGCAGCGGGCTTTGACCACATCAATGTTTGACTTTCACAGCCTTGCGGAACTGCTGTAATCCAGATCTTGCCCGCATGCGCCATCGGCAACAAGAGCATGTGATTGGCTACGACCTTCAACTCGGTATGCAAGCCGCATAATAATGAACACCCTTAGGGAGACCTGCCGACTTTGAGACTGAGCAGTGCCACAGCCTTGCGGGATGCGACTCTCATCTGAGCCTGGAACCTGCGGACCCATTGCGCTGGCGTCAATGGATTAGGTTTAGGTACAAGGTCAAGTACATATCAGCCTCGCGCGGGGTCTTGAACTCCCTCTCGCTCTCCTCGACCCTCGCACAGGGACTTCTGGTCATGACGATATTTGCTGATTAGCCTTACATTATCCCGCAAGCCATCACAATGAAGCTTACTAGGGGCAAACAGGATCCTCGATGGAGAGCCTACCTCCGAGTGTCTTCATCCTGCTTCGCTGCGGTCGCTGTTCTAGCATTCGTTCTGGGCTTCTTTGGTTTCTTGCCTGGAAGTGCAACGACGGAGAGCCGGAGCGTCTTCTCCTGTACACCAGACGGGCGCGTCCAAGTTCCCGGCTTCGTCCCCACCCACTCGGGCAAATGGGATCCTCAGACGGCGCTATGGATCACACTCGCTTTCGGGCACTTCACGTTCACGGGAGCAAAAGCACTCGATTCCGCTTGGGATCTGGTGATCGGCCGCGGCGGACAACTTCTCATCACGTACTGGAGCTACCCTCCCATACGGCGCACTCTGCTGCTTGCTAGCGAACGGTTCCCGATACACTGGCCACTTTACGCCTCTCTGGCATTCGACCAGGTCTCCCTGTCAAGCACTTGGGAACTCGTCCGTGGCAAGCCGCTGTTCGGCAGGGAGAACTCCAACTCGAGACAGGAGAGGGGGTTTCGTACGAAGTCCTTTGGGTGGCGCTGGCTCGCAGTTCTGCCACTATTCCTCTACCTTATGGCGTTTCCGAGTCTGATGTCCATAATGACCGGCTACCAGGCCGATCTAATTCCCTATGTGAAAATGCCAAATGGCGACCTTGTGCTCGCTTCGCAGCTCATAGCACCGCCTGTGATCGTTGTGGATGGATCTCGCATTGGCCTCACCGATTTTGCAATCGTGCAGAAAGAATATGTGCGCTATCAGGCCCTCGTTGATTGTAAGCTCTGCCCCCTTCCGGTCTGGTTCCCGCCAGTGGCTGACCTCACCTGCAGACTTCATCACCTTCAACAAAGTTCCCGAACATATCTCGTCGAGATCTTCATTTATCCCCGGTTCAATTGGCAGTTACGACGATTCCACTGGTGTTTACAACAGCTCCACATGTTCTTTCACCTTCGACTTGGGACCCCGTGGTTATGTTGTAAACAGCACTCTCACCATAGCCGGTCAAACATGGAGATTGTTTCAGTCGGCATTGTCCGTCGCAGTGAGCGGGATTGGTTCACCTTACTCCGATACCTACTGGTCTGTGGGCAGTGTGTTCTTGAGCTCGTCCGACCTCGCTGCAGCCGGCAGGTGCCAACCGACCAACACATACGTTTGGGGTTTTTCGTTCCTTATACTGTTCGTCACTTGCATCTGGACAATAGTCTTCTTGACAATCCTTGGCGCCCTCTACTATGATACATATCTGCACAGTGCGGACGATCGCATTGAGCAATCAGTTAGTATGTATCAAGATATCTTGGATGTGGCGGCCGGGATCCGCAGCATAATCCACCCCAATGGCGAGGACTCGTTGACTGCCGCTGAGCTCGAAGCGGAGCTGAAGAAGTCGATAATCCGCATAAGGCTCAAAGGTGTGGATGGGATAAGCAGGCGGGAGCAGGAAGATACGCGCCAACAGGACAAGAAGACCGGAGCTTCGATGAGAGAGCAAAGGGACGAGAAGACTGCCTATGCCGATGTAAATAGCGAAGACCTGCCTTGAGTGCAGCTGTATACTGCGGCGGATGAAGGCAACAGGTCGTGGTATAATGAAGTGCTCCACGTCTCCTCTTGAGATCCAGACAATAACTCTGAACTGCCGCAAACCAACACATGTGTATATTGGCGGAAGAACCGATTCTCAGTGGTGATGTTAGAGAAAGCTCGTTCTAGATCTACACTGCATTCGAAGATCTCCGGCCCCACCGTGCATGCTTTTTCGCGGACGTCAATCTGCATGAGGTACGCGAGCATTAAAATTCTGCCGTAGTCGCTGTTTCCTCTTGCCTTCTTACCATCATCTTCTCTCTCAGTAGATAACAACACAGTGAACGACTTCAGAGCTTTGCGTTCACTCTGCACCCGAAAAGCTCCCACAGCACTACTTGTCATCGATTTCAATAGGGTTAATATCGAACAACATAACATTCTACGCAGGACGAGCATCACGAACTTTACGACCATGTCTAAGGCTCCGCAAGTCGACGAACGTCGTGCCTCGATGGCAAATGATGCGGAAATCGGCACTGCTTCTGCGCCAGTCGAGCGCGTGAGTGTGAGGCCGAAAGGTACCACAACCTCACCTGAGGCATCTTCGAGCTCCTCCGCCGGCGAGCGATCTCACGGTGTTGTCGAAATGATGAGCCCAAGGCTCTCCAACGAACAACAACAACCGATCCAAACCACCGCCGACGAAGCCGACAAGAAGAAAGGCCGCTTCGGCTACCTCAAGACGAAGCAATTCTGGATCGTTCTCCTGCTTTCTCAGGCGCTGGCCGTCTCCATAACTGGAACGAACACGTTGTCTGGCCTTCTTGCTGGCGAAAACGTCTCGATACCGGCGTTCCAGTCAATGTTCAACTACGTCCTTCTGAACCTAATCTACACTTCATTCACCTTGTACAAGTACGGCTTCAAACGCTGGACCAAACTCCTCTGGACGGATGGTTGGCGTTACTTCATCCTCGCGTTCTGTGATGTTCTAGGAAATTACTTTACCGTTCTGGCTTACCGTTACACGACCATCCTCTCCGCGCAGCTGATCAACTTCTGGGCGATTGCGGTCGTGGTCGTCATTTCGCTCATCTTCCTGAAGGTGCGCTACCACATCGCGCAGTACGTCGGGATCCTGATCTGCTGCGGCGGCCTGGGGATGCTCGTGGCATCTGACCACATCACCGGCTCGAATGGTGGGAAAGCGGCGGATGCGGTGAAGGGTGACCTCTTCGCTTTACTCGGCGCAACCTTCTACGGTCTCTCCAACGTCTTCGAGGAGTTCCTGGTCAGCAAACGCCCACTGTACGAGGTCATCGGCCAGCTGGCGTTCTGGGCCTTGCCCATCAACGGCGTCATAGCCGCCATCTTCGACCGCTCCTCCATCAAAAATGCAAAATGGAGCCCCAAAGTCGGTGGCTACTTGGCCGGCTACACACTCATTCTGACCTGGTTTTATTCCGGCGCTCCGATCGTCTTTCGCATGGCATCTGCGGCGTTCTTCAATATCGGTCTCCTGACTGGTAACTTCTGGGGTGTGGTTGTGGGCACTCAGGTCTTCCATCTGCATATCCACTGGATGTACCCGATAGCTTTTGTGCTGATCATGGCCGGGCATTTCGTGTATTATGGTACGGAGGGCGTATTGGGCGAGGCGCGGAAGCCGTGGCTTGGTGAGAACCAGGAGGGCGGCACTGACGGGCTGGGGACCGCGAGACGGCAGTTGGAGAATCCCAGCGCGATCGTGTAGAGGTGCTCGATTTTGGTGTGCGAGAACAAACTCATGAGCGCACGGCCGAATTTGTCGTATGACGGCCGAATTTGGCAGCAGTGTAGCCCGGGTTTATTCTCGGTGTGTTCATAGTCCATAGTCGCAAGTGGTGCCCGTACCCGTAAACAAGCCCGTACTGGAACGGCGACAAAATCTCTCAACCAGTGTTGTAGACCGAAATTCCAGCTACTCCGCGAGGTCCATAGCAATCTGACATCGTACAGACCTTCTCCATCAGCAGATCCTCGCCAGGGCGGCCCGTTCCATACGTTTCGACACCCATCTTACCTCGAGCTGCTCTCTCACGCGCAGTTCGCGCTCGATCCGACCTAGTCTTCCTCCGCTGCCTTCGTCGCTGAGGTCGCAATAAGGTACGCCGACTGCATGTAACCTGACGGTCCGTCCAAACACCTCGTGGCAGCGGACAGCGCCGTCCTAGCGTGCCGAGTCACAGAACTTCCTTGCCTCGAATTGGTCTCCGTCGTGCAGTCCTAACCTGATCAAGCCCATTCTTGCTCCACCGCCCTCTCCGCTGCGGTCGCAATAAGGTGCGCCAACCGTCTGCAGCCTCGCGGTCCGCTCAAACATCTCGAGGCAGCGGAAAGCGCCGTTCAAGCAATCACAGCGGGCGCAGTCAGGTGTGGTCGGTAGCTTGCGGCACCTGGCTCGTCTCGTACCTTGATTCGACGTCGCATAAATGAGGTATCTGGCAGCGTAGTTAGCAGGCGCAAATGAAGAGGTGTCCAGGGGGCTCGACGGCATCTCAAGAGGGCGTATGTGTAATTTTATGCGTGTAGAAGAAGTGCAGGAGAAGATAATTGCGACGGCGTACCTAGATTGACTTTCTTAGCGTATCAGCTGTCGGTTCTGCTTCGAGATGTGCCATAGAGAAACGTGATGGAAAGAAAGCGATGCGATGATAAAATTGCAGACGTGAAGTTGGAAGGAGTGAGGAGGTGGTATACGTGAGGTCGAAACAAAGCTACAGAAGTGTCTGGTGCAGAGAGGATCCGCGAGCCGAAACCTTCCGTGTGGCGAGATCACGCTCCCCGGTCGGCCCAGCACGAGCCTCTCTCTCTCCTCCTCCTCCGCATTGCAGTAGCGAACGTCCCTAACCCAGGATGTCGCAGACTGCATGCTCTCCTTCCTGCTCATGCTCGCTCCTGCCCATCTGCACACCCGTCCAGCTCCAACTTCCCCTGACCGTCCTGCGTAGCCCCAGCAGTCTTGCCCGCCGAACACATAGCAAAAGTCAGCGGCCACTGCTTGTCTGTAGATGCAGCTGCCGCATCTGAAGCCCGTTCACTCAGCGAGACCGTAATCTGTGCAGTGCCAAAATCACTCATCGTTGTCCAGCAACTGCTACCCTCGTTCGTGCGCGCAGTTCCTCGTCGTGCAATCCTGAGGCCTTCGTCTTTTCGACCCGTCACCGGAGCTCGCCGGATACAGTTGCTGCTTATACAGCACTCAAGCCCGCAAAGCCGCGATTGGCAGAACGAACTTTGCAGTGGACCCTTGCACTGCCCGTCTCACCAGTGCAAACTCAGCGCGCCATCGTTGCCCGATTGGGCGAGCGTTCCCACGGTACGCTAAGAGAGCTCGTGGCTGCTGACCCTTGTGACAGTCTGGGTAAGGGAAGTCGTTAGACTTCAATCGACTTCCGTGCCGCTAAAAACAGAATTTTCTCTCACGGGCCGCTGTCTCACTCGGAGAATTCCTGCTGCTCAAGCTTCCTGTGACGTGCATAAGGCTGAGATAGACTTTTCGTGCCTGTGCAGATGGAAATGGTCCGACTTACTTCGCGGTTCCCCCTTGGCAGCGTTCTGCGTCCCATCGCTCCCATCTTGAATGCTTTCAATCGTCGCAACCTCACCGGAGTCGCATTGTGACACTGCCGTAAAGAAGTCCAGACTATCGCCGCGGCTTTCCGCATCATATCGTCCTGCGATCGTTCGTTGAGCAGTAGGTTTGGCTAACCGATGCCCACATATTACCTCCTGCGAGTCTGAATGACCTCGTGTACTCCTGGGATGGATAAGGAGTAATCTAGGTGGGGTATTCGTCGTTGCTGAGGGCTTCGCATGTGATGCGTGTGAAAAATCAGCTCGATTACCTGAACGTTTCGGCTCGATGCTGAATGGCCGCGAGGACGTCTTCCGCAATTCCTGGGATAGCTTAACCTTCAGGGGATGTCGCCTGAGTGAGGTGTACGCAACGACAGTGAGTTGCAACAAGGTCGATATGGATATGAGATGCATCGCAGAGACGAGCTCTATCGACTCACGTGTTTTTTGTCTTGATCCAAGGAGGTTTGACAGTGGTGTCCGTCGATTAAGCTGGCTTATCAGTCGAAACCTTCTTCATGAACGTCGGTATTCCAGGTCCACAGTATGGTGATATTGGCCCACAGCATATGCTTTGCAGCTGTTATCGCTCTCACACAGAGGTAAGCAGTCCGGTATAAAGAATTGCTCGCGGCTCCTGATCTTCCTCCTCCTCTAACACTTCTGCACACGATATCAATCAACTGCAAAAGCGCTCCAAAGCACTCACTCACAAGCAATCAACACTCACACATCAATCACACCACCACCACCACACTCACCATCAACAAACGTGACTCCGACAGTCACGTTCAACACCAACACCACCACATCAAGTGAGTATCCCACTCTCCTATCTCATCCCTACCCCTTCCAAAGCACTTCAGTCACTGCAGTGACGGCTTCCTCGACATGAGCTCTGAGAACGGGCAACTCATCCTGGGCGGCAGCGTCAGCTCACTCACACATCTCAACGATCCCTTCGCACTCACCTGCCCTTATCGAAGACTGCAGCTGTAGCATCTCTGATGCGAGCTGGGAGTATGGCACCTTGAAGCCTCTCCCCGCACTTGTAGTCCGAGACGTGGTCTTTCATCAGTGACTGTACTTGCGGCATCTTGGTTGCATCGTTGGAGAACGGCTCATGGGTCTCGCACACCCGAGCTACATCGTTCTCCCAGCGCTCTGCCCCTCGTCCTGTCCAGACCAGCGACTGTAGCTACGACATCTTAGACGTCCGACCAGAGAACCGGCCCTGCGGACTCAGTCCGGGTCATCTCGTCTCACAGCTCTTGTCCAGTTCTTGGTGCAAAGATCAGTCACTGCGGCGGCGGCACCTCAGATGTTTGTCGTGAGAACTCGCTGAGCGGACCCAATCTGCAACGCCTCTTCTCACAGCTACGGTCCTGGCCATCGGCAGAGATAAGTGACTGTAGCTGCGGCATCCCAGATGCTCGACCGAAGTACCAGCGCCGCGGACGTCGTCCAAGGCGCCTCTTCTCACAGCTCAAGTCCTGGTCTCTCTGTCGTGGTCAGTGACTATAGTGGCAGCGTCTTCGGTGCTGGCTGTGAGGACATGCAACATTACTCCCCCTTCCAATCAATCGTCAATTCACTGTTCTCCGTCGTTCAACATATGCTCGGGCCACTACAGCGCATGCTAACGGTAGACTCTAGCAGCAACCAAAGTCGAAATGGAGTCGTTCAGTGACCAAGTCGACTGGGCGGAGGAGTGCCAGGTCGCAGCAGACGCTCGAGCTGCTACCGGCTCTCAGGAAAGCGGCTACGCCGCACATCGGTTTTATGCCGATCTCAAGAGGGATATCATTACCGCCCTCTCCGCCAGCTCATCTGAGCTGCCGCAAGAGCTGCCATGGTGGACGGCTGCACAGAATGGAACGCTGTTGGGAACGAACGTTGCCGACCAGCCAGCAATCGACGAGTCTGGCCCCGTCTCAAACGGCCAAAGCGATATTGGGCCATCGCAACCATCGTCGGAGCTATCGAACGCTGGTTATATCCCGGAGAACGAAGATATGGACGACTGGTCCATCCCCCTTCCTGCCGGAGTCACCACGGACGACTTCGACATGCCTGAGGCTGGCGAACCCTTCCCTGCCGTCAACATGGGGATGATGGCACCACAGCCACCGATGCAGGCCAGTGGATCCGTTCCCATGCATGGGAATCTCGACGATGCTGCAATCCCGCAGCAGCGACAGGCCCAGACCTTCTCGGGCCCACCACCGGCGGTGATGCCACCGCAGCAACCGATCCAGGCCAGCGGATCCGTTCCCACGTATGGGAACGTCAACAACGCTGCGAACTACCAGCAGCAGCAGCCCCAGACCTTCTCGGGCCCTCTACCGGCGGCGATAGCACCACAGCTGCTGATGCAGGCTGGTGGATTTGATCCTCCGCAGGGGAACTTCAACTACGCTGCAATCCAGCAGCAGCAGCAGCAGCCACAGGCCCAAACCTTCCCGGGCCATCACCAGGTGGCGGTGCCAATACCGCTGTTGTCAACCCCCGAAAACGGCCTTTCTGAATTCGACACCGCCGTTTCGGCACTCAGTGGCGCCTTGCTCAATCGCAGGACGCCCCGGCCAAGATCGCTCCACCTCCCCGCCGAGGGAATGATAACCCCGCCGCCCACTGTACGTGCGGCACCCCGGCAACAGACTCGGAGAAGCAGCGCGACGGCGCCCAGGCGGCCCGGGCAGACAACTGGCTTGCCACAGGCCCTTAAATCACACAAGCGGATCTGCACGGTACCTCAGGAGGGCTGCAGGGCCAACTGTCCGCTCCTGCGAGACTTCCCAGCCGACCATCAACGGCTGGCCACGACCCCTTTGAGGCCCACAGGCACCCGCATGCCCCCACGGGGGAGGGATCCGGGTAACATCAACGATGATGTGCCTGATGGATACAGGTTCAAGCTGTGGGCGCACTTCTCTCCACCACCCAAATAGAGTGCCAGTGGCGTTCGGCGATGGAGTTCAGTGGGATGTTAGGTCGACAGGAACTGTACTTCCGGCATCTGGGTTTGGGTTTTGGAGAACGGGCAGGATGCCCCGGCGGTTTTTGGGAAGGCTATTGGCGCTATGGATGAAGGGACGGGTATGGGACTGGATGTCTCGACGGGGCGATCCGATGGATTGTGGTATTATCATCGACTGTACTGCCGTCGCCAAGGGCAGGGCGCTGGAGAAGGAAGAAGGGGGACCGTCTCGTCGGGCTCGATGGGATATCCGGTCTCGAGGGCCTTTACGGTGGAATGAGGAACTGGCGCTGGGTGTAGTGGCGGCGAGACTGGGCGGTACTCCGGAGAAGGTGCAACGTGCTGTCGTCGGCCAAGTCGAAGGGTGAAGTTGGTGACGGTCTGGTGGGGAGTGAACTCTGGGTTCTAGGTCGTGTGGAGGACGTTGCTGCCACTGCAGCTGGTGAAAAGCTTGGATCAAGGTCAAGAGCTGGGGAATATCGCGAGGTTGTTGCTGCGCACCTTCTCCGGACTGTGTGGATGGATCGAAGGAGTTACTGGCGGATAGGGTGTTTGTCGTGAGCGGGTACGAATGGGGGCTCGGAGGAGGGGCAGGTGAATCGAGATTGTCGTCGGCGGGAATGATGGTGGATTTGATCGGTTTTCATTGTGGCGTTGGGCGTCGGAGTTCTGGATTTTGGGTTGGGCTTGGGCTTGAGATGGAGTTGGAGTTGGCGTTTGGTTTACTTGTTATTACTTTGCGATACTGCCGCGGGGATAGGGGTGGGCACGTCAAATGGTCCGCGGTTCGTGATAGTCTTTTTTGGAATGCACATCATCAACACCACTGAGATTGATCTTTCATTGAGTCATTGTCTTCATAGTCCGCCCTGAATCGCGAACGATGATAGGATCAATATCAGTGCGTTGATGATCCCCCATGACAGCGGTATCCACGTCGACATCCGGAAGTAGCCTGCTGTGTAGATGCCACTCAGTCTGGGCCAAGTCAGCGTTGTGCAATAAATACCAAGACCGTTCAGGTGGTTGCTGATAACCGTGGACTTACAAACCACCCACAACGTTGCCGGCGATGAGCGCTTCGATGCCACCGATGATCAGGTAAATTATCGGGACCACCCAGATAATTTTCCAGTTGCGGTACTGCACCATACAAGCATATCCAGCTGCAGCAAGATGCACGCCAACGACGCATACGAGCGTCCAGTAGAGCGTGTACCGCCAAATTGAGCCGGCATCGTAGAGGTATCGTGTCTGGTCACCGCCGACTGGAAAGGGCCAGTACAGTGATGGGAAAGGCGGTGGCACGTAGGAAAGCGGTTTTGGATCGACTTGGGACTTCAGAAATCGTCTGCGAGCAGTGTCAGGCATATAGATAGATTTTTGTTGGTTGGATTCTGCCTTACACCATCTCTGCGCACTCTTTTGCAGATACCGTCACATGCTGAGTTGGTAATGATGGTTCGGGACAGGGGTGTTGCCACTACCACTTCTTGAGTCTCCGTAATGTCGCAAAAAGCTCGTACGATGCCTGGTACGGGGACACAACTGTCTTTCGCCCTCGTGCTGATGATCTACGATGTCGCCGTCGTCGTCGAGTTCCTCCCTCCTGAATCTTGGTGCGATGATTTTGCGCTAACCTCATGAAGACACAAAAGTGGCTCACCTCTGCAAATCACGTTTGCGCTCTGCAACACCAACTCGCGCTTCCACTTAACACGTAAGGCCGACTTGTCGAAAGATGCCAGCCGATCGTCTGCTGGGGGCCCTGCTGAGAGGTCTACAGAGCTACACGGAGGAGCAAGATACACCGCGGTAGCTACTGAACGTGACAAGATTCGGATGTGTACTGATCTGAGGCAGGCTACTCGGGACTGCATCGTCTCTACTCACGACTCTCAACAACCCGTTAAACGTAACACTACTGACTAGTCAACTGTTATCCGCACCTGCGCTCTGGACCGAACCCGAAGGACTGCGGACTTCTGTGCGATGCTTGAGCGTCTTCCACTCCGCTGCTCAAGCTCTTGTCAAGCATGAGCATGCGCTGCGAGAGAAGTCGGCAGATGCAGACTTCGTAGACCTCCAACTCGAACGGACGCTGCCCAAAAATGACTGGACCAAGGCTGTCATATCTGGAGCTGATGACCACTCGCCTCGATGGCGGCACCTCCTTGTTCTGGGAGGTTTGCTGTTGGGGTTCGGACCTCGAGATGACGACAATCTCTCCAGCAGTATGCGAGGTACACTAGAGAGTGCATTGGTGACAGCCGTCAACTTCTCACTCGAGGACACCCCGGAAGATGACGAATTAGGTCTGAACTCGATCACTCTCGTCCTGAACCACTGCTTTCCATACCTCCCCAACCACGAACGAGCCGGCTTGAATTACGACAATCTGCTTCCTGTTTTGACGCGCTCCGTCATCCATTCTATGGAAGGCCTCCAGTCGGGCTATTTTCTCGGGGCAGTTGACCAAGACGTTCGCCAGGTTTCGAATGACCAGTTCCAGTGGCCAGACCAGTCGCAGTCATTTCAGCAGATTCAGAGTATGCTTACCAGTCCGTTGGTATCATCGCTTGGTCCACTGTCTCGCCTCATAAGCCATGCGATAGAGCAAGTCGAACACAGTTGGCTTGTGATGGCCGCAATGGAAGACTTGGTCCTCCTCTCCAGGACTATCCATCTACAATGGAGACAGATCAAGCTGTCCGAGATCGATCCTTCGGAAGAACGCATATATCTGGACCCGCAGACACTAGGAAAGACGCTGCCACAAATGTGGAAATTGCTCAGATCAATGCTCTTCTCGATCGTTGTAGTCTTGCGTGGTGTCGTAGGCCGAATGCTCGGCGACCCTGCGCTTGCGAACGATGAAGGTGAGGAGACTACCTACTCGTTATTTGGAGAATCTTGCGTAAACTGACGTGCATCGCAGTCGCTCCAAAGCTTGCTACACAGGCTCTTCACATTCTACGGAACTTGTACTTCATTTCCACCAAGACGGGCACCGCATCGTTCTCGCAGTATACATTCGCCTACCTGACCGCCATGGACACTCTCTGTACCTACCTGCCTCGAGTCGAGGCATTCCTTCAATTCATCAGACCAGTGGATACTTCAGGTGTACCGCAGCATCCACTAGATCGCAACCTCGATCTCTTCTTCCTTAACACCACAGAGCATTTCACACTGCTTCTTCCACCTACTTCCGCTGAAGAGCTACTTGTAGCAACAGCCTCAAGATATCTCTCGGCAGGCGAGAGCAGCCACCTTCTTTCGATCTTCGAAGCGGCGCACAGCGGCATGCTGGCAGTGTTCTCAGCACCGCAGAATGCAGAAGTCACCAAACGACACCTGCCATTCTACATTGGTGCTCTCTTTGGTGTGTTCCCGGAGAAGGTTTCAGCACGGCAATTCCGGCTTGCGTTCAGGACTCTCTTGCGCCTTACAAGTCCTCCCGCTGTACTTGCAGCTACAGAGCCGATGCTGAGTGCAACCTTGCTTGAGCTACTTCACGAGCGAGCAGCCAGTGCCTCGGCTTCCCCACTGCCGCCGAAACCAGCAGAGACAAAGCTGGACACCGATCCCTCAATGGAGCTATCCGAGCAGGCGGTTCTCGTACTTACTGTAATAGACACGCTACCCCAGCTGACACTGGACCTCCTGGACGAGTGGCTGCCCCTTGCCACCGACCTTGTGAATGCGATAGATGACGAGGCGATGCGAGAACATTGTAAGGAGCATTTCTGGCACACGCTCGTGGGTGGTGAAATGGATCCGGACCGGAGCGGCGTATGTCACGACTGGTGGAGTACTCGTGGCGGGCGTGAAATGTTGCTGTACGGCAGAGAAGATGAACAGCAGAGCCCTTTTACTATGAGCGGAGGTCTACCGGACGAGGCCAGGGACACCAAGCTGTAACTCATATGACCTCCATTGTCCTTGCGGCGACAACGTTGCTTTCCGCACATCTACATCTTCTCGGACGTTGCACCTGGGCATGCGATCAGCTCTCAGGATTCCGACAATGGCAGCACAAGCACTAGGCTCGAAAAAAAGCTCGAGCCTCTAACCAGCTCGTCATCTGCTGGATGTCCGCAGTCTGCTGCGACTCGCTACATCGTACGATGTTCATGATCGATGACCGCCGACTTCCTGCCGATTGAGCGTCCACGGTCTTGCCAACAACCGCGGAGCACTGTACGGCTGGTCCTCTTATACCCGAGACCTCCATTGTCGGCGGTAAGACGGGCTCGAGTGCCCCGAGCCTCCGTCACAGATACCGCAATATGAGGCACGCCGGCTATATGAAATGGTGCGACGAGCATACTGGGGAGCGGCATCGCTCACCGCAAATATTTCCACCGGGGCTTACTGGTGTTACAACGCGTGACCGTCTTGTTGGGGAATGATTCGACGCTCTCGAACAAGAAGATATAGCACACCGGAGAATCTGGAGTCACAACCCGCACGCAAGACGAAAATACCCGGGCATCGCCTGGACATGAATCCTCCTCATGTCGGCAATGCCGTGTCAACACTGACAGCAGCGAGAACTGCATGTCTTGGTGATCGTCCTATTCTCGGCACCGCGTGGTGGCGCTCCGAATACCGAGGACGTGGGGAAATGACGATCGATAAAAAAGCTTTTTTTCACGCGAGTGGCACGCGCCGAGGTCGCCTGTAAAGAGCGGTAACTCCGTGCATTGCTCTTTTAATGCGCCGATCAAGGTTACAGCGGCAAGAATGAGAGGCGTAATATATAGTCACAGAGTGCGCTGACTTGCCTACCTAAGCTACCTACGATACCTGCCAATCCGTTCTCTCCAGCTCGAATCTCTCTTATCACCAAGGATCTTTCTCGCAGAACCGCCACTCTCAAGCATTTCCGGTCCTTTGCTGTCTCTCTCTGTATTCTTATTTCCATATCTCAATGGTGCAAGAAGAAGTCGAAGACCGCGTGTCGGATCACAACAGCGAAGCAGAATCAGAAACCAGCCGTACACCACGTCCAAGATCGGTCCGATCCTGGCGCTCAGGGTTCAGTCGTCCACGACCTCAGTCGCGAGCTCGAAGTGGGAGTCGAGAACATCCGGGACTACAACGAGTCTTCTCTGCCGGGTTCCACGATGATCACTCCATCTACTGGAACGAGCACGATGAGCAGACGCCAGACGACGGTCTCGAGGTTGGTGGCGAGACAACAGCTGATGCCTTAGGCCCACAGGAGAAGTACGAAACTGAGAAAGATGATGAAGCGGAAGCCAAAGAAGAAGTAGAAAGTCAGGACCATGCTTCACTGCACCCAGACGACCGCAGTGGCGAGAATGCAAGCCTCGAGAAGGCTCCCTCGATGCGGCGGCAGCAGACGAACAAGTCAACATTGTCTTCGAAACAGAGAGATCCGAATATGGTATCCTGGAACGGCGTCGACGACCCTGAAAATCCCAAGAACTGGCCTGATCGGAGGAAGTGGATCGCGACGTTCGTTGTCTCGTCGTTCACGTTCATCTCACCTGTGGCTTCTTCGATGGTAGCACCAGCGCTGCCGCAGATGGCTCAAGATCTGAACGTCAACACCACAGTCGAGGCGCAGATGATGCTATCGATATTCTTGTTGGCGTATGCATTCGGACCATTGTTCCTTGGTCCTCTCTCTGAGCTCTACGGCAGGGTGCCGGTTCTCCAGCTAGCGAACCTGGTGTTTCTGGTCTTCAACTTAGCTTGTGGGTTTGCGCAGAACGGGACACAAATGATTGTGCTACGTTTCTTCGCCGGCATTGGTGGTTCTGCGCCTCTAGCCATTGGTGGAGGTATCTTGGCGGACTGCTTTGCTCCGGAACAGAGAGGCAGAGCGATTGCCGTCTACTCATTGGCGCCCCTGATCGGACCTGCAGCTGGACCAGTTGCTGGTGGGTTCATCGCACAGAACATAAGTTGGAGATGGGTGTTCTGGATCGTGAGCATCGCTGATGCCGCGGTGCAAATCTCCGGCCTCTTCTTCTTGCAGGAGACCTGGGCGCCGAAACTACTCGAACAGAAGGCCGCACGATTGAGGAAAGAGACTGGAAACGACAAGCTTTACGCCGAGTTCTCCAAGAACGAATCACTGGTCAAGAAGCTTGAGACCAGCCTTGCTCGCCCCTTCCGGCTCTTGTTCACTCAACCGATTATCATTGCTCTCGCAGTATACATGGCTTACCTTTACGGTCTGGTATACCTGGTCATCTCCTCCTTCGCATCACTCTACACCTCGCCGAAATACTACAACCAGTCAACGCAAATCGCTGGCCTACATTACATCGCCTTAGCGATCGGCTACTTCGTTGGAGCTCAGCTCACCTCACTCTTCAACGACATGCTCTACCGCCGTCTCAAGAAGAAAGCAGGCGGCGTAGGCTCACCCGAGTTCCGCATCCCGGTCATGATCCCTTGTGCTATCCTCCTACCAGCTGGTCTCTTCTGGTACGGCTGGAGTGCGGAAGCAAGATTGTACTGGATAATGCCTGACATCGGAGCCGTCATTCTCGCCGCTGCTACGATATGCGGGTATCAGTCGATACAGACGTATGTTATCGATGCGTATACCAAATACGCTGCCAGTGCTGTTGCGAGTATCACTTTCTTGAGAAGTTTGGCTGGGTTTGGCTTTCCGTTGTTCGCGCCGGCGTTGTACGATGCGCTGGACAATGGCTGGGGCAACTCGGTTCTCGCTTTTGTTGCGATTGCCATTGGCGTTCCTGCGCCGATACTATTCTGGAAGTATGGCGCGAGGCTGAGGGCGAAGTCGCAGTTTGCTGCTGGTCAATAAAAGGAGAATGATGTAGCAGAGCAGTACTTCGTGTGTACGAGAAGACCTTCGATTGATGTCGGACAAACCATTCAAAGCGACTCTAATCTCGTCTATAAATACCCAATCCCCACCCAAACCGCAGCGTAGCCAGCCCCAACGCCATGCCTAGGCTATCATAGATGACATTCAACTTGCTGCCCATGACCTCTTTCCATCCTATGGCGACCTCCACCATGGGTATGTCGGCGCTCTCAGCCAACATCAACATCTCCACATCGAAGATCCAGCCTTCAGAATGCATGTACGGGATGATGTAAGGCAGGGATGGTCGAGTGAATAGCTTGAATCCGCATTGCGTGTCTTTGATCTCGGCGGTTCGGCTGGTGGTAAGCGTGCGGATGAGGAGGTGAAAGAGGCGCATGAGGGTGTTGCGGAGCATTGATCGCTGTGATGGGTATTAGCTTCCATGGCCGTGTACAGTACTGAGTAGTCTTACCTGAACAACAGCCTCAGTCCCAACCATATGCGCTCTCGACCCCACCGCCACCGCTCTCCCACCCCCATCCTTCGCCTTCTCACAGGCCACAACCAATTTCCCAAGATCCGTAAACTTGCTCGCCCCATCCGCGTCCGCAAAAACCACATACGTCCCCCTCGCGTGCCTCATGCCATGCGTCACCGCCCCGCCCTTCCCTCGATTCTCCTCCAACTTCACAACCCTGATAGACCCAGGTGGCACGTTGCCATGATTCAGCTCACCATTCCACGGCCCATGCTGCGCAGCATGCTTGCTGAACTGATGCGTCTTCGCAAACCACAGCGCCGTCTCTACCGTCTTGTCCGTACTCCCATCGCTCACGATAATAATCTCCCAGCCGCGTCTCGGATCGGCTTGTTGTCCGCTGGCTTGTAAGCTGCCATTACTCGAACTCGCGCTCTTTGTTCCGTGGTGTCCGTAGTTCGCTTGTAGATAGTCCACAGCTTCTTCCAGCATACCGCTTAACCGTTTCTCTTCGTTGTAGGCTGGTACGACTAGGCTCATGAAGACTTCGGCTTTATCGACTTCGAAGGCTTTCTCTCTTTGAATCTTGCCGTTCCTTGCCATCTCCATGAGTACGATGTGGTTGTCGTACCAACATGGTAAGGGCTGGGGTTTCGAGACTTCGCCGTTCGCGAGGACGGTGGTGTGTTGTTTCTCAGACGGTCTAGGAGGTCTTGGGGTGGGCGCCAGGAACAAGAAGAGTGTATAGAGCTATGTGGGCAGCACCTGTCAGCATGTAATTTCGGATGTTGAGCGATAGAGTACATCCGAAAGGTATTGCAAGGTCCGAAAGAGACAACACGAAAAAGAAATACCAGCAAAATAATACCGAAGGCTCCAATGACTCCTCCCCCCGCCCACATCCACAATGGTACTGCCATGATCCTGTCCAACGCCGTCCATGCGCTCTCGGGTACTGAGTCTGCTGAGTCCATGGCTGCGAGGGCAAGAGAAGTATGTTGCAATGCTACCTATGGAATTGAGACGAGGTCATGGCCATTGGTTGCTCAAAAGTTGGTATTGTTGACATTCAGATGTTTTGTGAGTGACATTGGAAGCATGTGAAGTCGACAAGTGTCAGAAGCTTTGACCAGTCGTTCACGGTGAATTTAACCTTGGCTGAAGCAACAACTTCTTCGGTGTCAAGGAATAGGATATGAGTATGGATTCAGGTCGTAATAATATATCTCATGGCCTCTGAGTACGGAATGCCTTCTCCTCCCTCATCCTCCTCTCCACCAGCTCCACCACATCACGGTCATACACCTCCTCAGGTGCCTTGCCCTCCTTGAGCACCTGCTGCTCATGCTTCAACATCTCGTCCTTAGTCATGCAAACCAGCTGTCCCAAGTCCAGCTTATCCGCCTTCTGCCCTCGCGTCCTGCTGTCAATCCACTCGCCTTCTGGCTTCCGCCATCTCGCCAAAGCCAACCTACTAGCGAGTCCGGAGATGACGCTTCGTCCGTGGAAGACCTCTTCGATCAGATAACCAACATCGTCCGCCGTAACAGGAATTCTTAGTCCTACGGGATCGGAGCCATCGGACTTCGCGATTCGTTCTTCGAGGCCTTGCAGCTGCGCGAGTATGCCATCGTACATCTTATCTCGAGCTTTGCTCTGCACGTAGTCGTGTGGATAGCCAGAGATTTCCAGCATGACATGGTTAGCCACGCAGAGACCGAAGACAGCAGGCATAGTTCCAAGGACTGGCAGGATACGGACTCGGAAGTCTTGGAGCACTCCAAGCTCATGTACTGCACCTTTCTCGAACTCATCGTCTGGTAGGGGTAGTAGTTGAGCTTTGCCAGGTCCAGTCTTCTCGGAGGAGAAGACGACAGGTATTCCGTCTTTGACACCAAGCATTCGTAGCCGACGCCGTGTGGAGCGTGAGAGCGGGTCTTCTGCTGAGGTTGACATGTCGCCTATGAAGACTCTGGTTGGGTCGGACTTGCAGCCTGCACCCATCGATGATATGACGGGTATCTTGTTGGTGTGACAATAGTGTAAGAGTGCAACTTTCGACGCGATGTTATCAATGGCATCGATAACATAGTCTGGTTTCTGTCCGTCCTTCCAAGCACTAAGCTGGGCATCTGCGGTCTTCTCGCCGAACAGCTCGTTACGGCATTCGAAGTGCGTCCAGGGTGTCACTTGCTCCAGACGTTTTCTCAGGCATAGCACTTTTGGTGTTCCGACGTCTGCAAGTGTTGCCACGGCATGTCGGTTGAGGGAGCTGAGGGTGACCTGGTCAAAATCGATGAGCCGAAGCTTGCCACACCCAGATCGTGCAAGCGCGGCAGCTGCATGTGATCCCACGCCGCCGCAGCCAACGACGATAACGAAGGCTTTGCGGAGCTTAGAAAGTCCTTCGTCTTTGAGAAAGACTCGGTTGCGGGCAAGTTGTTCTAGTATCAGGTCTAGACTGCGGTCAGCTCCCAGTGCCTTATCGCGTTGGAGATCGAACACACCTTCATCATAGTCCCCGAACCTCGCTCGTCGAGCAAGAGCAGCACTTCGATCTGCCTCTGTCGTATCCTCTGTATCCTCAGGCACAGCGCCACCGAAGTCATTTATCTGATCTAGGGTCAGTCAGTCCTGCCCGTCTAAAGACACCGAGGGCTCACCTGTTCTATGTCGTGTGGCTGGTCCAGCCCAGGTATCGAGTCCTTCAGCTCATATTCGTTGTATCGTTTCCGCGCCTCTTGAAGGCCAATAACCGCGCTGGCCGCGATACAGCCGGATAGCACGGCAGTCACGGCCAGCTGGACGCGATGGGAGCCGGTTATGTCAGAGATCCATGGCATCTCTCGACGGTGAATATTAGCGGGCAAGATTGGTCATACCCGAATGCGAAAGCAACAACATCGATGGACTTGTTGTCCGCCTGGTCGCGTTTCCGCTGCGGGAAATCTACGTATCTCAAACGGCGCAGCGGCGGCGTCTCGATGCAGTTAGACTGCGTTTCCTCCTCTAAATATAGTAGCTCCACGACACCACTTCTCGCACTCGTCGCAACTGCGACCACGTTCACCATCATCATTATTTTCGGCGTCACTGCCACACTCATACTGCGGGTTCTTCCCTTCATTTACTGGAGCACGAAGCACTCCTTACTTGTCACTGCGGAATTTTGACACGAACCTGAAACGCAGGTCGCCTTTTGCATCATCCTGCTCACGGCGGCATTCGCATATGCCATGGCAACCGGAGCTTTCCATCAGGAGCTTCAGATTTCTGTTGCGGAAGCCGCAGGTGAGAATATCAGCCAGATTTGCGGCGTCAAGATCGGTGCCTGCGTGTTATATACCACGCTCTTCGTTTTGTGCTCGTGCTACCATTGGACTCATGATGGACTGAGCACGACACTGGGTCGATCGATTGCGAAGCGATCAGCAGAGACCGGCTCTCGCGTGATGAAAGCGGATTGATCGAGCGCTGGCCTTTGATCTATCCTTGCCGCCATGGCCCCTTCTCAGTGCCTCCACGGTTCCTATTGCATGAGGCTGGTGCTTTGCGGTGTTTGAGCCAAGGAATCCGCAGCAGATGCTAGATCCTGATCAAAGCAGTGTCGGCGCATCACAATACTTTTGAGATGCGCATGATGGAGAGGACGCGAAACCGCATTACTACACCAATTACCATGGCCGCCAAGCTTTCCAAGACTTTGACATTGGCGCCTTGAAGTCTTGGTTCTATACGAATAGCGATAGAGCCAATCGGCGGACGGTAAGTGTGCGCTGCAACAGTGTAACCATAGGGCAAGGCTGAGCAGCGCGCTAGTCTCGTCGTACTCGTCGTAATCTTGCAGCACATTCAGGCATGTTATAGCCGGTTTCGCTTGACCCCCTCGCTTGTCTAACAATATGTAGTCTACATTATATCTCTCTATGATTTTACTGCGTGTATCTCTTTCAGATTACCTCTGCATCTACATCTACATCTTAAGCATCTTGAATTCGTCTCTCGATTCATTGAAGATGCTGCCCGCAATTCTATCGATGGCTGGCATAGGGTTTGCCTCTTTTGCGGGCGCACAGAGCAACAACAACTTGGACTGGGTTCCATTTGACCGCACCCAGTTCAACGGAAATATTGCTCTCGATACAAACGGAGATGTTCAACTTTTCTGGAAGACTGGGGACAACCACTCGACATTCGGCGCTGCATCTCGATCGAGTGGCTATCTCGCGCTTGGTTTCAGCCAAACAGGTGCGATGACTGGCGGCGACATGGCTGTAGGATACAACGACGAGAATGGGAACTTTGTGTTCGAGAACCGCTATGCAACGGACTTCGTTACTCCTCAAGTCTCTCCCGATCAGGAGAAGAACATGCGTCTCCTAGAAGGCAGCCAGGTTGATGGTGTTACTTCATTCACCTTTGAAAAGCAAAACAAAGCCGACTGTCTCGAGACCCAAGGCGACGTCGCCACAGATGCGTGGCAATGGTTCATCTACGCATTTTCTGATGATAACACCTTTGCCCAGCATGCACCGGGCCACAACGGGAAGCAATTCGTCAAACTAGGCACCGGCACAACTGTATCCATCAACGATGTCCGGCCTATCGACAACACAAAGAACCTGACCATAACCCAACCAGAGGTGACACTTACTTCTGCTGAGACCACCTACTGCTACAGTCTCCACAAGTTGCCAACAGGGAAAGGATGGTTACTCGGCGAACGTCCACCACCATCGAGTAACCTGCTTCATCACATGGTTTTCTACGCATGCTACAACCTCGATCACCAATACTTGGACATGATTGGCAAAGAGCCCAACTGCGACTACCAGACTTTCTCAAACCCTTGCAGTGGCTTCGTCACAGAGTGGGCGCCAGGCATGTCTGGTCGTACATTCGAACCAGGCTATGGCAAGCCATTCGGCACCGGCCACTATGAATATGTCATGCTGGAGACACACTATAACAATCCTGAACATCTTGAGGCACAGAAAGAGACTGCTAGCTACACGTTTCTCTGGAACGACAAGCCCGTGGATACTGAGATCGGAACCTTGACGCTCGGCGACCTCCAGGTGGAAGGCTGGTTTCTCGAGCCTGGCCAGCCTTTGGTGAAGCATTCGACAGTCTGCACGCCTGAATGTACGGACCGATGGCCTTCTGGAGGAATCACGGCGGTCTCGGTCTTCCATCACATGCACTACCGCGGCCGCAATGCGCAAGTCCAGATCATTCGAGACGGTAAAGAAATTGCTCCTCTGTCAACCCTTCGCGACTTCGAATATGGCTACCAATTTTCCAAAAACCTGAACCCAGTCCAGCTGCTGCCTGGAGACAAATTCATTACCACCTGCGAGTACAATACAACGAATGATACGGTGCCTGTACCTGGTGGTCTGCCGAGCAAGGATGAAATGTGCTTTGCCTGGGTCGACTACTACCCAGCTAATAACGTCCTCGCCTGCACGCAAGTCAACTTGGGCAATTCTCCACAAAACCCATTGAACGGAACAGCGGCACTCTGCCTGCAAGCCGCAAAACCGGAAGATGTGTACGAATCGAAATTCCTTACATCCGATTTCCAGCATCTTCCAGCTGTTGGCAATAACTGCACAGCGGCAAATTCTGCGTCAAACTCGACTGTGTTATCAGGCCAAGCTGCTGTCTTGAAAACGTGTCCAGAGACAGACGTTTGTTTCTCTGTCAATGTGCCTGAGCAATCCGCGAACTCTGGCTCGGGCGACATCTACTTCCAACTGTCGGCGCCAATAACGTACTCATGGGTCGGTCTTGCCCAAGGCACCATGATGAGCAACGCCAATATGTTCCTCATGTACAGTTCGGCAGATGGGCAGAATGTGACGCTCTCGCCGAGGACTACAACCGGACACGTAATGCCAACGCACAACGGTGCTGCCGACATATCTCTCCTAGAAGGCTCCGGAATATCCAACGGAAGAATGATTGCCAATGTTCGATGCGGCAACTGCGACAATTGGGATACCGGCAGCATGCGCATACAGGACAGCGCTAGTAACTGGTTGTATGCTCATCGCCAAGGGCCACCAATCGATTCCGACGACATGAATGCTCAGATCTCTCAGCACGAAAGAGAGGGAGTATTTCAATGGGATTTGTCGCAAGCTACTGGTGGCTCCGACACGAATCCCTTCACCGGCGCCGCGACAACCTCTACGTCGAATGCAGCAGGAGGGCAAAATTCGTGGATGAGGTTGTCTGGCCAAGCGCAAGACCGTTTCGTACAAGCACACGGCACCCTCGCTTCCATCGCCTTCGTCGCCATCTTTCCTATTGGAGCCATCCTAGTTCGTCTAGCCAGCTTCCGCCAGCTAGCTTGGACCCATGGGGCCTTGCAAATCTTCGGCCTCGCCATATTCATCGCAGCAGCAGGCATCGGAATCTTCATGGCGGATGGAGGCGACTATCTGCGCGAGCCACATGCAATCATCGGCCTCCTGCTGCTTGCTGTCTTGTTCTTCATGCCGTTCGTCGGCGTGATCCATCACAGGGTCTACAAAACGGTGCAGAAGCGGACGTGGTGGTCCTACGGCCACATTTTCACCGGCCGAGTTGCAGTCGTCCTGGGAATGGTCAATGGCGGGCTGGGTCTCCGCCTCGCCAATGCCCGGAGTTCTTACACCATCGCATACGGAGTTTTCGCCGGCTTGATGGGTGTGGTTTACATTGGGGCGATTGTCTTTGGCGAAGTCACGCGCGCGAGGAAGTCTTCGCAAGACGCTATGGAATCCTCCTCGCCCGATCGTGAGTCGAAGCGGGTTGATCGAGACGACAGTGGCAGTGCTTCATCTCGCTAGACCATTGTCTGTATGAACGTCCGGATGTTACGGCCAGAGTCTTCGGGTGGTGGAGTCTTCGGAAACGGAATTATGTAGCATGTTGGATTTAATCTCGATAGTACTTGACTAAATGACTTTCGGTGTATTCATCTGATGTGGCGTAGAACCATAGTGGCTGAAACCACGAGTCCAAAATCTTGGCTGCAGCACTCCTTCAGAAGCCAGCTGGCCCACGAGCTACACCCTATCTTCCTGCTACGGTTACTTTCTCGTGCAGTCGTTGGTGTATAGGCAAACCAGCCCCTTGCCTCGTTGCGCCGTCCCTACGGCCTTAGACATGGCCTCAATCACTCTTGGACCCCTCAAGTGGGCTGTCGCCATACTGCTGGCAGTATGGACGTTAGTAGCAGTCGCACAAGACGATGCGGACGTCCAGTCGATACCGCTACGGACGCACAGTCTACAGAGTGTAAGTCCCACCCCCTCCCCACCACCTCCTCCCACCCCGCTGACCCAGTACGAAACAGCCCTACCTAGACTCCGACATGCAATCCCGCTGGTTCGACTTCGGCGGCACCACCCTCATCCGCGCCGACCAATACGTCCGCCTCACCTCCCAACAACCCTCCCAATCCGGCTGGATCTTCTCCCGCGTGCCCCTCACCGCCACGAACTGGGAGATCGAAGTCGAGTTCAGCATCTCAGGCACGGGAAACCTCTTCGGCGACGGGATGGCGATGTGGGTCACGAAGAGCCGAGCGGAGCAGGGCTCAGTGTTCGGGATGAAAGACCAGTTTGAAGGGCTAGGGCTGTTCTTCGACACGTACAAGAATAATCGCCCGGGCGTGGTGTTCCCGTACGTGATGGCGATGCTGGGGGATGGGAAGACGAGTTATGATCAGGCGAATGATGGGAAAGCGAATGAGTTGGCTGGGTGCTCGGCCAGAGGGATTAGGAATGCGGATCAGACGACGAAAGTGAAGGTGACATATTTCCAGGATAAGCTGCTGGCGGTGGATCTGATGTATAAGGTTGATGGGGAGTATACGCGGTGCTTTGAGGTGGAGAATATCAAGTTGCCTTCGGTGACGTATCTGGGGTTCTCGGCGGAGACGGGGGAGTTGAGCGATAATCATGATATTATCAGTGTGCAGACGAAGAATCTGTACTCGCCGAGTGGGAGTAGTGCGGCGGGTAGCAAGGATTATAGTCGGGAGAAGGGGCAGAGGAAGAATCGAGGGAAGAAGAACCAGCCGGTGAAGGAGGGGACGAGTTGGTTCTGGTGGCTGATGCGGTTTGTGCTCTTCGGGATGGTGTTAGCGGCAGGATATGTCGGGTACACTGCGTACAGGACGAGGAGGCGAGACAGGTTCTGAAGGGATAGTAGATGTGGTTTGCAGCGTTCTAGCCAATGTATGGAATGTGAAGAAAGTGATAGCAATGTCCTCAGATTAGCTCTCTTAATGTTCTCAACGACAACCAGCGAACCCACCCGCCCCTTTCGAAGCTGATGACCCGCGGCTGCCTGCAAATTTGGCTTTTGATATTTCTTCATCACTGGACATTGCGCAACTTCCTCTCCCGAACCCACTGAAGCCAACATGACCTCCCCGTGCCGTCCTTACGGGCAGCTGCAGTAGCCGGCAAAGACGGAGCAAGCGCGCTACTCCGATTGAAAACTATCATTTCTGTGCCCTCATCGCCACCACCCACCTCCACCCACCACCGAAGCAGTGAGGCGAGAGGTGAGCAGTCGCTGGACTGTTAGTGTGTCGGTCATGGACGCACCATAGTGCTAACACGTCTTCGCACGGCGGACTGCAGCCACCCGCTAGGCACAGAAGAAGTCCGGACACTCAGGGGCTGGATGAGTGAAGTTGTGTGGTTGATGAGCGAAAGAGGAGCGCGTCGAACATGGATACCTGCGATTTCTGTTCATGACTCAGCCATGGGCGATCCGTGCATGTGGGTGGCACAAGATGTGACAGGTCTCCCGGCGAACTCGAGGTCTGAGACCAGGGTTGCGGCTACGTGCAGTACGCTGGTACTGTAGCTCGGTGATGGTTTCGTTCATTGGATCTATGCTAGATGGGATGATGTGTTAGTTTGATTATGTGGAGACTTTGTTTGAGGTTGCGCTCACTTGACTGCTCACTTCGATGCTCATGTAGAGTGAAGATGAAGTGAAGTTCCGCTGAGATGTGCAGGGAAAGTGCGCCACATTTCCCGACTCGGCGGAAATTCTCCGAAATTGACAGAATGGCAGGAACGAGGGACAATGTTCAAAAACTGCAGACGGAGGCAGATTCCTAATATTACACTGACATTTGATGGTACAGATCCACTATAGAAGGTAACCAGCATTCAATGTCTAAGCTCCAAATCTCTAAGCTCCCACGATTCGTTGCATCGTGCCTTACGACAGGCGACGAGATTGATCCTCGCATTGAACATCTCGCTCGAGCACCACGGCCCCTCCACTGCTGTGGTGACAGGACAGTATGCGGGCGCTGCGTAGAGGCACGTCTGTGCTATTGTTCGGTCCGAGACGAAAGGCGCAGTTTGGCGGTAATCGATGCTCCAGGAATGTCACAGTCCTAGCCGCAATCCAGTAGGTAGCCTGTACAGGATCGACTGATCTACCGCGTCTCCGTCATGTTATACCTGGTGATGCCACTGCAGTCCATCATCCGGCCAGCTCGACCATCTCAATAGTACGGAGAGGTGGCCATCTGCCGACCTCAACCATCGCCAACCACACCACCCTTTCTCGCTCTGCTCTTTGCCCTCGCAGCCTCCTTCCCAGCCTTCCGCGCCTGGCTCAAACTGCTTACTCTATCCTCCCCGGCACCTGACTTATACCTCTCCGTCGCATCTGCATCAACCACATCCAAGCCAAATCGACCCAAATGCCCGTTCCGCCACCTTTGCACCATCCACATAGCTGTTCCATCCAAATCAATCTCCCCACCCTTCTGCAAGCGACCTATCTTATGAGCCATAGCGTTCAACAGATCGGTGACCGAATTGGTAGGTTCATGATAAGTCGAATAGACATCAGGATTGTGTCGATTAACATGAAAAAGCAAATAATCCGCCAACGTGAACGGCGGGATCACAGTATCCTTGACACTCCCACACAACGCCAACTTCAACATCGCTTCCGCATCAGGCACATACGGGATGAAGACCCCAGGTGTATCGAGCAAGTACACATCACTGTTCGCGCTGCCATCGTTCTCGCTATCGATGATTTTGACTCCAGTGCCGATCTTCCGTGTGACGCCGGGTTGGGCGCCGGTTATCGCTGCTTTGCCCTTCTTCACGCCGCCGGCGCGCAGGGCGTTGAGGAGGGTGGATTTGCCGACGTTGGGGAGACCGACGACCATTGCGTGGGCTCCTGTGATCGTTTGGCGGGCGGTGCTGCGGGCGCGGAGGAGGGAGAGGATTTGGGAGGTTGAGCGGGCTGATTTTGAGGAGGTGAAAAGGACGGGAGACGGGGCGTGGAGAGTTCGAAGGAGGGAGTGAGTCTACTTACCGTTAGCCGTATGTCATACTGGCTAGCATGCCGGCCTGAACGCGGAACGTATGTTACGCACTTCCTTCTCCTTTCCTTTACCAACCATATCCTCTTCCAAAGCAAGGTCCCGCTTGGTATACACGATCACCCGTTCCCTGCCCCCTTTCGCCCAGCCCGACAGTAGATCCTCGAACATTGGGTTGCGAGATGTGAGTGGAATGCGCGCATCTCGACACTCGATCACGAAGTCGATTTGCGTGAGGATCGTCTTCATCTTGGCGAGGCCTGCTGCATGATGGCCGAGATAGTAGGATCGCGGCAGGGAGGTGAGGGCTGGGAAGGCGGTGCGCGGTAGGAAGGCTGTCATCGTAGGAAGTGTGAGCCTCTCGACGGTGACATCTTGACCAAATATGAAGACAGATGCTGTTCTTAGATGTGCGATGGGTGGAAGTGTGGTTCCAGGTTGTGGTGGACGAGTACCGGCTGCGGAATGCTTCCGCGGCTCCTTCCCAGCTGGGACGTTACCTTCACTTCTCGACACACTCTTCTCTATCGAACGACATATGTAGAAACCAGCCGCCTACTTGCAATCAAGTCGCCTTTTGGCCCCCGAACGTGTTGATCTTCAGGCTGAGCGTGTTGATCTGCGGAGCACTCTTCTCGCCCACTCTACCTCTTTTGGATCGCACTGCCTTCCGCATTCGATCTAGGGTTGTATGCGACCCAACAACGCATTGGCTTCGCAATGACCCTTCTCAGATCAGTGATATGGGATGAGGACGGCAAAAACCCGACCCGAACAGATGATATCCCATTAGACTTTACAGGCGCAGCTGTGGGCGTATTCTGACTCTGTAGCTGCGTGGTCAAGATTGGCTCCCTCGATGGCCAGCGTGCTGCGTCGACCGGAGGATGTCGAAGAATCCAGGAAACACCCCCCGCGACACTGGAGAGCGTGCTGGTTCAAGAGTACGGGTACAGGCTAGCCGGTGCTTGTCGGCCGCTTGACTTGAACAAGTATATTCTTAATACACAGTCTCGCGCGATTTCTCAGACAACAACCTTGTTCACCGAGCAGTATAAAGTCCTGGGTACCGCTTGCTAAGTGGTAAGACTTTTCATTCGTCTTCTCCACAATATCAGATGACCATCATGCAAGCCTTCACCATCTTCATGAGCATTCTAGCAACTGCAACGTCCTATCCCTACGTCGAAGCCAACACCAATCCTCCTGGCCTCGAAGTGACAACCGACAGCGGTGTCCTCACTGGGATCATCGATCCATCGGCTCCTCACGTTCGCCATTTCTTAGGCATACCGTACGCTCTTCCACCCACAGAAGCCAGACGATGGCTGCCCCCGACGAAGAAGTTTTCTGGGGAATCAATCCTGGCGACCTCAATCGGACCTGCATGCCCTCAGCAGCTTCTGCGTGACGCTGAGGTATACTCGGTGGACGGCGGCAACATGACAGAGTTCTTCCCCCTTGAGACCCTCAGCGAAGACTGTCTAACCTTGAACGTGTGGACCCCTGAACCGCCGCGATCAGGACTGCCGGTGATCATCTTCTTCTTCGGCGGGCACTTCATCCAAGGCGGAACCAACTCGCGGTTCTTCGACCCACAGTCCTGGCTTGAGCGAACGCAAGAGCATATCGTCATCACAGTCAACTTCCGGTCGAACATCTTCGGTTTCCCGATGGCTCCTGGTCTAGATGAGCAGAACCTGGGGTTGCTCGATCAGAGGCTCGCTCCCGAATGGGTTCGAGATAACATTGACAGTTTCGGAGGCGACCCAGCCAAGATGACGCTGTGGGGCGAAAGTTCAGGAGCAATCGCCACTGACTTCCTCAACTTCGCGTATCCTTCAGATCCAATCGTAGGTGGTATGATCTTGGCCTCAAACAACGCTCTTTTCCCGATCGAGGCCAGCGTCAGCTTCGATACCGCCCAGACACAAAGGACAGCCGGCTTAGCAACTGAAACCAGTATCACCATCCCTCTTCCCGTCGTCGTATGATCCCCAGTTCGAACCATGCGCCTGGTCATTGCTGCCCCAATCCTGATCTCCGTAGGTGAAGAAAAGTGGGTCATCATCGACAGCCCCGACGGTCACGTACATAAGGTTCGGCAGCGCGGTCTCGATGATCTGCGGCACGCCGTTGAGCGCAACGGATATCCCGGCGACACCTGTTCCTTCAAAGGCGTTCAGTAGCACCTGGTTCGCATCGTAAATGCTCACCTGGATACTGTACTCTGGATTTTCGCATGTTGCACAGTCGCGCGGCTCGTTCTTTTGGTACTGCGTAACGTGCATTCCGCACCAACCACCGGTGTATGTCGTCGGCGACACGTAGATGATGTCGTCGTCTTCGTCGTCCGCAGTGCCAGGAGGCGGGTCGCTGAAGGTGCATCCTGAGCTCTGGTAATAGGCCTCCGAGGCTAGAAAAGCGTAGTTCTGGGCGTTGAGAAGCTTGTCGCCAGGGCTCAGATTGAAGCAGTCCGAGGCGCCCCGGGCTTTGTCAACGATCGATTGCCCTATCGCCGCACTGCCAATTGTATCCCAGTGCGTGAATTCGTGAATCATGATACCCGCAACAGTTCTGATCTTCGCAGACGAGTAGCCGTCCAGCTGGCTGCACGACACCTCGACAGCATTCGGCCTCGCGATGCCAACCGGGCATAGGTGAAATCTCCCTGAGACGAAGCTCATGTAGGCGTTTACGATACGATCGGTCGCGGCGCAGCGTCCCAACCAATCGGCCTGCTCGAGAGTTATGCGAGGTATCAGGTCCGGCGGAACAGGGTTGATTGTCTGGTCCGTAGAAACCATGTTCGCGAAGACATTTTTGACCTTTTCGGCGTCGCCGGCATCGAACCAGCGCTTGAAGGTATCGGGTGCCTTGATCAGCTTCGCGCCACGCAAGATACGCCATGATCGCAAAGTCGGGGAAGTTTGAGTGAATTTTGCTCGCGTCGGCCGTCTGGTCTACGTTGTTGGGGTCCCAGCTATGCCACGAGAATTCGTTTATGTACGCTGCCCCGTACGGGTAGGGAGAAGGGCCTAGGTCGATCCTTTTGACGAGGTTCGGCTCGCGGCTTACGAGGGAAGGGACATAGCTGAGGGAGACATTAGTAGGACACAGTGTCGTAGGAAGGGACGTACTGACTTTCTAACGGGCGTTGCCAACCCGGATGCAGCGAGGGTAGCGAGGCCGAGAAGTAGAGACTGCGGGATGTACATCGTGGGAGCTTGATCTCGAGTATGACCTGATGAACGAAGTTTTATCTGTCGGGATGCTTGAGGGTGGGAAGCATAATGCTCGAGATTCATCACAGTACTAATATGTGAGCACCAGTCTCCATTGCCTGAGCTTCCAAGCCGCAAACAGGTACACTGGCCCGCACCATTGGCCATTCTGGGTGCCGGCGAGATTGCTCAACAGGCCTTGAAACCTCCACCATAGCAGGAGGCGTTGCTCGTAAGAATCCTTCGTCTTCAAGCCCCAGGAAGCCCGCTCGAGAGTCACCGCCGTGCTACGTGTGCTACCTTAATCTAGACGGCATCAAATCCCTCATCTTGTCGATCGTACCGTGTTGGTGGATGTATGAGGTCCCTTTCCGCGGCACGGAGATACATCCAACATTGCGTGTACTGCACGACTGCAATCCTGCTCCTTCGCAGCCGCCTCGTTGTTCCAAATCGTTGTTGTTCATTTCTGCTCAAGTATTTAGTTGGTGGGTCATATATCCACCTGCATCGATGTCGCTCGAGAGGCACAGTTTGGGTTTAGGCACGGGACGGAAGTCGAGCCAACGACATTCAAGCTTTACACGCAGCCAATGAAGATCGATGAAGATGTGCCAAGACGGCTGGATGCGCCTCTCCTCGATCCTCATTGCTCCACATTCAACTTCATGTCCAAGAAAGGTGGCCGTGATCACCAAGAGTCGAGAAAGGTGTCCGTGCGTGGCCCATTCTACTGTCCAAGTTGTGCCTGCCAGAGACGGCAGAGTGTTGGTGGCTGTCCGAGTTTGAGTGAGGCTTGTCTCCGTTGGCGGTGGGTGTTCCTGTTCCTGCTGCTGAGGAGCTCCCGTTGTCTCAACAAACATACGCTCGAAGAAATTATTGCGTGATCCGAGTGCAAGCAGAAACTCTTCATTTACTTTACTGCAAGCACCTGTACGGACCATCAGCATGTCCCTACCGCCGCCTAGGATAGACGTGGAGCTGCGCGCAGACCCTTCCACTTGCGATCTGTCACGCCAGACACGCTTCAGCCTTGTCGTGCTTCTCACGCTTCGCAGTAAGCAACCGGTCACTATCCTGAAATCATCGTTCGACGACTACGACTTCGGTCTCGTAGATCTCCTCCAAAACGGCACTGTTGAGTGCATAGACACGGATGGCGGCGCTAAGATCCCGATCTTCGGCCAGGCTGCGCAGAGCAAAGACAAGGAGACGGCACGGCCCAACCTGATGTCTCTATCTGACAACAGGACTGGCTACGTGACCTTCACATCGGCTCTGGAACCAAGGGACTACGAAGTCGGCCTTGACGTAAGCCAGCTGCAGCTAGGCCGCAAGTATACCCTTCGGAGCAACCCTTGGGACCTAGACTGGTGGAGTCATACTTCGATCGATGGGTGCCTATCGCACTTCGACAAGCACGGCGAGCTGCCACGCACACAGACACCACCACTGCATTGCGCCCCCAACAACAGCGTAAGCTTCTCCTGCCGCGAAGATACGCCTCTACCTCCATCGGTGTCCGTCGCCCTGACTGCACCATCCTCGACACTGTCGCTCTCTGGCAACCCGCCTTTCAAGTTTACCACGAACTTTACATCGCATGCCTCGAACGCGCTCACAGCATTAGCGGAGCGAACGCAAGCCATCAATATCAACAACGATATCGATATCATTGATGCTACATCCCGCAGACATGTCGCACCTGACCGGATCTGCATTGACCAGGAAGGCCCGTTCCTGCGCGAAGACTATCTAGTGCTTGAGCCGGAAAAGCCTCATGTCGAAGAACGGAGCCTGACCATGAAAGACGGGTAAGCATACAAAGCTCCGAGCACCTGCTATCCCTTGTCGAATAAAGCTACAGAATAAACTCTCCTACACTGTGACCAACCAGCATTCGCTACTCTACGATTCTTGCACTAGACGCAGCTTTTGACTGACACTTGCATAACGTTGCTGACTTTCATTCATTTCTCCAGGCTTCAGGACTTGAAAGTAGAACACGACTACATCTTGCGCTTCCCGTCGACCAGCTGGCGGTGGTGGAGTTACGACAGCATCGAGGATGTCATGCGGCTGGGCAAAACGCACGATTTGGTGGGACACTTCCGCGAGGAGTTTTGCATAGATCTTGTTTGTCGTGATGAGCTGAGGATACATGTGGTCGAGTAGTACAGCAACCTAGTACGGGTTGTGTAAGACGTATAGTTGAAGCCTTTTCAGGCTATATCGGCGTTAAGTGCAGAACAAGGACACATGTAGCAGAAAGCCTGGCGCAAGCATACACTCTGTTCCTAATGGGATGTTTTGCCGCGATATCGAGCAATTGTGTCTCTTATTTCAGTATTTGACCATGGTGTTGCGATAGAAGGGGGAGTCTGAGCACAGTTCAAATTGCAGAAAGAACAATGTACGAAATCGCCTATTTGCAAATTTCGCGATTAGTAGAAGCTGCAAATTGCAGAATCGACAACCAGCTCCTTCCCCAAACTCCATTGAATGACCGCCAAGCTGCACATCAGCTAGCGCCGATCTGTATCGACCAATGGGACCTCCTAGACAAAACTTAAGATTCAGAAAGCGTAGGTTTCTACTACACGTTTACTACTTCGACACATCTCCTTCGGCGTAGCAACGATGTCGCACAGTAAGTCCACCATATCACCATCCCAACATATCATCTCGCTAACTTCCCAGGCAAAAGAAACACCTCCCTAGCCTTCTTCACCTCCCACGAGCGCGAAGAGCTCAAATCCCACTGGGGCTCCAAATCCACCCGTCTCACGCGCGACTCTTTTCTACCATTCGGCAGCTGCCAGCTCTGTCTCCTGTCTGCCCGCGATCCCGTCGCGTGTCCCAGCCGTGGCCACCTTTTCTGCAGGGAGTGCGCGATGAGCAATTTACTTGCGCAGAGCCAGGAGCTCAAGCGTTTGAGGAAGGAGAGCGAGAGGAGGGGGGTAGAGGATGAGGAGGAGAGGGTTATGAGGGAGGGGGTGGAGCGGGGCAGGGAGGTGGAGGAGTTTGAGCGGACGCAGGCGGGGTTGGGGGTTAGGGGTGAAAAGAGGAAGAGGAGGGCGGATGTTGAGGATGGGTTTAAGCATGCCGAGGGCGAGAAAGCTGCGAAGCGACGGGCGTCTGATAAGGAGGGGTCTGGGGAGGACCTGCCGTCTTTTTGGGTGCCGGGGAAGATTCCGGAGAATCAGAAGGCGGATGTTAAGGCGATTAAGGTCCAGCCGACGTGCCCTGCGGCTGCGGTGGATCAATCGCATGCGTTTACGCTGAAGACGCTGGTTGCGGTAAAGTTCATCGAGGACGAGAAGACGGGTGACAAAGCTGCCGTTTCTACCACTGCGGATGGCAAAGTGCGAAGTTGTCCCAGCTGCGACAAAGCGCTATCGAACTCGACGAAAGCTGTCCTCGCGAAACCCTGCGGACACGTGCTCTGCAAGCCTTGTAGCGACAAGTTTCAGAAACCTCCCGAGAAGTCTGCTCACGAGGAGCATGATGAGACGGCGCGGTGCTATGTGTGTCAGGAAGATGTCACGCCTGGACGGAAAGTCAAGCAGAAGGACGGTAAGGAAGGCAAGGAGAAAGGGAAGGTCGAGAGAGGGCTTGTGGAATTGAGCTCGGATGGTACTGGGTTTGCAGGTGGCGGGAAGAATATGGTGAAGAAGCGTGGAGTTGCCTTCCAGTGCTGAGCTATGCGATACCCATCTTCATTCGAGACTCAAGCAGGACGCAGTTCTAGACTCGACTCCTTGAACTGTAGACCATGGCATAGTATCCTAGTCACGTTCATCTTACATTCATCTCACACTCATTGTCCGTAGCGATTCTCTTGGCATATCCCTCCATCGCGGCTTCACCTCCGCGGCTTCGACCTCGACCTCGAGCTCCATCCTCGATTCACGAATAGACTTTAACACTTACGCAAATAGCATAATCGATATGACAGACGTGTACGACTAAAGTCCCAGCAATAAGTGATCAGGGCACTGACAGATCCAAACAGCGCGATGCCCTCCGCGATCGCACTCCCCGAAGCCTCACCCGAACGACCTTCGAGTCCGAATCCCATGAAGCGTCGTCGCTCTACAGATCTCAGTGTGAAGGATGAGGGGGACAGCAAGCGCCAACGCGTGAACGGAAATGGAAACGGTAATGCCTCAGCCTCGCCAGTGCCAGTCGAGTCGAGTAAGGATACAGGTCCCACGAATGCCGACAAGGGTGAGCCAGCCCTCCCCACCGACGCACAAACGAGTGAAGAGGCGACTAGCAATGCCGGTCCCGAGTCTAAACCAGCCTCGAAACCTGCCCGCCAGGTGAACGTAGCCGATGAGAAGCAGCGCAGCAAACGTCTCTTCGGCGCGCTCCTCGGCAGCTTGAACCCGAAAGGCGGCGAGACGTCTCGAAGAAGACAGGAGATCGAGGCGAGGAAGAAGGCCGACCTCAAGAGGCAGGACGAGCTGAGAGCGGAGGATGAGGCAAAGCGGAAAGAGCAAGCGCTGGACTGGAGACGGAGGAGGCAAGGACAAGTCGAGGAGGACGAGGTAAGTGCATCACTTTGCGTGGCTAAGCTGGTCGAGTATTGAGGATCGAGTTGCTAACGTTTTTGGGATGGCAGATGCGGATAAGGCACAAGAACATGCTCGACAGAGCGAACTTCCTGGTGACGAAGGCCGAGCCTAAAGTGGTGAGTCGCACGGAATTTGAGGTGTTGGGTAAATCAGATGAGCTGACAGACACACGACAGTACTTCCGTCCCTGGGATCTACGCGCAGCCGAAGAAGACCGCATCGACGAGCAGATCAAGGAGACGCAGGCACTTATCGGTCGCGAAGTCGAGGAGTTCGAAGCACGACTACCACGAAAACAGACAATCCTGGATGACGCTGACGGTAATACCCTTACGCAAGATCGTCTCCAAGCTACAGAGCTCCGAAACTAACGCTCTCGCAGCACGAGCGACCACCAACCCGACGATCGACTCCGCCCTAGCCACAAACGCGACCCCGGACACGATTGATAATCCCAAGAACGAAGCCCATGTGAAAGCGCAAGATGTGGCAGAGGACTCAGCTAAGTCTGCCTCTGCAACCACTAACGATGAAAATGGCATCGACGGCGCCAACAATGGCGGAGAAGAAAAGCCTGCAGAAGTGCCCGACTCCTCAGATGTTACTGACGCTACCAGCAACGACGCAGTGAAGCCCTATGTGGCCGACGTGAAGGATGCGAAAGATGATGACAAAGAGGAGGAGCAGATTATTGATGGCGATGAGGAGACGGTGATATACTAACCGGCGTTTGCCTGTCATCTACTAGCCTGCTCAGCCCGCCTTTGTGGCATGGTATAGTCTGTATGATAGCCGCATTCATATTCCTGGTCTGGACAGCAAGCACTACCCTTGATCCGCTGGTTTGGTGGAAGAGGGTTGCACCGGTTCATAAGCAATTCGGCTGCAGTTCTCATACGGCTCGACAGTCATGCCGCTTTGTAGACGCCTCCAACTACAGCGTTTGTCATCGCTCTCGTGCAATGCGGCTTGTTTGGTAAGGTACCTTTTGCATGTCCGTGGCGGAGGCATTTATTCGTCCACCTGCCGAGGTCTGTTTGGAGCTTCAGAAGAGCTCTCGAACTTGGCATGCATGGATCAAGACAACTCTCTCTGCTATATAGCCCTGCCTTCTCAACTGTTGATTCTGACTTTGTCGGTCGAGAGTCGAGCTTGATCTCGAGGACTGTGACTGGCGATGAGCGTTGATAAAGTCTCTCCCACGGACCCGAGGGTCAAGAAGGACTTCAAGGAAGTCGATGGACAGAAGTGGTGTAAGTAAATCGACACTTGTTCATTCGTATAACGACTGACTCGACTTCTAGACTACTGGGACGCCGCCGCGAAGGGCACACAACGCGGAACCGTCTTCCTGATACATGGCTATCCCGACATCTCGCTCGGATGGCGATACCAAATCCCGATGCTGACGGAGCTTGGGTTGAGATGTATTGCTCTGGATTGCATGGGCTATAGCGATACCGTCCGTTTCCTCTGAATCACACACTTCTTTTTGATGTATGTAGCTGACAACAACGCAGGGCTTCTCCCCAAACCTACACGACTACGGCTTCAAACACCACGCCGACGCCGTCGCCGGCATCGCCAAACAACTCGACGTCGACCGCATCATCATCGGCGGCCATGACTGGGGCGGTGCTGTCGTCTGGCGTGTCGCGCAATGGTACCCTGGGCTTGTGACGCACGTCTTTTCCGTCTGTACGCCGTACTTCCCTGTGCATGACAAGTATGTCACGGTTGAGCACATGGTCGAGAATGGTGTGCCGCAGTTTGGGTACCAGCTGCAATTCGGCTCACCGGATCGCAAGGTTGAGAAAGCTGTGCAGGGCGGTGGGCACATCCGCAAGTGGTTGACGGGGATGTATGGCGGGAAGCCAAGTAGTGGAAGGGTACTTATGGATCCGAAGAAGGGGATTGATTTGGATATGATTGAGAATGATGAGTTTGGTATGACGCCGTTGTTGACTAAAGAGGTACGTTATCCGCATGGGTTCGTCAATCCTGACGGTTTGTACTGATCGTGCTTGCAGGAACTCGACTACTACGTCACCCAATACACCAAATCAGGCATCGAAGGACCTTGCAATTGGTACCGCACCCGCGAGCTCAATTTCGAAGACGAGAAGGCTTTACCAGCCGATCAACGTAAAGGCGTCCAGCAGCCGTCGTTGTATGTCTTTGCCGAGAGGGACGGGGTGCTCAGCGAGGATTTGACTAGAGGTATGGACAAAGCTATCCCGAACCTAAGCAAGGGTAGAGTGCCGGCGGGACATTGGGCGCTGTGGCAGACGCCTGGCGAGACGAATGCGATTATCAAGAAGTGGGTGGAAGGGGTTGTGTTTGGTGGGAAGAGTAAGCTGTAGATAGTTGAGCATTCATAGCATGACCCGCTATGCCGACTTCACTTTGAATGCTGCCGCCCACCTCGAATCACCCTGTAAGCTCTCCTGCCGTATGAGATACAATTCATCAATGAACGCCGGCACAAACGTCCCAGGACCTTTTACATCTTGCCGCGCCGCTGCTCTCTCAGCAGCTATCTCGTACATCACGATGCCAGCAATAGCAGCTAACAGCTTATCCTCTCTGTGAACAGCCATGACGCTCGCAATAGTCGTGCCAAGCGCACACCCACTTCCAGTGATTTCGCCCAGAAGTTGGTGCCCGTTCTCGATGATGAACGTCCGCTCGCCGTCGGAGACCACATCCGAGGGGCCTGTCATAAGAACGACGTTCCTCTCTCGCGCAGCTGTGCCTTTGACCAACGTCACCTTCTCTTCAAGTGAGAGCTGCGATGCTCCGCTGTCGACTCCATGCTGCTTGACGCCTTGTGCGCCAGAGGCGGTCCGAATCTCGCCCTCGTTGCCTTTGATGACGTCGAAGTAGCCTCCAGCGAGTAGAGCCTTCACACCGTCTCGTCGCTGTTGTGTGGCGCCTGCGCCAACAGGGTCAAGGAGAGTGGGTCCACCAACCGCGTTGTAAGCAGCGAGAGCTTTGAGATGGTTTGATCGTATCTCTGGCGTTGTAGTGCCCATGTTGATCACTAAACTTCCACCCAAGGCCGCCAGATTAGGAGCTTCGAGGCCGTTGTTTGACATGATAGGGGAAGAGCCAATAGCTATGGCGACGTTTGCGGCGAAGTTCTGGACGACGAGGTTGGTCATGTTATGGCAGAGGGGCTTCTTCGAGGCCATTTGCTTGATGACTTCCGGTATCTTGACGATCAGATCTTCCGGAGATAGTGTTGGCTTATGGACAGTGGTAGCAAAGGGTGGCGGTTGGACAATCAGTTTTCGTAGGCTGATCGCCGCTTCTCGAGGATCGTTGGAGGCCATGATAGCGCTGACGACTGCTAGTCCATCAAGTCTCTTCGATGGAGAAGCTGTTTGATATAGCACTCGTTGAGCGTTGCCGTGATTGATACCGCCGATACAGACAGTCTTGACATCGTGACCGTCAGAAGCAAGTGAAGTTAAGATCTGTTGGACGCCGGAAGTGCCGATGATCGACTTTGTATTCTCCTTAGTAGGTGTAGCATACACCGTACCGATTCCTATATATCGACAGAACAGTCAGCAGGGCTCCCGGACATCTGATTGATCCCATATACATCAAACAGTGACTGTAGTATCGTTCTGCTTGATGCTGATCGGGAGAACATCTCCAACCATCAGTCTTGATCAACCAGCCCCAGCAATTCAGGTGGGCTCTAGGGTAAGAGAAAGCTCTTGGAGCTACTATAGTGGCTGTTTAAAGCACGACGGTTGGCCCGTATCGCGGAGAACTGTCCTGTATATGCAATCGACTTACCCAAGTAATCAGCTCCATCCCTCGCGGCCTGGAGTGCCTCCTTCTCGCTATTCGCAGTGACCCCAATAATTGCATCAGGACCAAGGAGTCTTCGGGCCGTCGTCAGGTTGAGATCATCCTGTCCCACGTGAACGCCTTCGACGCCAGCAGCAAGAGCCATATCAACGCGGTCGTTAATGAGCAAGGGGACACCGGCAGGCTTCGTGACTTTGTGCAGTTCCTTCGCTATCCGAACAAGTTCTCCGGTGTCGGATTTCTTGTCGCGCAACTGCACGATCGTAACACCTACTCACCATTAGCACGAATGTTGGAAATTGATGATGAAGAGGATCAACCTCCTTCGACCGCAGCTCTGACCACAGACACCAAATCCTTGTCTCCTAGTATTGCTGGCGTAGAATCTGTAACCAGGTACAGCGAGTAGTCGATGGGTTGTTTCTCGACCATCGTGCTAGGAGTGCTGCCACTACAGTCGCTGCTACGGGTAGCGTGATGGATCTGCGGTGGCGGAGAGCGATTTATTTTGTTATATCATCAATTGCTTCGACGGCTGTCTAGATCTCATCGATGGACCGGGGCATTGATAGTACGCGCGTAGGAATCTGATGGCGACGACATATTCAAAGACAAGGAGAGGTCCTGGTGGGCGCTTCAAATCCTCGGCCACAGCTTCCACATCTCGCAACCATCGACATTTCGTGTCTTCCTTAACCATCGCACCACATCATCAATTCGCCCGAGCTCGCGAGAAGACCCATCATCGAAACTACTGCTGATGAGACCGGGTCGCTAATCGAGATTTGTACCCACTTAGATATTGTCCTCGCCCGTAATTTGCTCCTCGCCACATGAACAATACCTTCTGAATTCCATTATCGCGACCACGCATTGGATATCATCAGTATGGCGGAAACTCGTGACTTGATCATCATCTACAACGCTGACGGTAAGTTGCCTGTCGTCCTGTTGAGTACAGTCCTCTAAATAGTTTCTAGCAACCCTTCGCGGCAAGCTCAACTACGCGTTCCGCAAATTGTCCTCATCAACACAAGAGAGTCCAGCATGTGCAGCTTGCGACATTACGCACGGTGGCCTATCTTTGAGCGAAGTGCCGAAGTGGAAGGAAACGAAGCATGAGATCGAGAGCCAAGGTTGGAGAGTGCTGCAATGGCACCGAGATGAAGTCGAGGCGCCTGTCAAGGAGTGGGTCACGACGCAGAGTGTGCGATATCCGACTGTACTATCCCGCGAAGCAAGTGGTGAGATTCAGAGGGTTGCAGACTCAGGGGAGCTGGCTAGTTGTGCGGGTGATGCGACGAAGCTGATCCAACTACTGAAGGAGAAGGGGTTGATGGGTACGTCGAAGTCGACTTTGTAAGGATGTTTGCGTCCTGTGTTATGTAAGGATAGCAGTGTTGCGATCGCTCCAAGGCTCTATGATCAACATCTGTGCTGTATCTTCCTCAGCGCTGATACAGTCCAGGTAACTCGCTGTAAAATGCCGATGCTCACTCCAACAACCAGCACCCAACATAGCGATCCCGTCAGCTGAGGGACCGCAAGCATCAAGGTAAAGATCAGACCACTCTCGGCGCCTTCGACAAGAGCCGGCCTCATCATCAAGCTCGTCAGCTCTGCAGACCCCTTCCCCAGCCCTTGACTCTTGTCGTCATCCTTTCCATCCGCCGCCTTGCGCTTCTCTGCAACAGCAGCGACGAAGAACAACACGAAGTTGTTTACGTGGAATGTGGCCTCACTCAGAGATACTGCCAGCCATAACCTCAGACTTGATCTTGGATCTGGAGCCGGATATCCCAACGCACAGCAGATGGGTATCGCTGAGTAGATGATGAAGTCCTGCAAACGGTCAGCTTGATTAACTCGTGACCAGTGGAAATCAAGTATCATTACACCAAGTAGATCGAGGAAGGCACCTAGCTCACTCGCCTGACCTCGTCTTCGGGCAACGGCACCATCGAGACAGTCGAAACATCGATTGGCGATCCACAATAGAACCGCCGGTCTTGGCTCCCCTTTCGCCACCGCGATGCACGAAGCTACGCCGCAAACGAAGGCCGTGACGGTAAGATGTAATGGAGTCACTGGTTTCGGGACTGCAGAACACAATGGATCGAAGATCCGATCCTTCCATGCGCGGAGTGCGATGTCGAACATTCTGTGCGACGAACGGTGTTGGAGGTTTTCGAGGCAATGAAGCAAGGCTGATATGAGTTCGGTCTTGGTGAAACACACGAACATGCTTCCAAAATCGACTTGTGGAAACTGTGAGCTTTGAGTACGTCATCGAGACGCTATGAGAAGTGGGTCAAACAAAGAGAAATGTAAATGCATGTTGAAAAAGGGGGTGTTTCGTCATAGTGTCTTCACCATTGAGTTTTGTAGTAACACTGACCTACTACTCTACAGCATAGTAGATACTTGCTACGAACAATGCGACGACCAATGAGACCAACACGACCGCAAATGCCGATAGCATCATCTTGCGTTGTCTCGACAGTGGCTGCTCAAGGTTGACACCTTGCACGAAGTCCTGTCTTAACAGTGGGATCGCTAACAGAAAGCCAATACCGGCAACCCAGTAGCAGACAGTGATCATCACCGCGAGGACGAGCTGAGTGTCTTTCGTGTACGTTGGACTTTCAGCGTCGGTATGGCGTAGAGCGAGGCCAATGATCTCAGGACCTGATGAGTAGACCAAGACTTGTATGGCGGACCAAATTGCGAGGCCAAATGTCTTGTATCGTGGAGGTAGTAGCGAAGCAATGAGGCCATTGAGTGCTCCCAGCCACAATTCTGCGAAGAGGTAGGCCGCGCTCATTGATCCATATAGGATACGTGAGCCTTGGGCTTGGTTTCCGCTTGCAATATCCCTCGAGTATACCATGAGTAAGACGAAGATTGAGCTGATCATACCACCGACGCCGGTAATCCATAGAGGCGTCATGTGCGTTCGATTCCAGAGTGCTGAAGTCAACGCACCGCCGGAGAGCACTGCCACCGTGCCAACAACACCGACGATGATCCCGTATCTGGACAGAAGCTCACCATTGGCAGGGAAGTTATTGCTGAGGTATGTCGGCATGTAATAGCCAAAGACGTTACCTGCCAATTGACGAATCGAAGCAGAGAGTACCAAGAGCCAGAAGGATCGCATGCGGATGAGGTAGGAGATGGTGACCGAAAGTCGACTTCGCAAGCTGCCTAGATGAGAATGACCAGGGACAAGGCGCTCATAGACCTCATCATCTATAACGAGGCCTTTGTTTCGGGAGATGTCGCGGAGGACAAGCCTAAGAAGGAGAGCCACCACTATGCCAGTAATCCCGATGGCTCGCAGGGCCACACGCCAGCCGGCTTGGTTGTCGATGAATGCTGTTGCGATCTGGCCGCTGATGGCTTCTCCAATGTAGACACCGACATAGAGCACGCTCTCGCCAATGAAAACGTTTCGCCAACCACCGCTCAAGTCTGAAATCAAACTCACACTCAGCGGCTCGACGCAACTCTGGCCGAGACCCATGCCGATTCTCGCCAGAAGCAACTGCCAAAAGTTGTTGCTGAAGCTCTGAAAGATGACACAAAGACTCCACCATGCTGCGGCGATTGATAGGACCCAAACCCGGGCGGATTTGAAGGTGTCGGCAAAGTATGCGATGGGTAGCGCGAACTGTGGTCGAAGTTAGCGATCTGCTTGATGCTTCCACCTCCTATCCAGGACATAGCACTCACCACTGCATACACTATACCTGTCGCATAGCCACTAAGTACACCGTATTGAGGAGGACTTAGACCAAGGGAAGCGCTGAGAGGGTCTTGAAAGTAGCTGAGGATGAACCTGAGCTCCGCACGTATAAGCATGCGAAATGTGAAACAGTGAAGGCTGGTAAGAGAAGAGTTTCTACTTGTCGAACTGGCTCAGGAAGTAGTTTATCAAGAGCAGCAGTATGCAGACTGCGGTGTATAGCGGTTTGAACTTCTCGAAACGATGTTTGGTATGGCGTCTCGCATCGTCGGCGTGGGCATCAGGCTCTTCTATGCTTGTGCCGTGCGATGGCCGGAAGTCATCTTTATTTTCCATTAAGCCATGTAGAGCGCTGCGAACCCATGCGAGATGATGGCCGATGCAGGGTGTTGTTGATGCGTGGTATCACACAAAGTGACATCCTCGAAATGGAACACTTCATGTCACTAGCGCCGATTCGATGACGATATCAACTGTGCGAGGGGAAGCACCACTTCAACCAGACCATCAAGTCCCCTGGAAAGGCCATCAATGACGGTATATCGTGCTGTATAGATTGCATGTCCGTATTGATGACAGAAGATCAATGGACGGTGGGCTAGTCACGATTCGGGGCAATACACTGCTACAACACGATGACTAGCAAACCCCAACCCCAATTGCCTGCCGGAAATGCGAGCATGCTATCTGGTGTATCAGAGAATCTCACGTTTCATGCCAGTCCCGAATCCTTCATCGTCAATCATGTGCTTCATTATCACAAGCAGCATCCTGGAGAGGTCGCAAACCGCGTTCCGCTCCGCGCAAAGATTCTCAACAGGAACGTCATCATCGTCTCTGCGTACCATCAAGTCCGAGCAGTATTATGTCCCAGGGATGAGCGGACCGACGATGAGGGAGACGGCAAAGTGCCGTACGTCGCGGCAGCACCATACAAGCGCCTGATGGAGGCTTTCTTCCCTCCACCTAATCTTCTTTTAAACGATGGCTGTCCGCATCGTAAAATGAAAGAACCCTGGGCCGTTTGCGTGCAGAGCCTGGAATCCGAGAAGATGCAAAGCAGAATCGTTGCGAGAACCTCTGGATTAATCAAAAGGCTCGTGGGAAGTGAGGCAGTTGATCTGTACAAAGAACTCAAGGAGCTGTCATGGGAGATCTTCCTATCGACAGTCCTTGACTTTTCTCCAGCAGATCAAGGCTATGCGGAGTATGTGAGACTGCAAGAAGATCTCTTACGAGGACAATTCTCTTTACTGCCAGTCAGCATCAATGCAGGGATCTGGCACTCTCCACGGAAGACTGGCATTGGTGCGCGGAAGAAGTTGCAGTCTATCATCTTGGACAGGTTGCGATCACGCAGGCCCGTCTGGATATCAGAAGATGTGCTGAAGTCGAGACCAGAAGAAGAGATCGTCAACCACCTACTGATGTCCACTAGCAGCCTGGCCGTCAAGGCTTTCTCGAGCCTACTTCTGGCCTTCTTGCTCAACGTATACTTGTTTGGTGGCGACGATGCTGTGCCCGGCCAGATACTGAAATGGATAGCCACCGGCTCGCCTCAAGAAGCGGAGGAAAAAGCTGAAGCAGTTCTGCAAGAAACGCTGCGACTGAGCCCACCAATAGTGGGCGTCATGCGGCGTGCTACCACAGAACGCACGCTTCCCTCGCTAGGGAGTTCAGAGTCAGACACCATGGTACCGGCATCATGGGATGTTTGGTCATACTTTCCTGGTGCCAACAGAGATCATGCGGTCTTTGGTGGCGATGCCGACTACTTCAAAATGGCCAGATACCTTGTGGACGACTCACGTCTTCCACCACCAATAGCATTTGGACTGGGGTCTAAGACTTGCCTGGGTCAGCAGTTTGTCTTCAAAGCTGCTACAGCGGTCCTGCAGGCCTTTCGGCAGAGTCGAGTCGAGCTAAAAGGTAGCGTGATATCTCCGGGGATGAAGGGATGGCTTGGATGGGAGATCGCCAGTCCTGAACAGTGGGCAAAGGACATCAAACAGCTGCCGACCCAGCGACCCTCAAAGCCGACAATGATTCATGTCATTCGGAATACATGATATGTATGCCGGTTTCTGACGATATAGCCACGCTCGCCACGCTCCGCCCTCAGCCTAGCTGCAAGCCTTGGCGATCTTTCTGCCCGTATTCCTGGCCAGTGTAGCCCACCACACAGCATTGAGCGCGAAGAGCGCGCCTGTGCTCACTTGACAGATCCATTTCTGCCTCGTGAATGCCTGTAGTGTACCGATGCCGTGATACTGGCCATACACCCTGAACACATAGAAGACCGTACCGAGTCTGCAGATTCCGAAGACGATGCAGAAAAGGATGTCGAGCGTAAGACTGCTCTGGCCGGTACTCTTCCTCCGCCACCACCGCAACTGCATGATGGGAGTTGAAGCGTTCATGAGAATAAAGGCCACGATGATCCACACTCCACGTTCCTGGCCCTTGAGGCAGTAGATCTGGAAGTAGCCGAGTGCGGTGAGAATCGACAGATGGTGCCAGAGTGTCACTGGCTCCTTGCGAAAGAGAAGCTTCGTAGCATCGATCCAGGAAAGCTGCTTCTTGGTGCAATATTCTTCGTAATGGATGATGAGGGTGGCGATAGTATCGTAGAGGAGGAATCCAGTCTCAATGGCAGTGACAGCATTCCCGAACGCACTCTGGCCGAAGATGATGGGATTTCTGGAGTCGTTGAGTTGGCCTGGCTTGACATGCTGCTTGACGTCCCTCATTCGAATGGGCCAAGGTTGTGAGAGTGCAATGATGCCGAATATCGCTGTGAGTGTAGAGTGAAAGCTGGAGATGGCCTTCAATGCCGCGGTTCGGTCGTACAGGATGTGTGAATGGCGAAACCCAATAAAGGCTGCGATGTAGGCAATGGCAGTCGCACTGACGATGCGGAGGGGCCTGGAATCCATGGTGGAGCGGATGGTAATGTTGTTTCAATGTTCTGCTGATTGTTGTTTGAAGTTCAGGTGCAGCCCACTCAAACGTCGCCGGTAGTCCAGGGCCTGAGGCATCGCAGCTTCCCAGAATCTCATCGTCGTCATCAAAACCCTAAAACCAATTCGAGGCCTTGGTGGCTTGGGAGACACGTCCTAGGCAAAACTCAAGGGCAATGTTCTCTGGAGCCGCGGAAAGTAAATAGTTGTGAAGTTAGTCCAAGCAGTTCGGCTTGATGTGATACTTACTGCAGTATTCTTTGATTAGACCGGATAAGTCTTTCGCGTAGCACGGTCGGATTAAATCCCTGAACCAAGGACGAGACCGATGGGAGCGCAGACCCAGGTCAGCGAGAAGCGCCTCTGTTTAAGGCAGCGTGTCAAAGTAGTACCAGTTGCCACGTAACACTTTCTTCAGGTACCGTCTCCGGCACCACGCAAGCTTCTCCGCGATACCCACTTCCATGACTGAGCTTGAGAGTAGCGATACAACGTCATCTAGAACAGCACAAGCGTAGAGAGCCTGTACTTCCGCAGCACGAAAGTGGTTTCCAAGCATGAGTTTGCCGACAAAGAGAATGCTGGAATCTTCGACAGGGACGGTGGACTTCCACAAGCGTAATGGCAGTGCCGACTCAGCGACACCGCCCGATGATGTGTTTTCTTCGACTTGAGAGCCCGGTCGAAGTAACGGCAACTCGTTGAGTACTGATTCATCCGCCGCTTGAATCAGGTCGTTCCACTTATTGCTCATCGCTGAATCCGACTCTCTTGAGGGTTGACCGGAAGTCCAAGTTTGGCGGCGGTGTGCTCGTCTAGATGCGGATGCTAACCAGTTGCACAAGCAATAAGATCCGCCGGAATCCGGGTATTGGTAGAGTTGGCCAGATGCACCGCATGTTCACTGAGAAAGGCGATGTCCTCTCATACAACAGTCGTGTCCCGCGCAATGAGATCGAGGAAGTCAGGCCGCTGGTCGATGCCTGTACTGTCGTTTTGCCAAAAGAACTCTGTATCAGGCTTCAAGTTGAAGAAGCCATTCTCCTTGCCATCAGCACGGTCATAGTCAGCTTCGGCAAGCGCCCTTGCGTTGAAGTCTTGCCATGTCTTTCGGAGAACAGCCACTCCGATCTCGCTTGTGTTGATCCACCGCGAGATGCGATTGAAACCCATCTGTGCAGCAAATATGCTGCCGAAGAAGAGCGAGGTCAATTTGGTGTACAGTGTCGCCTTAGAGTTCTGGGATCCAACCATTCCCTTGGCAGAGATGAAATAGGCTGGCCCTGAAGCGGACTTCCTGATAAGCCACGTGACACGATGTCCTGCTTTCGCGCGGGAGTATACAACATCCGCTGCAGACTTGGCGCCCCCAATGACGACAATGCCCTTCGGTTGCTCAAGGATCTCGCAGGTCTCGAGTAAGGCAAAGTCCTTGTGGTGTATGATGGTTCCTTGAAACTGGCTGAGATTTGGGAGATCGGGCTAGTGCGGTAAGCTTGTTAGGCCAGACGCGTCCACCACTTTAGGGCATCGTAGTGTTGGAAGGCCACTCTTCGCAGCTTTGATGAACCAGAAGCCACCGTCTTTGTAAATTCTCTGAACCGGTGCCTCGAGCAGAATGCGAGAATCTAGAGGCTGCCCGTTGAAGACTTTGTTCCTACAGTATTCCTCTAGGTACATGGTCACGTGTTTAGCTTTGAAGAACCCATAGTATTCATCTTCTTGCGGCACATCTTGCATTGGATGATCCGAGAACTCCAAAATGGAGAGCGGTACTTGTGTCCAGAAGTCTTCGTATACTCTCTCTACGTTGTATAGAACGCGTCAATGAGATTGCTCGCTAACACAGGTTGCGACTTACCTCTCGACCAGACGCTGCCAATGGTTTTGCTACTTTCGAAAATAGCCACTCGTCTCCCGGGACGGATGCTCAAGTACGTGCGAGCGACTTGGCTGCCATATATGCCACAGCCGATGATGACCAAGTCGTAGTCGACGGGATCAGGAGGCGGCCGTTCACCCATGGACACGTGGTTCGTCCGGATGCGTCGGCCCTGGGCACGCGTGGTTATAGTGTCCTTTTGCTCGTGTCTCCAACAAGCTTATCAGGGCTTGATGATGTAGGAAGTGAGGAGAAGTGAAGTGAAATGTCGAGACGGAGCCGAGCGGACTGTGCTCCGAGGCGACCCTTGGCACGAGCGCCACATTTCTGTCGCTAATGCGCCTTCCCCAAGTCGACTTTTATGAGAGCCAGCATCATTGATCTCATTCACATTGTCTATATCCATTTCTTGATATAGTTCGTGCCAATCAAGCCCGGCCATGTCTCAAGCACAACCAGAGAAGTCAGCCGCGATCAGGTCTGCGCGAACCATTCTTCTTGTTCTACTATCTACTTCCATACTATTTCCTACTCTCTATCAACCACTGCTGGACAATGTCTGGCAATTACTTCGATCATGGAGTGTGTACCGCTGGTCAACCTGGGAGACGCTCTTAACCGTCTTCAGCTACTCGGCCATCGAGGTGCCAATGACCGTAGCCTTTATGCAGCATCCAGAGTGGCGAATCGCGCATGAAGGCAAGGCTCAGCAAGATGAACCACTGAAGAAACCCAAAGGCATGCGGAGACCAAGCAGACGTGGATACGAAGCACTTGTCTACGTCCTGCCGCTACTCACGTTGGATTTGACGTTGATAAAGAAGTTTGCCGACGTCTCTCTCGAGGCCATGCTCAGGTCAGGGAATTACGATCCGTTCGTTGCCGGACATAAGTCGACGTTCTTGGTCCCGAGTCTACACAACTTCACTCTCGCATCGCCGTTACAGACGCAGCGGGCTCTGCCGATCTCTGCTCCTTCGATTCGACGGCTTGTCCTTGAGTTGGTTGCGAGTATGGTCATTTACGATGCGCTTTTCTTCGTATTTCATCTTTCGATGCACATGCTTCCCGTGCTCCGTACATGGCACCGGGCACATCACTCACATGCTGAGATTCATCCGCAGGTAAGCGATAAAATCTCCTGGGTGCTTGTGCTGCAGCTGTACTGACTCAACGCCGGTAGATCACGAACCAGCTGCACACAGTGGAAAGACTCGGCTTGGTGTTGCTCGCAAACTTCAGCTTGAACATAATCGGCAGCCATGTGCTGACGAGGACATTCTTCGTGCCCCTTTTCATCTGGCTTCTCGTGGAGATTCACAGTGGCCTGGATCTGCCGTGGGCGTACGATCGAATCTTGCCAGCTGGGTGGGGTGGAGGCGCGAGGAAGCACGCGCTACACCATGCTGATGGGGGAGGTGGACTAGAGCCGTACTTCAACTGGTGCGATAAGCTGTGGGATAATATTCAGAAACGGAGGGACGTTGCTACAGTAGTGAAACCTGGGGTGAAGATAGGATGAATGTATAGTGTAGACTCTCGCCCTTACAAATTCTTTCTCCTGCTGTGGTTCCTATACCAACCTCGACTCCAAGTAAGGTGATCTCCCGTCTCTCGCGTTACCATCTCAACTGATATGCCTGCCTGCCTTACCGGCCCAGGAGTTTGGTACCGAGCACGGGAAGATCGGCAAGCATCCGACAACAATGGGATATTCGGCATTGTTGCAACTGACGGGTTGAGTATATTGACGAAAGACTAATATGCTCATATGATCCCACGTGAACGCTTACAATAGGTGTTGCAGGCAGAAGGCGATGCGCGTGAAGTGGAAGAAGGAACGGTTGGCCTCGGAGTTCGTGGTGGTCAGCCGGCCCGACGGGCGTGAACTCAAGTGCGGGTCCTTTTATTATAAAGAAGAAACTTACTTTCTCCTTCCAACCTGGCCTAACACACTCACCACCAGCAATCCATCAGCAACCCCATCACCTGCGGCGGCAAACATCGGCCCTCCCATCTGCGAGCACGCGACACTACGACCACCACTCTTCCACCTACACCATCCTCGACGGACCCCAAACCACCATTCAGCAGACAGCGCGCCTCGGTCTATGTATTCGTCCCACCCGCTCCCTCCAACAGTCCATCCGGCGGCGAATGTGCAGGACGCGTTTCGCATCTTGCGAAGACCTCGTAGTAGTGGGCATCAGCGGAACAACGGCTGACTAGAAGACCTGCACAAACAAACCTGAGCACCTGCCAAGCACCATATTCCCCAGCAAACGTCTTTAGCCATAAAGACGTACATGCCTACGACAGTAGCAGACTATATTTGTCTCTACTGTATGTCTCCGACAGCCACGACCGCGAGAGCCATTTGAGCACCTTACCGTCCACCACATTCGCCACCAACCACAGCACCAATCAATATCGCAACCATGGCCAACGTCAACATTCGCCGGGATGTCACCGATCCCTTCTATCGCTACAAGATGGAGCGCCTGCAGTCCAAGATCGAGGGCAAAGGCAACGGCATCAAGACCGTCATCGTCAACCTCAGCAACGTCGCTGACCAGCTCGACCGCCCAGCAAGCTACGTGATCAAGTACTTCGGTTTCGAACTTGGCGCGCAAACCAACATCGACCCCAAGGACGACCGCTGGATCATCAACGGCGCCCACGAGGCTACCAAGCTGCAAGACTATCTTGATGGCTTCATCCAGAAGTTTGTTCTGTGCAAGGACTGCAAGAACCCGGAGACCGTGGTTAGCGTCAAGGAAGGCGACATTATTCTGGACTGCAAGGCCTGCGGTATGCGCACCAAGGCAGATGGTCGCCACAAGCTAGGCTCATTCATCCTCAAGAATGCACCGAAGAAGGGCAAGAAGGATAAGTCTACCAAGAAGGCAGACCGCAAGGCTCGCAGGGAGGCAGAGAAGAACGGCAATGGCGAAGACGAGAACGGGAACGAAAACAGCCCTGGTGACAGCGGCTCCGATCAAGCTGAAGAGAACAACGATTATGGTGTCGAAGCCGGTAGTGACGACGAACTGACACGCAAAATCAACTCTGGAGCCAAGGATCTACCCACCGACTCAGCAGCCGACGGCAAAGACGTCCAGTGGTCTGTCGACATGTCCGACGAAGCCATCAAGGCCCGCGCCAAAGCCCTTCCAGAGGATCTCAAGTCGACTCTGGTCATTGACGAGGATGCTGAGGAAGCTGAGAACGGCGGCAAGAACGCATACGACGAGTTCGGCGACTGGATCGATGAGGAAGCGAAGACCAAAGGCGGCGTCAGCAAAGTCGAAGATGTTGAGATCTACAAGAAGGCCAAGGACCTCGGCATCGAGAGCAAGCATCGCACTCCCACCGTCCTCGCCATGTCCCTCTTCGACGACAATATCGCCAAGCAGATCGAGCCGCGTGCACCACTGCTCAAGAAGATGATCGGCGACTCCGAGAAGCACCAGAAGGCTTTCCTAGGCGGTCTCGAGCGCTTCGTCGGCGAGCTGCACCCAAATCTGACTCCTGCCATTAGCGCCATCCTGTTGCCCATCTTCCAGGAAGACATCATTCCCGAGGACGTTCTCAAAGCATGGGGCGCCAAAGCCAGCAAGAAGTATGTCGACTTGCAGACTAGCCGCAAGGTGCGCAAGAGTGCTGAGAAGTTCATGGTATGTCTGACATTCTGCACTCACTTTACATGACCATGCTAACGAGTTTTGCAGGAGTGGCTTGAGAATGCTGAGTCTGACGAGGAGGACGATGACGACGAGTAGTCTGTTCCTGGACTTCTCATCGTGTACTTGGTATGTATCTCTTCAACAACTCCTCGATGACAAAGGCCGCGGCGGGAAGGTCATCCTGGACAAAAGCGTAATGGCGGTGGAACGTTGGGAGCTGCAGAGTTCTACTGTTGATGTCAGATTGTGTGCTTTAAAATCACCTCTCCTAGTGCGTTGCTTTGGGCTGCAGAGATGCGGCTGATGTGCTTTTCTCGGCGTAGATAGCAATACTCTACTCAATCAGATCAGACTGCCACACATTGCTACAATCACCCTCCAGCGCTATACGCTTTTGCTTCTTAGAATGCCTCGTAACCTCATGACTCTCTGCAAGAATGCTTGGCGCGCTCTACTTTGACTTCACCGAATCGTACAGGTGAATTTGAATTTGACATCTGCTCCCATGTTGCATTTTCGCATGTGACATTCACTCGCGCCTTCTGAACTGCCCAGGAACTGAAAAACCGTGCATTTTCGATAATGCCACAACCCACAAAGCCTTAATAACCTATAATATGGACCCGTCCCTCCGCCATACCACTGGCCTGATTGGTGTGTTCTTACCTCCCATCTACCCTCAGAGCTTGTAACTAATGTATATCAATAGCGAGGATAGAAAAGCTTCGCGACGAACTGATCAAGCACTACGAAGCGCTCATCGCGCGCTGTGGTGTAGGCTTTTCTTCTTCATCACACCGAGATTCCGGATTTTCTGACGACGTGGCAGGTCGATAAGACCGATCGCAACACCACGGCGATCACGCAGTATCAGATGCAGGTGGAGACTGCTACTATTGTGAAATTTCTCCCTTCCTAATACGCTCTGATGGAAGGGCTGACGACTGTGCTAGATCCGCGCAGCAGAAGACCTGCAAGTCCTGATCCGACAGATGCAGGAGATGTGGCTTTTCGGCCAGCTCGATACTTTGGGCGAGGGTAGGGCGAATATCGAGACGGATGAGAAAGCGAAGGTTGTCGCTGGGCTGCTGAAGACGTTTGTCGAGAGGCAGAACGCGGAGAACGAGGCGGCGAGTGGGCATGAGGGAGAAGTGGTGAACGGAGGAGGGATGGGGATTGTCGAGACTTGAAGCAGGAGGCTATCCGCGAAATCCTTGGGACTAGGAGCACAGCATAGACTGACTCAAATCGACTACAGCTTTGCACCGACACCGCCACTCCTCCCAACACTATGGCCTACCAGCTGCACCACTAATCTTGCCGACCCGGTCGAGTTCTGATATCCACCACTCGAATGCCCATACGCATGGACGACTCTCTTACCCCCTATCATTTCACGCTCCATCCTCGGTCCTCCTTCTCTGCCAGGCCGCAATCCACACTGCACACTCACAACCTCGAAACCGCCATCCGGCCCTGTCAGCAGCTCAGGCGCTTGAATTCTATTTCTCTGCAGGATCTTGCTCGTCGTCTCCGGGTCGGTGGCTTCGCTCCAATTACCAGCTTCTTTCGTTCCACCGAGAATTGTCGTGCCAGAGCCAGGACGTGGGATACAGTATGCAGTATACCCATCTCCTGTCCGGGTCCGGGTGGCGATTGCTTCACCACGCACGAGAACAGTCTGGCCTCTGATCGGATACATGGCAGTATCGTTGCACAGTTTCGCAGCACCTAGCCCGGTGGCATTGAGGAACACGTCCGCCTTTGGCCGTCCATGAGCGAGTGCGAGGCGTTGCGCTTCGTCGAGCGCGCTCGCCAGACCAGACTCAGTCGGGATACGGGCTTTGATCACCTTCACACCCAATGTTTTCGCTTTCTCTTGTATATGCAGAAGATACTGCGGCACGTTGATGGACGGCGCACGGCACGCCGCCGCAGAAGAGATCTTTGGTGCTCCTTCTGGTGTGCTGGCATTGATATTGGCTACCGGCTCCAGGAGGGGTGATAGCTGCCGGAACTGTTGGACGTGCGGAGCCCACCACAACTCCTCTTTGGGTTCTGCATCCCAGAAATGATACGAGTCTTGCATCTAGGACAGTTAACATAGTCCCGTCCACGAACAAGATGTGAACACCGTTCCATACCTTTAGCCCAGACTTCGGCAGTCTCGAGTCTGCGGCCTCCTTCGCCAACATCTCGACCCAGTAGTCGTATGTCTGCACATCCCAGTCGCATATCATAGGTTGATCGGGCGTAGCTGAGGTTCGCCAGTGGGCGCCGGCCCTAGACACAGACTCTTAGACATTGCTTCTGTAGAGTTCGAGGAACAAACGTACCAAGGTGAAGTATACTCGATACTCTCATCTCCAGGTACGTGGGTGGCGATAACAGTGACTTCGTATCCTGCTTCAGCCAGGAACCAGGCTGATGTTAGGCCTGTTACTCCGGCACTGGTTTTGTGGTCAGCGGAAGATACGATGGCTAGGCATGTAAGAATGTAGATGTTGACCCACCCTATCACTATAACATGCTCTCTCGTGTCCATCTTGCCATGTAACTTATAGGAACTAAGGTAGTGTGCGTTCGTTGGAATGTCAAGTGAGCTGAAGGATGGGAGATGTTATACACACTCACTCGAAACGTTGGGCCGACTTCGGTGTGGCGAAGCGAGCGAAGTTGCACAAACTGCAAGCGATACATGAACACTGAAGTTCACGGAGAGTAAGAAAGACCAAGAATCATGATCAAAGATCGGCCGTGGTAGCCAGGAACATAACATTCATTCCAAGAGGGGGTATATCTACAGCCCGATCGCTCGTCAAGTGCCTGGCCACCAACGCAGGTCTGTGACCCCGCACAGCAACGCCACGCTATAAGTCGCCATGACAGCGCTCAAGATCATTCCTCGCTGTCTGCGTCTTCTGCTTTCGCAGCGACAACAGCCTTCTTGACCTCATCGTCAGCAACACCCTGCCATTTCTCCCTCTCCGCCTGATCTGTAAGCGCAACTGCACTGCCAACGAGATCGTATAGCTTGCGTGAGACGTCTCTGTTAATTTCGGTGTATTGATCTTTCGTGATCTCCTTGTCGCGGTAGCGTGTGCCGATGGCGAGCTTGACCATGCGTTGAATCTCTTCCTTGGCGGAGTATGAAAGGTGTCTTGACGGCGATGCGGATGATGCACGATCTTGCGGCACGTCGTCCTCGCTGTTTTGCGCACTGTCCTCGTGGTGCCTACCGCGGCGATGATCATGAGTGCGATCTGCTATTCGAGAGACATGTGTTGGCGAGAATGGCGAAAAGGTCGCTCCAATTGGTGAAGCGAGGGGTACAATGGTCGATGAGAGTGGTGGAGATAGCGGCCGTCGGGATGGCTGCGGAGGTGGAGTGGCTGATAGTCTCCTCGGAGGTGTGCCGGAGTCCGAGGAAGGCGGCGAAGGAGACGCAGGCGAGTGAGGTGGAGAGTATTGTCCATTCTGTTGGTCCGATGCGCCAGGAGAGCTGGCTGACACTGGCTTGCTCTCAACTTCACGAAGAAGCGACGAGAGGAAGGTAGGACCTTCAGTTGCTCGTTTGCCCGCGCCGTTTGACGCCTCCCCGTTTTGTTCGGGCTCAGGGGCTAGATCCCGTGGTCGTCGCAGGCGAGGCCGCTTCTGCTGAGCCGCCTCTGCTGCTGCTTCAGCTTCGCGTGCCGAGGATGCTGGCGACGCGGTCCTCTTCCGCTTGGCTCTACGCACGTGGATCGGTGCGTCCTGTGATTCGCGTGCCTTATCGAAGGCATTCCAGGCGCGCAACTCCTCTTGCGACTCCGGCGCCGGACGAAAAGCTGGATCGGCTTGTTGTATCTGTGCGTTCGCTATATTGCGCAGCCGGTTGGAGGCGCCTTGTTGGCTTGCGACCTCGAATCGTCTCTGCCAGCGTGCAAATTCACGTCGCTGTTCTTCTGTCCGCTGGTCACCAGTTTCTTCATCGAAAGGGAAGTCGAGGTCGAAATCCAAGCGTCGCGATACCTCCTGCCATATTCGAGTCCATGTCACATCGTGACCTTGGCGTGGTTGACGTTGAGCTGCCTGTGCACGCGGTCGAGTTGTGCGTTGAACGGTCGAAGTCGATCTTTGGGCACCACTGCCGCTCTCGATGTTCCGAATGCATGTATCGCAATACCAGATCTCTGGTGACTCGTCGAAGCCAGCGCAGAAGACGTGGATGGCCTTGTCGCAACCGTCGCAGTACATGAGTTCGTGCGTTTCCTCCGCACGGCCGCAAGTCAAGCACGGCTCCCATGTTTCTGCTGCGAAGAGCTCATCTTCTACGATCATAGCAGGGTCCAGCTCCGCCTCTTGTACCTTGTCCTGGACGGCATAGCTACTGATGACTGGTCCACCCACCACATCGCTGAGCTCGACCATGTTAAACTTTGCTCGGCATATCGGACAGCTGTTCGCACGCTCAACCCAGGGCGCAAGGCAAGCATTGTGAAGGTCATGCTTGCAGGGCAGTAGATGCGCGATCGCTTCCTCGTCTGTTTCGATGCTGTGGTAAGAAGTCCATGTTAGCCTAAGGTCCCAAGTAAAGCTGCACCGTAGACGCCTCGGTGGCCATTGTGCAATGTACAATAGCGAAGAGAACACCTCACCATCCAAGCTTATTCGGCGAGCATCTTTCAGAGAAAGACAGTCCTCGAGCCGTCCAAGGGTGGAAGTCGGTACCGTATACGGCAGCATGCGTTCGCAGGCAGAAGCCACGGAGGAGGTCATCGCCACAACGGCGGAAAGGAGGATCGTTCGTATCGCGTTTCACGAGTTCGGGAGGTGGTACCTTTTCACATCTGATCTTGTGCTATTGCTTGTCTTGGCATGTCTGTTCTCGCCATCTGTAGTAGCGTCACCGCTTGCGCTTTCGTTGACGGGAAGACCCGGTGGTGGATCCTCGAGGGCAGACGAGCGCAGGTCGCCCAGGCAGACAATGCATGTCTCTGCCATGCTGTGTGGAGGTGGAAGAAGGGTGTGTGGTGGTGTATAGTATTAAGAACATCGATTGTGCGACTTAGCAGGTCTTGTGGAAGGAGGAAAGAGGAAGGAAGTAAGTAAGTGAACTGTGGAGGGAACCCCACATGCATACGTGATCACGCGTGATCTAAACTGCAGGCTGCTGCCGTCCAATCAGCTTCACAAACACGAGCACTTGATTGCAGGATCGCTTTCCGTCCTGTGGGCAGTGATCCCGCAATGTTGCGTCTGATATCGTTGTGAAAGAACAGTCTTTATCTTTTTCATCCACACCGCTCGGGAAGAGGCCGAAATAACGATCAAGTGAAACGAGAGAACAAAGGAACAACCGCCAGGACCATGGACGGCCAGCAGCGTGAGCGGGACAGAGCACGTAGAGAGACCTGATATCGCGGTCGGCGTTGTCTTGGGTAGCCTGCGGTAGCCGAAGATGGTAGAAGTCGTCGGGGTACCGCGTGGTCCTCCAAGTACTGTGGCTCCAACAATGGATCTTCTAGAATCACAAAACTATCTTGATCTTACCGTGAGAATCCGACGTGAAGGTGTCGCCATCCACAATGCCGAGAACTTCGACTGGTATGAAAAGGTAGCGTAGTTGGTTGGTCTGGAAGTCTCGGTTCGTATCGATCCTCAGCTACATCCATCTGCGGTCATGCAACCCTGCAGACTTGAAGTCGAATGCCCTTTGAACTCCATCTTCGTCATGCCACAATGCTCAAACACCACGCTTATGTCTCCTTCAGCTCTCGCAGACGCCTGATCGTTGACCTTGTCGCTGCCGCCGCAGGTGTGGACACCACGTACGCTCCGCCAGCCATCGTCTGTAAATCACCAGTCAGCATTGTCCGTGCGCCGACCCATCCTCGCCATATGCAATGCCGTGTATGCCATACCTTCTTGCACGCCTTGCAGTTCCAGATACCGGTCGAATGTCTCTTCACAGTTGTCTTGCCGCAGAATGTGCATGTGTAGCGCGCGTGTTGGGAGATTTCGATCTTCTTGACCTGCTTACGGAGGGAGGCACCGTAACTATCACGACGCTGTTAGTCTCGTGCGGTCGATGGAGATGCGGTCCAGTTTCGAGGTTCGCTGGATGTGTGGGTTGTGCCTACCGGGTACCGTATTTACCGGTGATGCCGACCTTCTTTGTCGCCTTCGTCATCGCTGCGGTGGTGTCTGGTGGCGATTAGGGAGGGTGTAAGTGTTGTCGTTGTCGTTCCTCGATGTTGCGATGTCGATCTCGAATTTGGGGTCAGGTGCGTTTTAGCGTCTAGTCTTGGCAGCTGTAGCCTCAGGCATCAAGCCGCGGGATTGCTCTTGCCACACCTGAACGCACGCTGTACAAGCATCATGATTCCTCCAAGCGAGGCAAGCTCCATCATCATCGCAGCCGAGCACTGTAGATAATCGGCATGTGCAGTAGACTGACTTTTCCGCGACCTACTTCCACATTCCTGTTGCAAAATCACTTCCGCATACCACCCAATTAACGAACATGGCACAGGGAGAACGCCAATATGAGTGCGTCCTGCTCGGCGCGACTGGATATACAGGCAAGTATACAGCAGAGCACATAGCTACTCACCTTCCCACCGACTTCACTTGGGCGATTGCTGGCCGCTCAGAAGCAAAGCTTCGCGCCGTTGCCGATGAGCTCAAACAGCTCAATCCGGACAGGAAGCAGCCTGAGATAGCGGTCGCTCAACTCGAGAAGGATGACTTGGTCCGACTTGCGAAGAGCACAAAGGTCCTTATTACTACCGTTGGCCCCTACGTCAAGTATGGCACCTTGGTCGTGGAGGCGTGTGCAGAGACCGGCACGCACTACTTGGATGTCACCGGAGAAGTCCCATGGACCTACGATATGGTCCACAAGCATCATGAAACGGCGAAGAGGACTGGCGCTATCATGATCATGCAAGATGGTATGGAGTCTGCGCCCAGTGATCTGCTGGCTTGGGCGCTCGTCTCTCACATCCGTGACACCCTCAATGTCGGGACCGAAGAGGTTATCCTTACGATCTGGGACATGGTTGCTATGCCTAGTGGTGGCTCACTCGCGACTATACTCGGCATGTATGATGCTTTCACGCCCTCTCAATTGTTCAAAGCACAGCAGCCGTGGTCATTGTGCCCAGTTGCTCCGCCGCAGCAAATCTCGACCAAGTCCATTTTCGAGCGTGCGAGTGGCGCAAGGTCTGATCCCGATCTTGGAGCGCTCGCCGATAGTCCACAAGGTATCTCTGATCTGCCTATCGTCCACCGAAGCTGGGGACTCTATGATGGAGGCAATTTCTACGGGCCCAAATTCAGAGCGACTGCGTACATGAAGGCTCGCAACGTCGTGACCGCGTGCGGCTTCCACCTTGCCTTGACCGTCATCTTCGCGGCGTTGGCATTGTCGCCACTGAGATGGCTGATCAAGAAGTACATATATGAGCCTGGTCAAGGCCCAACCAAGGAGTGAGTCCATCTTACCACTAAACAACAGACATCTACTGACCACGTCCAAGGCAAGCCACGAAAGAGTACTGCGAGTGGCGTGCTGCTGCCAACGCTGATGTCGATGACCCGAACGACCCGCAGCGAGCATATGCCAGGATGAAGTGGAATGGCAGCATGTACCATCTCACCGGGGTTTGCCTGGCCGAATCTGCATTTATACTTGCTCGCGAGAAGACTCTGGCGCATTCACTGGGCGGTGGCATGTTGACACCTGCCACGCTCGGTGCGACGTATCTGGAGAGATTGCAGAAAGCAGGATTGGAGCTTGAGGTCAAGATGCTGCCATGAGGATCGCAGCCGATCTTCTATGAGGCCGTCGAGAATCAGCTTCGGCACGGGCCACTATCCCTACAGCACTCAATCATCCCTCTGCAACCAAGGCCGACAAGCCTCATGCAACGCAGGAAACCTCTTATCCAACTTCATCAACCTCTGATAGTCCTCAATACAACATCTCTCAAAGCACTCAAACATGCTCACAGCGATGAAGTCCGCATAGCTCGGCTCGCTCCCAAGCGTGAACGGCCCCTCGTCCTTCCGATGCTTCGACAACATCTCTCCCAACTGCTCGACCACGCCACCAGGCTGGGCAGCAGTCTTCCACGACTCCTCGCCGCCTTTGGCCGCAGCCACCTCTTTCAGCGTCATGCCGAAAGTGACTTTGCGAGTCTCTTCGAAGTACTTGGCCGATCGCTCGGCCAGGTTGTTGGTGGTGACAAGTGCCAAGGTGTCCCACCAGACGACGCCGGCGAGGTTCTCGACGGCTTCGGTCATGGGGGTGTGGAGCTCAGCCTCGAGCTGGATCGAAGGCTTGGGGTACAGCTTCTCGAGGACGGGTGCGATGTTCGCGGAGTTCATCACCACTTCTCCGTCCGGCAGGCGGATTGCTGGGGAGGTGTAGTCGGTCCAGCCGGTGCCTGGCTTGTTGGCTTGGACGCCGCTGTGAGGCAGCTAAAGTCAGTCGAGCCAACCACAATGCTAGAGAAGAAGGCGGGAACGCACAGTGCTTTCATCTTCGGCTCCAGATCAGGATATTCGACGAACTCCGTCGTGTACGGGATTTGCTTGTAGTTGAGGATCATTCGTGCTTGGATGTATCAGCGATGCCCGAAAACGTTGGAGAACGCCAGATGAACGTACTCTTCCATGGGTTCAGCGAAAAGCATGTTGGCTTGTCATGGCCCTTGTGGACGCTCGGGAGGTCGTAGAGGATGATGTTGTTTGACATGATGATTTCGTTCGAAATAGTCGGAATACAATGTTGAAAGCTTCCGTTGTGATTATTCCAGCAGTGAGTTGGGTTGATCGCTCTTTATAAGTGAAAATTTCACTACTGATATCTCAGCCTCTCGTTAACCTCGTGTCTATACGGGCCGTAGAGTGCAAACCATTGAGATGACGTCCGAATTTCTGAACCTATTGCTCAAATTCGTTTAGCGCTTCAATGCTTACTTATGTCGCTGAGTCGTGGGTCCGTCAACATTGGGGCCGTCTCATGCGGTGCATGAGGTACCTAACCAACCTAGGTCATTCGTGCGGCCGAATGAAGATTGGGTAGGGTTTTACACAGGCCAGAGACAGAGAATTAGTAAAGATTGTTACAAAACGTATACGAGGTTAAAAGGGCAAAGCTCTAAGCGCTCGGAACACAGAGAGATTCAGCCGCAATATAAGCTGTCCTTCCTAATCCCCCCAAGCGGCTCAGAAGACGTCCCTGCGTGTCTGACTTCTTCGTGTAGCCCTCGCTCGTGCAGTCGATTTGGTCCCTTATCACCCCAGTACATAGTTGAGTGCCACTCATCTACGAGATCCACCAATGTCTGTAGGTGACCAAAGGCTACCGGCTGTTCGCCTTTGCGACGCCGGAAGCTGATGTATGTTGCGAACACCGCCAGTACGGTGGCTCCGATGCTCAGGTACAGCAGTGCAGGAGGTTGCATAAAGATGCCCCAGTCGTACTGATACTTGAAACCTGTACTGATGAGCCAATGCAAGACGATCTTGAGGACGAAGAGGACGACGGCTTCCCAGCTGAGCGCCGCGCGAAACAAAGCGTTCGGATGAGAATAGTGGCGTCGACTGGTCGTGCACGTTTTGCGCCAGGTTTCTTCGTCTCGGCTGAGTGTCGTAATCAGCTCTGCGCAATGAAGCGCAAGGGCGACAAACGACTGAAAGACCATGGACAGGACGACAAGGCCTGGGTAGAATGACGGGCTCTGTTCCTAGATCACTATTGTGGCAGTGGAGGACGATCGAGCAGAGTTCGGGAAGATGCTCCAGCTGTCACCTTGATAGAGGCCACGATTGTTGCATGGCGGGAATTTGCGTTCGGCGATAGACTTTATGGCTGCGTAGACGGCGATGAACCAGACAAAGCTGAAGATCATGGACAGATAGAGATACCAGAGTACGAACCTCGCTTGCTTGTGCGCGGTGTATATAGTACCCTGACCTTCCTTAGGACATCTCGGTTGGCTTTCGCTCTTCGAGTCGTGGATGCTCGCCATGCACCTTTCAGTCGCACGAACAACGGTTCCAGCTTGTGAGAATGCCCATGCAGTGTCCAGTGGATTAGCAGACCATGTTGGGACTGGTACTGTCACGAACTGCCATGTTTGAACGAATAGCTTGTCCGAGCATGGCTATGCCAAGACACACGACTGCTGGAGGGCTCAGTACGACTGTATCGCCGCATCCCAGCTCCACCGGGATCCCGAAGCGCTTATGGCTATCGCACCACTGCTGCGGAGGTGTGGTTGCGAACATCATCGAAGTCGCTGTATAGCTCGAGATAAGGAAGCCGGTAAACAGAACATGAGCGGGCCAGCTCAGACTGGCATACTTGGGCGACGAAGTGAACAGTCGGGGGTTGGAATTGAACGTCAGGCGATTGCCCAATGCCCATCGCAAAGTCGTGGTATGGATCAGCCCGGTGCATTCAGTGAGCAGGGTGACGAGAAAATTGAGCAGTAGGGGCAGAAGCTCGGCCATCCATGGCAGAAGTGCAGCAACTTGCCAGTTATGAAAGGTCGTCGGCGTGTTGTAGCCAAATTCTCCGTTCTTGAAGGCGGTCGTGGCGGCGGATGTGGTTGACGACAGGGTGAATCTGCCAGAGGCAATCACGCAGCAGCAAATGCCGCTCCCATAGGCGCAGACCAGCCCTGCGCCACACAACCATTTGGTCGCAGTTCCCAGATCATAGTGGTCGCTCGGGCCTGTGGTCTCTCGAGCATCTTTCTCTGCTGGTCATTCGGGATCGAGGTCATACAAGGGGATGTAGCTCATGGAACGCGAAGTTATAAACAGGTGGCACTTGAATGTTTCGTACCTGGAGAAGCTATCGAGAGGGTCGCCGGCCACATATACGTCTCGTAATGCGGGTTTGTGGAGTCTCAACTCGTTGCCGCCGCGGTGTGGGTTGTTGAGAGCCAGAAGTTCAGACGAACTCTCAGCCGCATCTTGGCACGATTCGAGATGTTTTGGCCCCCAATTAGTTCTACGCTCATTGATGTTTGAGATTCGAGCAGGTACATCGATCATCTCAGAAACACTTCTCTTGATTCGGTATCATAATATCGAAGAGACCCTGCTCGCTAATAGGACCGCTAAAGAAGCTCGACTGTTAAACCAGATTCCGTCCAAGAGGCTTATTATGACTACCTGTCGCCTTTTGCTTGAGTAGGCTCCCAAGCGGCCGAGTCACCCCAGCGATCGACTGTTATTCCGGCACTGCCAGGATGCTTGTAGCCGGCCTCCAACTGCTTTTCATAGCTGACCATCCGCAACCGCTCCGTCTCGGCAGGCGTGAGGTTGAGGTAAAGCTCTACTCCAACGACGTGCAAGAAGAGCGCAAGCCATATCTGAGAAGTAATCGTCAGCAATGCTCAATGAGGTACCAGTGTAGTGGTGGTGGCTTACAGCCATAGAATAGCCCAACTCGAGAGCCGCGCCAACTGTGACGGCGTCCTGTGAGAAGTTTGCTACGACAGGAATCCACCCATCAGTCGTTCCGTTTTGTGTGAAGCACTGGGGGTAGCTCTTGCGGAACTGCCTTGGGTTGGTCAAGGTGGCGATCATGTCGCATCGCATTACGCTGTAGTAGTTGCTGGCCAGAGGCATGAGCTGAGCAGCGATGATCATGATCAGGCGTAGCGTGATGATAGTGCCACAGTAGAACATGGTGCGCAACATCCAGGCGCGGTGCTGTTCAATTTGAAGACGCTTGATGTTGTACATAGCCATACCGAGACTGACAACCACCATGACGCCGAGAAGTCCGACACTAGCCTGTGTTGAGACTGCGCCGCCAAAAGAACGACGCATGATCATGAAAGCGGCTGCGGTACCGAGCAGGAGGAGGATGGTGACGATGTAGCCGTTGATGCGGTGAAAAATGAGGCACTTCTTCCGGATCAGAGGGATGAATTGGAATACCATCAACAGTCCTGCTGGTATGACAGTCGCAAGATGTAGGATGACGCCGATGCGGGAGTGGCCGCTCTTGTACCAATACCATTCTCCAGGCGCGGCGTCTTTCGAGTACGTTCCGATGTTGAGGTACGTCGTCCGAGCGAGGGAGAAGCCAAACATTGCGCCGGCAAAGATAATGACTATCTCTGCATTAGCATTGCGAAGGTTGTAATGCTGGGAGGTGTTTTACATAGAGGGAAATTGTAGCTTTTCTGGAAACCCAAGAAGCCGTATGTTTTCTGCCATCTGGTCTTGCGAGGTACTGCACTGGAATCATCCTGTTCTCGTTTCTGAACATGACCCTGGTTCCGTTCAACCTCAGGGGTCGAGTTCTTCCAGCCGAGCATCGTAGAGGTGTAGGTGATAGATTGTTGGGGTGAGTAGGGTGTCAGAGACTACAGACAGTGGGAATGCTGAGTTGCTGGAGATTGTGGATGAAGAGACACATCAACTTACACCAGTATACCGACAATACTTATACACACCATCGACGCCTTGCACAACCAAGAGGCTCTCGCAAGACTCACTAGACGCCTTTCAGAAAGAGATAACTCACTGTAGATCATGATGGTAGACTTGACCAAGCACTCGGTGCATGGCAAGTGTCAGAGTGCTCAGGACGATACAGAGAGAGAAAGTCGATCCCTTGAAACTTGGCCGGCTATTGCAGAGGGCGAAGCACTCCAAACCACCATCATCGCAAGTTCATTCCGCGAGATGCGGCTCGCAGCATGTTCTTGGAGGAAGAAAAGAAGAAGAAAAGTGGAGAAGGAAGTTCGCAACATGAAATAGAGAAACTGGGATAGCGCTGTATAGAACTATGCGCTATACCATAAAGGGCACATCAACGATGAGGAAGGCGCCAAGGGCGACCAGGATCATCTGTGGGATGCCAACGACCCGATGCGCGCTCACTACTGTTTCGTACATCATGTTGCGAGCAGCTGTTCTGGTGGCTCGCACACCTCATCAATTCACGCGGCACTATGGTAGGCGTTCCAAGATCGAAGGGTTGCGCCACGTGTAGGAGAAGGAAAGTTGCAGTACTTATCTCCCGAGATCTGCATATTACAAGCAATATCGTACTTATACGTGGCTCTAGTGCGATCAGCAGAAGCCGTTCTGCAAGGCGTGTCAGAAGCGTGGCGTCGAGTGTGAGGGCTATACGCGATATCCTGTCGTGCTTCAATGGACTCCCAACGGCCTTAAGAAGAGGCAACGGTTCGAAGAAGTTGCTGGATCTGAGCAGACTCCGCGGGGTGAATCTTCACCCCTCTCTCATCAGTCGTCCTCTCCAGATGCTACTATAGTCAGATATGGATCGACCTCGAGCCGTGCTTCCTCACCTGCGAGCTCAACCTCAGATTTTGCTGTTTCTCTGCCACCCCAACCCGGACTTGGGGTCTTCCTGCTGCAACAGATCCAGAACAAATGCTTGGACACGTATCTTCCTCCCCGTGGGGAGGTCATGATCGACGTAAAGAAGACATGGATGTACACGATGAGCACCTTGTCTTGCCCTGGGAATGCCCTCGAATCCTCCTTCGCCGCCCTGAGTCTAGCTAGGGTTGGCGTAGTCATGAAAGATAATGATCTTATCGCTCAGGGCCGAGGGCAGTACGCGAATGCCTTGACTCGCCTGAAGAAAGCGTTGTACGATCCCGAGACAGCATTCCAAGACCGGACACTTGCTGCCATGAGAACGTTATCGATATACGAAGTAAGCCTACCTGCTCCACTGGCCTGCGTTTGCTCACGATGTTGTAGGGAATATCGCCTACGTACGCATCAGTCCCACCCGGCAAGGTCCACGAGGATGGCATGGCACAGTGGTGCCGGGCAGCAGGGCCTCACAGCATCAACACCGAATTCGCGCTGCAGATCTTTCAGGATGTGCGGTGGTCACTCGTACGTGTCAGCTACATGATGGAAGCATAGTCCGCACAACTCACTGACCTTGTTTGTCAAGATGGTACACAGCATTGATGCACACAAAGCCTCCATTCTTGGCAGTGAGGAATGGCTTACAATACCGTGGGAGCGGTTCGAGAAGGACGCTTTGCAAGAGCTATTTGACTTCGGCTTCGATATCACTGCGTTCTTGCAGCTGGTGGATAGCACGGTCATCTCCCATGACCCTGGGCTGTTGGCGCAGCTCCCTACAACATGCTTCAGCATTGTAGACGAACTCGAAACATGGCGCACCAATACATGGCCCAGCCGATACGAATCACCATCGAGTGGCAGCGAAGACGACTCCGTCGACAGCGGATATACGTCCAGCTCCACACCTCAGCTTAGTGGCTGCTTGGAAGCCACTTGCATGATCTACTACTGGTGGTTCAAGCTTGTGCTGAATGATGCGTTGTCGTCTTTGAACGCAACCAGCGGCCGAGAGATTTCACTCTTTTCGTTCGACTCGTCTCCAGTTTCTGGCTACCCAGCTGTCAGTCAGTTCGCGGAAATAGCGCTCTCGAGTAACAGTCTCACCCTCGCGAACAATATTGTTAACGCGGCGCCCTATCTGCTAGCCGACGACACTGGATGGGTGGGTCCGCAGAGACTCATGTTCCCGCTTAGAGCTTCAATACAGCATCTCGCTCGAGCCAGGTCGCCGATCTTGCTGGAAGCTCAGTCGGCCTTAAAGACGTTATTCGGCCGGCTGAAACCGACTTGCTGAGCATGTACAGCGATGCGCGAGAGCGCCAAATCTGTGGGACGTAAAGATGTGCCATGACCCGACTCGATGACCTGAGCGACTGCTCCGCAATGCTTACTTGCGGATGCGCTCGAAACCTCCATTGCGCAATACCTCCCATACTATGCGGCTTGGATTGAGGGTCGATCTGTGTCATGGCGAGCTCATGCTCAGCGACTTCGTCACCAGATCTGAAGCACGAGGAGGCCGACCTCGCGTCCGAGGTTATGAGCCTGCTCTACCGCCATCAATCGTTGATACCACCAGCGCTCGGTACACAAAGCTAGGAGTAGCCGGCAACAAGCCTGGCGTGAATGCATTGTCCTTTGTCTGATCACGCATCCTTGGTCAACTTCTTTGTGTCATGCTTCGCTACACAGGGCCTACATATACTTCCCTTGTTCCCCTCGACACTCACAAATCCCCAGAAAGCACGACAACCACAACATCCCATTTCAAAATCCCTGCTGAGCAGTCAATTACCAAGACATGAAATACACCACCCTCACCCTTCTCGCGAGCCTCGCAACGCTGGTCGTTGCCGCTCCACCAGCGAACCACACCAAGCCTCTCGAGACTCGCAGCCTCGATGCGTCCATCAATTGGTTCGAGCGATACGATTGCCAGGACAAATGTGTCGAGACCGGTATGTGTCTGATGGGCCAGACGAACAACGGCATGTGGCCTTCTGATTCCGACTGGATCGGGTGGGACAGCGGCTGCTGGGATCGTCCGGACGGCGCCAATTCGATTGCTTTGAGCGTCAGCAACGGCCACAAATTCACGGGCATTTCGAAATCTTGCAACGAGTGGAAGGGTGATGATTTCAAAGCGCAGACGTGGGATCTGGACAGTGGGGCTAGCTATGGAGCGGACAAGTGCAACCACTTCTATCATTACCACATCAAGGCTGTCGTCTATCAGTGGTAGACACTTTTGGAGGCGATGTGTTCGTAGTCCTAGCGATCTCCTGCTTTTGTGCCAGATTCCGAAGGACATGTAGCCATTGATAGTCAAACGGTTCATACAAACTTGCTTGGAGATGGCGGGTTTCGTTACCACATGTCAGCTATACTCTAAAAGTCCACGGTACCTAAGTTAAGTACCTAATGTTTGTACATAGTTCCTGCACGTGACTTTCTTTGCACTAAACCTAAATTAGAACCTTAACCTCACTCCCAAAATCAATGACCATCTGATCATTAGCGCCACTCGAACAATGACAACAACGTACTCAGCACTACGCGGATGACTTGACGGTATCGCGACAATGGAGCAGCGATGGTCAAACGCCCTCGAGTTCCTTCCCGCGCCGCCCTCAAAGTCCTTACCCAACTCGCCTACATCTCCAGCGGGACAGTCCTTGGCGCCGCAGCGTTGTGTGCTGAGGAGCGTCGACGGAGGATCACGATAGTACAACGCCTCGCGGACAACGCGAGGTCGATCCGGCAGCATCCGCGATATGCTGGGAATGTGGCGGCTGCGCACGACGGGGACAGGGAGGGATTCGAGGGCTTCTTCGGGAATGGAGAAGCCGCCGAAGGGACGAAGAGATGGAGTCGGCGGAACAGCGATCGAGCCTCCGCGGGCGGTGATCTGACAGACGAAAGAGGTGTGAGGGGGCCGGCATTGCCTTCTGTGGTTGAAGAGGGCTATGCGAAGATAGCCCATTCGGGGTTCTCGCCATGGGGTGTACATGCGGCGAGGACCCCCGACCCCAGACATGACAGGCCGTTTGAAGCATCTGCCGTATTGGACAATGAGATACTACCGCCTCTGCACGTCTCGGACTCCGCAGCACACGCCAAACAAGCACAACCAAGGACCCACCCGGCCAATGCTAGTCGTCCCTTCGGAGTAGATGTGCGAGCCGGGTCGCAGATGCATGCACCTCATATCGAAAAGGCTTCACGAAACGAGCAGTCTTCAACCAAGTCGACCCTTGAGACTCAATCGCGAGCATCCTGCGAGAGTGGCAATATCATCTTCAAACGTCTGGGAAGAAATCGTGATGGCTCCTGGACATACAACAATAGTTCTGATACTGCCGCGCGAAAGCGTTCTCTGGAACGAGCGAAGGAGCTCATTGGCTCTTCCTACAACACCAAGGCTGCCTGGAGAGACCTCACGCATTCAGGTGTCGAGGGCCTCGAGCCCGACGAAGAGATAGACCAGCTCAACGCCGACCATATTGCACACGATGTCGAGTTGTTCTTCGCCCAGGATCCTGCAAACCACTTAACTGAGTCATCCTTGTTTAGACGAAGCAAGATCGCCAACCAACTGTTGATTTTGGCTGTGCGCAAAGGACACTTGGATGATGTCCGTTCGCTATGTCTTTGGATGCTGGCGAGCAGAACGTTTGGCGAATGGCAAAGTATTCTGATTGCAAAGTATTACAGCAGCCTGGCGGACGGTGCGGAGCACAACGACTTGCTTGAATTCTGCTTGGATGTTGCCTCTACTTCTGCTTCCAGACGACTCGATTCGAGACGCCAGCTGCAATATAAACTCGACGTCTTGTCGAGTGCGGCCACACACAGCGTCGAACCTGTGGACTTACTTGAGCTTGCTGACACAGTACTGGGCACGTCTGTCAAGTATTCGTCAAGCGCAGAAGACATTGTCCATGGTATCGACTTCATGTGTCGCTCTTTGGTAAAAGGTGGACAAGCATCGCTAGCAGCCGACTTTTTCATGACGTTTCAGCAGAGTCGTCAGCGCTATTTTGCACATTTCCCTACCCACACCCATTTCAAGGCCATAGGAGAAATGATCATCGACGGTGGGTTGACAAGCGAGCAGCTCTCAGCTTCGGCACGACTCATCCGCTGGAGGTACTACGGCAACACCGACTTCTCACAGCGCTCCAAACAACAAATAAAAGACTTCATCAAAGCTTGCGGCTCGCGGGAAATGTACTCGGTACTGGTGGATCTGTTCATCTTTCCAGAGGGAACCGGCGTTCCAATGATCGTGCTCATGAGGCTTCTTGACGACTCTTGCAAGCTTGTCTTCGCGCTGGCCCTTACGGGAAATCGTAGCGATCCCAAGCTCGGAAAGCTGTGGTTCTGGTTGTACAAGTCGCTACCCAGACACCATCAACTTACCGTGCAAGCTGCTTCTGACGTGGGCATGATCAAATCGACATGGCGCTCAACTCGCAGTCTACCAGCAGTCGAGAACAAACTCGCTGGCCTCCGGCAGCGAGTGGCCGATGATACGCCGAATATGCGCAATGTCGAGGACGCCATGCTGGAGATATACATAAGTGCTGGCAAATATGACGCAGCACTCAGAACCATCTCGAATCTGCAAAAGAGAGGGGAGGTCGACGAACGCACGCTCCGCCTCGCTGCGCTGTTGTTTGCTAGAAGAAGCATGTGGACAGAAGTCGACCGCTTGATGGCAGTTGCAGAACAGCAGAAGTCCTCTGCGTTGGACTTCGCGGCGATAAGTATATGGAACACAGTGGTGCATCATTACTGTCAAGAACACTCTGCCGAGGACACCTGGACATTTCTCAAGGGACTGACGCATGCCACTGGGTTCGTTGCCAACGTACACACCTCGAAAGCGTTTCTGGGTGTATGCGTACGAAGTCGCTCACTCGATCTGGTCCCTCAATGGCTAGCATACTTGAAATCGATAGGAGTCAAATTCACTTTCGACAGCAGGATCGTGGCGCACATGATGACGGCGTTCTGGCACGAGAACAGACCGAAACACAAGCGGGCGATGTGGCTCTGCTACTTTCTCCACAGACATGTACCGGCCTTCAAAGCATCGAACTTCCAGGACCTGATCAAGGCAGCTATTGCGTACGATTTGAGAAATCCCTACGAGCAGGATCTGTCTTCCGGGAACCCTGTTGATCACGGCGTAGCGAGGTTAGAGCGTCTGGAAAAGCTACCACCCCATCTGGCCATGCCCGGCTGGACCGAACGGGATCGTAACGAAAGCCATCTGTCGTTCACCCGTGATAGCGGCAGATTCGCGGGTGTCATTGTGCAATACACGGCCGAGGCTCACGACCCGGCAACGTCGATTACTCAACCTGAAGCACAACTTCCTCAGCCGCAGTCCAATGGAGGGCCTTTGGCTAGCGAGCTGGATTTTTTGACAACTCCCGCGGCCGCTGAACTACTTCAACCGGGTGCAGGTGCTTTAAATGGTCAAAGCAAAGACGAACACTCATCGGCTTCGTTCCACGCCATGGACGCTGAGGATCAATACCACGCCATGATCGCAGAGTTCAACCAAGACAAAAGTGACGCAGCGGCGGCACGAAGACCTCGGCCTCGGGACATCGAAATGGTTAAGGGAGAGCCGGTCAACGGAACCAACATCTCATTTCAGCATATTCGGCCAAGCGGCTCATGGGCTAGCACCAACGATGAGGTAATGAAAGGTGCGGGCCACAGAAACAGCTATGGCGAGCCGGAGCAGAAGATGGTGCTGGCTTATTCCTTGAGGGATTACAAGGGTGCGCTAGACATCTACGAGGCAACGCTCGACCCCGTTGATCTTCCATTATCAGTGCGTTGTCTCGAAGTTGCCGTGGAGGCATGCATTAGACTGCACGAAGGCAACGTCATCGAAGCTGAGGCACTTCTCGATCGCGCTTCAACGGCGGGCATGAACGTTACTTGCGCCATGGGTCCGTTGATCATCCAACGAATGCGCAACATGAACAAAGGGCAGAAGAGAAACGCCAACAATCTTCGCATGACCGTTATGAATTACTACCGTGTGAATGATGACAATGGCTGGCCGGTCTCTCACCACATCGTCACCACGGCCGCGCATCTCTTGGTTACGAATGGCTGTCCCGAGCACGGCGTCAATCTACTGGCGGCTATCTACAAGTCCGAATGGGCCGCGCGGAGATCTCTGGACATGCCCGCCATGACCGTGCTTTTGATGGGCTACAACGACATGAGGCACCTTGCCGGTGTCCAATGGGTGGTTGAGCACGTGCTCAACAGCGGCATGAAGATTACTCGATCTTTCATGCGTGAGCTGAAGCGTTCCTATCTATTGCCGGAAGACACTACAAGCAAATCATGGCGCGTGCGCGAGCGGTTTACCAGGGCCGGCGACCGTACACTACTGCGTTCATGGGCGGAACAGTGCTACACCAAGCGGCTGCAACAGATTCACGATGACTACGTGTTTGGCGTGAAGCTCGAATGGACAATCAAGAAGTGTGCGAAGCAGCAGGGGCTTGCTGTGCTTGCAGACCACGGCCTTGCGTACAAAGCGTTTGTCCGCGGTGGGCTCGATCCGGAGAGCTTCGATCTGGATTTTCTGCGCAAGGACGAGGATGGTGAGGATGATGTCTTCGCCACGAGGCCGACAAGGGCCGCCGGTGAGGAAACTGAGGTTACCGCAGACTTCGACATCTCCGAGCACGAGGATGTGTTTGCTGCAGACGGCTGCACTGCCACCGAGCAAGACGAGACTTGGCCTGAGAAAGACCTTGCCAATACCATCAACGACGAGATACAACAGCTCCCGAACGAATCTGATGGACGAGTTGAAGAGACACCTTTTGTATACAAGCCTTTTGCATAGAACTGCAACTTTGTACATATACATAGCGTAGCGATGGCGTTTGAGAGGCGATGCGCATTATTTCGCGCGTCTATGACACCAACAACACCATGCTAAACATGATTCACACATTGACCTCGCATCCCCTAAGTCGAATGCCGTCGCGGCGTCCTGACCTCATCCTCGTCAATAACCACGCGGTACGGACTCACGAAACGATGTTCGTTGGCCTCATCAACACCCTCTATGAGCGTCACAGATTAGCACTCGCCGCACCCTTCAGGTCTCAAGGCTTTGTCGAGTCATGACTTACCTATAGCAGATCGAATGTACTCGACAAGAGGCGGTGCCCAGATTGTGACGGCAAGGATTTGTCCGAAGGTCCACTGCGAGGCCTTGAGGTCCTGCAATGCGGTTCGGTGGGCTTCTCTGAAGTATGCCATGTCTAGGCTCTTCGGGCCGATCAGACGCATTAGCATGATAATGGAGGAGAAAGAAAGGACGAACTCGGCAGGGTAGCGGTAGCGGCGTAGCCATTTGCTAGTGGCAGCGGGTATTGTGTCATTCGGTAACCCACGGTCAGAGTGGAGGAGCTCGGCGAGGTAGCGGTAGTAGCGTGACCAAACTCTGGTACTAGTGAGTGACTTAGTGATTGACGTGTTGTTCGATTCCTCTTCGTCAGCGACGCTTGACGATCTCGACGCCGCCGCTGACGTGTCGGCTGATTGTGTTCCTCGGTATCGAGAATAGTAGAAGTAAAGCTCGAGAAACGATGGGGTAGGCTCTCCGCCGACAACGATCCCGAGCAGGATGAAGCAGCAACATATGAGTGGGGTCTTGATCTTTGTGGTGAGACTGCTCGATCGTGTCGATGAACAGAACTTCAGCGGAGTCAGAAGGCCGCCACAAGACGGAAGATTGACGTTAGGTTTTGCTTGAGGTTGTAAGTTGTCCAGCGGCTGTCGTGCCAGGAACCAAGTGACAAGCGACAACGTCGTGGCGGTTACAGTCGCCGTGGTCACATATGGCGACTTTCGCGTTGCTTTGTGCAGGAGGTACAGACCGAAAATTAGGCATATTAAGCAGTCGCGGCAACGTCTCCAAGAAGGTCCACCGCCTGATCGATCTGTGTGTATGACAGGGCTCGGAAAATAGCGCCATTTCCATTGAGCGCGAGCATGGAGGCAGCCTGTAGAGTTATGGTAAAGTAGCATTGTGCCTTCTGGTACTCCACAAGACCATGTATGAGCGCCGAACACTGAAGCTTGGCTCGAGCTTGCTTCTCACGAAGGGTGGTCAACTCATGATCGTAACCTTGAGTTGAAGAGGCGATTTTCGTGGCAGCTCGTCGGATGTATGCGAGAAGAACGTTGCCGTAGATCCACGCAGCAAGCACGACAGCCACTTGCATGAGGTAAGATGCATATACGCCAACTCCTCCGATGTCAGAATATGACTCGGAGCCAGCGACGGATTCACACATTATGTTAAAGTCGTTCAACAGCACACTGACAGCGGAGCCCTGGGGAGTGTTAGCAAACGGTCCCGTCGACAATGCAACCGTGTAACGCCGATTGACGCTGTCTTCGAGGAAGGTTCTCGGATCCGTAACATTCATCAGTTGTTGAGCCATTAAATACGCAGTCTTGTAGTACTGAGGATCGTGCGTGTGCGGGTACTGCACACTGTTCTGTACCTCCGAAGCACAGCTGTTGATGGGCTCGATTATACTGGAGAGATTGACATCGTGCCGCGAGTAGATGCTATAGGATTCGGCAATTCTGCTCGCAGCTTCGTCCAGCCAGCCGGAGTCTAGAAGCTGCGATATGATCGAATAATTCAGGCAATTGCATATGGTGGGTAGATCCGACCATGTCCAATTCGGTCGCGTGCAGGCGGCTGTGCAGTCGTACTGGCCGTTGATAGCGCATCCATGCTCGAAGAATGGTAAGAAGTGTTCTCCGAAGCCGATGCCCGTTCCCTCATTGTTCACGTATTCCAACATGCGAAGGCCAGTCCCGCCGTGGAAAGTCGTGGTCGTGTTGGGAAAGACACGGAAGGAGATGGGTAAGAGAGCCATGGCGTATCCTATAGAATAGGTATAGGGAATTCTGAAGCTGCTCGACGGAGGTACGCGCACGAGGTAGAGGACAGAGAAGTAAGAGATCACGGGATATTGCAACAACTACCTCTTCGATGGTACACATATTGGTCGGCGGTTAGTGATATCGTCGGGCCTCCGTGTGGCTATGGTCGTTTCACAAACCTCGCAGGATTGACCATATTGGTACATTGATGATCGACAACCAGGATCAGGAGCAAGGGAGAACACAAGAAGTCGGTCAAATTAGAGTTCGGCAGTGCCCTTGGCAAGCGCGTGCTCCGGGCAAAATTTACATCACGCGAAGGCAGGGCAGTTGGTCATCATCTGCCCTCCCCTGGCCACGCAATAACCTACAGAAGACAGCAACATGTCCTTGTCAATACCCAACGCTCCGAACAGCGGCCTCTTCAAGCCAGGCTACCAGAAGTAAGGCCCTATCGACTGAACCAAGCATACAAACGACTGACACTGTCTCTAGCTACGACTCCGAAGATGGCGCCGTCCTGCGCAACATCGACGCATGCCGGACCATCGCCAGCACAGTACAGACCTCCCTGGGACCATATGGCCGGAACAAGCTCGTGATCAACCACCTCCAAAAAATGACACTCACAAACGATGCCGCAACCATCCTCCGCGAGCTCGATGTGGTACACCCAGCAGCTAAGCTTCTCGTCATGGCGAGTCAGCAGCAGGAGGCAGAGATGGGTGACGCTACGAACCTGGTCATTGTCTTCGCCGGTGAGCTGCTGAGAAAAGCAGAGGAGTTATTACGGATGGGTTTGAAGACGAGCGAGATCGTGCAGGGCTATGAGCGAGCTGGCAGAGCGGCTGCAAAGGCGCTGGAGGACTTGGAGGTAGAGCGGGTAGAGAATCTGAGGGACCAGGCGGAGCTTGCGAAGGCCATCAGGACTGTGGTTGCGGCCAAGCAGAGTGGCAGTGAGGATGTGCTGGCGAATATGGTTGCAGAGGCAGTGTTGGCGGTGCTGCCGAAGAACCCGAGCAACTTCAATGTGGACAATATTCGGGTGGTCAAGATCATGGGTGGGAGTCTGGAGCAGAGCAAGGTTGTCAAGGGTATGGTGTTCGGGCGCGAGCCGGACGGGACGATAAAGAAGGCTGTGAAGGCAAAGGTGGGAGTGTTCAGCTGCCCGATCGACATCTCACAGACGGAGACGAAGGGCACGGTTCTGTTGAAGAACAGCAAAGAGCTGTACGAATTCAGCAAAGGCGAGGAGGCACAGATGGAGCAGATTGTCAAGGAGCTGTACGATTCTGGACTACGTGTCATCGTGGCTGGTCAATCCGTGGGCGAACTCGCGAGACATTACCTCGACCGTGCTGGAATACTGGTCATCAAGGTGTTGTCGAAGTTCGAGCTCCGCCGTCTCTGCCGCGTTGTCGGTGCCACACCGCTTGCACGTCTCGGCGCGCCTATGCCGGACGAGATGGGCAGCGTTGATGTCGTGGAGACGCTCGAGATTGGTGGCGATCGAGTTACAGTCTTCCGCCAGGAGAACGAGCAGACGCGCACAGCTACACTCGTCCTCAGAGGCGCTACACAGAACCATCTCGACGATGTCGAGCGAGCGGTAGACGACGGCGTCAACGTCTTCAAAGCCATTACTCGCGACCCACGACTCGTACCTGGAGCCGGAGCCACCGAGATGCAGTTACTAGAGCGCATCGTCGGTCTGGCAGACAAGACATCCGGCATCGCTCAATACGCCATCCGCAAATACGCCGAAGCTTTCGAAGTGATCCCACGCACGCTCGCAGAGTCAGCTGGTCTTGACGCCACTGAAGTGCTAGCAAAACTCTACACCGCACACGCATCTCCTGCATCCAAAGCAGCTGCAGCGAACGGATCTGCGGCGGCGAAACTTGCAGCGGAAGCTAATGATGACGATGACGAAGACGATGATGACGAGGACAGTGATGAGGAGGTCCCTTGTATGGGTGTCGACATCGAGAACTCGGATGGCACCGGTATTCTGGATGCAGAGGAGGAAGGTATTCTGGATCTGATGATCACGAAAGCGTGGGCTATCAAGCTGGCGACTGATGCTGCGAGGACGGTGTTGAGTGTGGATCAGATCATTGTTGCGAGGCAGGCGGGTGGTCCGAAGCCGCCTGGTCCCAACCCCAACTGGGATGAGGATGATTGAGGAAGGGAACGGTGATGCGGGAGTATGTACTCTACTGCATAGCTGTGTAGCAGGGAAAAGCATAGATACCCACGAGGGATGACCTGTATATCTTTATAGTGCTTCTCACAGTACACGGACCTTGACTTCACCTCCATCTCTGCAGGGCTAAACGCTACGCGGGGATCGTCCAAATGATCGACATCCACGTGCAAAGCTTGTATCACCCCACACGAGCACGTGCATATATGAGGCTCGTAACACAAAGCATCTTCAAATTCTTCCTGCTTGGTCACATACCTCACTTCAGTAACAACAGTAACCATGTCAGCCGAAGATCAGACGCCGAACGGTAGCGCTCACACGAACGGTACAGGTTCAAAGCCGAGTACACCTCAAAGCAGCAAATCTGGTTGGGATGGAAAACTGCGCGTCAACAAACAAGCCGTGCTGGCGAACCCGGAGGCTTTGAGTGATCCGGACTACTCGGACGAGGATGCACCGCCGGTGGAGCAGATAGATGCGGATGAGGGTACGCTGAAACTGTTAAAGGGGAAGAGTGGTGGCTAACTCGAGTAGATTTGCTGGAGGGAGAAGAGCCGGAGACAGAGGTATGCAGAACAGACTCACATGGTTCGAAAACACCACCTAACAACTGCGTAGGAAATAGACTGCCAGCACTCCCGCATATCCTCAATACCCGTACTCCGCCTCGAACGCTTCCAACGACTAAAACGATTATGCCTCCGCCAAAACAGCATTCAGCACATCGAACTTCCCTCCACCTGCTCCTCGGCCCTCGTAGAACTCGAACTCTACGATAACCTCATAAAGCACATCGACGGCCTGGAAGACTTCACCGAGCTGAGAAGTCTGGACTTGAGCTACAATAAGCTGAAACACATCAAGAACGTCTCCACTCTCAAAAAGCTGGACCACATCTACTTCGTCCAGAACCGGATATCGGCGATCGAGAACCTCGAACAGCTTACTGAGCTCGTTTACCTCGAGCTGGGCGCGAACAGGATAAAGGAGATTGCTGGGATCGAGACTTTGACGAAACTGCAAAGCCTCTGGCTCGGACAGAACAAGATCTCGGAGCTCAAAAATCTGTCCACCCTCACAAGTTTGCGCACCCTCAGCATCCAAGCCAACCGCCTCACCTCGCTCTCCGGCATTGAGACACTACCGCAACTCACCGAACTCTACGTCTCCGACAACCGGATCCCGTCTCTCGAACCTCTAGCGCAGAACACTAAACTCGAGATCCTGGATTTCCAGTCCAACCCCATCTCCTCACTTACTGGATTGGAGAATTTGACGGAGCTAGAGAATATCTGGGCAAGTAGTTGCGAGATCGAAGACTTCCAGGAGATTGAGCGGGTGCTGAGGGATAAGAAGAAGTTGGAGGAGGTGTATTTTGAGGGTAACCCGGTGCAGAAGAGCGGGCCGGTGTTGTATCGGAATAAGGTGAGGTTGGCGCTGCCGCAGGTTAGCAAGATTGATGCTGGTGAGTTCACTTTTCGAGTTGTTGAGGGTGGCGGGAGGTTTTGCTGACATGGTGTAGCGTATGTGAAAGTGGGATGAGATGATGATAATGGGAATTTGATGCTGCGTACTGCGTGGTGCTCTGGCGTCAACAACGAAAAGGTGGATGGCATCACGTTCTGCTAGTCAGGTAACTCATCTCGTTCTGAATGACCGCACGAATACGTCAAGGCATTTTCAACCCATTCCTCCCCTTCTCGCTTTCGCGTGATGAACAACAGGGTGAGCGAAACCTACGGGCAATCCACTGGCGGGCAACGCACGTCAGCATGCCCGGGTCGCTCACGACTATGACCAGTGCAGCATCGCAGCATCTTTCTTTGGGGGAGACAAGGGACAGATATCCAAAGAAGATCTAAAGAAGGTTAGCTTCCTTTCGTAGAGCATGGCACACACTGCAATCCCGCGACCACAAGCTCCTCGACCGCTGCACGCCTGCCCTTACATCGAACTAGGACCAAAGGAGGCACGTGCAAGGGCACGAGTGGATGTGACCGTATCTGTCGGCAGCCACATGGTTGGCGAGCGCACGCCCTCATGCACAAAGATTCGAGCGGCGATGCACCGTAACCCATCACACATGGTTTGGCAAAACATTGGTGGCATTTCATCGTTCCTGCAGCATAGATGCTTGGCTGCACCCTGCTACAAGATCGGTTAAGGCCCAAGTCTGACATCTCATTCGATGTATCTCGGCGAGTTGTATACGCCAGAATGAGCATCCCTGTCATTTCCACGTGCTTGTTGAGCTGTGGCTAGGCACTGCAGGAAGGCTACCCACGGACTGGGACGACCAGGTGGGACAGAGCTAGAGTGGCCGGCGGCCCAGGGAGCTTCTCAGCGTCTATCCAAGGCACTTGAGTAGCTTTGAGCAACTACTGTATGGAAATTAGAAGGCAGGTCACAGTGCGCCGGCAACACTTTACGTACTGGCCGGGATGGCACTAAGTTGTCATTCGTTGGAAATCTTACTTGCGAACCGTTGCCTTGCATACCGGTGTGGTTATTCTGCAAAGACTACTACCGAATACTCGTAGGATTGAACAAGCGAAGCACAGTCAACCGTACCTTCTCAACTTCTCAAGCATGGCACATCCCAGCGGTCGATACTAGTGGCTGTCGTCAGGGACCTGCTACCTTGAGCCGCCTCGACAGCGGTAACTGAGAGATGCATATTTTACACCAAGCTTGCTGAACATGACGATGACTCGACTGAGACTGTGCCATCGTTCTGCCATGCGGCTAGGACGACCTGGGTGACTAGCTACGATTCGTCCATCCGAACATATGTCCCCATCTATCTACCACGGACATATTGTGTTGACACGTGGGCTGCGATTGGAACCACCATGAATCAAATAACCAGCTCGTCGAAGGGGGCCAAGTATTGTCACCTAGGCAAGCTCGGCATAGCGAGGTACTTCATGCAGGTGCCTTTTATGCAGGCACATGTCTCCCCGGGGGCCCATTGGACCATATCGCGACACCGCCTGGGTCTCGGGAGAGCGTGTGCCATGTCTCAAGCACGCTGATGAGCGTCCCATCGAGAGTGTGGGCTGCAAAATATGATGCGCTGTTCGCACACATATTTCGTTGGTAGATGGCGCGTTCGGCAGGGCGCGAGACCGCTGTCGATGTAATTTACCACACTCGTACATTGGCAAGGCCATGACCGTACGACTTCGCATCCTGGCTACCCACGAGACTCGTTGGTCTGCTTCGAAATCATAGATGCGTTGGGTTGCATTCCAAGCTCGTTGCAGTTTCGTATGTTGTCCTTGGGATATAAAGCCGCGCCATCCGACCGTCGTCTACTGGCAGAACACCAACTGCCAACCACTTCCCTCCAGACCAACTCACTCTCTCCCAACATCTTGAAGCAATATGCCTAGTAGCCCGAGATCGTAGGTCCTCCAAGGGAGTGCTGTCTGTCATTATGAGTCCAAGGTGACTGACCAGGACACAGCACGAAAGCCAACTGTGGTTGTTCATCACCACAGAAGAAGTGTCGAAAGCATGCCAAATCCCCCGAAAGACCCAGCAACCCCATCACCACTTTGCAGGCTACCACAACTCGACGCAACGCCGGTTCGTCGACCATCGGATCGGCCACAGATCCAACTACGACGTCGACCAGCAGAAACGATGCTGATCCCTGGCTCGGCCGACGAGACGATCCTTACACTGCTGGAGATCGCACCAGAAACCAGAGCAGCAAGGCTGAGCGGGATCGTCTGCTTTCGAAAATCGATGAGATGATGACGAACAACGACGAAGAGGGCACCGATAAAAAGGATGAGTGATTCATGTAGCTCGCAGAAAGTCGATTGACTTCAGGTGAATTTGATACGAGGTCTGTCCTTCATTATGGCCTGACAGGCCGTTGTGGCTGATGTTCTCGGAGGTCCAGATAGTCGGGGCACGGTGACGATTTTATGAGTGTATCGTTCTTCGTCTTCTTCAGTTTTCATCCTGTGCTTCCACAACTGCTGCTCAGACTCCATCGTCGCCCGAATATCGGCCTATCGCTGCCGTAGAGCATAGGGTAAGCGACTTGGTGGCCCTAGATACCCACCGATCTTTCATGTGTTGAGGACCAATAAATTGAGGTCGTGAACATTTGAGGAGCCTCCTAATAACCATTGAGCCTCTGTTTCCGTTGGCGTGTCCAGCAGTCAAATAAATAATTCGGTAGAAGTTTACTGCATCATCTTCCGGGTTGCACGACGGACGGAGATGGCAAGGAGCTCGACGACACTCAGTCTGTTGGCATTTTGTCGTCGAATATCGAGAGGAGCCAGCTCCAACGAGGCTCTTGTCAACAACGGCAGATATCCCAATGCAGCGATCACGGGATTCCTCGTTCATGCAGATATGCCCGACGTCCAGTGGTTCATGACATGATGCAGCAACAGCCAAATGGCGGGCGGGTGACGAAACCTTTGTGCACCTAGGGCCTTGACGAGCGCATTGCAGCCACTACTTGGAACGTGTGTAAAGGATAAATCCAGCACTTGCCGTCGTCCATTGATCCTTCTTGAGCATGTGGCAGATGCTGACATCTGCTCAGGCGAGGGGAAATCCTGCGGAATATGCAGAGCCTGCAGAACTGCTAGCCTACTTCTTCGTGAGAGGAATAGACAGATAGACAAAGTAGGCTTGTCATCAAAAAGTCCAGAACACGTGGAGTGTGGAGCGGAGTGATTTCAGTTGCAGCGGTGGCGAGGTTACGAGGTCGTTGCCAGCACGGTGTGCGTGCTACAACGGATTAGGGCTGCAGGTCTGGCTTGGTTAGGAACCGTAGTCAACGGGCAGATCGCGCAAACCACTTCATCATCCCCAGATGCCCGGTATCGAGATTGCTGTATCTGTGAGAACCGTGTAGCGTTGCCTTGCGCTCCCGCTCCGGTGAGTGAATGTCGGTGTGAAAGTACCGCCGAAAATTCGCAGAGGTTCCTAGCCGAAGCACATACACGTCCCTTGCAAAATCTCATGTGCGATCGCACTTCAACTCGCACTCCACCTCGCACTTCACCTCCATCCTCATTCGCTCGCCTGTCGGGTGTATACACTTGCGTGGAGTGAGAGCCGGTCTGATACGCCGACGTAGTTCTCATTTCGACTGTACAATGCCCCTGTCCTTCTTCCACGCCCCATAGCTTTTCTGTTTTCCAACGCTACTCTCGCCACGTACTGAATTGAGCTGACAGGACCACGAAAATCTTATGAGAGCATCTGTCTGTCGCTCAGACGTCTTGCAAAGCTTGCATGGCTGAACATCCTATACAAGGGTGAGACTGCTCAGTGGTCGCGGTTCGTCTCCTCCGGATCGCGGTACCTAATTGCCGCGCATCCGGGAGCAGAGACTGCAGAGTCCCACCACCAGTAGTGACAATACTCTCCTTCACACGACCGCGATTGAGTGGCTTCCGCGGGCTCGTTGGCTCCTTGCACGGGTAGCTGGTCCGTGGTGTATTGATTTTACACAGCACCGGAGCCTCTAGACTGCGCGTCTCGGCCCAAGACATTGATGGAGTCTTCGAAAGTTGTACTGCCTCGCCGTTTTTCTTCTGACGAGCCTCTCATTGGACTGCTGTCGACCTGCATGTGCAGGGTTGAAAGTGCCCGCCAAAGATGAGCGCCACCTAGGTAGTATTTGGCCATGCTCGTGCAAGCAGTGTGGATCAGGTCAAGCCGCGACATGGTGGGCAATTTTCGGAGTGACAATGCCACGAGACCTGTCACTAACTCAGTAGAAGCTGTCTGCGTTGGTGAGAAAACAGGGCATTGTCAAGCGAATGAGCCATCGACTGCTAATGACCACAGAGCTGCATCGCTCCGGATATCGCGAAGAAGTAAGATCGGTAGCGAAGATCTGTCCGGAAGACTGCACGCTACAGTAGCTCATCTGTTGGACCGGCCCACACGTGCAGCTGTAGATGGATCCACCTGACCCCGACGTTTGCAGTCAGATGTTGGGGTCAAGTGGATCCGGGAACCATGGTGTTGGGTTATGATTTGCTGACGACTGTGTTATGCGTGTAGCCTTGGTAGTACACGGCTCGAGGAGCAACTAGAGTGAGGTGACGGATCCTGGGCTTGTGCTCGGCAAGCTAGAAGGGATTGGATATGATGCTGTTGTGGCCGGACCCGGTTCCATTGGGATAACACTCGCCGTTGTAATGGTGGGGAAGTCTTCGACAAGCCTGGTTCGCAACGTCGATCTTAACCGTCCATGTGCTGAAGTCTTTGTTCGTGTTAAAGCGAATACGCTTGACCGTATGGAGACCGTGGAAAGTGCACCCCTCCGCGAACCCAGAGTCGTCGCTGTATTCGCTAGAGCTATTGAATGCCTCTATTTGACGTGGTGTTGGGTAAGGTTAGCCTCGCGAAGCACTGGAACTCTGTCGACGAGATCTGTAGGTACCTTAGCGAGGACTCGGGATGAACGAGATGCTTGGCCCAGCTTGGAAGATCACAAGACGGCTTCAAAGTAGGCTCTGGGCCACAATGTCACAATGTCCGGCAGCCTCCTCTATGCAGACTCGAGCACACAAGCACGTAGCAACGCACAGGACAGCTGCAGTTATGCTCCAATCATGCAGTACTATGCGAAAGTCGAAATGCAGAGGTGTAATATCGCAATGCATCTCGGTTCGAAGCATGTCCCGCGTGCACTACTGCCAAAACATTCGTGCTGCCGCCGAGACAAGCTCATAAAGCACGAAAATCATTGTTGGTTGCTTCGGGAGTATCTGCACGTCCTCTTCCTGCCACCACCAACCTTTCCGCCCTTTAAACAGCCCTCACGGAGCTTCGGGCAAAGACCCAGACATATTGTGTTGGACCGTTTTGTCCACGTAATAGAAGATCATGGAATAACACTTCTGGGTCGTGAATGTTCGGTCCAAGAAAGGTCTCCGCTTAATTTCGTTATATGTTCAACTACCCAACTAATTAGCGCTCTTTGATGGACAGCATTGCACTGCAGACCAGATTTTCTGTGTTGTCCTCAATAGCCGTTGAATGTCCGAACTTCATATCACCTACCGTGCTACCGTTCCCGGTCTTGCTCCAATACCATCAAACGGAAACATCACCAAACATGATGGAGCATTTAGCTCGCCGACGGGGTGGCTTGCTCTAGCTCGCCGACGGGGTGGCTTGCTCTAGCTCGCCGACGGGGTGGCTTGCTCTAGCTCGCCGACGGGGTGGCTTCCTCTAGCTCGCCGACCGGATGGCTTATCTTGGCCCACCGAACGGGTGGCTTACTTCACTTCGATGTGAATATGAGGCTCGCAGATTGCGATCCCCGTGTTGCTGATCGTGGCGTAGGTCGTGTCGACCGAAGAGAGCGAGACTCGGACGTCTCTGATTTTATGCTTCTCGCCGTGTACGACTACCTTACACTTCCCCTATGTGGTCTGGCCTTGTAGAGTTATTTAGAAGTCTGGTACAGCCGAGAGCTGCAGAATATAGGCGATGCTAATAGAGCACCGATGGTGGTAGGTCTCACTATTTTACCCTCGAATGGCCGATGATCGCTGGCTTCGTGAGTTCTGCGCGTCCCAAACGCCCAATGATAGGCGCGACTAACTACCTCTCCAACACGAATGTCATTTGCTGCCTTGTCGTCTGTCATTGATGTGGTACAGGCGATGACACTAATACGCTCAGGGACCGTGGATTGTCGGACTTTGGACGAGAGTGGCTCACGTGGAGAGTGCCTTCGTCCAAGACGCGCTCACAGGTGCGATTGTGGAGCTCTAGTCTAAGCGACAGACAGTGGTAGCGAATTCTTCGCTGCCCTCCTTCATACGCTCCATCTTGACTAGTTAACGGATGGATTTGAAGTCTCACAATGGCGAATACAACAACCTTGCAGATCAAATTAGCAATAGGCACCCAGCTCTGGGTGCTGTAAGGAACTCATCAACGCTTTGCAGATGTACGATCGACCAATAGAAGCGTCACCACTCATCATTACATCGGACGGCGAAGACTCCGTGAATGGACATCAAGTTTGCGTGTCTAGGTACCAGTATCTGATTCTCCTCGAATGGGAGCCGACCTTTGATAGGTGATAGGCTTGTTCCGAGCCCCAAACCGGTGAGCTTTCGCCAAGAGATGCGGCAGAGTGCAGGAGCCGCCACCGAACATGGGTCATCTCCAAAAGGGCGCCATCTTATGGCATGCTACATACCGCCTTCATGGTAGAAACCAATGTGAGTCAACGTTCCAGCCTTACGATGAGCTATCCGGTTGTTTCCAGGGGTCTGTAGACTCGGAAGGCTGGTGCCGATGCGTTTACAGCCTGCAGCACGCTCGGCGGGGAAAGAGAACGTGCAGTAGTACAAACATTGCAAGCTTGACATACCATTGCCTTCGAGCCCCATTGGAACAGCGATGCCCAGATCGAGCATAGTCCCCCCGGGCCGACATTGCCGTTCCAGCGCATTGGTATCAACTGCCGGCAGGTTGCCATCAACTTCTTCGAGTGCCGACATGGATCCTCGACGAGTGCAATCTGAACGTCAATATTCTTGGATTCTTCAAGCCATGGCCGAATCCGTCGAATCGTGAGTGTGAATTGGCCCGCCCAAATTGCCACCTCATTTCCCATATGCCCTGCAAGCTGGTTACGCAAGGGTAGATCGTAGGCAGGTACCGTAGCATGCATATTTTTGTGCTTGACGAGCACCCAATTGAACAAGCCCCGGTCTTCGTCGAAGTATGCTCTCGGCTTGAGAAGACTTGGACAGCCTAGGCGTCAACCGAGGGTCCAATCTCGCTCGCTGGTGGGGTGCGTCTCCAGATGGCGACCATGTCGGACGATGGAATATCTACACCGTTCTTTCGTCGAGCCGAAGACTCGCCGTCCCAGCATCCTCAATCCCATGTGCTTGATGTGCGCCCTTTGGTACCGTTGGATCTGCGCAGGAGGGTCGAGACGTTACAGCGGCTCGAGACTTAGTCCCTGAAAGCATATAAGGACCATTCATTCTCCTCATAACTCGCATCATCTGCCAGGAGTTTGCAAAGCACCAAGCCGCTTCATTTTGACCCAGCATAGCTCCTCTAGCATCATCAAGCCAGCCTCGTTGACCAGCATGTCCAACAGCCCAAGCTCGTTCGTCCATACCATCTCTCCTTGGTACCAGTGTTCGTTGAGGTCCATGAATGCTGACCGAACTTAGCATTCAAGCCAAGTGCGGATGCTCGCCGCCGCAGATGCACTTGGAGTATTTCAGCGAGTCGACTACACGGCCAACTACCACTACCGCCCCAGGGGCCGCTACCACCCAAGATAATGCAAGCCCGTCCACGACGGAGCGGAACGCGGCAGAACTCGATGCATCGCTCGGTGTGACGTCGACCGCCGGGACCGATGTCGTTGCGGCCCAGGGCACTGCCAATACCACCACTTCGTCGGAACATAACGATGGTCCGGTGGAGGCACCAGCCAATGGCAATAACGTCGCCTATTGGCTCGCCGGCCTAGATGATCCGTTCAATCGTGGTCGTGACGCCGAAGGCTGGAGAGGCTTGTGTGAACGACATCGGCTCGCTCCCAATGTCGACAAGATTGCGAAGGGCGCTGGAAAGACGAAGAAGACGGACAAGTGATTCACCAAACTCGGCTCGAGTTCTCCTGGTGCGAAGATGCTTTGCTCTTCGAGTGAGGCGGGCGGCATGGATCGGTACCACGACGCTTGTCCGTCTCGTGGATGTTGTCATCTGAGGTTCGTAGTTTATTTGAACATGGAAGTAATGTCCAATGTGTTATGTCCCTCTTCTCGTCTAGTAGTGCCATTTCTGCAAGGTATATGGGTGATCATGTGTGTATGCGCTATTTATTGAGGTCTCGGACATGTCGTGGAGTATTCTGACTGGTTCTCTTCGACTATGAGTCGATGACCAATGTCATCCACGTCTTGGACGTTCTTAGAGCCTGAGATGCCCGCCGGGTAACACGCAGTGAAGATTGTATACCATCTTTGCAAACCTACCCGTCTCGAAGTGCACGTGAGGTCGGGCCAAGTCATCGATATGTGGTGTTTGCTGCGGCGTACCTGGACATAAGCTCTGTCGCCTCGAGTGGACCAGATGGATTGACCCGAGCGTGAAGAATGAAGTCCCACCTCCGGCGTTATCAGTCTCCACTTTCGCGCCCAGCATAGGGCGAGGGAGACATGGAAACACACCATGGCCCTTCATATCACGTTGACGCTCTCAGGTGTTGTGACGATCTTTTGCGTCGTTATTCGAATGACACCAAAAGAAGACATCCGCAAGAGTTCGACTGAAGTAGTCAGGACGGCACACACCCCGATCACGAGACCGTCCATAGACGCAGTCCTGCCCTGGTTCCGCATCCGATACTCGAATCACATCCGAGGGACTGATGAAGAACCGGTCCCACTGCGTAGCGGAAACCGGATGTCCGGTGAGTTAGCATTGAATCTGCATAAGTAAGGCCTGAAATGCCGATTTGGACGGGCTGGGCCATAGACACATGAGCCAGCATGTTCCGGAATGGCTGACCAATGCTCCAGGCACAGCTCGGCAGTTTTGCTAAAAAGACAGGAGCCGATAAATCTTAACCGAAAGCAGGACGTGGGTGTCGGGCCAAGTGCAACAGATGTTGACACACCTCGCGACACTCTGGGGAGTCGGGCCTCCACGGCGATGCGACACGAGCAGGATGCATATGGTGGCTGATATGGAGGCCAATGTAATGCCTAAGACAGCGGAACTGTCCCGAGTCGTGCGGCCGGTGAGCGGTACAAGGCCGGAGTACCTTGCAAGGTCCGCGCCCTATCGGCAGGAGTCTCTCCGTTTGATAATAAATCTTCAGTGACCATGGCATAGTACACATGCCTAGCTATCGTTCCGTAACCGGGATATGGAAGCGCTGGCACATGCCAGCGCAAGGCTGCAGGCTGCAGAAACCTTTCACTTGCACCGATTCGATCTCAAGCGCACGAATCATAAGTCAGCGGCGGCCCAGATGCAACGATATAGGTGCGGACCGTCGATTTTGCCTTGCGCATCGGGGCCAGTAGGTGGCCAGAGAACTACGTGCCCAAGGCGATGCGGCATTCCTTGCCTGAGGGGCGACCAGACTGCAGGCTCCCCTCGTCAATCGCACACGAGATTCGCGCTCGATGGATCTCATCACACTTGGTGCTTCGAGATGGTGCATTAGCTCTTCTCGGACGCTCGACTAGACCATGAGGAGCTCGTTGACCGACACGCCCGCCGACAGATCTATTGAGCTAGCACTGCCTTCCTGCAGCCTGCAGAATGGTGCGGACATGTGATGTTGTTGAGTCATGCTCGTATGCCATGTCCCGTCCTGGGCTTCAATGACCATCAAAGACACACGGTGAGCACACCCATCATTTGTAGCCTGAACACTGTCGGGCCGAGCATCCTGCAGAGGGGCTTGAGATGCTCGACGGTCGCTGTTGGTCTCTGAACCATAATCCAAAGCAGAAGCCCGGACGTAGCGCCCCAGCACCTGTCAACCACTTTCATTTCGAAGCGATTCGGCTTCAACGGCCGCTGGGAGTCGCGGCTTCTGCCATTGGCTGCCGCTCGCTGATGATTCGTCAAAGTGTTGGTGCTACACAATACTGGACCTCTAGACGATGTGTTTGGGTCGAGTACGCTAAAGAAGTCCTCGGGACGTGAGGCTTGCGATATGTCGCTGGTCCCGATGCACGAGTGGATGAGCAGTCCCGCGGCGAGGGGGTTGGACCTCTAGAGGATTTTGGACCGCCATAGAACTAACACTGCGTAGGGGCGGACCAGCAGGAGCTCGCGTTGCATAGACTCATCACATCTCGCCCTGGACTTCTCAGAGCTGAGCCTGATGGACGAAGCGGGCTGCCTCGTCACATCTCCATCCGTTTGATGTGCAGGTGGAGTCGTATTGCCAGCTCACGCCACTTTGGCATGCGGTCACCGGGAGTAATATAAAGGTATCACTCCTTCCACCATCGATAAGCATCACATCCGCCGCAGCTCTCTCCGTCCCAAACAACATTCTTATACCAACATCAAGGTCAACATGTCCAGCCCAAGGTCGTACGTCTCATCCTATTGACATCGGTCCAGTCCCATTCACGTTCGTTGCAGTTGCTGATCAGGACACAGCGACAAAGCCGACTGTGGTTGCTGCCAAAAGCCAGGCTGTAAATGCCGCAACAAGTCGCCCAAACAACCTAGCAACCAAAAAACCTCCCAACATTCTACCGACACTCAAGACGCCGCTGGTTCGTCGGCATCCGGACCGACCGTAGCTGTGGGACGTGGAGATCCTTTTTTCGGTGAAGGTCGGGACGGGAACGGGACTCTCGGTGCTGAGCTGCAGCAACGCGTTTCGGAGTATGAAGAGATCATAGACTCCACTGATAACGAGGCGACTGATAAGAAGAAGAAGGGCGAATGATTCGAGTGGCCTGCAGAGGGTTGCTTGAGCTTCGAGTGAGGTTGATACGAGGTCGGTCTGTCGCCATGACTGGACAGGCATTGTGGATGATGTTTTCGGAGCTCGGTAGCTTAGTCTCAGTATGATGGCGATTTTCGGGGTGTATTCTTGCTCATTATTCGTCCTCCGGTTGTGTCATCGTCCAAGCGGTCAAACCCTGACCCTCTCCCTCGTCACCCGCACAATACTCCTCAACCCACTCATCCTCTCCTCACTCCCATTGCACAAGAACAGCTTCACCACCGGCCAAGCATGCACCCAGTTCGGCTCTTCGTGCACCTCCACCCCTCCCACCCCAGCATCTTTACCGCCTTTCGTATCGCCTCCCGCCCCCGCTTTCCTCAACAAATCAATCAAGTCCCTCGTCTCCGGCGCAAACACCTCCTCAGCCCCGTACACAAAGAACCACCCCGCCGTCGGCGAAGCTCTCCTCCACCAACTCAAATCCTTACACCGCCCCGGCGAAACCAGCGCATCGTCTGCTGAAGCTTTCGTTCCAACATACTGACTCCCGTACAAATGCAAGCTCTCCGCATTCAGATAATCCGACGCAGTATTCTTGTTCTTCGGGCTGATAATTGCGGCCCAAGGACTGATAATCACCGCCAGCCCCGGCATCCGGTTCCGCAGCGGTGTATAGTCGCTCAAACAAAGCAACAAACTCAACATCAGCGTCGCGCCCGCCGAATCGCCACTAACCACCACACTGCTCGCCGAGTCAACCAGCGAAAGCACGTACTTATACCCCGTAAGCGTCTGCTGCAACTGCGTCGGATACGTCGCCTCAGGCACTAACGTATAATCCAACGCAAACAGCGCCGGGTTCTCATACCCGCCCTCGGTCTTCAACAGATGCACCCACGCTAACAAAAACTCCAGGTAAAAGAACGCACTCCCCATAGAGAATCCTCCTCCATGGCAGTAGTAGACGACAATGTCTGGCCGCCTGGTTTCGTCAGCGATGATGTACAGCCCGTTGAGGTCGCCGCGGTGGACTTCGCGCCAGTAGATTGGGCTCCGGAGGTAGCCGTGGCGGAGCATGCGGAATTTGGCGAAGGGGAGGGCGACGGGTTTGGAGAAGAAGACTTTGCCGATTGTGGCGGGGATGGAGGCGAAGGCGTAGCGGACGCAGCGGATTACTATGTCTTGGAAGGGGGAGGCGGTGCGGACGAAGGGGGGTTTCTTGGAGTAGGGGGTGAAGTAGCGTTCGCGGAGGAATTGGTATGGCATTTGGATGACTGGGGAGAAAGTCAGACTGGTTGTGAAGAAGGCTGCTTTTGTTGTGCTTACGAAGGAAGGGTAGGGCTTTGATGCCGCATCTTGCTGTTTCGAGGAAGCCGACTTGTATGAGTAACTGTGGTGCCAAAAAGACGAGGAAGGCTATGCAATCGACCCAGGCGATCTGGTTGAGAATCATCGAAACGACCGTGGGAGGAAGGATAGAATGATCAAGCAGTGGACGAAGAGATGAAGTCAGTGGTTATCATTGAGTTTGAGTCCGTGCTTCTACCGCGGAAGTGGTTGCATATTGGCTGAACAGAATACCACCTATATGTCCTGTCTTCTGAGCCTGCCAGTCGTAATTCATCTTGAGACCGACCTGGTACCCAACAAAAATCACTTTCCGGAGTACTCTTTCTTATACTCAGTTCCATTGTTGAAGTGAGGTCGAAGGGCACGTGGCCATGAACCGGCAATAAGTTAATCCGGGGCCCGAAAGCTGAGGTATGGCTCCGCAAAAGTAGAAGTTGCTTGAAACAAACATCAGCACACGACCACATGGTTTCTTCCTTGTCACTACAAACATCGCGTCCGCCATCGTACTGCGATGGTCTCCTTTGCGCTGGACACGTGATTGACTTCACTCATATCGATCAGCGGTGCACCGTCACCACAGATCTCAACTGCTGCCTCAGAAGCTCAGCTAGAGCACATATCAGTGGAACCTTTCACAATGGCTCTCCTCGACGACGCCGCGTTAGCTCTCGCGGAGTGAGTAAAGAAAGTACTCTACTTTATCATCCGGCACTGACACCTCACAGCTCACTCCGGATTGAGGATGCACCAACGAAGCTGCGCTGCGCAACGTGTAACAAACTTGCGACCAACGCGGTCAAGTTGCCGTGCTGCGATCAGTCCATCTGCGAGCGCTGTATGTCACTCGCCTCACTCCACCCGTTCAATGATGTCACTGAACTGACACGTCTTAGGCTCGCACCACCTTCCCGAGACATGCCCAATCTGCGGCCACTCCCCGTTGAATGCAACAGACTGCAAAGCGAACAAGAGCCTACGCGTCACTGTCAAAGTCTTCATTAAGAATCTCGAGGAGAAAAGACGCAGAGAGGCTGAGCCGCCACGTGTCGAAACGACGGAGTCTGCGGACACACCACAATTGGCCGAGGCTCAGTCAGCCGCTGCAGAGATGGAAGCATCGGCCAGCGTGCAAGATGGCATGCCAGCAGAGCTTCAAGATGATGCTGCTACTGCTGCACCTGACACTCTTGATGAAGAGGCTGTAAGCTTGAGCCAGGCGCCAGAAAGCTTGCTTCTGCTAACGTCTACCGCAGACACCCATCGACATGACTGAAGACGCTCCCACACGTTCCAACGTCGGCAACGATGAAGCCGAAGAGGAGTACGAGGATGATGATAACGTTGTCATCACCACCGAGCGACCAGACAAGGAGTACTCGCAGAGTGCGTGGGAGGAAGGACAACAGCAAGCCGGAGATCAAGAAACTGCGGAAGGCAACCACGGTGAGCAATACGACCAGACACAGATGAACGGTGAGCAGAACTTCGACTACAACCAAAACGGCAACAACACCTCCCAGAACTTCAACAACATGGACTTCAACAGCATGAATGGATTCAACCCCATGATGCCTGGAATGCAGAGTGGCGCGATGGGAGGCATGCCAGGTTTTGGTATGATGCCAAACATGATGGGTGAGTCCAGATTTCGTGGTCGTTACGACAACTATATTCCGCAACACAGGCTGAAGCGTCCTTCTCCTCGCAAAGGCATGATGGACCCTTCGATGATGTTCGGTGGCGGGTTTGGCGGCGATATGAGCATGATGAACATGGGCATGGGAGGCAACTTTGGCGGCATGGGAGGCGGCTTCAATGGAGGAGGGATGGGCATGGGCGGTGGCAATGCTCCACCGGGATTCTTTCCTGGCAATGGTGGATATAACCAGCATTCAAACTTCCACGGCAATAACATGCACCAGAATTTCCATAATAACCGTGGCTATGGCGGCAACCGCCCCTATGGTCGCGGTGGGTTCAATAGAGGTCGTGGCTGGAACGATAACTTTGGCGGTCGTGGTCGCGGTCGTGGTGGGTGGCAAAACCAGAACTATAACCAGAACCAACAAGGCCAAGGATACATGAACCAGAACCAGCAGCAACAGCAGCAACCACGCCAACAACAAGGTCAGCATCAGCAAGACGGCAATATTCAGGCCGAAGACACAGAGACACGCAAACCAAGAGGCTCGCCATCGTATGAGCCCATGAACGGCGCCACCAACACTACGACTGAGGACGCCAACATGAACATCGACCAACCGGACACCGGAAATGGAGAGGAGATCGGCAACACAGGTGAGGATCCTACTACTAACAATGCAGATGAAGCAGCACATGACAACACGGACAACAAGGATAAGACGCCAAAACCGGAGACCAAGGAACTTGATCAAGGTATGATTGACTCTTTCCTTAGTAATCCTGAATTTGCGCGGGTGGCGGCGGCATGGGTAGCACCTTTTGATGATCGTTGTATGACGTTGGGTGCTGAGTCGGTTTGTTCTTCTGAAGGCGCCCCCGAAACGAACGATGGGAGCGCGAGTATGGAGATCTCTACGGTCTCTGGTGCGGAGAAAGAGCAAGCTACTGTCACTGATACAGGAAACTACAATGACTACGGTCATGGGAGTGCGAATGGTGGTGCGATGCAGGAAGGAGGGTATGGTGATCAGGGGTACCAGCAAGAGCTTGCGTATGGTTCGCGTGGGCACGATGGGTTGGGAGGAGGTGCGAGAGGTGGTGGATATGACCGAGGACGTGGTGGAGGTGGGGGTGCGTATGGGTACGGCATTACGTTGGCGGGAGAAGCGGAAGGGCCTACGGAGGTTGCGCCGCCTGTCAATGCGCCGACTGGTCCGAAAGCGATGCGCAAGGGACTGCCTAACAGTGGGTTCTACTCTCGTCCACAGAATCAGCAGCCGAAGCCAGTGACGCCTGCGCCTATGTCGGCAGGTGGTAGTGCGGTCAAGATGCCGACGCCGGCACCAGATGTTGAGCGCGAGAGGTCGAGGTCGTATGAGAGGTCGAACCATGGGAGTCGCAGAGAGAGTCGCAGGGAGAGTGTGAAGGAGCGTGGGGATGAAGTCGATGGAGAAGACGAGTACAAGCGCGAGAAGGACCGTGAGAGGAGGAAGCGCAAGGAGCGAGAGAGCAAGTACGAAGATAGTCGCGACGGGCATGAGTCCAGCCGCAAAGGCCGATCCAGGTCAGCATCTCCCAGTGATGACCATTCACGTCGCCGCCACCATGGTCGAGACGACGAGCACCGTTCGTCTCGTTCGCACCGCGACAAGAGCCGCGATAAGCATAAACGCCGCCATCGGTCACGTTCACGTGATGGAGAGAGAAGCAGCAGCATCAACGGCCGCAATGAAGGCACCGACTACGAGTCTTCCTCGCGCCGCAAGAGCAAGAGCGACCGTCGCCACCACCGCAGCGATGACTACGACGATTACGACCGCACCCGCGAGAAAGACAAGACCAGCCGCAGGTCCTCCAAATACGAGATTGAAGAACCCAACTACGAGTCCAAAGACCGTCCTGCCAAACACAACAACCGCTCCTCCAAATCCGACCACCGCGACCATCGCCCCGTCTCTCGCGCCGTCCTCGAAGAACCAAACGACGACATCGGCTTCAAGATCAAAGGCACCAAATCTGCCTCCATCCGCGCGCCACTCCTTGACACGACCATGGCTCCACCACCCGCCCGCGAGCGCGGACATCGTCGCTCCAGCGGCGTACAACGTTCCACACCACAGACCCCGAGCGCGACCACACCAACCACAGACCCGTATGCTGAAGAGCGTGAGCGACGTCAACGCGAGCGTCTCGACAGGGAGAACACGCTCAGGCGGGGTTCATCGCAGAGTCTTGGCAAGAGGGTGTCGAGAGATGATGGGAATGGAGTTGAGGAGGCGGTGGGTGCACCACGCGAGACGAAGAAGGCGAGGCGGAAGATGGCGGTGAAGGTAAGTGGAGTGTTTAGCACGGAAAGCATGTTTGAAGATGGATTGCTGACGCCTACGGGCTTGTGTTTAGTATGAGGATGAGATCGGGTATGCGCGCTGAGCATTGCCATCGGCGAGTCAATAAGCGAGTGAGCGATCGAACCTACGAGAGCGAGAGCTTGTGTTTGTGCGTGGACACGAACGGCATTGCATGCATCGAAGGCGTTATCATGGCGGGCGTTTTCATGGGCAGCGAACCCTGTAACAATATGGGGCAACAGCGAACATCAAGGGCGCTTCTCGCGGAGGCTTTCTGCGAACATCATGCGAGCGAGCTCTACGATATGCTGGCCGGCCATTGCGGGCTGGGAGATGGCATGAGCTCGCTGTTACTACCTACCATACGTTACGTAGCACAATGCAAAGTTACTTCAAGAGCATGACATACATCTCAACGATCAGAGGAAACTCCAATCGTTATGGGAGACGTGATCGCAGCATGAGGCGATGTATTGAGCTCTGACAAGGGCACATTGGCCTCGTCAAGTGTCCGATGCTTGCGAACATGAGTTGTTCTTGCTACTACAGTATTCTATACAACTCCGGTAGAGCAATCCCTTCCCACAGTTCAGAGCAGTCCAGCTTTGCCAAACCACCTAACCTGCTGCCTTGACGCACCACTCCTCCTCATCCCATCCTGGTGGTCGCCACGTGAAGAGGTCAAATGCCTCTCTGCTCCATGGCTCAGGCTCTCGAGGCGGCGGAGGAGCGAGTTCTGAGGCCGGAGCATTCGGTGTCCGGAATGGTTTGCTCAGGATCACGGTCGAGGTGCCGTTCGAAGCGACGTTGAGACTAACAGCGCGCTGTAACGGCTTCTTCTGCTTGGATCTGGCTGGGAGTGCCTTGGACTGACGTGTCTCTGCGTTCGGCGCTTCAGTTGCAGCATCCGGAGCTGCTGATGGCTTCTTCTTGGACGGAATTGGCGTGAGGCGGACTGGTGCGCCTGGAACTCGTTCGGGCTTCTCTGATGAGGGTTTGTTGGACTCTGAGACCACCCTTCGGAGCTGGCGTGGCTCACTTGGTGCTGGTTGGATTGCAGCGGGCGGATCTGGTGGTTGTGGTTCGACTGGTGGTGGAACAACTGGCGGCAGTATCATCCGGTCTAATTGAGCCAAAGTCCTTGGAGCTTCAGGAAGAGGCGAATGGTCATGGTTGATGTTAATGTGCCCGAGCACTGGAGTAGGAACCACCCGAAAGTCTTCCATCGGGACATCGCGAGATTGATCCCGTTGACCAGTTCGACGCTCCTTCTCAGCAATCTTGGCCAAGCGCTCCTCTAACCGATTGGCGTGGCCTCTCGATCGCGCCACGACTGGCGCTATGGCTTGTGAAGTAGTGTCGAGCAACGCGTCAACCGCATTTTCGGTCCTGATAGAATGCGTTCGTGATGGCTTCTGGGAGAGCTGGTTTTGACAGAGTAAAGTCTTCTTCTTTGGCGCACTCGTGATAAACTTCAGTGTACGCCCAGTACTCCTAGTTGGTGGTCCCATCTCGTCTGCCGTATTGCTTTCGTCCATGACCGGCGCTTTTGTGCCGCGGCGGAGGGGCTGTAACGGTGATGATGGCACATTGTGAAGCTGGTGATCGTTGGTACCTGTCTCTATACCGATGACAGATCTTAGTGGTCCAGCCTGGACTCTGGCATCTGTGCTCAGTGCGCTGTGCGAGGAGATGGCGGTTGTGCGTTCACCAATATCCTTGTCTGCGTATATCCTTTGTGTCTGGAACGCTGGCGAGCTAGATCGCACAACGGGTGCGACTGTAGCCGCACGCGCTTCAGGAGAAGACGGCGGCAACAATGCATCACTGGAAAACCCGGCCAAAAATGCATGCTGCTCAGGCTCACCAGCTTCCTCCGAAAGATCGATGACCTCTCTGGTGCCCAGCTGCTGCTGCCCGAGGTTTGGCGGAGCCTGCTTTCGCGCTCTTCCATTCGAGTCGATGGTGCGCGCCCATAAAGGAGCCTCTCTGGGTTTAGGTACACTTGTCGTCCTTTCGACAGTCCATGCAGGTGGGGGGTGCATGCGCTGACGCTTGAGCGGTCGCTCGTTGGCAGCCCACTCCCGATTCTCCTCGCCAGCATTACGTTCCTCGAAAGGAGACTTCGTAGGCAGAGCGGCCTTGCCAAGAGCTCCCTTCGGAGTACCGAGAAGGGCATTCAGCGAACGGTGCTTCGACTGAGTGACCGGCCGGAGCGCAGAACCGGGGGGCCTCATGGCAGACATTGCTGTGCGTGGTACGGCAGGTGACGAGCCACTGTCGCCAGGGGCCTTTTTCTTACTATTCACAATCTCCGTCAGGTCGGTCTCCGTGGTTCCCGTCCTTTCCGCAACCTGTACCATAACTCCACCCTTCTCCAGGGTCATCTCATCTCCATGCTGGAGAGATTCGCTTGCTTTCCAGTGAGCGTCGCCAATGAAGTTGCGGGCGACATCGTACACCATGATACGCTTGTTGAACGTGTGGAAGCGAAGAAAGCCATCTTGCCATCGTTTCTGCTTCCGTCGGAGGTCGTTAGTCCATAAGCAAGAGTACTCGTGGACGGGTGCTGTGTTCTGCGTTTGCTGGATACTGAGCGACGGTGTCCCGCTGCCAAAGACCGCAGCCGACATTTTTAGTTGCTCATCTCGTGGTGGGTGAACTTGTGCGTAGACGTTCCCACGTAGTCCCAGACGAGGTGGCGGTCGACGCGTTTCAACGCGTAGGAGGTACGAATTTTGGCAGTCACGACACGAACCTTTCTCTAGGTCACGTGACTAGCTGATCTCTTCCCTCCATTCTCATCAACATCCCTTCCTTCCATTCCGATCACTTGATCCATAGTATGAGCAGAAATATGTCTTCGCCGTACCCCATTACAGGCACATGTATTGCCCTACGAGCAGTCATCTCGGCCCCCTAGCCTCCGTCAGTAGCCGAGCCCACTTGACTTGACTTCATCCCATCACGACGGACGCTTATCAAAAAGAATCCTTACAGCAATTTTCAACCAGAGACGTAAGCTCAATGCCGCTCTTCTGGTGGTCCCAACATCACCCGACGCTCGCTCACGTTCAATCCTTCTTGCCTCGCTGAGCAACCGCCCGGTATAGCACCGCTATTGGTGCCGTTGCGTACGCCATGGCTCTCGACGTTGGTGCCGTTGCGTACGCCATGGCTCTCGACGTTGGCGCCGAGGAGACTACGAGAACTCACTCTACAACATCTGGGAATAACGAAGTCTACATAGCTCGAGAAGCTGCTCGCGTGATGCTTTTCCTTCAGATTCATCCTACTCTTCTTTCCTCAGTCCAGACCCTGCCCTTCAAGACGAGCACCAGCCTCTGCTGTCCACCAACTCCGAGACCAACTACGAAACCTTGCCCATCATGGAGATGGATAAGAAGTCAACGAAATCCACAAAAGACTCCACGTCGCCACCCTCCCGCCCCCGGCGCCGGTCCAGTATCGTCAATACCGACGACGATGACGCTCTGCGACTCGCTGAACTTGGCTACACGCAATCGCTATCGCGTAAATTCAGCGTCTGGTCTATCCTTGGGGTCGGTTTTAGCCTGACCAACTCCTGGTTCGGTCTTTCTGCTGCTATGGTCACTGGCATAAACAGCGGCGGGACCGCGCTCATTATCTACGGTGTCATCATCGTAGCATGCGTGTCGACCTGCGTGGCGACCAGTCTGAGCGAGTTAACCTCCGCCATGCCATCGGCTGGAGGTCAGTATTATTGGGCTCACGAGCTGGCGAGCGAGAGGTGGAAGAGGGTGGCAAGTTACGCTGTGGGCTGGTTTAGCTGGGCGGGTAGTATCTTCTGCTCTGCTAGTGTCGCACTCGCATTGGCTTTTATTGTGGTTGGGTTGTGGCAATTGAGCCATCCTGAGTAGTAGGTCTCCGTGCGTTTCCTTGTTGCCCAGAGCACCTTCGCGACACACCGAGCCACCAGAAGCACCTGTCGTCAAGAGCCCAAGGCGACCCAGGTCAAGAATTCGGGATCGATAGCTTTATCGCAACCCCAACGTCACCGAGCAATCCCAACGCACTCCATGGAGTAGGCCGGGCTAAATCCTATGAGCGCCAATTTCTGCGGGTGGCTGCGCTGGTAGACCACTGCGCTGGCCGTGCTCGTGAGAGAAGTACTCTGGGCCAGGTCGTCCTTTGAACATCACTGGAGAAAGTATCCGGCGATACGAGCGAAATGTACACCGGACTGCTCATGGTGGGAAGTCGATGTGACCGCGACTACTCGGATGGCGGCTGAGTGGCCTGTTCCGCTGTTGCATTTCCGCATTCACATTTCCTCATTCTGTTCGTTCTAACGGACTAGACCATCACTGACACCGCTCCAGTACCGTGGACAAATACCACGTCTTCGCAGCATATCAATTGATCAACGCGTTCGCCGCCTTGTTCAACTGCTACGGCAAAACCCTCCCTTGGACGGCCACTTTCACGTTATACGTGTCTCTGATCTCCTTCTTCACCATTATGGTGACGGTAAGTCTTCGACACTTCCAACGGCCCAAGAACTGTTATTGACAAGCCAACAGGTCCCCTCCGTAACTCCTGAATACAAACCTGCCTCATTCGTCTTCGCAACATTCATCAATAACACTGGGTACGATCAAGCTGGCATCGCTTTCATAGTCGGTCTGATCAACACGAATTGGCCATTCTGCTGCCTCGACTGCGCCACACATCTGGCCGAAGAGGTTCCCAGACCAGAACGCAATATACCTATCGCCATCTGCGGCACTGTCGCCATCGGGTTTACAACAGCCTGGTTCTTCGCCGTGGCGATGTTCTTCTCCCTCTACGGCGACTTCGAGCAGCTCGTCAACACTGAAACTGGCGTTCCAATCCTCGTACTCTTCTATAGTGCTCTGACAGGCAGAAGCGCACAAGTCGCTGGTGCAATCGTCCTTGAATCACTCATCCTCGCTACGGGCCTTGGCTGCCAGATCGCAAGCCACACCTGGCAGTCCCGTCTGCTGTGGTCATTCGCTCGCGATGGTGGAGTACCGTTCAGCAGATACTTCGCACACTGCAGCGAGAAACTCGACGTCCCATTACGCGCTCATCTCTTCTCATGTGGGCTGGTGGCAATCGTTGGCTCCCTGTACCTCGGAAGCTACACCGCCTTTAATTCCATGGTTACGGCTACGATCGTGCTGCTCTACATCAGCTACGCTGTACCCATCTTCTCACTTCTTTTCGTGCGCGGACGAAATAACCTTCGCCATGGACCTTTCTGGCTTGGAAAGGTTGGCATGGTTGCGAATGTGGTTGTGCTCTGCTGGACAATGTTCACATTGGTCATGTACAGTTTTCCCTACACGATGCCGGTCCAGGCGGGAAACATGAACTACGTATCAGCAGTGTACGCTGCAGTCAGCCTGATCGTGGCCGCAGATTGGTTCTTGAGAGGAAAGAAGCAGTACGGTAACTCGAAGGAGAGTCGGCAGACCCTTCTGGCAGAAGTGGTGCATAGGAGAGCAAGCGTTGGAAGTACTGAATTTGTACATTGAGCTAACTCGCAGATACGAGTGCATGAATACACTTTCCACGATACGGCCTGCCTACGTTTCTTCTAGATCATGCTCAAGTCCTAGAGGTGAGGTCGAGGTGATGCAGGTGATCTGCCGTAAGCGAGAGGGCGATATTATTTCCTGGGGTGAGCTTGAACGTGCGAGCAAGCTCCTACAAGATTGGACAAGAATTCTTCTTGGTCCACTCGCTCCACTACCACCTTGCTACAATCTCACAAGGGCGTTTGGGTACCGCAGATACTGGTGGTTCTCCAACAATGTTGCGTGGTAAGCGTCTCGGCATACAGATAAGTAAAGTGCTTTCTTCGACAAAAAAGCTTCGTACAGAGGGAAAGTCTGTAGGAAGAGTCTCTTCAACCACAGACACTTGTCATCAAGCTTCGAAAAGGAGTATCTAAGGCCACGAGAGCATCGGCTTCGCAGAGATGGTTAACAAGCACGTCGGCATCAAAGAAGAGCCTTCGCCAGAAGAAGTTGCTGAACGACAGCACTCTATAACACGAACAGACAAGACGAAATGGCAGAAACTGTGGCCAGTCATTGCCTGCGGTGCTGGCTTGTTCTCGGATGGGTATCTCAACGGCGTTATCGGAAGCGTAGGCACAATGCTTGCGATCATCTACCCTAAGCAATACACGAATAGCCCTGCACAGAGCAACGTCGCCTCTATCGCTTTCGTTGGCACGTTAGTGAGTAGCAAACGAACAATGTTTGAGTCGCTTGCTGATCAGGTTCAACAGCTCGGCAACCTGATATTCGGCTGGCTAAGCGACCACTGGAGTAGGAAGTGGAGCTTGTTCTGGAGTACGATCATCATTATCTTCTTCTCGATCTTGTGCACGGGCAGCTATGGCGCAGGTGGAAGTGCTTCAGGACTATTCGCCGCTTTGACTGCTTATCGCTTCTTTCTTGGAGTCGGCATTGGTGTACGTCATTCTTCTACCTCTTGCAGCACCGATCAAATCTAACAGACGGCAGGGCGAGTACCCAGCAGGATCAGTAGGATGCGCAGAAAGTACCGGCGAGCTGAAGGCAGGCACCCGCCACCGCTGGTTCATCCTCTTCACAGATGTGCAGATAGACCTGGGATTTGTGGTGGCGGCCATCGTACCCATGATCGTTGTCTTGATCACCGGCGAGGACAACCTTCGGACAGCCTGGCGAGTGTGCCTTGGCCTGGGTATCATCCCGCCTCTCTCGCTGCTCTACCTGCGCATCAAGCTCGATGAGCCTGAGTCATTCAAGAAGGAGAGCATGGCAAAGACCAAGACTCCCTGGATGCTCTGCATCAAGTTCTACTGGTTCCGCCTAATGATTGTCTCAACCATCTGGCTAGTCTATGACTTTTCCGCCTACGCCTTCGGTATCTTCTCTTCGCAAGTGCTGGCAAACCTACTTGGCGGTAGCGAAGCTCTCTGGGTCAGCTTTGGCTGGAATACACTGCTCACATTCTTTTACATGCCTGGCGCCATCGCCGGTGCGTGGCTCTCAGACTGGGTCGGTCCTCGCAATGCACTCGGATACAGCGTGCTCGCGCAAGGTATCGTGGGCTTCATCATGGCAGGGACTTACAAGTACCTTTACCGACCCGAGAATGTTGCTGGCTTCGTCATCGTCTATGGCATCTTCATCGCCCTCGGCGAACTCGGACCAGGCGACAACATCGGCCTCATCGCATCCAAAACCTGCGCGACCGCCGTTCGAGGCAAGTACTACGGCATCGCTGCGGCATTCGGGAAAGTTGGTGCCTTCATCGGAAGCAAGACCTTGATCATCCTGTACAACCACTACGCAGAGAACGATCCGATCAAGGCTGGCCAGTACCCGTTCTTCATCGCCAGCGCTCTGTGTATCTTTAGCGCTGTGGTGTCGTTGACCTTGTTGCCGCATATTGGCCAGGACACGATCGAGGAGGAAGATGCGAGGTTCAGAATCTACTTGGAGAGCCATGGGTATGATGTCTCGACACTTGGACTTTATGCTGGGGAGAGCACGGAGCAGATTGTTCATAAGCATGCGGATAAGGAGGCAGCATAGGTAGATGATAGTCAGGTGTTCGCCACAGCATTCGTGAGAGAGCACTTATTCAGCTTTATGCTACGCCGCTCTTCGTTCACGTTAGATATCGTAGCATTCTTAAGTCGTACTCGTTATGTTCACCCTCAAATCTGATATCGAGATCCTGCTTGTCCCTCCGTCATCGTGTCATACCACGCTACGCCCGAAACACCTTGACCTTCTGCCGTATCCCCTTCCGACACACAGGACAATTCGCAGCTCTCCGCGGCCTCGTGCGATCGTGCTGCAGGCAGGGAGAGTGCTGGTCGCTGCACCATCGGCACATCACCAGATGCCCACACGGCAGACACGCCACTTCCGCGAGCTGAGTGTAGCAGATCTTGCACTCCATCTGCACCTGTAACTCCTCTTCTGGCTTCGGGTCCGGACGGCCGGTGTCTTCGGCATCAAGGCCACGGCCTTCGTTCTCTGAATCGGAGTCGGAGCCGGACTCTTCCACATCGTCTTCGTGGAGGTAGTCGGAAAGGGTGAGTTGCCGGTAGATACGAGGCGGATGGCCCATGAAGTTGTTGGCTTGGAGGCGGCGCAAAGCAGCTCTGCTACCTTCATTGATCTCCGTCGCGTTGCGGACGGCTTGTTGCGCGATCAAAGCCTCCGAGCCGGTCTGCATAGCTTGTCTTCCAGCTGCAAGCGCGAACGCTTGCGCTGTCTCGCGACGACGGGAGTCGAGTTCGCTGCGACTGTAGTTGCCGTCATTCGCCATGGCGCGGCGTTGCGAGTCCAGGCTGTGCTGCTGAGTGGTTCGCTCTTCGTTACCGATATACTGGGCGTTGCTAGGAAGCGTAGTGGCGTAGACCGTACTGGCCAACTGCATTGTATCAGGGTTCTCGCGCATGCTCCGGATGACTGCCATATCTTCAGTTGTTCGGCGACCTGCCTGAAGACGGTAGAGGATCTGCAATCTCTCCGGAGCACTCAGGTCCTGTGCCCGTCGTCGTAATTGACCTGACATCTGGTAAGCTTGGGCGACGATTTCCTGAAGAAGGTAATTGTTGTAGTATTGGACAACATCTGGTGTCGGGTAGCCAGTTTCATCGGTCCGGTACAGCAGACCTGCCGTTGTTGTAGCTTCATGTCCGCGATTTGCTTTCAACAACCTCAACCATTCTGCGGGCAATCCAGTCCTCCATATCACCAATGGGCTCTCGACTAGAGCATGGACGATATTGTGATCAGCTGAAGACACTTCGTTGCTCGTAAAGTGTGTCAATAGCCTCGAAGATTCCTGCAGTGTCATCCCAACTTCGCTACATAGCTCACCATCCGCCGCAAGACCGTTGAGAATGTGCAAGGCACTTCCATACCAAGATATTCCGTCGTTAGGAAGAGGTTCCAAGGGCTCTGTAACCTCCTGAGCATCATCGCCTTCGTTGAGCAGCGGCGAGATCTCTGCGTCAGCAATTCCTGCCTGTCTCACTGCCCGAACAGCATTAAGCATGCTTTGCGGGAAGTTCTCGGTGGGTGCTCCAGCAGCGGCAGCTTCCTCCATCGTCACTGCAATACCGTCGCCAAGGCCTTCTGGTGGCTCTTGTCGATCCTGTGCCCTGATCATCGCATAATACTGCTGCAGAGCCTCCTCATCCAGGGTCGGAGCGAGGTGCGGTGGTAAGGTCCCATCATCATCTCTCCTCCGCTGCGGTACACCCCAAACATCCCGCTCTCTAGCCTCCAGCTCAGCCAACTGCCCAGCTTCCTGCTCACCACCACCAGCAGCCTCCCCAGCAAGGACCTCTCTCAACGTCCGCTCTTCCACTCTCGACTCTTCAGCAACTCGAAACCGCTCTTCCGCACGCGTGAACATGCCGCCTATCGGACTCTCCCAGGCCTCACCTTGCGCGAGCATTTCTTCCCGCGTGCCGAAGAGGCGCATGTAGTTCTCTGCTGTACGTTCTTCCCGCTGTAGCTGCTGTAGTCGTTGCTGCGCACCGCGGAACTCCGTCTCTGCCAGGTCAAATTCGGAGGCTGCTTGATCTCGTGCTTGGCGAGCATCGTCGACCTGTGCGCGGGCTTCCTCCACCCGGCTTTGCATGCCTGCGAGTGTGCGGTCGGATTGTGTTTGCGCACCAGCAGGTGGTATTGAGGCGTTTATGCTACTTGTTGCTTGCTCGGCCCGTTCGCCAGAATCTGGGCCTGAGATGGAGTTCAGTGTCGCGCCGAGCGCAGTTAGGCTCTCGGTGGAAGCCAGCTCTGTGCCACCTGGTATGTCCTCTCCCAGGTCACGGAGGCCGGACACCACTCGTTCGATTCCGTGACGCATGCGGTTGAGCTCCCGCCTCAGCGCAGCCACCCGCCGAAGCTGGTAGTCAGGATTGCGAGACGCGGCAGGGCTCATAGCTTGCTCGTGGATGTTGTTGGATCGCATCTCAGCTCGCTGTGTCCCAGCTTGAAGATCTTGCCGATACTGTTCCACGTACTGGTCCCGTTGCTGATTCGAAGAGTTCCGGTTCGTGTCGCCGCTCCGTGTAGCAGATGAACCGGCAGCCTCAGTCTCTTCCAGCGAAGCCTCCTCAAACATCTGCTCCAGCGTATCTTCCAAGCTCGGCCCGTTCTGCTCTGCCGCCTGTACATCTTGCTGCTGCACCTGCTGTACCTCCTCTGCCCGCCGCCTGCCCTCCCTCATCTCCTCCAATGTCCTTGGTAGATATCCCGGACTGACATCCCGAAAGTCCTCCCCAAGCACCGCCACCCGCTCCTCACTCCCATCTTCCCTTTGCACAATCCGATAGCCACGGTGGAACTCATACCACTTCTCCAGAAACGCCGTCTGATCCGGCACCTCAGGTATCCTCGTCTGGGCAGGCCTCAAGCCACTGACTTTGACTCTATGCTCCCAGAATTCTTTACAGAACCAGCAATACCGCTGCCATCGGTTTCCTCTCGGCACAAAGCCAATCCCGTCAATGTAGGTGCTGTAGGAAGCTGCGTGAGCTCGCTCGTCGGCGCAGGCGCAGCAGTTGGGAATTGAGGTCAGTCGGCAGGATGTGGGTAGTTTGTGCTCGCAGAACTCCGGGAGGCGAATTGTGTTCGCTGTGAGGGTGCCCATGTTGAACGATAGACTACCAGTGAGGAAGCTTCGAACGAAGTGGTGGTATTATCATGGTTCGAGGAATGTCAAGCGGCATAAATTAGATGTGAGGTCATGCGGGACGGGCGGTGTATGTGAATGCTATTGGGCTCTATAGGAACCCAGTGATATTCAACAGGGTCACGTATTATAACCTGTTATTGGTGGAAAGTAGAGAGCATCGCAGTCGAGACAGGCGAGAGAGCCATAACTATACAATATCTCTACACTTTCTACAAGCGCGCGAATGCCTATCACCGCTCCGCAAGCATATTCTTAACACTCTTCCAGTACCCCGGATGCACCTTCTCCTGCACCTCCTCCTTGGCCAGCCACTGGAAGTCCTGATCGCCGTACTCATTCTTGCTCACGTCTGCCTGTCCGGCCATGATGCGGCCCTTCATGAAGAAGACCTTCTCGCCATACTCTTCCTGCTCGAAGGAGTCGTTCGCAGTCGATACGAGTGGGTTGGGCATCACTCGAGTCAACTCAGGCTCGCGGAAGGTGAGAGCGTGGTGACCGATGGGGTGGTTGCCGACCATCCAGGTGTTCATGTTGATGCCAAGGGATTGGATGAGGGTGCGTTCGGCGGCCTGGGAGGGGTGAGTTAGCATGATGATAGGTTCATGGAGATCCATGAATAATGGGTACCTGATGCAAGTTCTCTCGTCCATAGACTCGATCTTGAGGAAATCGCCACGAGCCATCCTTCCGCTGCACAAGGAGATACAACGCCCGATCTAGCCTCCTGCTCAAGCTCCGCAGATCGTTCTTCTCATCAGCCTCAGTGAGTCTAGGCACCGGCCGTTCCACAGCCATAGCCTGTTGCTGCGAAAGCTCCTTCCTCATTCCTTCGCCCTCCATCGCGTCGCCGCTAATCTCCTCTCCTCCGGTGTCTGCATCGCCAACGGGCTTCGCATCTACAATGTCCTTTCCCTCGGCGTCTCTTATCAGCGCCTCAATCTGACTCCCCGGCTCTGCCGTTTCGTCGTCAATAAGAACTTCATCGTTCCACGCTTCGACGCCATACCCGGAGTACAAGCCAATGTCTCGCGAAGCGGTCTTGCGGACGGCCCGTTTCCGCTTCCATTCTACGTCGGCGGGTGTGCCTTTCTTGTAGTAGAAGTAGCGGGTGAACGGTAATGAGAGACGCTCGTTTAGGCGCTTCTGGTACAGATAGAAGGACTTCTCGAAGGGAGTGAGTTCTCGGGTGAGCAGAGGTGGTCGTGATAGTACGGGGGAGGCTAGCATGCGGTATGCTTTCTGTGGTCCGGTCTGCGTCACTGGAGGAACCGGCGGTTCATCGTACAGCGGGTCGGGTTGTTCTACTGCTGCTGCGGCGGCTGAGGCATATCGGCGGGTCGGATGGGAAAGGCGACAGGAGATACAGACGAAGTCGCGTGAGGTGGTCGCTTTTGGTATATTAGCATTGACAATGGCTTTCTGAGCATTGGACGTTACCATTGACGGCAGCCAGTCGCCGTGTGCTCCTCTGTACAGCACTCATCCTTTGCTGATACTCCAATGGATATTTCCATCTCGCTCGCCGTTCCAAAAGCCCGACACAATGACTTTGCGGGCGGGCGATCAATGCGGTTAGCTCTCAAGGCACGTGATGCGCTTTGTCGAGACTTCATGTCCTCTTTGTTTTCCTCATTTCTTCAAGACAAATTCTTCAACATAACCACTTCGGTGTAGGGAGTTCTCAACAGGATCTCTGTACTTCCGGACTTACCCGTGTACTTCCGCTCAAGCAAAACTTGCTCATGCAAGCCTGGTATACACGCAGAAGCGCAATGTTTATCGTTCCGCTCCTGGTGACAGACCTCGCGCACGAGAGTTGCGGTCCCATAGGATGTATCGACTACAGCTGAGCTGAGGAACTCGTCAGGAGGTTCTCAGAGATCATCTTCAGCTTCAACTTTAGCTTCACAAACACGGCACTAATCCTTATCATCAATTGCTTTACCCCATAAGCACATTGACCATTTACAGTATGCCGAGATTGAACACGCGACCTTTTTTTCGCTAGCGGCGCCTTCAACTCCAAAGGACAGCGGTTAGATAGTTGTTGCAGACATACCACTCAAGACTTTAAGACCTTGATATATCACAGGAATCTCTTGATACAATGACAGGTGGATTTGAAAGGTAGACATCTCATTGCAGCGTCTCTCCAATTCGTGCGTGTATCTGCGATGTCTAAGCAGCCTGATGTCGCGATGGCTTCCACTTAGAAGCAGCAGCTAAATGCGAGAATAACGTATCCCAAACAAACATCCCCTTAATTCTCCCAGTCCATCTCACCGTAGCCTGGACCAGCCCTTTCAGCCCCTTCAGCCTCTCCAGCCCTGCCCACTGCTCCGTCTGCTTCACTGACCTTCCCATTAGGATCTTCGCCGTCCGAATCACTATTATCATCGTCGTCGTCAGAGCCATCGCTCTCCTCTTCCACATCCACAACCTCCATCTCCTCACCCTCCAGGATGTCTTTGGCTCCCGGCCTCTCCCATTCCTTCATACTGATCTTTGCAGCACCCTCCTCCTCAGCCTCCTGCCCGAGCTTCTTGATCTCCGCCACCAGCGGCAGCAACTTCTCGTCCGCGTCCGTGCAGTCCAGCTGATGACCAATGAACGTCGCTCTGGAGACCTCCTTTTGATAGACTCTACACCTCTCAACGAAGAATTGGACGACTGTAAGGTGACCTCGCCTGTTCGATGACCACGTGCCGCGATCATCGGTTTCCGGGTTGACATAGTCGGTGTAGAGGAAGAAGTACTTCCAACTTTGACCTAAGATAGTGCGGGCATCGACAACAAGGCTTTCGAGACCTGCTGGGAGAGATGGAAGGCTGCTCAAGAAGTCGAGGGCGTCGGCACAGTCGTTGTACTGTTGGTCGACAGACCTTGGCTTCCTGGCGGCTTGACGAGCGAGCACCGTGTCGATGTCCGCAACTCGCTTGTACCCTCTGTACTTTGGTCCTCCATCGATCATCACCACGTTGGGCGTCTCGACGGTTTTGAGCTGCGCAAGAGCTTGAGTAGTCTGGACCACATCGATGTCAGCGGTCCTCTTGCGCCCGCGTGAGCTGGGTCCGCCCTTGATAGCCACGACATTGGGCTCATCGTATTCCGAGTCCTCGTCTTCTCCCGCCCCAGTGATGTCAAACTCGCCGTCAGCGGCCGCCTGCTTCAGAGATCGTGGCACCAAAGCAGATTTGCCCGCCTTCTTGCCGCTCGCACTAGAATTGAAGGAGTCACGCCGCCCAGATCTCGAGTCGGCCTGCGGAGCGTGGTGATCTGTGGTATCGTTGCGCTTGCGCTTGCGTGTTGTGCGGATGGGGAGATCGATCGAGTCGGAGTCCGAGTAGCTTTGCGACATCTTGTTTCCGTGTGCGGTTGCTGCTTTGCGTTCGTTGGTGTTGTTGTTGCTTGGAGTCGCTGCGATATGCGTACAGCTGGTGTCGTCTTGTTTCCGGTAGAAGGGAAAGCAGCCTGGCACCACAGCCGAATATATAAGTACCAACATGTGGAGGGTCGAAATTCACGACACAGCAAGTTGTACAATCTCATTGTTGTGAATGTGTCGAGTACAATCCCTTTGTCTTTCCACGACACAGTCTGGTGCCCAGGGCGTGAAGAATTGCATCATTGAGATTCACGGATCGAGTGTCGTGCAAGAACATCCACCCTTGGTGAATTCGTCCTGAGGCATTCGGGTTCGGTGGTATACTGTTGGTGTTGAAATGGGTGGTATAGAGGGCGGTAAGAGATATTTCCGTGCGCATAGCAGACCATAGCGTGTTGGTTGGTGTAGACACAATCCCAGCTTCAAGCACAAATGCCCGGAGTGCTGTGTCTGGGTTTTAATTCCCTGCTACCTAGTATCGAGTCATAACTCATGGTACTGTTCATCGGCGAAGTCGCGTTCGAGATCACCAGGCCACTGGTCCAGCGAGAGAGCAACTGCGTTGGTCGAACGCCATGATCAGCAATCTCGATTGTAGAGCCCTGCCTTAGGAGATCTGGAAGTAGGCAATGCTAGGTCTTGGTCAGGTCATGCATGTCTGAAAGCGTGCTGTAAAGACAGCGACCAATGCAGAGCGATGGGTCTCGCACTCATGTCTCGCACTCGTGTCTCGCTTTCTTTTTTCGAACAAAGGTAGTCAATGTATACGACTGAATTACCAGTAGAGCAAGACGTACATCGAGCGCATTGAAGACTATCCTCCTTCCGGGTCGGGGCAAGCAATTGCTCAAGGCACAGATCCGTAAGACACTTTGTACCAGGAGCTGCGTCGTTCCAATGCCTGATGGCCAGCTTCGCAACTTGAGAGGACTGCCCTCGGCGTGTATTGACGGACCACGATTAAAGCAGGCAAGGCGTGACATTGCTGCGAATACTCGTTCGTTCTCGTATTTGCATTTGCTCCAACCTCAGATGCGGCTCAGCTGGTCACACGCTCCATAAGCGTCGCTCCTCATAATCATCGCGGCGATAGGAGGGACTCCGACGTCGTTCGAAGTGGCTTGCGCACTGCCAAAAGTATTCCAGTAATCGATCATGGTTGTCAATCGACAGGTATGCGACGGCGGCTCTGTAGTCCCGGGATATATGCAGCTCGTGAGATATGTCAGAGTCGGGTTAGCGCCTCTAAATCAATGCCGGTACCTATAACAAGGAGCTGCCTCTTGCGAGTCCTTAAAAACGAAAGAAAAGGAGCAAGTGTCTGGTAAAAAGACCCATCCACTCCAGGTGTGACGGCTGAGCCGCACCAGCTGAAGACTCGCGAGAATCGAGTGGTATAAGAAGGTCTTGACACCGTGAGCGTGGTTCTGTAGTTTCTTCGTGCTCCTCAGAACAGACCAATCTCGATACTGAAACAATACTTCTCAGCAAACTCACACAACGACCAGTCAACGCTTCCAAGACCAGGTTGTCCTCATAACTGGAGGCACATCCGGCATCGGTGCCACAACCGCATCCCTCTTCCTCGCCCAAGGCGCCAAACTCTTCAATACCGACCTCGAAGAGCGCAACATCAAATCCAGTCTCGGCTCCAAGAACGTTGACTTCTATAAGTGCGACGTCTCATCTCCCGAAGACTGCGAAGCCGCAGTCAAAGCCTGCGTCGATATACACGGCCGCATCGACATCCTCTTCCACAACGCCGGTATACTCTGTCAACCAGCCGAAGTCCCGGACCAAGACGTCGCCCTGTTCCAGAAAGTCCTGCTTACGAACCTCGGCGGCCTGTTCTACCTTTCTCGCGCCGCCATCCCGTACATGCGAAAGCAGGGCAAGGGCTCAATCATTGCCACTGCCAGCACGAGCGGTCTGAGCGGCGCCATGGCGCTCAGTCCGTACGCCGCTTCAAAAGCTGGGATCATCAACCTGGTCAAGACTATGGCGCTTGATCGCGCCAAAGACGGTATTCGCATTAACGCTGTTGCTCCAGGCTATACAAACACACCAATGACGGCGCCCTTTGCCGGACTGCCAGCGCTTCGCGATGCTATGCTCTCCAGAATTCCGATGGGTCGCGCTGCTAAGCCGGAAGAGGTCGGAAGGGCTGTGCTGTTTCTGGCGAGTGAGGATGCGTCGTTCACCACGGGTCATGGTATGGTTGGAGTTCATACATTCGGTGGTAGTATAGCATGCTGACTGGTGTTTGGTTTCTAGTGCTCCCAGTTGATGGCGGGACTTCTGCTGATTGTTCTGGTGCTCCTGACACCATCAAACATCTGGCCGCGATGCAAGGGTAGAGACAACAAGGTATTGAGTGAGTGCTGATGACTCTCGGTGGTCTTCTGGTGGACGAGCTTGTTACGAAGGGACACTCGACTGCCATGTTCGAGAGTGTCGACCCAACAAGAACCCGCAGGAAGTACCCACACAGAAGATAACAAAAATCAGAGCTACTGCTCCGCAGGATGGCCACTAGCCCAACCTCAATGCAGTAGCAACCATTTCCTTCTTGACACTCTCGTCTCTGGGTAGGTAGACGCTCGCCACTCGCAACAACTTCCTCGCCTGCCCTAGGTCTCCCATTTCTTTGAACGCCAACGCCGTCCGGTAATAGATCTTGCCCATCTGATCCGCAGCTGGAAAGCCCAACACAGCCTCGTCTTCTGGCGCAATCTCATGCCCGCCATCTGCACCCATAGCCTCACGTAGCATACCGATCGAGCGCATACCCCAGAAGCTGGCCGACTCCCAGTCTTCCAGCTTGAGGTACGCAAGGCAGGTATTGGCGACCAGCTGGACTCTCAAGATAAGTCGTTCGCTCTGCCCATTCTTGCCTTCGAACGGTGCTTCTTCGAGCTGCTTGCTGTAGAAAATGTCGGCATGTATGTGTCGCTTGCGGCCTCGGATGACTATGTGCATCGCTTCCCAGGCTTCGACATATTTCTGCAATGCTGATCTCAAGTGGCCTGCGGTAAGTTCGCTGTTACCTTCGAACTTCAATTGTGTTGCCTCGCGCAGACATTGCTCAGCGCTTTGGTGTGGCATCTTCTGCTGCTCTCGCAGTTCTGTCTCGATCGAAGGGAGTGGCTTCGGATCTCCAGAAACTACGAGTTCACGAAGATCTTTCACCACGCCAAATGGTAAAAGCAACTGTTTCTGCAGACTTTTCGGCACCCGTTTCTCCTCCCAATCTGGCGTATAAGGATCCCGTAACTCCAACGACAGCCTCAAGAACTTGTTCAGCCCAGGATGCGTAAGATCTGCGTAGTACCATGTCTTGCAGAATTTCTCTAGATCGTCCACCAATATGACGAACGTCTCCGTCTCTGTACTCTGCATTGGGCTCTGCGGTGCATCAATGACCACACCCATACTATGACTTGTGAACTTCGCCGCCCTGTCGCCCTTCACCAGTACCGGCACGTGGCCCTCGGTAGAAACATGGCCCTGTGCTTCCGGCCATGGTGTCTCGATTCGCACGAAGACATTGAGGTCGCGGAAGATCTTGCGGCTTTCGATGTAGATTTTTTGATTGATCTTGTAGAGTACCAGAGCGTCGCTGTAATCGTAATCGGTGTACTCGTCAGGGCGGGACAACCGGTTCGCGGTGGAGTTGAGGATGAGGCGGTAGATGGACTCTCGAATCTCGGGTGGAAGAGTGAGTAGATGGGGCTTGGGTAATTCTGTCATAATGCTGCCTGTTCCTTACCTTGAGAGTGTGGTTGTATGGAGACAAAGGCAAGGCTGTTGTACAGTGTCCATCAGGAACGGGAGGTCGTCACTCCGTTTCGTCCCGACCCCGCTGCTCCTGCCGCATTGGGCTTGTACGATGATTTCAACAGCCAAACTCAATCCTCCATCAACACCTTACGACCATCACGGCAAGAGGGCAAGTTGTCTCCAGGACGCGAAGCCCAGTTGTCTCAGCTGAGCTCGTCGACGTGAGCATTGTGAAGATTTGTCACTAACGCGAATTGAAGAACTCTCGAACCACTCACGCTGGAACGGACCTGTATGGAGTCAGTGAAGGACGTGGAGATGCGGCGGTCGGTTTACGCATTCTTCGCTGCCCGTCCACCTTTCAATGGATGAGCGTCGGCTTCCAGAGCGTCAGTCACACGTCCTTTCGATTCATGGCATTGAATCAGTGTCTGAAAAGGTTGAGATTGCATTGCGTCGCATCCTCTGGCCAAGGCCTGTTTCAGGTCCACCTGCTACCAAATTTCCGGACGGGAATTCTAATCTACATCAGACATATCGCCATACCGTGTTGCGTTCGACCGTCTTCCAACCGAGCCGCTGGCCTTGCTAAAACCTCCGTGTCCACGTCGGCGCACTGCTGTTCCACGATCGAGTCTAGACGGCACGTCGTCGGGAGCCAAATTCTCCGTGTTCATACTGTATCGTCTCCACATCAAAGACCTGGTATACAAGAAGGCTCAGGTCTCAGATATCTCGGATTTCACAGTAAGCCTTCCCAAGCTTCCTTCCCAGAAAAACAAGCTCTCTCGTTATGGCTTTCCTTCGCGCTACCGCGTTCTTCTCCCTTGCTGTTTCCGTTTTGTCCACCCCTATCTCTTCTCCCTTATCCACACCGGCGCCGGACGCCGCAATCGTCAAGCGTGCAACGAGCTGTACATTCTCTGGCTCCAAGGGCGCCGCCTCCGCAAGCGCCTCGCAGAAGTCCTGCGCTACCATTGTGCTCTCCAACGTTGCCGTCCCCTCGGGCACCACTCTCGACCTATCGAACCTTAACTCAGACACGCACGTCATATTTGAGGGCAAGACGACCTGGGGTTACAAAGAATGGGAGGGACCACTGCTTCAGATTAAGGGTAGCGGCATCAAGGTCTCTGGCGCCACTGGGGCCACACTCAATCCAGACGGTGCGCGCTGGTGGGACGGGGAAGGGAGCAATGGAGGCAAGACGAAGCCGAAGTTCTTCTACGCGCACAGCCTAACGGGTTCATCGTCGATCACAAATCTGCATATCTTCAACACGCCGGTGCAGGCGGTGAGCATTGATGGGTGCGAAGGCCTGACGATCACTGGTATGACCATCGATAACTCCGCGGGAGACTCGCAAGGCGGGCACAATACGGACGGCTTAGATATCGGGGAGTCGAGCGACGTAACCATCACTGGAGCGAAGGTCTACAACCAGGATGACTGCGTGGCAGTCAACAGCGGGACTGTAAGTTCATCCTCCTCTCCAAGATAAGCGCCAGGTCCATCGCCCAAATATCTGATACAACTTCGCAGGATATCACCTTCACCTCAGGCCTCTGCTCCGGCGGCCACGGTCTTTCGATCGGCTCCGTCGGCGGGCGCGACGACAACACCGTCAGCAGAGTCACCTTCTCATCCTCCACCGTAACCAAATCCACCAATGGCATCCGCATCAAAGCCACAGCTGGCGACACGGGAACGATCGGCGGCGTGACGTACAGCGGCATCACGCTCTCCTCCATCTCCGCTTACGGCATCTTGATCGAGCAGGTAAGTACTGATGGGTAAAAGGGTACTCATTGACAGATGTCTACGGGTCTCTCATATTTAAGACATTGCTAACCCTTTTACCCTTCTGTTCTGTAGAACTACGATGACGGGGACTTGCACGGAAGCCCTGGAACGGGAATCCCCATTACGGGTTTGACGGTGAAGAATGTTTCCGGTGGTGGCGCGGTGGCGAGTAGTGCGTACAACGTCGCTATCGTGTGCGGAGCAGGGGCGTGCTCGGGGTGGAAGTGGAGTGGTGTGACGGTCACGGGAGGGAAGAAGTATGGGAGTTGCCAAAATGTTCCAAATCCGCCTGGGAGTTGCTAGTTTCGATCAGTTGGCGAGATGTGGTAGGATGCATTCGCAAACTAGCTGGGAATTGCTGGAAGAGCTCTCCGGGATGCAACCCGATCGCGTAGGCCACTACAATAGCTGATCTGGGCGTATCATTAGCAGCGCGGTGTAGGAGAGTAAGGAATGCGCTTAGCACGACAACAACGCGATTGTAGCCCTTCTCCGGAATATAGACAGCACCTAAAGCTACTGCACTACATGATCTAGGCATACCATTGGCAGCGCCGCATAAGAGTACATGGGATGCGTCTGGCTCGGCCGTTCGGCGAATTACCACGTCTCCAAATCACCGTTATGCTCGGGGCCACTACAGTGACTGATCCAGGCATACCGCTGGCAGCGCGGTGAGGAAAGCATCGACTGGTTCCAGCTTGATAGCATGGCGATCCTACTGCCTCTCCGGAACACGAACAGCACCTGAAGCTACTGTAGTGGCTGGTCTGAGCATGTCATTGCCGGCGTGACGTAGGAGAACGTCGTCTACTCCGAGCCCGGTAGTACAGCAACCCTGCCGCTCTCCACAGTGTGAACAGCCGCTCAGGCCACTACAGTAGCTGGCTTGGGTAGAGCGTTAGTAGCGGCTCACGAGGGCATAGCATGCATCCGGCTCGATAGTGAGGCGATCCTGCCGCTTCTCGAGAACACGGTCAGCCCCCAAGGCCACTATAGTGACTGATCTAGTCATATCGTTAGTAGCGTTGTATAGGAGATCACCGAACGCGTCCGGTTCGACAATGTTGCGATATCACTCCATCTCCGAGCGAGAGCGGCCCCTCACGCCACCACAGTCAGTGATATGGCCATGAGATTTGGAATGAGGGAGAGAGACCGTATTACATCCCGAAGTACCTGAGGTTTCGCAAAGCGTTTCGAACGACCTGCTAATGTTCTCTGTTAACGTGCCAATGCCAGCCATATTCGAGACCGAACTGTGAAGTCGAGTTCCATCGCTCCTGCCCCTCGGAGCTGTTTGCTGGTTCCGGCTGCCGCAAATGGCCTAGCGCGCTTGAGCCACCAACCTTATCTCGCACTTCAACTCAACCTCACTTCATCCTGAACACAGCGATTCACGCGACGGTGAAGTCGACATTGCGACTGAGCAGAAGAACCCAGCATGGAGTACTACGCACTGTGCGCGCATACGACATAGTGTCTGGTGCGCGCGCTGGCGTCCGTAGCGCAGAGCTTGGTTGTTGCCATTCATCACGGACGCGCAACGGCCTTGGTCGTACTGCGACGGGGAGACGACCTGAGAATACTGTAGTGAAAGAATGGAGGAGTGTGGTGGTCTTCTCCAGTCCCATGCCGCGATGGCACAGGCGCTGATGAAAAAGATGTTGTGTGTGCAATGTGGCCATGCAAGACCAAAGCTGCGCGTGCCGCAATCATGTGTCAGTGAGCTTCTCGCCAGGCGCGATGTCAGTCAAACGTACCTGATGCTAGAGTTGTGCTGACATCCCCAAAAGTGCTTGGAGAGCCGCAAGGCTGCAGCGACTGCAGGCTGGCTTCTTTTGCTGCCTTCGTGATGGCCTCCGTTGAGGAAGAGGAGGCGCCGTAAGCCAGAAAAAGAAGAAGAATCGCGATCTGTCTCGCACCCCCAGCAGGCAGGATTCGTAGACCTTTAACTCCCATGGAAGGCACAGAACCACCATGTCACGGGTGGCGGCACAATGTCCACACGGCGTCGTCATTCCTCTCGGACTCTTGCAAGCCCTGCGCCTACCAAGCAGCATTCGCACAATTCAAGCTTGACGCATCCCCCGACCTTGACTAGCATGCCAAAGCTAGAGAGTAAAACACTCCCATCTGCCATTCTGGGGCCAGTTGCGCTGCTGAGGGTGGGTGAGACAGATAGCCGCGCAAGGCGGACGATGAGGAAAGGAAGAGGAAATATTTGCGGAGGTTGGAGGGGTTTTATGGCGGCGGGGCGCACGGACAGCTCCGCCGAATCACCACCCGCGAGCTGCAGCTCCGACGTCATTGAGCCCGCTGTTCACCAGTGAATCGCTGCCAAGAAGTGTTGATTGCGCACACGAGGGGCTGCCTATAAAAGAATCCGAACTTCGACCTTCGACCTTTTCACCAACCACCTTCGACCACACCACCAACCCCACCCCAAAGCACACGACGCGATGGCATCCACCACCTTCGCCCTCCGCTTCGGCAACGACCACTCCAAGAAAGTTACGGTCTCTCATGCTCATGACGCGTCGCATCTGAGCACATCAACCTCTTTTTACCTTCGAGATGCGGCGCTTCGGCCCACCCATCACCCAGCTCAGGGAACTGACTCTCGACAGGCTACAAGACGATTCCGCCACCTCTCCACCCTGGCAACAAGGAAGCCCCCACTACAGCGGCTGACAACACCACCACCACCACTGCCATCACCCTCGAGACAGGCCACAATGGCCAGGGCGCGGGCTCCGAGGTCATTCCGCGCGCCATGGCCAGCCTGGTCGTCGGCGGCTGCTCTCACAACTACTACAAGCCGATCCATGAGGTGATCGACCACTGCACTCCCCTCCTCGCTGAGATCACCGTCGAGAAGTACCTCAAGCACTCGCCCCGCAACCAGTTCGAGCTCAAGCGCAAGATCGAGCACGCCATCGCCGACACGTTCGCTCTCGTCGTCGTCTCCTCAAACGCCCCTCCCAGGGTGCTTGCTCAGGCCATGCGCGCTGGATTCGGCTACGAGAAGCTGTTCGGCGTCCCGGAGGGCTTCGGCATCGATCTCGAAGATCTCATCGTCGGTCCTGAGGTCGACGTCCACTTCGACAACCTCGGGGATCTCGTTCGCCTTCTCGAGAAGCTTGATGGCGCCACGGACGAGCTCCCGATCGCTGTCGGCGGCTTCCTCTTCGCCCAGAGGTACCTCAAGACCTGGCGCGCCTGGGCCCGCAACGGCAGTGTGTCGGAGTGTCTGGTCGAGGCCGTCGATGCCTTCGCGGAGCGTCTCGGCTGCATGGACACCGACTCCGATTAGCTCAGGCACCCGACGTGAGCACAGGACGCGATTTTTTTGTCGAGAACGCTGCACATCGGCCACGGCTGGCGCTTGCGATCTCGGACATACGAACGCGACTTGATGGTGATATGAGATTGACGTGAGCATGAGAGACGATTGTTTTGTCGAGAGCGATTCAGCATGGCGCAGGCAGGTGTTGGGCTGGTTGATTTTGAGATACCCATGGGTCATGCATTGCAGGATTGTATCATAGCCACATCAACAACAACACATTGCAACCACTACTCATACTTTCCACTATCCTAAGTCCTTCCTGCTTGACTACTTCCTTGCCTTACTCCTTCCCCACCACGCCTTGACAAAACTATCTTTCTCCTTCGCGCCCAAACCCACCCGCTTTACTCTTCCCAATCTCGCAAGCGCTTCCGCCACGGCATCGAGCACCCTTCTTTCGGGCTCGCTCAGTTCGGCATCGGAGTCCCTCTCGCCAGATGCATCAGTACTCACGTCACCGTCTGTGTCCGTGTCGCCTGCAACCTTTTGAGCTTGTAGCGTATCAAAGAAGTTCGTCTCGTAGCCTGCGCCACCGGTGCTACGTCTTGCAGCCGACGAAGGCGTGGATATTGCAGATGACCCAGTAGATTTGGCAGCTGAGCGTGTGGCACCCGCAGGTGGCGTGTTCAGCATCTCCGTCGTTGGCGGCGGCGAGCTCAACGTCAACGCCCCGCCTACGCGCACACGTATGCAGTGCGTCGGCCTGCTGTTCAGTCGCCAGACGAAGCGGGCGACTTCGGTCCAGCCTGGGATGGGCGTCACGATGTCCGCTGGCGTATATCTCAGGCTGACGGGATAGATTTTCGTGGTGGGCTGAGCTGACAGCAGAGAAGGAGCCAAGGGGAGAATGGCGCGGCCGTTGCTGGTAGTAGTCTCGGGAAAGACCACGATAGTGCGGTCCGGGTTCTGCGACGCAAGCTGTGCCAGAGTCATGGGAGCTTGACGAGCGTGGAAGATGGCCGGAGCTGGCACGGAGAAGACTGATGCTAGGGCTGCTTCGAGAGAAAGAGGCTGCACGAGCCGCGAATCTGGAGTCGAGGCCGTGAAGATGGGGTCGAAGATGGCGCCGAGGTAGAGGATGTCGAGGGGCGAGGTGTGTGAAGAGGCGATGATTGTACCGACGGCAGGCAAACGACCTTTGGCGCGAGTGGCGGATAGCGCACTAGATGTACTTATATCAGTCCAACGAGCATGGAAGCCCACATTGAGGTATGGACTCACCCTCTGCGTACGCCATCGACTTGGATGTCAATCCACCAGACGCCCGGTATACCTAGGACGCACCACAAGTTTGCTTTACGCAGAGCGCCACCCGGGGGTGTCCACTGAATTATGGCTAGCCATACGATCCAGCCGAAGGAGACGAGCGGAACGCGGACGCAAAATAGGAACTGTTTCCATATTTCAGCTAAAGCATGGTTCGAACACGAATTTGGGCGGACTCACGAAGTACCATGGCAGAAGCAACGGGTTGCTCGGCTCTGGCGATATAGGGAAGAATGGGGCGATCCCGGAGCCTAGAAGCACAATGTAAGATCGGACGACTCATAGTGCATGTCGGTTTTGTTCAGACACACCCTTATCTCTGTATTGACCGTACTTCTCCATGTCGTCTCAACAGACGCATCCTCACCGTATCCTCAGTTTCAGAAGCAAAGACACCACCCGCTCAAGATCTGTTGTTTGGTCGGGAAGATGACAGTGCAAAATGGTCTGCCACACTTGTTTGAATCGTAAGGTAAGCAGACGAGTATATGAAGAATTTCAGGCTATTGCGGGTATGCAGGACGACGGCATAGATTGAAGTGCCGGTGCATGTGCAAGCATGTGAAGAAGAGTGACGTCTCGCTGCAGCGCTGAGATCGGCGTTCGGTTAATCGGCAGAAGCTTATCCGAATGTTTACCTCTAACTATATAGATTCTAGCGCATTGTTGAGCGATCGAGACACCACCACCTGGCAGACATTGGTATGCCCTTTGGTGATCGCATTGGACACCTGTATGATACGACACGACAATGGAGCGACCACCTTCGCAATTGGAAAATGTGCGGCCCAGTGGGCTGCCGCAGTCTCGCCTTCCCGCCATGTCGAACAGCAACGGCCGAACGCTTCGCGAGACAAGTGTTAGCGATCTCAACGCGAAGTCTGCGACAGGCGTGGGCGCGACAGGTGCCATGGGACCACCACCGGCAGTTGGACTGGGGAGTGTGAAACACAAGATGTCCGGATGTGAGTAGTGCAGGTCTCAGACATCTCCGGGCTGGGTGAAGGGCGATGTACTAACAGAGTGTCGCACACAGTGCCAGAGCCTCCATCGAAGCGTAAGACCCTCGCTGAACGCGCCGGCGAACCTATAGGCTCTCAACAGCAGCGCTCGCAAATGCCTCAGCCATTCAAGCCGAATTTCACCAGGTTAGACGGTCTTTTCCAAACAGGCGGCGGCGCTGGACGTTCGCAGTCCAATATGGGAGCCTGTCTCGGCACCACCAACTACCGCAACATCTCGAGCGCTTCCACGACGAGCTCGGCAAGCACCAACCGACCGACCAGCCGACAGAACATGGGACGATTACGCGCCGCGGAGAAGGACACGTTAATGGAGGACGCTGAATCGGAAGCAGGAGTTATGGGCAAACGAAAAGGTACACCAGTTCTGTCTTTCCATCCTGCCAGCAGTATCACTCTCCGGAAAACACGCACTGCACAAGAGTTGCGTAGCCCACAAAAGCAGCACCACCAGCCACGCACGGATACGAGAGCAGCGTCTCAACACTCTGCATCTTACCTTCGAGCTTTGTCGTCTTCGACATGCAGTGGCAGCAACAGCAACAGCAATGGCAGCAGCAGAGTCTTGAGTGCAGAAAGCAACCCAAGGCTCCCATCCGGCACTTCAACATCATCAGAGCTTTCTTCGCAACAAGAAGGCAGCCACACACCTAAATCACCAAGCACACGCAACACCTCCCTCATCACAGCATTTGCAGACCTCTCCCTCACCCCCAAACCCCAAGCACAGCCTCCAAACCACTTCCGCAAGCTGTCTGCTCAGAGAGCCTCAGCAAGCAGACACCGCCCTTCCCTCTCCCCCGTCAAAGAAACAACCACTCCCACACCCTCAACCTCGAAGATCCCCAAATTCTCCTGCACACCACAGCTTCGTCATGCTCAGTCATCGCAAGCTGTTCTATCAACTCCTTCACCCCTCAAAGCGAAACACTCGATCAACGGGTTTAGGTCACCCGCACCGAGTGCTTCGAAGCGAGGCCCCCAATTCTCTACGTCTTCTGCTGTGCGAAACGCGTGTGAGTTACCGGTTTTCTTGACGAAAGAGAAGCTTACACCTTTATCTTTACCAGCATGGGACACGAAAGGTCGACTCGAAGATATGGAATCGATGTACGCGCAACTCCGAACGAATTTGGTGGACGCCACAGATTCGAAGCGTGGGTTAGAGGAGGCTTTGACTTTGTACAAGACGCGAGGTACGAAGACTCCTCAGTGGGATGGACATGATATTGTGGGTGGAGTGCTAACGAAGAAGGACAGTGCAAGAGCTCACCGCTTTCAACAAAGAGTATACATCGACCAATAAGAATCTAAGCAGCGATCTCGAACGTGCGCGAAACGACCTACATGCCACTACTACAGACCTTCAACAAGCACGACGGGACCACGAGAGGGATGTACAGAATGCAGAGCGAAAGCATGAACGCGACTTGAACGAATTGTACGCAAAACAGGAGCGTGAATCACAGAAGCTCGAACGGGAGCTGGAGAAAATCGCCGAACAAGGTGAGAAGGATCTGGAGACAGCAAAGAGGGATTGGGAGAAGCGGAAAGATGAGGAGACGTCGGAGATGACATCGCAGCACTGGGATGAGATCGAAGAACTCAACGTCGGCCATCGAAAGGTGGTGGAGCGGCTCGAGAAAGAAGTCGCGCAGCTGAAGGAGGCAGGAGAGAGCAGAGCGAGCGAGAGTGCTGGGGAGGTGCAGGGGCTGCGTGACAAGATCACTGCATTGGAGAACCAGCTGGAGGATGTAGAGGCGACGGCAAAGAGCCTACAAACGCAGATCACTACGGCGGAGGTCAGATGTGCTGCACTGGAGCAGGAGAAGGCCCAGCTACATTCGAAGATGCACTTTCTGGAGGGCAATCAGGAGGCTCAAAGTCACGAGTTCACGACGATGCGCGACCAGCTGGCTGCCGCAAAGGCATCCGAAGAAGCCGTTCTTGTCCAGCTACGCAGGGAGGAGATGGCGAGGCGGAAGCTCAATGCCCAAATCTTAGAGTTGAAAGGCAACATCCGCGTCTTTGTGCGTACACGTCCACTGTTGCCGACGGAAGACGAGGATGCTGAGCCAATGCGTGTCGAATATCCGGATCTGGACACCTTGGACGGAGGCAAGGAGATGGCAGTGTATGCCCGACCGAAGCACAAGTCCTCCATCGGCGGCGACGACAAGATGGAGAAGCATACCTATGCTTTTGACCGCGTGTTCAACCCGGCCACACCCAACGCAGATGTGTTCACCGAATGCCGGGAGCTGATACAGAGCGTCGTCGATGGCTATAACGTCAGCATTCTCTCATACGGCCAGACGGGGAGTGGCAAGACGTATGGCATGTCCGGTCCAGAGGGTATCATTCCCTCGTCCATCACGCTTCTGCTGGAGGAGATGAGGAGGTTAAAGGTGAAAGGCTGGGAGTACACTGTAGATGCCGCCTTTGTCGAGGTTTACAACGAGACTCTGAACGACCTGCTCGGCGACGCCAAGAAATGGGACGAAGGTGACGATCTCGGCGCGAGTACAAGGGCGAGCACCAAGAAGAAGGAGAAGCACGAGATCCACCACGATCCCATCTCAGGCAAGACGACTGTCAGCAATCTCAGCTCTGTACCGCTCTGGCCGCCTCCACCCTCGGAAGAGACCAGTGACGACAGTTCCGCAACCTCATATACCGAGCGCGCCGTCACTCGACTTCTTGACACCGCCGCGAAGAATCGCCGCGTCGCTGCCACGAAATCGAACGAACGCTCATCTCGTTCCCACTCGATCTTCATACTCACGCTGCGTGGATCGTGCGCGACGACCAGCGAGGCAAGCGAGGGTCTGCTGAACCTCGTCGACTTGGCTGGAAGCGAACGGCTGAAGGAGTCTGGCGCTGAAGGCAGCCGGATGAAGGAGACACAGGCGATCAATAAGTCGCTTTCTTCGTTGGGAGATGTGATCGCGGCGTTGGGCGGGAAGAAGGACGAAAGCCATGTTCCGTACAGGAACAGTAAGGTGAGATACCCAACCCATCTCCGCGGTACTCAGATGAGATATTCATGCTAACGAGCTGCGTAGTTGACATGGCTCCTCAAGTCATCGCTCGGAGGCACGGCGAAGAACGGCAAGAGCAGTCGCACGCTTATGCTGTTGCATTTGAGCCCGTTGTTGGCGCATTGGGAGCAGAGTAAGGGGAGCTTGGAGTTTGGAAATAAGGTGCACGGAACGCATATTGGGCCGGCGAAGAAGAAGTGAGCACAGTGCTCAGTGTTGGACGAGGGCGCGGATTTTTGATGGGATTTACCTGGCGTTAGGGAGGGAGGCTGGCAGCATCGCCAATGTGTTGCGCATGGGCGGACTCGTGCTCGCAGGGATGGATTGGGCACATGAACGTACCTATATGTCGCTCTTAGGAAACAATGGCAAGGCTGTGTTGATCTCAGGCGGCGGTCCTACAACGAGTATACTCTCTCGATCCGTTTGGCCTGGCGTTCTCGCAGCAGCATTTCGTCGAGACCCTCAGTCCACGTGTCACACGACCATCCCACGAGGAGAACAGTAATCTTATCGCCACCATTCAGGATATCCGCATAGGGACATCCGGACGAGAGAACTCCAAATAAGCTTTCTTGGCTTCCAGCGCCCTCACCGGCTTTCCGTTTTAGGCAGTTCCGGGAAAGCGCGACTCGTGCTTCAAGGATTTCTTTGCGCTTACTCCACCTTCCTGCCTCCACGGGCCTCCAGATTCGCTCCACACGACTACCACGCTTTGAAGTGGAGAGCCAAAGGATGGGGCATGAATGCGGGCTGGTCTACGATCCTGGTAGTCGCTATAAAAGTCAAACACCGCGAGATGGCGGTAGAGGAGGTATAAAGGTAGGACGCTCGCCTTTACCACACCCCTCTCCTTTCGGTTCATCCTCCTTCGTGGTACCATATTGCTTGCTTCATACTCAGCCCATTATGGTTGAGCTAAGGGGCAAGGCCTTGATCGCTGTGATCTTGGCCGTCTCTGGCCTGGACTTCTTGCTTTTCGGATATGACCAAGGCTTGTTTGGAGGCATCTTGGCCGGCCAGGGATTCCAGGAGGTGCTGGGTAATCCGTAAGTATAGACATCGTCCGTATTGCACGCCTGATACGCTACTAACCATCGTATCGGTAGCTCTCCTACGCTTACTGGACTTGTTACAGCCATCTACGATATCGGCTGCGCTCTCGGCGCCGTCGCGGCGTTTGTCTTCGGCGAAAAGATTGGACGCAAGCGGAGCATCATTTATGCCAATGTTCTTGTCATCATTGGCGCTACCATCCAGACGTCTTCTTTCTCGTATGGCCAGATGGTTGCTGGAAGGATCGTTGGTGGCATGGGCGTTGGGTTCTCGACTGTGGCAGTCCCCATTCTGCAAACCGAGACTCTGCCTGCTCGCAATCGCGGGTCGATGATGGTGGTCCAGTCTGGCCTGATCATCATTGGTGTGGCTATTGCTTCGTGGCTTTGCTTTGGCTGTCTCTATGCCCACACCAGCATGCAGTATGTTTTTCGCCTTCTCTGGCAGCTATTGGTACTGATGACATCTCAGATGGCGCTTCCCAATTGCCTGCCAAATCCTCTTCTCAGGCCTCTGCCTCTGCATCTGCCCCTTCATACCCGAGAGTCCTCGATGGCTTGCGAAGCACGGCCGCAACGAGGAAGCAAGACGAGTCGTCGGCCGTCTTCTCGACAAGAACGAGGACGATGCTGAGGTCAAAGGTCAGCTCAACGAGATCTTGGACGGCATCAACCAGGAGGCCGAGATGGGCGAACCAACTTGGGGCGAAGTCTTTAGCAACAAGAACAAGACCCGCAACCTTCAGCGTGTCTTACTCGGCATGGGTCCCTTCATGATGAACCAATGGAGCGGGATCAACGTGCTTTGCTACTACCTTGCCTACATCTTGGAGAACTACCTGAATTTCTCGACTGAGATGGCGCTTATCTTGGCTTCGGTGGCGTTCACGCAGTACGCGATCTTCTCCTGGCCGCCGTTCTTCTATATGGACCGAATTGGCCGACGATGGACTGTCATGCTCTCGTCTGCTGGGTGTGCAGTGTGCATGTTCGTCATCGCCGGCTGTCTTCTCAGCACCAGCTACGCACGTGCTGCTGCTGCGACTGCGTTTATGTTTCTTTATATGGACTGCTTTACCATGGGAATCCTGCCTGTATCGTGGTCGTACGCTGCGGAGACGCAGCCGCTCCGAGTTCGAAACAAGGCTATGGCTGTCGGCGTATTCTGGTGAGTAGAAGCTCCTCCATTCCACGACTCGAAACATGTGCTGACAATTTACTAGGCATTGGCTCTCCAACGTAAGATCCCACTACAACACTGCATCAACACTACTGACAATTAAACACAGTTCGTCGTGGTCATGGTAACACCCATTGGCCTGAACAACATTGGCGGCAACTTCTTCTGGATCTGGGGCATCATCTGCTTCCTCTTCATTCCTCTGACCTACTTCTTTGGTGTCGAGAGTACGTTCTCCTTACAAGTAACATCCGAAATGCTCGGCTCTGGACTAATGTGGACCTATAGCTTCCGGCCGCACACTCGAGCAGGTCGACCGCATGTTCTACGACGAGCCGCGACTGTGCATGGGTCTCAATGCGAACCATCGCAAGGTGATCAAGTACTCGCGTGCGGACGAAGAGAATCGATACGCCGCTTTCGCCAACCTTGATGAAAAGAGGGGAAGCATTGCGGAGATTGAACGCAGAATGAGCACTGGATCGGCGCAGGTGCAGGCGAAGGTTTGATGAAATGGTCGAGCTGCACGGTTGGAACAGAGTCGTCATGGACGGCTCGACACTCTCCAGTTTACCGATGTCAATGGAAATGAACAGTAGCGACTATGGTGGCAGCAGACGGCCGGGGTAGCTACGAGACTGTATCAGTGGTCGTTGTGGCAATTGTTACCGTTTTATGATCCGATAGAACTACGCGGCTGCCGCAGTGCCTAGGACGGTAGCAGCATATATGTCTAGGCTCGGATCGAGGGCTTCTATACGACCAGATATCTTGTGAGCCAGCTTGTTACTATACGCGAGAAGATATCATATGATCATCAGCATTCAAGATGGAGGCATGTTCCCCTCGAAGCCAGGGTATTGGTGCTCCCCGTCGCTACTTTGAACAACCCAATTAGGAAGCTGTGGAGCCGACGATCCTTCAAGCCACAGTGGCTGAAGAAGTTCAGTAGTGACGGCAAGAGCGACCTGTCGTACTCAAAGTATATACAGCTTGTCACCACAATCCACCTTGTCCACCCACATCATTGTCACTTGCTCCATCACCTTTTGTTCACCCCGTCAGCTTTCGCATCGTTCTGCACCACCCATCGAGAGCCCAACGAACACAACCACGACCTCATCGACCTCCCAATCCGACAGCGGACCACTATTGGCACAGGTACGTTGCAGAAGACCACAACAGTGGCGTAGCACAAGTATACACTCGCGGCGGCGGCGGCGTGAGCACTGGGCAGGGGGCGGAGAGGAGCGGTAGCTGGAAGAGACAAAGTGGTGCTTTGAGTTGGATATATCTGAACAGCTCAAAGTGTATACGACGTGACAGTCTGTCGCGGCTCCTCACGCAGGAGGGAGCTGCTTCGAATGTGGTCACCGTGCGATGGATCCGCAAAGCCAATCCTTCACCCCATATAGCAGCAACAACGAGACCTGGCGACTGCAGACAGAGGTCACGAGAATCAGAGACGTGCAAGCAGAGCACTCGGAGAAGATCGCAAGGCTTGAGCGCAAGTACGAAGACGATGCGAGAATGAAGAGCGTTTGGGGCAGTAACTCGCCCTTTCCAAGCGTTCTGAGTGGTGGCACACCACTGCAAGGTAAGTCTATTCTGAAAGCGCCCAGCGATGCAGCTGATAGCTTCGACGAAGCACCTCTTCAGCAGCCCGCTTCGGACCAGTTTCGCAACTTCGACGACGATGCCAACGATTTGATGAGCAGCCTGCACCTCGACGCTGCAGATGAGCCAAGAAGAAGCATGACGGCAGCTTCGAGAGCGAATAGCGTGCGCTTCGACGAGACTGCCAACCAGAACCACTTCTCCCACTCTACACGACCATCGGCGGATTTCATGTCGCGCACTAGCAGTGGTCTTGGCGGTTTGCAAATGCACGAGCGCTCAGCGTCACACAAATCGGACGGCCGCGCCAGCTCCGTGCATTCTATACGGTCTGCTGCTTCCGGTAGGGCTAACAGCTTGAACCTGGACACAACTTACGCGCTTGACTCAAGTCGTTCTTCTTTCGACAAGCCTGGCCTTGCACCGGGGCTCGCGCTCCTCGGTTCTGTACCTGCGATCATTAGGTGCTGGATGAACCAAAACTTCACGCACGAGGCCTTGCTGTATGCTGCTGTCTGCACTGGCTCCTACGGGTCTTTCTTGGACTTGCGCCTGATACAGAAGCTCGGTTTCGAAGACAACATTACCACAAACGGCCAAGCCGCGAGGACAGTCACGTTGAAGGTCGTGTTTCCGGAAGCAGTTCCTCACCCAGCATCCTCGCGTTCGAATAGTCCAGCGCCTCAGCTACCAACCCTCACAGTCGACTTCCAAGTGATTGAGTCGAAGCCATCCGAGGAAGACAAAGCGATTCGGATCTTCATCGGCAGCAATGTCCTCCGTGCTGCCAACGCCGACATCCTCTTCACGTCCAACAGCATGACGCTCTTCGACGACGAACGCAGCAAGCTCAGCATTCCTCTGGTGCGTCCGGAGAACGAGGCATCATTCAAAACACTTTTCATCAGCAGTGGCGTTGCACAAGCACAATCCGAAGATCTCCCAAGCGATCCCATCAAGGAGTCGTCGTTCCTCAACGGCCTTGGTCTCGGCAGTTCCGGAGCCTCTCTTTCGTCCGCCGCAGCGAGCCCACCACCCGGCAAGTATCGTCCACCAGGCGTCATCGCCGCTGAAGCAGCCAGTCACGAGCCCACCAAAGCTGGAGCGCCGGGTTCTGATAGCGACGGTCGTCCGGCTAGCCGCCAGTCGAACGCGTCGCGACCATCTCTTTCGCACCTCAGTACTCGCTCCGATGTACAAGACCATCAAGCAGACTCCAGCGCACAATCAACAGCTCTACGCTCCGGCAGTAGTCCAGCTATCTGGAGCAACTGGCGCAGTCAGAGTGCCGCCACCGCAGCGCCGCAAGCTAGCAGTTTGGACTGGGCAGGTGCCAGCAAGAACCGCGACAGCTCGTATCAGCGCAAGGACACCGGCATCAAAGTGCTGAAGCCGAAGATCGCGAGCCGCACTGTTTCGTCCGCTACCACCGTTGGTGCCACAAACACACTCAGCAGCCCCGCGGATGGCAAGAGCAGGTTCTTCGACGAAGGACGCAGGCGCAGTGAGGTTGATGAACTAAAGAAGGAGAATCAGCCGATCGTGACGCCGGCATCTGCTGCCACTGCTGCGAATGCTTCTGCTGCTCCGAAGACGACCAAGAGCAACCCCATTGGCGGAGGCTCGGCGTTCACTTGGTTGAGTGGTGGTGGCGGCGCGAAATGAAAAAGGATGAAGGCTCACTTATGCGGGAATTATGCGCCGGAGGTGAAGATCGGGAGTGGATGTCTGCACGGCTTCAGCATGGCATTGGAAAGGGGTTCTATGGGATGCGTGGGCAAACTGCACCCACGCATGAACGCGGTATAGCATGGTTGGCGACTTCACGGATCAAAGGATGAAATGGACTAGCAGCTTCCAGCCTTCATTGGCCGGGTTGCTAGGCACGTGTCAACAATGATTATAGCATGTGATTGTAGCACATGGAACGCACAGACGATTCTAGCGATTGCCTTCACCTCTTCATTGTCAATGCCGTCTGAATAACTTCTTCTGCACACCTATTCTTGCTACCAACACTCTTGAACACGTATATTTTACCAATACACTCTTGACGCGTCCGGAACGACCAGCAATCTGCCTCGCAGCGCCAAGGCGAAGAAGGCATCACGTCTGACGTTTTTGCTGTGAGGCTCTGTGCTTCCGCAGTACAAACACCGAACACCTCCGCATCTTCCTGAACACAACAACACCTCCACGTTCTCGTGGATAGTGCATTGGCATCTCCTTACTCACGCACTAGCACAGCAGGCATGTGGTAGGGAAGGCAATCACGAAGGGACACCCAAGAAGGAAGCAACAGCGAAGGAAGGCCGTTTGTCACAGGGACCGAGACAGACAACACTTCTGTCTCATCACGGGCTCTGCCGCACCAGGCAGAGTCCACAGAGACGGCCGAAATCACGGCTTCCTCGCAGAAAAAGCGAAAGCTCGGATTGTTCAACTCGGCCGCCGTGGTCAACAACGCAGACTCCTACGACAACGCTTCGTATACGCCGAGCTCATCGTCACCACTACATCCGGCGCTGTCAGACGTCCCTTCGCCGAATAGCAGCGAGACGACACGCCAGACTTCGCCGCCGCAGTTGAGGTTCCTACCGGCGCACTTGCACGAGGAAGCTGGGCTGAGCACGGAAGGGTCGAGCCCGAGCGGCGCGTTTGCTGAGATTGCCATTGATAGTGGGAGTAGTGGGGAGATGTCTGGGAGCGAGAATGGTACTGGAGGGGAGCGGAAGGTTGTGAGTCCGGGGAGGAGGGTGCTGGGTGGGGGGAGGAGCGCGTCACCTGCCAAGAGGAGTGCGGATGATATGATGGAGGTGGACAAGAGGGTGCCGGGCAGCTTTGCGAACGATGGTGCTGGTGCTGGTACTGGGTCGACTGATTACGATGAAGCTATGGGTGGCATGACGCCGGCGAATCAAGGCCAGGAGACGCAAGAGCTACCGAGTGAGGTGCCGGAGACACAGCAGTCAACAGACGAGATACCGGAGACGCAACAAACATCGAGTGAAGTCCCGGAGACACAGCAAACCGACGAGACCAGCTTCGCTACATCGGCGCAGGCCACCAAGTCATCAGCTACCAGCTTCGCCTCGCAGTCGGACGCGCCTCCACCGTACTCCGCTCTGGATCAGTCCCCGTTGAAGATCAACTCCACTTCGTCGACGGACTACAGCACGGCAGAGATCGACAAGCAAGTAGCTTCAGTGACGCAATTGAACCTGAAGGCTCTCGAGGAAGGCCAGAAGGGCGTTGTAGTCTCATCCAAGTGGCTAGCACGCGTCGTGTCGAGGTCTACACCGGGTCTGAAGAACAACGAGTTCTCCAAGGAGTCAAGAGAAGGTCCTGTCGGCCAGGTCGACAACTCTGACCTCCTGCCTGACGACGCGTTTGACGAGCCAATCTTGAAGGACATCGAAGGCAGGCCTTTCATTCCGCTCAAGCCAGGCCTTTCAATGACGCAGGATTTCGAAGTTCTCAACAACGATGCTTGGGGTGTCGTGGTCTCGGCGTACGGTACGACTGTGGGCCAAAAGCAGATCGAACGATACGTGAGGAACACTGCTGATGATAAGAACTCAAACCTGCAATATGAGTTGTACCCGCCTATCTTCACCATCCGCAAAGTACCTCAGCCTAAGCAGGACGACGAAGAAGAGAGACCTGCAGCCTCGACAGCTCCCGCACTTGCGTTAAGACTGAGATCAGAGCAGCTCGGACGTGGTCAAATGTCGCCTGACGATGCCGTCAAGATGGTTTCTTCCCGGCAGGAGAAATTCCAGAAGTTCTTGATTCGCAGCAAAGAGGCCGCTGGTATTCCACGGAGCACCAAAGTGCGAATCTTTAGAGCGCTGAACCCGTCGAATGTCATGGTGGATGCACAACCGGAAGATGTATCAGCTCCACCTACATATGACACATCACTTGCAACGGATGAGAAGCTCGTTGTCACCACCGAGGACTTCAACAAGATGCAGATCGGCAAGGACTTGGAGACGGTCGACGCTAAGGACGAGACCAACAACTCCAATTACAACGGATCTAGCAATCTTGAGACTTGGGTCCTGACTCAGAGTGCGACGCTGATATTTGAGGAGCAGATTGGTGGACCGGCTGGCGGCGAGTTCATGTCGAACCGAAAGCCTTTCATCAATCTAAAGGCTCTGGAGAAGGCCACAGGCTCGAAGCCTGCATCGGCAGCCAACTCAAGAGGTACCAGTCCTGCGCCTGGAGCCGGCATGGTGACTAGAGGTCGTGCCCGGCGCGACGGCCGCACGCGAGGCACGGCTGGCCTGAACAACCTTGGAAACACCTGCTACATGAACTCAGCACTGCAATGCATACGCAGTTGCGAAGAACTTGCGGTGTACTTCCTGTCTGGATCCTACAAGAAGGACATCAACTCCGGCAATCCTCTCGGCCACGGTGGTACGATGGCCAAGCAGTATGCCAACCTTCTCACCCAGATGTACTCGGACAGTACTACTGGCTCTGTCAGCCCAGCAAATTTCAAGAAGACCCTTGGCAACATCGCACCTATGTTCTCTGGCTACGGGCAACAGGACTCGCAGGAATTTCTCAGCTTCCTTGTGGACGCTTTGCACGAGGACCTGAACCGCATCTTGAAGAAGCCGTACAATGAGAACCCGGACTCCACGGATGAGACTGTCAAGGATCCGCAGAAGATCATCGAGCTTGGTGAGATTTACCGCAGCAATCACCACGCGCGCAACGACTCCATGGCCATGGATCTGTTCAGCGGATTTTACAAGAACACCATGGAGTGTCCAAACTGTGACAAGATCAGCATCACATTTGATCCGTACTCTCTCTTGACTGTGCAACTACCCAACGAAGGCAGTTTCCAGCATCCAGTCACTTTCGTGCCATTGCGAAGCAGGCCAGTCAACCATGCCATTGACTGTGACAAGGGCTGGACCATCAAAATGGTGAAGGAGTACATTGCCTCCAAGCATTCCGGCGTTGACGTCAATACGCTATGGATGGTAGAGGTTTATAACCACAAACTCTACAAGGTCTTCGAGAACTTGACCACCCTTGCCGAAGCAAGCATACAGCCTAACGATTATTTGTTTGTCTACGAGCTTGAGGCTGTCGCCACTAACAATCCCTCGCCACCGGACAAAAAGTCAATCTACACGAGCTCGATCTACAGCAGCAGCACAAGCAGTGACAAGATCACCAGCATGGATGACGGCAAGGCCGACTGCTTCGCCGTACCGATATTTTTTAGGCAAAAGGGCAAATTTGGCAACAGCATGGAAATTATCTTCCACCCCATGTACATCACAGTGACCCGTGAGGAGGCGCAGGACTACGACATCATCCTCAAGAAGACGCTGATTGCGGCTTCGAGGCTGACAAGCAGGCCTATCCTTGCTGAGCACAAAGATGATATGGGCAGCGTGTCCGGCACAGATGAAGATATGGAGGGGAATGATGTGGCTCCCGCTCAGAACGGTATTGCAACCGTGAACGGCGAAAACGGTCGAGTGACGGACACATCTGGGTCTGAAGACGGTTATGTTCGTGTTTCTGTGGCCTCTGATGGGAAGGAGCAAGCAAATGGCGTCAGCTCCACCAAAGATGTCGAAGAGAAGGAGAAAGAGCGCGATGTTCCAGCTGGTTTCATGGAACCGGACTACTATATCTCCAAAGCACTCAGCGAGCACCTCTTCAGGCTCAGCTATGGTGCGAGTGCCGATGCGAACCTGCATTGTACCGGCATGTCTAGTATCAAGGATGGTACGGTGCGGGAGATGAAGATCCGTGTGAAGAAGAGCAGCCGGCGTGGCAGTGTGCAGACGACTTCAAGCGAGGGCTCCGCGACCAGCAGTGGTACCGGGGCTGATACGAATGTCGATGCTGAGGGCAGTGACCCAGAAGACTTCGATAAGGCCGACATCGTGCTTGGTGGTTCTGCCGACGGCTCGAACGACAATGAGGATGACGATGAGCTGCCCGACGACCCGCTTAACCTGCAATCTGGCGCGATGTCTCGCAAAGACTTCAGGCAGGGCAAGAAAGGCAAAGGTAAAGGCAAGAACAAGGGTCGTCGAGGCAAGAAAACCTACAGCAAAAAGGACAAGAAGAAGTTTGGTCGCCAGAACAATGGTGGCTCGAGCTTGCTCAACGGTGGCAATCAGAACTTGCAAGATGATGAGGACAATCCTTTCTACATCAAGCTTGGCGAGTGCATCGTGCTGGACTGGAATCCAGAAGCGTTTGAAGTAGTCTTCGGCGGTAATCCGAGGGATGCCGAAGATCAACGCGGTCACTTCATCTCGAAGCACGATGGTAAGGGGCTTCCTACCTTCCCTGACGCCGAAGTGGATGCGAAGAAGCTTCGTCATGAGACTCGCAAGAAGCACGGCATCACGCTCGATGAATGCTTCCGCGAGACTGGCAAGCGCGAGGTGCTCTCCGAAGACAACGCATGGTATTGCAATCGTTGCAAGGAGCTGCGCCGTGCCACCAAGACGCTTGAGATTTGGACCATGCCGGATATTCTGGTAGTGCATCTGAAGCGGTTTGGTGGAAACAGGAGCTTCCGTGACAAGATCGATACGCTCGTCGACTATCCGCTTGAAGGGCTGGATATGACGAAGCGTGTGGGTCTCAAGGAGGACGGCAAGGAGTATGTGTACGATCTATTCGCCGTCGACAACCATTACGGTGGACTGGGTGGTGGCCATTATACAGCGTATGCGAAGAACATCTTCGATGGGGTGTGGTATGACTACAACGACAGCAACTGCAGCCGAGTCAGCCCTGAGCGTGCCCAGACCTCCGCCGCAGCCTACCTCCTCTTCTACCGCCGTCGCTCCGACAAGCCGCTTGGTCCACCAGCCTTGCAAGAGCTCGTCAACGAATTCCGGAACCCCTCTGCGGACGCCGCCGCTGATGATGCTGAAGAATCCGATTCGGGGGAAGGCCGGCTCGGCGGCCCAAATGGCTTCTCGCGTGGGCCGTCGAGCGCTGGGACCGGAGCCGGAGCCGGGAGTCTCCGCAGCGGGGGCGCAAGTGGTGGAGCTGGAGCGCAGGGACGAGCAGGCAGCCGTCTCCTGACGATGGAAGAGCAGAGGAAGGGGGGGATCGGGATGCTTGATGGGAAGGTGGCGTTTGGGCCGCAGAGGCCAGAGGAGACGTGGAGTTTTGAGCCGATTAAGGATCATCAAAACGAGGGTGGAGACGTGTCGGGCACTTTGATGCAGAGTGTGGAGGATGTGTCGGGTGGAGGGTTCGAGCCTGCTGATGATGCCGACTCAGACGATGGCAATGCCAGCACGACCGCGCTCATGGACAACGACCCCGAATCGCCGTATCAGCAGTTCGAAGACATGGGTGAGGCAATCCCCAATTGGGACCAGTCAGGCGGGCAGACGACACCTGTCGATGAACTCATGACGCCCTCGCCATACCTTGACGACCACGACCTCTACTCCACCAGCCGCGGAAATCAGGACGCTGACTACGACACGCTGCACCTTGAGGATACCGGCATGATCGGTGAGTATGATGATACGCCAGCAAGCTATTCCGACCCGCCGACCCCTCCAGGAGGATACCAGCACGATAAGACAGATTAGGACCAGGAATTATTTCAGATGGACCTTTAGCCGAGGCGTCAGTTGGGATGGTTGCCCCGGCGTTTGCCTCTGAGGGCTTTGAGGCAAGGCATGGTGGTGCGGGTGAGATACTTTCGCAAACGCTTTCGCAAAAGCCGCCGAGCGGTAACTCAGTCTTATGGTGGTGATGTGTGTGGGTGCATGGAGTGCAAAGGGCGTTCTACGAAGGGTGGGAAGCATTGCTTATGGGCATAATCGGTAGCTCTTTGGAGGCAGTATATGATAGATGCTTTGCGCTTCGATACGATGCTGCGCGTAGTCAATGAAATACTTTCGCTGTGAATATACTGTTCCACTTACTGAGAACCCTGTCCTTGTTGTCTCGAATCGTCCGGCAGTACAGCAGCACGACAGTCGTTCGTCTGAAGGAGAACGTTCTGTCATGGTCACGGGACTAGATCGATATCTTGTAAAATCTACGTTCTCGCGACTGGCCACAGTGCCGTTGAGATATCCTCCAGCAGTGTAGTGGCTGCCACTTCTTGGATGTCTATCGAGCAGTATAGCGGAGGTGATGCGGAGGTGGTTCGGAGCTACACTTCTATGCACTATATGGCAGACCAGTTGTGAGCCAATCTGAGCTCCAGAATTACTCATACTCGCCTTGAATTTATTGTTAACCATTGAGTCTTGACCATCCGCAATGGCGACGATGAGGTGTAGTATAGGCGCCATGCGGTCTCCTCTTTCACTGCCCGCACGGTGGCGTTCAATGTAAAGTCTCATCATCCCATAAGCAGCAGCAAGATCACACACTGACAGCAGTACAGACGAGCTTTCTCCCAATCTACGAGACGACACAATGCCACGCCGAAAGACGAAAGCGAAGGCATCAATGCCGTTTCCAGACACATCACTCAGCCCAAATCACAAGGCGCCTCCCAAGCCATGCTCTACGCGACTGGTCTCACAGAGAAGGATATGTCGAAAGCTCAAATTGGAATATCATCTGTCTGGTTTGGAGGCAACCCTTGTAATATGCATCTCCTCGACCTCAATTACAAGGTCAAGGAGAGCGTAGACAAGGCTGGCATGGTGGGCATGCAGTTCAACACGATCGGTGTGAGCGATGCGATATCCATGGGCACGTCGGGCATGAGATATAGCTTGCAAAGTCGGGATCTGATTGCGGACAGTATAGAGACTGTGATGGGAGGACAGTGGTACGATGCGAATATCAGCATACCCGGCTGCGACAAGAACATGCCTGGCGTGATCATGGCTATGGGACGATCGAACAGGCCTTCTATAATGGTGTACGGCGGCACAATTGCTCCTGGTTGCGGCGCGAAGGAAAGAAACAGCAAACTTGACATCGTATCAGCTTTCCAGTCATACGGCCAGTTTCTCTCCGGCGAGATCGACGAAGAAGAACGGTTCGATATTACCCGCCACGCTTGTCCTGGCGCTGGAGCATGTGGCGGCATGTATACTGCCAACACCATGGCCTCTGTAATTGAAGTTATGGGTATGACACTCCCCGGCTCCTCTTCCAACCCAGCCACCAGCAAAGCGAAGCAACTCGAATGCATGGCCGTGGGCCCAGCGATCCGCAACATCCTCAAAGAAGACATCCGACCCTCAGACATCCTCACCCGCTCCGCCTTCGAAAACGCGATGGTCCTCGTCAACATCACTGGCGGCAGCACAAACGCCGTCCTCCACCTCATCGCCATCGCACATAGCGTAGGCGTCGACCTCAAAATCGACGACTTCCAATCCGTCTCTGACCGTACGCCCTTTCTAGCCGACCTCAAACCCTCCGGCAAATACGTCTTTAACGACCTCTACGACATCGGTGGCACGCCCTCTCTTATCAAGTTCCTGCTCAAAGAAGGCCTCCTCGACGGCAGCGGCATGACCGTCACCGGCCGTACGCTCGCCCAAAACGTCGAAAACGCCCCCGACTTCCCCTCCGATCAAGAAATTATCCGCCCCATCTCGAACCCTATCAAGAAAACCGGCCATATCCAGATCCTCCGCGGCTCCCTAGCACCAGGCGGCGCGGTAGGCAAGATCACCGGCAAAGAAGGGATGGTCTTTACCGGCTCCGCACGCTGCTTCGATAGCGAAGACGCTTTCATGTCCGCTCTCGAAGCCAATACCCTTAGAAAGGGCGAGAAAGTCGTCGTTATCATCCGCTACGAAGGCCCCAAAGGCGGTCCAGGTATGCCTGAGATGCTGAATCCGAGCTCTGCGATCATGGGCGCTGGACTCGGAAACGACGTTGCGCTCGTCACGGACGGGAGGTTCTCCGGCGGGTCGCATGGGTTCTTGATCGGGCATGTCACACCTGAGGCGCAGGAGGGAGGGCCTATTGGGTTGGTGCGGGACGGTGATACGATTACGATTGATGCGGAGAAGAGGGTGGTGGATATTGTGGGACAGAGCGAGGAGGAGCTCGAGCGGAGAAGGAAGGAGTTTGTGGCGCCGAAACTGAAGTATGAGAAGGGGACGTTGTTCAAGTATGCGAAGAATGTTACGGACGCGAGTAGGGGATGTATTACTGATGCTTGAGAGCGAGGATGGCATGGAACGATTGTCCGAGACAGGGTCGAGCTCCGAGTAGCCCTCTGAGGCCGTTTAGCTCAATCAGAAAGCGGAGACACTTGCCGATGCCCATCGCGTTGGACAGCGATCGCTGAGGCCACTGCAGGGATTGATCTGGGCATATCGTTGGCAGCGCCGCATAGGAGAGCACGTGTTAAGTCCGGCTTAACAACACGATAATCTCGCCCCTTCTCCGGCACACGTAGAGCCCCTGAAGCCACTATAGTCGATGGTCTGGCTGTAAGATTGACGACGAAGAAGAGAGAAGACTTACATCTCGAAGTGCCTTTGGTTTAGCATGGAGTGGATGGAAGTAGGAATCCGATATGATGCGGCGCCAGGGCTCGAGGGATTCAACTAATCACTGTATCATGATATTGTATTTGAGTACCATTTCCGCTGACCTTCGCTATGATGGAATCCAAACTCAATCTCCGCTCCAACCCATGGTTCGCCCCCTCCTCATGCGGTGTGTGAAGAGCATTGCTACCTTCCATAGTTCCAACTCCGACCTTCACACCCTAGGCAACGCCATGACTTCCTTCAAATGTTCCTCCGCAGGCCGACTAAACGACTCCCAGCTACCCTCAACCACAACCAGACGAAAGTTCTCCACACCCCTCACCTTGCTCAGCTGCGCGCCCGGCTCGCCGCTAAGCGCCACCCCACCATGGCCGAGGACTTGCAGGCCTTGTAAACGTCGCAACATCTCCCACCACTGCCAGTCTCGGCCCACTGCGGTTCCGACATGATACTCCATGCTGATGAGGTTTGGGCAGGAGTTGAGGGTGGTTGCGAAGGTGTCGGAGATGCTCGATGCGCGCTTGTCTGGGTCTTTGAGGCGAGCTCCATTCGGGAAACGCGCAAGGCTTTCGCCATCACGGATGCGGATAGATGTGATGGTGCGTGCGATCATAGAGTATTGTCGGACGAAGTCTTCGAATTTTCCAGGGGTCGGGAACGAAAATGTGGTGTTGCGGAGTAGACTGGGAAGACTTTCGTCGAAGATGAGTTTGTTGATTGCTTGGTTGGCGCAGAGAGTGTTTGGGAGAAGTCCGGCAGCCGCAGGATAGCGCAGGGTGGAAGGGTCGGAGATAGGGTAGGAGACTGTTTTAATCCTGTCCACATAGTACGTGCGGCTCTCGTAGACGTTGTCCTGAGATGCGTGCTGCCAGATCATCTCTCGAAGTTCGCGCGGGAGCCTGAAGAGGTGGCAAACCTCGCCGGCAGGGTGATGTGCGGGCTCATCTTCGAGAGATCCGATACTGTCGTCGTCCTTGTACGGGGCTGTGTTAGGGTCTGGTAATTCGTGCATATTCTCCTTGGTATTGTTGAAGTCGTGGTCTAGAGGGTAAGGAAACAAGGTGCAAGAAGTTCTGTTAAGGACGAGACTGGAAGTGATTGTGAAGCGTTTGTACTGGAGCCTTACATTCACTGTCAAGAAGACATTCCTTGGCGGTCAAGTTACTGACAGACAGTGGGCTACGAAGAAAGTGAATTAGTGCAGAAGGTTCTAGTTGAGCGAATGAGATACTATCGTCAGCCATGCGGTGCAAATTGCTCGCTAATTTTTTGTTCGCAAGACAATGTACAGATGAGATGGAATGGGCTGCGTTGTTAGAGGTGAAGTGGAAGTAAAACCGCGCACGGACCTCTCAGCGGCAACTGCCACGAACGACCGATCGCCAACTCCGATGAAGTGATCATCCAACCTATGCTTCTAGACGAGCGGATGGTATCATCCAGTCTTCTTGTCTCGGACATCCGTGAATGAACGCTTTCACAAGAACATGGCCACTCAATATGATACTATCGGCAGCCGCTACAAAGCCTTCAAGCTGAGGCCCGTAAACGACATCGAACAGCCGAGCGTGCTGAAGCGACTCGGCAGCGTTCAGGACCTGACATGTCTTGACCTCGCCTGCGGACTAGGCCACTGGTCACGTCTTATGGCCAGGAACGGAGCTCGTAAAGTGGTAGGCGTTGACATCTCCGAGAAAATGGTCAAAAGCGCCAACGACCAGCTGTCCGGCGACATGAGCTCAACGGTGACTTACGAAGTCGGAGATTGCAGCAAACCTTCTGTTGTGGTGGGCGGGCCATTCGATGTGGTATTCGCGGGCTGGCTGCTGAACTACGCTCCCGACTACGAGACGATGGTCGGTATGTGGCGAAACATCTACATCAATCTTAAGCCTGGTGGACGCTTCGTCAGCATCACTCCAAACACGCACTGTCCCATGTATGAGCCGATCGACGACTACTACGGCGTTGCTGTCTGGCCTGTCGAGCAGGTCGGCGAAGGCTGGAAGTGCCATCTCAAAGCATACACCGAGCCGGAGCCAGTGGAGTTCAACATGTATCATTTCCTGCACGGGTTCTACGAGAGGGCTGCCGCTGAGGCGGGGATGACAGAAGTTCGATGGTTTCCGCCAGTGCCACCTGACGATGAAAGGCGAGAGAATGGTTTCTGGGATGTGTACTTCCTCAGGCCGCATATGAACATATTGACGGCAGGCAGGAAGTGACTTAGTGAACTGGCCCTCGACCAATATTCAGGACGAACCACCACAATCTCGTCGGCGCAGCAATGCTCCAGCTCTTGTGCATTGCGCTGATTCTTCCGCTGTACTTTAGCTCCTGGAGGATCGAGCGAGCCACATCCTTCTCGCCACTTGAGACTGCAAACGTGAGCATCATTTCAGCCGACAAAGATCTTGTTCATTGACGTCTAAAAGCAGACCAGGCATTTGACGCTCCTCTGTCCATTTGGTACGAGGCGAACTCCTCTGGCAGAGAAGTGGTAGCGACGCAGCATCTTCAACTACATCTTTATTGCACGCCCAGTGCATGCCATCCTCATTGTGCCACTTTGTTCTCAGCTACATACGTCGCAGTAACTTGCAACTTTCGCCTAGCCAACATGTTTTCGGCTGTCGTCAGACTGGGAAACCATATATTGCTATCACGCTCACAACCTCCCCTTTCCCTCCCTCCCCCCATCCCTCTTCTCCTGCGCCATCCTCAATAGCGCATACAAACTCTGCGTCCTCCCCATCTCGACCCCAATCTCCCTCGCCACCCTCACCGGCTCCCCTAAAATCGCTTCCACCTCCATTGGTCTCCCCTCAGCCCAATCCCACCACATACTGGGCCTCGACCCGCTCGTGTTCTTCCGTACACTCGCCAGCACTTGCTCCGGCGTTGCGAGCTTCAGCTCCTGGAACGGGAAGCTCTCGTAGCCGAGAACTTTGGCCCCCGTGGCGAGAACCTCGTTCATGACCCCCAGGAGATGGATAGCAAGCTCGGGATCGTCGGCCAGCGCGGCGTTGCCACACCCACCGCTGAGGACCGATGATGCGTTGATTGCGGCGTTGATGGCTAATTTGTGCCAGCGGAGGAGTTGGAGAGATGCGGCAGCATATGGTATGGCGTCTGTGATGCCGCCTGCTTCTAGCAAGTCTACGAAAGCTTTCGTGCGGGTCGTGTCACGGCTTGACTCAGGGTTTTCTTGATTCAATGTGCTGTCGGGCAGATATGGACCGATCGATAACCGTGTCCAGCGGTTATGCGTTATTGTGCCAGGTTCGTTCTGCACAGCTGAAGCGATCGTGACAGCACTCAGAATCGTCGTCCCTGGAAATCTAGCTCGATATGGCTTTTCGATCCCCAATCCATTCTGCACAAGCACGATGCTCGTCTTGTCGTCGATCAGCCCTTCCAATAATCTACTGACATCGCTGACTTCAGGCAAGACTTTCGTGGCAACAAGCAGATAATCCCATCTCAACTGCTTCTCCTGTGACTCTTGCTGAGCCTCATCCGGGTTACAAAAGGTGAACTCTGGCTTGAAAACGTAGTCGCCGAATTGCGGGCTTGTAATCTTGAATCCACCCTTCTTGACGGCGTTGTAGTTGCTGCGACACAGTGCTGAGATCAAGACTTGAGGGACAGTGGCAAGGCGGGAGCCGAAGAAGGCGCCGATCGCGCCTGCGCCGACTATTAGGATGCGAGTGGGCATGCCATCAATGGATTGAAGGTTGCTTTATTGATGAAGTTTGATGTATTGATGGTGGAGATATTGTTGACCTCGGCTGAGAGATCAACCATCAAAATGAACATCGATCATCTGTCTTCGTCCACAACAGCCGTAGTAAATCGCTTGTGATCTTGTGATATATGTCGTTCGAAAAGTAAGTATTCACTCTCTCCATTGGCATTTACACATGTACATCATCTACACTTTCCACTCCTCTAGTCCCGCCACATCTCCAGCCCCAACCCACAAACCTCCATCCTCTTCATCTCGAACTCGCCATAAAGCTTCGTCCACGTCCAATCAGCGTCCTTGTTCTTCGGTCTGGCGGCGACTTTGTCCGCCCATGGAACTTCGAACTCTGGACCAGGAAGTTTAGGGTCAGAGAAGCGGATGTATGACACATCTGATAGGAAGGCCGTGGCATTGAACGGCACTTCCACACCGTGAAGGAGGCCGATGGAGCGGATGAGAGTGTGGTCTGGCGAGCTGGTCGAGATGAGGAGGGGATCTGGGAAGGCGGTTGTGAGGAGGGTGTCGTTGAAGGGTTGTTGGTCGGATAGTGTTTGCTGTAGGTCGTGGTATACGTCTTTCGAGGGTTGTAGTAGGAACAGATCATCCAGATGGATACCGTCTCCATCCACGGTATCGTGCAGCATGGCGAATGGTGCTGCTTCTGTGAACGCCAGAACCGCATCCAACGGTTCCGCGTCCAGTATCAATCCTGCAGTCTCGATGCTCATTATTCGATCGAAGTCCGTAAGAGCGAATGCACTCGCCAGCGAGTACATCTCATCCTCCCCAGCCGCCTCCGCACCCTGCAAGAACGGACTTATCGGCCGCAGCTCCACCCCGTACCGCCTTGCAGCAACTTTCATCAGCCGCCTACTGATATCGAGATATGGATCGCTCGCATCGCCTCTACCAGCCTTCTTCTCCGTCGCCCAGACTTGTGGAAATAACAAGACTCGTCGCGCTGGGCTCTTCAGCCTGTGCAAGTCTGCGAGGACCATGATGGCGTTGCACATGTCGTGGTGGTTGCGCACGACTTGGACGTGGGCGAGTCGCGTCCAATCGACTCTCGCCGCCGCATCGCTTGTAGAAGCCGAGAAGTCTGTGAAAGCGACGTGGCCGCCATTCTTGTTCTTGCTGCCGAGGATGCGGGAGGGCTGGATGGGTGGTTGGACGGGTTGTTGGTTGGCTTCGATGATTGAGGGAGGGGGCTTGGGGAGTCGTGGTTTCAGCGCAGTTTGTAGGCCGGTGACAGTCTGTTGTTGATGGACGTAGCCGGCGAGGAAGAGCAGGAGGGTGAAGAGGGCGACTGCGTGTCTTTTGTCAGTAGGAAGCTAAGGTGTTGTTGGTGGTGGTTCGTACTCAGGCCAGACGAAAGTACGACTGTAACTTGGCCTTGCGACAACAACAGTCGTCCCATCTCATGCTCGCACTCTTCTCGTACTCTTTTATCAATATATCATACCAATACTGCATTCGGAGTTGATGTCGTCGTCGTCGCCAATACCAACTTTTCGAGATGGAGATTATCGCCACAGCAACAATCTTAACTCCGCCAGAAATTCTTCACGAGAGACGAACAAAGTTCCTATATGCCACTGCGACGAACAACTAGCACACCTCACCATGGCCCATCAAGCAGACGCCCGCCGCCACCTCGACGAGCGCGGCTACTCTGGCCCCCTGATCCACAACGACAACCCGCTCAAACTCTTCGAGAAAGCGGTCCGGGATCGCATCGTGGACAGCTACTACTGGAAAGAACAGTGCTTCGGCCTCAACGCCGCCACCCTCCTCGACCGCGCTGTCGAACTCACCTGCATCGGCGGCACCTTCGGCGTTGGCCAGAAACCCACTCCTTTCCTCTGCCTCGCCTTCAAACTACTGCAACTCACGCCCGAGCGCGAGATCATTGAGTTCTACCTTGGGAAGGCGGGCGATGAGTTCAAATACCTGAGACTACTGGCAGCGTTCTATGTGCGGGTCACGTACGAGAAGGATGAGGATGTTTATACGACTTTAGAGCCGCTGTTGGCGGACTCGAGGAAGGTGAGGAGGAGAACGAGGGAGGGGTGGGCGTTGACGCATGTGGATGAGTTTGTGGATGACTTGTTGTTGAAGAGTCGGGTGTGTGCGACTACGCTGCCGAAGCTGAATCCGAGGACCTTTCTGGAGGATGAGGGGAGGTTGGAGCCGAGGGAGAGTGCGTTGGGGGAGGAGTTGGATGAGCTGGATGCTGAGGATGGGGAGGGAGAGGGGGAGAAAAAGGTCAAGGACGAGGAGAGTAGTGGAGACGAGGGCGAGGCGGAAGATGGGAGTGCTGATGGGAGGAATGGAGATGGTGCGCGGAGCGAGGAGGATATTAAAGAAGAAGACGAAGCAAGCGACGAGAGTATGGACGGCGGCTGAATGGTGGTGGGCACATCGGGGACAAGTATAGTTTCTGATACGAAAGTCTGATCATCGGCGTGTCAAAGGTCGGAACCAACAGATTTCTCTCTGGCATGCGTCGCTACTGGGAGCATAAATGTCCCGCCAGGAGAAGACCACAGATCATGCTCAAGACCGAGTTGCCTTCCTGGCAAATTATCTATATCTGGAAGCAATTCTCGAGCACGTCGATGGAGTGGACGAACAGATGTGCGATGTGCAACCGCAAACCTGTAGCTCCGAAAGAGGTACCTACCCAAGCTATCGGTCGGCAAGTAGAGCTGTTGCGATCTTTGAGCCCGAGAACAAGCTTACCTACCTCACTTTATCGACATTTGCTCACACAGTTTGTGCTCGATGCGACCGCAATCGTATCCTCGCCAGCGAGAAAGATGATTACATTAATCCTTTACCTCCCCTTGGGTTTCCTGGTACTATTGGCCTTTTGCTTCGTTTCGAGCGCCGAAAATCGAGAAACACTTCTCGATAGATGGTATGGACTTCGAAGACGGGCCAGCGTCTCCCTCACACTACCCTTGGTCGGCCTGACGGCCGAAAAGCCAGTTGCGTCCGTCGACAGTACTCCATCGCCAGGCTACAAATATGTCTTCCCACCTCATCGCCGGCAAGCACTCGCGCTACTCGGCCCCATTGCATTGAAAGGTCATGGACCTTCAGCAGCCGAGCTCAGCCTCCGACCACCTGTTTACACCAATGCCCTCCCTGACAAGGATGTATGTGATAGCGACAATATGCTGAACCATACAACCCCGACAGGCTTCACTGTTGCGGAGCTTAGACGGCTGGGCGACTTCCCGGATTATGCTATGCTGTCCGGTATACCTCTCCCAAATGCATACGAAGGTTTCAACATTGCTACAGCGATGCCAAGGCCATATCGACCGTATAGGTGGTCATATCATCAGACGATGTGTGAGTACTGCAATCTTTGAGATACGAACAACTTTGGGCTCATTGTGTGTAGCTCTGTCAAAGTTGGACAACGACTTTTGGTTGGAGCTGGACAAGAACTACGTCTCTGTCATTCAGCAGCGACAGCAACTGTACCAGAAATACGGCGACTCCACTCTCCAAGCCCTCCCCGGCTCAGAGTTGGCTTGCAAGGAGTTGATGGAAATGGTTCTTCAGTTCCTCTGCGCTCGATACCCGATGCACTTCAGACTTGACACGGCGAACGTGGTTTTGCACAACGACATTCTGCAAACGCAGACAGATCTCAAGACTACTGCACCTATGCATGTGCTACTGCAGAACGTGCCAGAAGATTTCGCCATCATGATCCGAGATCCAGATACAGGCATCTACAGTTTTCGAGCCGGCATGATCATGTCTTCCCTGGGCTGGAATCTGGGGAGCAAGATCGGGTCGAAGTTGCATGAAATTCACGGAGATGTTCCAGAATACAAAGACAAGATGGAGTTCTCCATGAACCGATACTTCGCAAAGATGCCGACCGACAACCCCATCCAACGAGGTTCTTGGGGCCTTGAAATCGACCGACCGTTGTACATGCCTCCCTGCGAAGCATACGACGCCGCACGAAGACACCAGGATTCCGAGCTCACCATCGACCGACTGCATCTTCGAGTCGACTGGCAGACACTTCGTCGATTGCCGCTGAGCGCTGCCATCGTGTTCAACTTTAAAGGACTTTTCACGCCCGTTACTGAGTTTAGGGACGAGCCGTACATACCGAGCTTGATCTTGAAGGTGCTGAAGGAGGGAAGGAGGGGTATCATGGAGTACAAGAATACGTGGCATACTGAGCATGTTGTTGTGCCGGCTTTGAAGGAGTACGAGAGGGAGCAGATAGAGAAGGGGTTGGTAGAGAAGGATTGGGACCCGAGAACGTTGGATGAGGCGCCTTTCTTTCCTGGGTGGGAGGAGAAGTGGCATCGACAACAGGGGTTCTGATACATTACCTTATCTTGAAGTCACAGAGCGATCCTATGCTACTTCCCGAGAAGTCGATGAGTGAGATCTGCAGACTTTTGGCGAGTATACTAGCAATATCTCCACAAACACGAGTCACGACTCCGCACTTCACGACTCAGGAGCATACCGCTCCACATCATGCCACCCCAAACTTGCGGGACAAATCATATTGCGTTTTGAATAGCCTTCTGTCCGCGACTGCAAGAATCCCCAGAAAGACGGTGGGGCAAGCACCAAAGGTAGGTTCGCTGGCCCGAGGTCTGGAACCGATCTAGGTACACCAGCGAGTGTCCTCTCATCTCATATGCACGACACGTCTCCCTCCCCACCATCTCTCTCTCGTATCCCAATCTTCTTCTGCTGGCACCTCGACCTCTCTGTCCATCTCCACTCGCCTCAAGCTCCCTTCTCGTATCTACAACCCCATTGCCCTGCAACATCTGCGACAATGGCAGGCGACAAACCCTACCCCGAAGTCCCGATCGGAAACATCAACCACAGCAACGCCGCCGTCGTGATCATTGGCGCTGGCATCAGCGGCATGTGCACCGCCATCGACCTCGTCAAACGCAACAACTGCCGCAACTTCGTCGTCCTCGAGAAATCCGCTGGTTTGGGCGGTACGTGGCACGACAACAAGTACCCTGGCTGCTGCTGCGATGTATGGAGTATGCTGTACTCCTACTCGTTCGCTCAGAACTCGGCTTGGACACGTGAGTATCCGGGTCAAGAAGAGATATTGAGATATTTGGTTGGGGTGGCGCAGGAGTATAACCTGTATCAGCATGTGAGGTTCAATTCGACGGTGGAGGATGCGACGTGGGATGAGGAGGAGAAGAAGTGGCAGACGAGGGTTACGGTTGCGAGTGGGAGTAAGGATGCTGAGTTCAACCCTGAGTACACAATCAGGAGTGATTTCTTGGTGAGCGCGGTTGGGCAGCTGAACCAGCCGAGTTGGCCGGATATTCATGGTGTCGAGTCGTTCGAGGGCAAGACGATGCACTCTGCGAGGTGGGATTGGAGTTACGATCTGAAGGACAAGAAGGTCGCTATGTTGGGTAATGGTGAGCACTATCGATCTCGAGTGCGCAAAGCGAAAATCTGCTAATACAGAATGCTTCGCAGGTTGCACATCCGCCCAGATCGTCCCAGAGATCGTCAAAGTAGCCAAACACGTCACGATTTTCCAAAGGACCCCCAATTGGATCTTCCCGCGCATGGATAAGCCCGTCTCGCCACTATGGCAGACCATCTACAAGTACGTCCCACCGATCCGATGGAGGAAACGAGCAGGACAAATGGACTACCGTGAATCGTTCTACGACGCAATCTACGACGGAAATTCTGATCTCGCACAGCTGTGCAAGACGATGCATCAGCAAAAGCTGGAAACTGAGCTGCCGAGTCGCAAGGATCTGTGGGAGAAGTTGACACCGAACTACAATCCAGGCTGTAAGAGAATCATCATTACCGATGACTACCTGCCGACGCTTGGGCTGCCGAATGTGGATCTGGAGACGAGATCGATTGACAGTATTAGTGGGAACAAGGTGAAGGTGAAGAATGATGATGGAGAGGTTGTTGACGTGGAGCCGGAGTTTGATCTCCTGGTCTGCGCGACTGGATTCAAGACGGTGGATTTCATGCATCCGATCCAAATGTACGGTAAGAACGGACGGTCCATCCGGGATATCTGGAAGGATGGCGCGCAGGCGTACAACGGGACGGTTGTGGAGGATATGCCAAACTTTGGCATGCTTTACGGTCCCAACACCAATCTTGGCCACAACAGTAAGCTTCTCCTCATACCATTCGGTACAATAATGTGTTTCGATTTGCTAACATATGTGCGCTAGGCATCATCCTAATGATCGAATCTCAATCCCGCTACATCAACGGCCTCATCAAACCCGTCCTCGACGCCCGCCGCTCCAACCAGACCCTCTCCCTCTCTCCAAAATCGTCAGTCATCAAAGACTACAACGAAAAGCTGCAGAAAGAACTCCTCAACTCCTCCTTCAACGACCCCAACTGCAATTCCTGGTACAAGAACGATGCCGGTATCATCACGAACAACTGGTCCCGAACGGTGATCGATTATCAGGAGCAGCTTGCGGACGTGAACTACGAGGATTTTGAGGTCGAGGGCAGTGGAGCGGAAATTGTGAGGAAGAAGAAGGTGCAGCATGTAGGGCGTGTGAAGGAGGAGACTAGTGTGAGTGATCGTACGTTGTTGGTGCTGGGCGCGGTGAGCACGGCGGCAGTCGTCGGAGGGTTTTTGATGCGGAATTCGAGGTATTTGAGTGGGGTGAGGTTGAGATAATGTGGTTCTTGCGTGCTGAGTGTGTAAGATGCAGTGGATGTTTAGACTTTGCAGTCAGTCATCAAGACTCTCCAAAACATGCGTGCCGGAACTTGCCACACCCGCGTAGCCGTGAAACTCTGCACCGTCTTCGCGAAGAATGAGAGGAATCTCGTCCTCCTTCAAACTTTCGAAAACCCCCTTCTCTGTCGGCGACCATCCCATCTTCCGCAACCTCTCGCCTCGACTACGACTGTTCGCGCCCACAGTGGTCGGCGTATACGGCCCGAAGAGATCACCGTACAGCTCCTTCGGCGGGTTTCTGGGCCTAGGACTTTCTATCTTGCCAGCCGCATGCAGCGCTTTGCCAATCTCAAAGGCAGCCTCGCCCCAAGTCATCTCCTGGCCGCTATCGCAGAAGAAGTACGGGTTCGACAGCACCTCCGAGGCACCGGCCGTCTCCATCCAGTGTAAGATGACCATGTACGCCCGCACGAGATCTTGAACGTGGATATTGCACCTGATGGAGAGTCCCTTGCCGATCACAGGTGCGTAGCCGTGCTTCAGCGCGAAGCGAGTCATCGTGGGAAGCTGGATCGTCAAGCGTTGGATGCGTCTTCCGATGCCGTAGACGAGTGGTGGCAGGACGATCACGATCTTGGCCTTCTCGCCGAGCTCTTTGCGAGCGCGAACGATTGCGAGATCGATCTCGCGATGTGGAGCAGATTCGGGGACACTGGCATCGATGTCGGCTGGGTTGAGGTCTGTATATATTTTTCTGGAAGCGTACATGCCTTTCGAGTTGTCGACGAGCTCGCTGGTCCCGCTTGTGTGGATGAAGGTCGTTGAGAGGCCTTTGTCGGCTCGTTGGCGGATGCCATCGAGGACTGCTTCGACTGAAGGCAGATGGTCCGCTGTTGCGGCATGTGTGACGATAGGAAAATCGGCTGTGTACTGCGTAATGAGGTCCTTGTCGTCGAGTGTGCCGATGATCACTTGGGCACCAAACTCTCGAAGTTGAGCAGCGTGAGACTCTCGACGAGCCATCGTTGTCACATCGTAGCCATCTTCGATAAGCAGCTCGAGAAGGTCGGCCCCGATGAGTCCAGGACCGATGAGGAATACTCGTTTGTCTGTTGCCATATCCAATCCGTAGCCTGGCAAACTTGACTCTACTTAGTGTTGCGCGAGGGCGTCTCTGGGAAGTCGTGGGCTGTGTTCCTTCATATCGTGTTGAAGCACATCGTCTTCACCCCGCACCTGGAGATCGACAGCAGTTGGAGTGGCGGCAGTTGCAAGCATCTTGATATTCTGTTTAGCGTTCGACGATACTTACTAGACTACGTGTAACGAAGGCACGTCTCACGACAAGGACCGCTCCACTTTACCACAGAGATCGGCCTCGGAGCGGACTGAATCCCGAATCGATCCCTAATGCTGTCCATGGCATGATGGAAGCACACTCACCCATCATCCATATCTTCATCCTCGCCACTGCTTGCATATGCCGGCAAACCAAACCGCTTGTTGTAAGCATTCAGGATCGCCTTATCAGCAAAACTCGCCGCAGGCTCCCAGGTCAGCTCGCGGAACCCTTTCCACTTGACCTGGTAAAGCATCACAGGCCTACTTCCCAGCCCTGAAGGATGTGTGCGAGGATCCGATAGGTGGTGCGCCGTGATACGCTCAACATCATACTCGGCCGCTTCATCTTTGACTTTCACCGCTGGCTTAGACGAAAGATCTTTCGCAGTGGGTGTACCCTTTAAAGGTAAGTGTTGCGGCTTCGGCACTGCCATGATTCGACTAGCGAGCTCAGCGGCTTGCGCATCGCTTGTCTCGGAAGGTAGTCCAACTCGTTTTCGGTAGTTGTTCACTACTTCCAGATCACCAAAGCTGTCTGTTGGTTCCCTGCCTACAGGTTAGCAAAGACTATCTATTGTTGCAACGAACAGAGTCATTACCATGTAGGGTGATCAAAGCCGTGCCACTTGACTTGGTACAGGATGACCGGCTTTGTTCCAAACTGTGTAGGGTGGCTCTTCGGGTCTGAAAAGTTGTGTCCAAGAACTTTGTCCACCACCCTAGGAACACAGGAGTAGTACCCCGTCAGCAGATGTCTCACGTGTCTTACATGTGTCGGCAGGGGGTGGGTACTACGCCCTGGTGACTTACCACTCTTCGTCGCTCTCCTCCTCGGGCTCCGATACAGGGTTTGCAGAAGGATTCATGATAGATGTCTTCACCAGGCTGGCACTTCGCTGAGAGACTTTCAACTTGGACGCAGATGCTAGAACTGCTGGAGCTGCTTCCGGTTCGGATGATGTCGCCGTTGATGCCACTCTGACGGATGTCATCGAGTTAAGCACGCGACCAGATCCTGGAGACTTCTTCAGGAAAGTCTGGAGGACGTTCTGGCCGGCACGACCATCGTCATCGTCGTCATCGTCAGAAGACAGCAGCTCAACCACGTCGCGTTTGCTTGATGTAGCCTTTAAGCTTGCCGGCTGCATGACAGAACCTGAGTGTTTAGGTGTGATTGACGCTGCAAGCTCGGCTTTTGTAAGCACAGGAGTCGAAGATCTAGAAATCCTGCTTCCCGAGCCTAGCTTCTGCCGTTTGGCTCCAGGCTCGTCAGCGATACTCAGCTGGCGAAATGATGGCGAAGGTGCAGTCTGCTCTTGGTCCACTGATCCATCTAGGTCGTATCTCCAGCCGAGCGGCATGAGTTCGCCGGTCTCTGGGTGTCTTCTTCGTCTGGGGCGTTTCGAGGGGGGTGGCATGTCTTCCGGACCAGGAGATAGAGGCAGCAGCTCTCCGGTTGCTGGGTCACGCTTGCGACGTCTGCGTTTGGTAGGCTCGTCAAAGGAATCGGCAGATTGTGCTATAGGGCGCTGAACAGGAACACGAGCTTCACTGGGGTTTGCAGTATTCAGCTCGTCCTCGGTGGCTTCACTTTTCGGACGAGCCTGCCCTTTGGGGTAGAACTGAGTGAAGTCTGGGATCTTCCGCCCATATCGTCCAAGTGTTGCTTCACCATCACCCTCGGTGTCAGTACTAGTCGCGGACTCGTACGTGACGATTCCTTTCTGCTTCGCACGCCACTTCCTACGAGCCTTCTTTTCTTCCTCCTCCCTTTCACGCTCAGCAGCCAATACCTTCAGGACTTGGCGCTCTTGAACGAATTCTCGGTTCTCATAGTCTTCCAGATCCAGAGCAGAGACATAGTCCAGGATCTCCTCGACGGTGACATCGTTTAGCTCGACATCTCCGATCTTGAGTGAGTAGTTGACGCCGTGGTCGTCTACGGTACGGCCCACGATACGAGCGTTCTTCGGCGCCTTCTCGGATGGCTTGACAGGAAGCGGGTCATTGCCATATATCCTTGGTCTGAAAGCTGGCTTTTTGGACGTCTTGCCTCTCGATGTTGACCCGTTTGCACCGGACTGACTTGCCACTGGAATTACGACCGTCGCTAGGGGTGGCATAATGGCGGCTCAGTAGTGATGCTCTCTGCGTTATCCAGACGTAGTCGAACGCTTACGGCAGTGCGACTCAATGTGCATAATCGTATCGTCCGGAAATGTTGTTGTTGGGGGTGAAGAGTAAAGAGTATACTTAGGGAAGTCGCGAGTTCCGAAAGAGGGCTAGTCGTAAAACCTTAAGATGTAGCGTGGACTAGCGTGGATTGGAAACACACAGCTTTAGACCACGTCGCCAACGTCGCCGTTAAACACACACATGCGTCGACAATCAGACGGTATATCATCATCCACATGTTGTCCCACGACCTCTTAATTTAAACTTCATCGTGATCGTGATCGCACGTGGCAAGGCTTACCATGGGTGGAGGTAGGCGTTTTGTCCTGCATTTCCTACCCCTTATCAGGTCCCTTTCCGTTTCATCACACTGGAGAACATATAGTCCGGTCCGGGCACTCTCGCATCTGTCAGCCGCATTCTCGACCTTCACTGAGACCGCAAGCACGATCACCTACAACATGACCCAACGAACTCCACCCCGACCTATCCGGGCGTGCCTCTTCGACATGGATGGTCTCCTGATCAACACTGAGGACCTCATCACCACGAGCATCAACACGATCCTCCACAACTACAACAAACCATCTATGCCGGGAAATATCAGGGCCCAGCTCCAAGGACTTCATCTAAAGGACGCCAGCAAAATCTTGCTTGAGTGGTCGCAGCTTCCTCTTACTTTCGAGGAGTACCAGATTGAGCTGGCCGAGCAGCATCAGCGACTCTTCCCCACTGCGAAGCCAATGCCAGGTGTGGTAAAGCTACTGGAGACATTAGGAGGCTGCGAGCAAGTAGAGCTTGCGCTGGCCACCAGTTCTGGCCGTGGCAAGTTCGAGCTCAAAACGTCTCATCTGAGCGAGCTCTTCTCCTATTTCCCAGCAGAGTGCCAGATCCTGGGCGATGACCCGCGACTTGGACGGGGAAAGGGTAAGCCGGAGCCGGACATCTATCTTCTGGCCTTGCACGCTGTCAAGTCAAAGATCAAAAGCGAGGGTAAAGCTCCGATCTCTCCGGGAGAGTGTCTGGTGTTCGAAGACTCGGTGGCGGGGGTACGATCAGGGCGTCGGGCTGGGATGCAGGTGGTGTGGTGTCCGCACCCTGACATTATACGGGAGTATCATGGACGGGAAGAAGAGGTACTGGCGGGAGATGCTAGAAGTGGAGAGCATGCTGATGATGCCGGAGCACACGTGAGAGGGAACGTTTCACACGATCCCAACTCCGGGTCGCGAGGTCCACTGTGGAGCGAAGATGGGTGGGCGCGGCTTCTGACTACGCTTGAGGGCTTTTCGTATGAAGAATTTGGTATCACACCGTAGAACTTCTTCGCCCACGCGCCTAAGCTTTTGGTGCCATCGTGCCCAATGCTTGATAGATCGACACCCAACACTTCGATAGTGGGTGGGAAGGTCCATAGTAACAAGTGGACTTCGATATCGCATTTGCGTGCGTAAACAGCGTACACGCCTCGGTCTCCATATTTGTGGTTCCTAATGTCCCCGTCGACCAAGAATCTGCCACGTAGCAAAGCGTGGAACAGCACGTGAAAGGCTTCGTGGCGTGTTCCAGAAAACTTCTCCCGTCGAATGATCGCCAGGAACGAGATCGAAAAACGCCACGGACCGTCGTGCCGGAAGCATGAGCCAGGAGTGACCCTGAAGGCGTCGATCTGGCAGGCGTCATTGGTGGACCTTTCCACGGTAGAACCGAACGACTGCCGACCGCTCTTCTTTCATGTGCTGACCTAGTACACCTCCCATCTGACAGCGCTGGCACGATACGACCCTGTCTCCTGCATGACCCATTATTCGCATCGTCCTGCAGGACCAACCGCATTGTCTCAATCAGCTTGGCGCAGGAGAGAAGTGAAGTGCATGTGAAGTCGCAAATATGGAGCCTTCATCAGCACAAACATCCCCTCGGGCCTCACTTCCGGACAACACAGCGTCCATCGGCGAATTGAGCGCCCACTTCGCCAGCCAACAACGTGCCAAGAGCCCACCACTCGCTTTCGAACCTACCCCGAACGACGCCCTCGTCGCCCCCGCCAACACCGGCAGCAACATCACTTCCCCACAGCCACGGATAGACAGCATGAGTCGGTCTGATCTCCCGTTTGGTCGTGGCGAGCCGTACGACTCTCAAGCCATCATCGATCAGCAGACGCTGGTTATCAACAAGCTACACGATACCTTTGCGGCGGAACGGAAGGTGTGGGATCTGGAGAGGGAGAGGCTATACAATCGGATTACCAGCCTTGAGAGTTTGTTGAGAGCGGGAGATAGCTATAGCCCAGCCAAGTCACCAGTACTCTCGCCTTTCAATGGTGGTAACAACGTCGCATCACCTCAGGCTAGAGCCGCGAGCGCGTCCCATCGGTTACCCAGCATCGCCGAAGACGAGAACATACAGTCGCTTTCATCAAGACGGGAAGTTGCTCCTCAGGCCATCGAAATTCCTGCCATCACAAACTACTCCTTTGACCGTCGAACCTCGGTCAACTTCGCAGAAGCCACACCTGGGTCAGTAAAAGTCGAAGAAATTCCAGTCTCGCCTGCGCCAACTGGACGGGCATTGTCTCCGCCACCTTTCAGCTACCGCGCAGAGGCTGGGCACACACCACTGGCCCGCCCACGACCGTCCACGCCACCACCGCAAAATGTTACCTCAATGGACGGGATCGATGATACACCCACGAGGAACAACACTCATATCAATGCATTTCTCACTAGAAGTAACGACGAGGAGTCAGAGAAAGAGCTAAAAGGGCCTTTGAACATGCCAGAGCTGCCGCATGTGCCTGATGAGAGCAACTTCACCTTCGATATGCTTTCGAAGAGGCTGGAGCAGATCGAGAAGCATCCGGAGGACTCCAAGGCGAAGCCGATGGTCTTCATGCAGCCAAGTCCTGGTTTGGCTTCTCCGGCAGATGGTGACTACGAAGCAAGTCCAAGGACGGTCGATCCGTAAGTTCTTGCACCCTCACTCCTTCCCTGCTCAATGTCAACTAATCAATGCATAGTGACTCGCATGAAAAACCTCTGGCAGCCCCACCCACGCGTGCGTTTGGTCCACAGGAACAAGGCACAGCCGATATCCCCTCCAATGCTCTGTCCCCAGCCAACATGGCCTCGCTTTCTAAGCAAACGAGCCGTGATGACCAGGTCCACGCAGACTTCGCTAACGGCGGCATCAAGCTGAAGAAGAAGCCCAGCACGAACTTCGGGGCTCCATTTGGACAGCTGGGCGGCTTCGGCGGCTCGAGGAAGCAGTCGTAGCGTGACGACCGGCCACCTACGGTGGGATAGCTTGGAAAACCGGATTTGTGGCAGTTGCATTAATTGGCGCAGCATACTTTCATTTGTCATCTGCATTGCATCTGCATCGCGGTCGGACAGACTCAAAAGCGAGCGAGCATGGTGCGCAGGGCGCAGGCTAGAGGAGTATGGGTACCACGGCGAACAGAGAAGATACCCACTACATAGGCTTGAACGCCTTTTCATAGAGAAAGCAGGAAGTATTTCAGAGTGAGCAAGACATTATCACACAGCTCCCTCCACCTTCGATTCTTCCATCGGTTCGCTATCTTCAGGATCTTGATACGATTGCTTCGGCGACCTTGGGTGTGGTTGGCTCTTCTACGAAGTGCGCTACGGTACGTTCAAATTCTCTCGTTCTACAGGGTATCCAGTCCTCTTCGGAACTGACTCTCTCGATTTGATGCCCAAGCGGCAAAGGTACAGAATATCGAGATCTCTTGGCATCTCCGGCTATCAACCTCAAGCAAGGGATATCTCAACCTCACCAAAGGGATACCACATTCCACTCTCCGCAACCACTATATCTGCGCCCACTTGACACGGCTCACATGCCACGAACGCGTCTCATCAACAAACTGGCTCGCAGCACAAAAAGGCCCCTGGTTCCGGTAGCTCGCAGTCCTTCACCTGCCACCGAATATGGTCTTTGAGACTGACTCCAACGCACAAGGGATGCTGCAAGGTACGGCCGCGGGTGATGGCGAGATGTTCGTATCGAGCTGTACCTGCAGCGACTGACACTGCTGGGTGACCCCTGTCACAGCTGCTGGAGGCGAGAGTGGAGGTGGGTAGGAGGATAAGTACTGCTTCTCCTTTTGACTCAACTGGATTTCTTCCTTTGCAAACAGCTGTGCTGTGGGTATCTTGGACCTCTCGCTCGCTTCGTCTCACACTCACTCTCGCTATCTACCTCGAAACAAGAAGACTCAGGACCTTTTCTCTACAACGAACCACTCGACTCTCTCCAACCTCAAAACTAAGCAACGAACCCGACACCATGCGCTCCATACTCCACACCCTGCTGCTGGCAACCCTCTTCACACTATGCGTCCTCGCGGTCCCCGTCCCCATGAGCGACGACGAAATCCAAGCCCGCTGGAAACGCGGCGAATCAGAGGTAGGCTGCCTGCCCAACGGCGCGGGCTGCTACGTCCTGGCCTGGTGGCGCTCGCTGTCTCCCAGGAACGTGGTACGCTTTTCCGTGCGCCTTTACCACCACCCCTCAACCCTCCCCATCATCCCCACTACCTCTTCCCTGCCTTCCTCGCCGACTCGTCTGACTCGTCCAGGCAACCATCCACGCCGCCCAATCCCACCGCGACGCCCCGCCCGCCTGGCCCATGCTCGACCGCGGCAGCAACAGCGACTCCGTCTTCTCGTTCGCCACCGACGAGCGGACGACGAAATCGCACGTTTTCTCCCGCGAATCGCCTATGACGCCGAAGCTGTTGACTAAGATGAAGAATTTCGTTAAGACGTTCTACCGGAACAGAGGGGAGAAGGCGCCGGGACTCGCCGCGGGGGCAAGGAGTGAGAGGGCGGAGGAGGCGCCGGTGTTGAGGCCGAGAAGGTCGCCGCATAGGTATCATTTTAGTGCGTGAGGGGGTTGGGTTGTATGTTTGGGGTGATGGGGTGAGGGGGGCGTTGCGGGTGTGGGATAGATCTTAACGATGCTTGACTGGTTGAGCAATGCTATGAGTAATGATTGTAACGATCGAGCCTGATCTCAATGTTCTCTATCGTCCAACACTTCATAGTCTGCCCTGCTCACGTCCTGCTCTGCCTTACCTGATGTGAATGTTTGACGCTCGGAGATATGGCTGACTTGTATGTCTGACACGTGAAGGGTTGAAACATGATATCCAAGTCATAGCACGGCGAGCTCTTCTACCTAGCCTCCACAACATTCCCTTCCACCCCCTTCACGCCTTCTCTCACCCTCGGATCGAAATGCAGTCTCAACAACTCACCCTCCCAAACCGTGCCAGCGAAAGGATTGCTCGCCTCCACTTCCGCGCTCAAGGCGTCGAACACGCCATCACCCTTTCGCTCTTCGGTGTACCACAAAGCTGCGATCTTCTTGCCGTGGACCTTGCTGACCTGGTTCAAGAGACCCATGACCGCCACAGCAGATTTCTGTGGAAGGTGCAGCGCAGCGGTGTTCAACTGCTTCGCGAACGCTGCGATACGGATAGGCGGGACTGATCGGGTCGTCGTGTTTGCGGGAAGTAAGACGGACTGCAGCGATCGGAGAAGCAGGACTGTGGTGGTGGAGACGTTGACTCGAGCATCTTTGGATGTGGTTGTGGGAACTGGCAGGCCATTCGGATCTTCCAGGTGGGTAGCCTTCGAGCTGAGCTCAATGTCCGGGTCCATAGACAGGGTCATCAGATTGCGGTAGAGATGCGTGATGAAGAAGTTGAGATCGAGGTGGAGGGTGCTGGCACTTTTGGAGACATCCGTTTGGCCCTGGAGGAGCGCAAAGGCTGTGATGATGCAGAGGAGAGACTCGCGGGAGATGTTTCGGGTTGTGGAGGACTCAGTGTCTTCCGAGTCGCCACCGTCATCTTGCTCAGCATAGTTGATGAGATCTTTTAAAGCTTCCAGGATGTCGCCGAAGAAGTCCTGGTTGATGAGGTGGGCGTACTTGGCTAGGCCTTCCAGGCAAGCTCCCATCAGATGTTGCTTCCGTGCCTTCAAGATTCGAAAGTAAGCCACAAAGACGAGCTTCAGCGTCTCGGACTGATTCTTGTCCCTCTCTTCGAAGCTGACAGCAGCGTCGGCTTCCTTCATCTCCTTTGCGACCTCCTTCCTCTCCTTGAGCACTTTGCGCTCACGCTTCGTCCGGAACTCTTTCTTTTGCCTCTTTTGCTTCTTGGCGGCCGCGTCTTCTTCGTCCTCGTCCTTGTCCACTCTGTTGGTTGAAGCCTTGTGCGTGAATTCACGGAGCAGGCGTAGATGCAGGAAAGTATTGAGCATGCCTTCATCAATCCGGTAGTTTCTGTCCTTCATGATCGTGGTCATTTGCTTCACAGCTTCGAGAGAAGCATGCCCTTCCTCATCGTCCCGGAACAGCTGCTCCATCGCTTCTCGACACTTCACAAAGTCTGCATCCACATTCCGACTCGACAGCTTTCGCACCAGTACACCAAGTAGCTCATTCCGACAGTTGAAGTGCCTTGCGTTCGCCAGGAGAGCGCATACACACGTGATGGCCACCGCGACTAAAGTTGGATCTGTCGAGCCATTCTCATTTTTGGCGAGCTGTTCCAACACTTGCACATAGTCTTTGTAACCACCCAACAAGCCCTGCTCGAAGTTCCGTAGCTTCCTGACATCCTTCGACACCTTTGCCTGCAGATCGTCTTTCGAAAGTGGTCGTATACGATAGCCTGGCACAATATCCTTATACACCGCCAGCTGCGTGCCCAACGCAAGTTTCTTCACAGTGACATTGTCCGACTCTGATAGTTCCGCGAGGGTATTTAGTAGTCCGATGTGTTCCTCGGGGTTCTCGCTGACCAGTCCGGCAATGCGCGCCAGTTCCTCCTTGGCCTGTCGAATTTCTTCCTTGGGAGGGAGAATTGACTTGGGCTTTTTCTTCACTTCGGTCTTGATGTCTGCTATACCGCTGTCTTGCTCGCCGCCTTCGCTGTCGCTCTCACTGGGCACATGGTCTGCATTCTGATGTCGCTCGTCTCCCACCCACGCAGCTTCCTTCTTGACTGGTAGGCGGTCTTTCTCTTTGGTCTTCTGCTGCTTCTTTCGAAGTCGTTGTTCGTAGTCGTTCTCGAGATCGACTTGTGCGAAGCCAGGCAGATCATCTCCAGGTGGGCTGAGCTTTCGCCGCTTGACTGCTCGTTCGGTCGCCATTGCTCCGTTCAGGTAATTCGTCTTAAGGTAGTTTTTGCTGTAGAGAAAAGAAAGTGGTGGGACAACGAATTTTTGCGGGGAGATCATCCGGTCCATCTTCGGCGAGAGAGGGTCTGGAATTTCTTCAGTGTGAAGAAGTCGAAGATACCTTGAACCAACACTTATCACGGCGACAGTCTCACGATGCGACCTCTTACGGACACGGAAACGAAGACGCTCTTCGAGAAGCTGGCCAACTACACCGGCCGCTCGCTCAACGCCCTCCTCACCGACACCGCCATCAACCCCTCCTCCAAGACACCCGATCGCTTCGTCTTCCGTGTGCAGAAAGATCGGGTCTACTATGTGCGCGAATCGCTCGCCAACCTCGCCACATCCGTCGCTCGCGACAACCTTCTCTCGCTCGGGACCTGCCTAGGCAAGTTCACCAAGACGGGCAAGTTCCGGCTGCACATTACGGCGCTTGATGTGATCGCGCCGCATGCACGCTATAAGGTCTGGGTGAAGCCGAATGGAGAGATGCCGTTCTTGTATGGAGGGCATGTGGTGAAGGCGCATGTGGGGAGGTGGAGCGAGGATGTGCCTGAGCATCAGGGTGTGGTGGTTATGAGTATGAACGATACGCCGTTGGTGAGTAGGCAATTGCACGGATTTGTTTGTTGGCGTCGTAGTGCTGACTTCATGGTGTATAGGGATTTGGCGTGACAGCAAGGTCGACTGCAGAGGCTCGACGGCTGGATCCAACAGGAATCGTTACCTTCAGGCAGGCCGATGTGGGCGAGTACTTGCGAGAGGAGGACACGCTTTTCACGACTTGAGGGACTACATTCGGTTCGGAATGTGACGCTTGCTGTGTCCTGTGAACTGAAGTGATACATCGATCCATGGGAGACGACATTCGGCCAATTGGCATCAGTACCAAGTGAAAGCACTGTCCGAAAATAGGAGAGAGCGCCGCGAGCACATCGACATCGCACGATGCTCATGGCCATACGAAGGCCGGAACCAGGCGCAAGTCTGTTCCTCACCTGTGGATGCTCCAGCGCCGGATGCTCACCCCACAAATCAGCCCTGCCAAGTTCTGATCACCAAATGGCGCCAACAAACACAATCATCCGAAGTCCGCTCGTCAAAACCCTCCTACAAGCTGTCACACGACACCTCCAGCATAGAAGAGTCATCGCGGCATATCAAATAAACCAGCAGAATCATGCGGTCAGATCGAGTTCGCTTTCGGCAGCCGGAGAGTCCGCCCCCCGAGCATACCGGATCGTCTCGGGAGTTTTACAAATGCATTACTTCGTTATCCACTGTTCCGCGCTCTGCATCTTACGACACCGTGAAATCATGGACAGTATTTCTTTCCTGCTCATATCTCTTCATCGTCCATCACATCCAAGCAATATCTCGTGGTGGCAGAGTTAACAATTCCCACAATGGAGGACGCAAAATTTAGGTTCGTAACATGACCCCCATATCCGCAAATTTGCCTTGCCTCTTGCCTGGGCGCCCGGCTGACCCGCGAAAACAAAACAGACCTCGCAGTAGAGCTTTGCCTCTTTTCGCCGCAGCACTGTCGTTCGTCTACCACCTTGCCCTCGCGATCCTTGCGAACTATGTCCCGCTCGATCGCACCGGTGCTGCTCTGTCGTTGTGGCTGTATTCGTGGACGGCGTGTGTGGTTGGGTATTTTGGTTTGATTGCTATTATTGCTGTAAGCTACAGGCCAAATCGCCACTACCCTCGCGCGTTGGAGTGGGTGCTTACACGAATTAGAAGCAATCGAGATTAACGATTATCTTCGCGTATCTACTGTTCCTGGACTCGCTTTTCTCGGCTACATGGCGTTTTGCCTTGTTGGAGTGGGTTCTGCATAACACGTACCATGACCGTTGCGACGGGCGTGTGGCGAGTCGGCCGGGCGATGGGTGCGGGATCCGGTTTGAGTTGCTGCATGCTGCGGTCGCTGGGGCGTTGAGTTTGGTGACGTTGTGCGAGCTGTTCTTGGCTAATGCTGTGCGGAGGTATGGGCGTGATTTGGCCGGAGGTGCGGCGGTTGTCGACGATCTCGAGGCGGTTGAGAAGATTGGGGTGGTTGAGGTCGTTGAGGTGGTTGTGAGGCAGGATTTGAAGATTTGAGATCCCGCCTTTCATGGTCGACTTCAATCCGCTTTCAAGAGGTCTTCGATGCGAACTACTGGAATTTCGACATGATACGCCTGCAGTGAGACGGAACGAACAGCGCCAAAGTCGGACCAGGTCTTCGGACTTCCCAAACCTGACCGAACACTCGACACCCGCTCCTCCTCTACGACAGCATCTCCATCTCGATTCGCGGTTCGGAGAGTCCAGCTTTTCGGCCAGTCATCACTTCCGTGTACGCGCACGTAGCACGTCACATCCAAATGCCCACAGCTCTCGCATCGACATCTGCATCCGGCTCGCTGCCACCCAAGAACTTCGCCTTCATGGACGCAAAATTTTCTTTGTACCGCCACCCAATACGGTCTGGCCTCTCGCTGCAAACCCCACAACACGAACCCGATGTCCTGCTCGAGTGTTGGTGGTGCTTTCATGGCCATGAACCATCCATCGTGCCATTTGCAGATTGCCGACACTTCGCTGTTGAAGAAGTCTGTAGCCTGCACTACGCTACAGAGGACGCAACGGCGTCGTTTTGAGCGCAGCAGCCAGTGCTCCCAGGTGTAGCGGGCGATGGCTAGTTGCTCGCACTTGGAGGAACTGGCGAATGCGTGATAGGTGGTCTTGGGGACCGTTGGGATGCGCTGGCGAAAGTGTTTGCTGGCGAGGCTGAGGGAGATCAAAGATGAGGGCGGAAGATGGGATGTTATCGCGAGCACGAGCTCGAGGGGAAGGGTTTGGAGGTTTGCAATGATGGTCATGTCTAAATGATTTCACGAGAGATGTATACTACGAACCGCAGCGCGACATGATATCGAACGATTTACAGGACAGAACTCAGATCTACAGCCCCGCTGACGAACGCGAAAAGATGCAAATAGCTATCTCGTGAGATGTCCTCGCTGCCTCGTCATCTGCCCTCTGGTACACATGGTCGGGTTCGCATACCGATGTGTTGGGCCTGATCTGATGTACCTTAAGTAGACCTATTAGGGCTCTTCCATGGGAGGCGAAGTGCTTGTTCTGCGGACACAATCTTACTGGAGCATGTTGACTATTGTAGAGAAGTCGGATGAAGCGTTCAAGCATGCTTGCGGCCGCGAGCAAATAGTTGTGGGATGACAGTTGTATCTGACACGGCGGTGTTCTTGGAGGGAGGGATGTCTCACGTTGGATTTCTGAGGGCTGCCGCGTGATGGATCCCGGTGGCGAATGACTTCGCGTCTCGCGTGCGTAAGCTGGTCTGAAGCAAAGGTCTTGCCTTTGGTACTGATGATAGTGTTTTTTGATCGCCGTCTCGAAGAAGTTGGCCGCCTGTTGCAGAATCGTTGATCGTGAGGTATATATTATAGCTGTACAAGTAGTTTATGCCTCCATATTCTCATGCCTCCATATTCATATGCGTCTACTGTCCCAAGCAGCTCTATCTTACAGGAACCCTCGAACAACTGTCAATGCCGGGATTGTGCTCTGACCGATCAACGGCTCTTCAGCGAGACCAGAAAGTTACCAACTGGTTGTAGTGATCAATTTTCAACTTTCCTCGCGGTATCGCTTCATTGCGTTCTCGCACGATGGTCTTGTAACATGAGTAGGCGGTCTCATAATGACGATTTGCTTCCCCGGTGTTGCCTTGATCTTCGAATAGCATGCCGTGTAGGTAAGTCGTCCTAGCACGCTCTGGTGCATAGCATTCCTTGCTCTCGAAGATCATGAGGGCTTGTGCAATGCACTCACTATAGGCTTGGTCAGATGAGCTCATTTTTATTCGCGCAATTCACATACCTAGCGTCACCGTGCCGTTGGAGCTGTATATAATCCTCCGCCAGCTTGTGAAAGACATCAGCGGTACGGTGGTGGCCCATACCAATGGTCTGGTTGTAGTGATTGAGCGCTTTCTTGTGCCAGATGAGTGCTTCGCCATGATGTCCTTGGCTAGCTTTAACGTTCCCAATTGCGTACATAAGGCGGCCAGGGCTGCACAGAAGGACGTTAGTCTCGCAATACAACGTTAGTCCGGAGGACGTACATGAATGACTCCTTTTCTCCCACCAGTTGTCTTCGTCTGTAATCGGTGTAAGCTGCAGAGAGCGCGGCCAAAGCCTCTTCGTGTCGTCCTTCGATCCAGGAGACAAGACCGAGGTTGGCAGTTGCAAACATTCGTACAGATAGAATCGTCTCCGAATCCTAACAATCGGAGGATCGAAGGGTCAGCAAATGTCTCCGTTTTTTTCAAGAGTTTGAAAGCTCATACAGCACAGCATAGACTAATAGAGTGCGATAGTGTCTCGGAGACCCCGTTCACCGGCCAATGCTTACCTTCTGCAAAGACTTCGAATACGAGAGTGCGATCTCGAACTCTTTTCTGGCTTCGCCCACTTCCCCACGCATCATGTGGCTGATCCCCATCTCGTTGTGGGCGCTTGACACTGGCTCGAGGTCTTCCGCCGTCTGTGGATCGGGTACGCGCGTGAGAATGCTCTCCTTGAACTTTGAGTAATAGTGCCAACACGCCTTTTTGTTGTTGGTTTCCGTGGCCAAGCAGCCTTGACACATCCAGATATCCTCGAGGAGCGTCTCGCCGTCGTCGAGTCTGTTCGCCAATTGCTCTGAAGTATCGAAGAACTTCTTTGCTTGGTCTGGTGCACCTCGCTGATACCAATACCAACCGCCATAAATCAACAGCTGAGCGAATCTCGACCCTGAGCTCGTACACTCCCTTCTACCGCAGTTGGTACAGTAGTGCGAATGCAGTTTTATCAGGTGAGAAGACAGCTCTTCGCAATGTGGCCAACGGTCGACAGGGTAGTGCCATGGGCGACCCTTCACCGGCCACTTATGCAAGAGTAAATCGACAGCCGTCTGGAACGCGGCGTGGAACTGAGTTGGACTCATATGCGCCCGAACCACGTCTTGGACAGTCCTGTGAACGCTGATCTGATCGTCGTCTGTGTCACCATCATTCTTGTTGATGATTAACGATGATACGGAGAGCTCGGCTTTTGCGTCCTCGTAGTCTGCCAAGTTGACTGGGTACAACGAGTCGCTCAATGGTATTTCACCCGGCATTAGGACTGTCTCGTTGATGCCATCGGGATCGAGGAGCGCGAGCAGATTCAGGAGACTCAAGGTCTGTTCGTTGAGCCCTTCTATCATCCACAGCACAGTTACGTCGTACTTGCTTCGGAACCTACCCATTTTCCCTTGAGTGGCCTCATCTTGATAGACTTCCAGAAATCTCCTAAAGGTCATCTGCTTCCGGTGCACATACGAACCCATTTGACGGAGCGTGAACGGGATGCAGTCCAGTCGGTCCGCAAGTTCAGCAGCAGCTCCGGGATCACGACGCCTTCCAGCGGCTGGCGCGAGCCGTTGCAGAAACTGCGTAGCCTCTCCCGGTTGCAAAGGCTTCATCTTAATACCTTCGTTGCGGCGTTCGGCATCTTGAGGTCTCCATGCAGTGGTGGGATTTCGACTAGTCACTATGATGGAGCCACCGCCCTTCATGGGCCAGAAGCTGGCAAGGTTGTCGATGTCTTCCACATTGTCGAAGACTATTAGCCAGCGTACAGGCTTCTTGAGGCTTTGTTGCGGTTCGTCGGATGTCCTCGCTGGGTTCTCGAGCCAGTCCATCATCACTTTGCGATTGTATGCGGTATCCTGCGTCTGATCTTCTTCCAGAAGGCCAAGTGCAACAGCTATGCGACCATAGTCTTCCACAAGTTTCTTGGGGTGATCTGCTCGGACCCAGAACTTGGCCTCGTAGATGTCGCCTTTCGTCTTCCAGTACTGGGCGGCTGTCGAAGTTTTCCCAATTCCACCAATACCATGCAACGCCACATATCGCACTCTAGAAGTATCCTCACTGCCGTTACCGCCGTCTAGTGCATCATCTATCATGCCCAAGACATCATCGCGGGCGACAAAATCATCCACAAACAGGGTCGGGTCCACCACATCGCAAGGTAAGATTGGGAGTCCGCCCTGCTTTTGTGCGGTAGGCACACCGGTGATCTCAGGAATCGAGCTCGAACCTGACAAGCTACCCGAGTACTCGATAGGTGAACAGGACAATCTAAGCGAGGAAAAAGTGCTGTCCCTCGTCAGAACCTGCTGCAATAACGGCGAGGGTAACGGAATCGATTGAGTCGTTGTTTGAGTGGTTTGCCGGGGTACCTGTGGAGGTTCCAGACATTGGCGAAGGAATGCAAAGACTTTGGCTCGCACATTGGCGTCTTCGAGCGAGCAGGAGTCTCCATGCGTTGCGTCAATCGCGACTAGCTCTTCTTGCTCTAAGCCAGTCTTCGCTGAGTGAGAGTCCACTAGGCTCAGCTTCGTGACCTTTTGCGATTTGAGACTGATGGCCCTCTTGAGCTTCGTTTGTTTGGTTTCGTACAACGAGAGAGTCGGTATCTGGATTGAGGCGTCGCCGAAATTTCTAGATACCTCGGACAAGAGTAGTAATTCGTCCTCCGTGGATAGGCGGGAGGTATCGACATCCCTCGTCTCCGATAGCAGGATACCTATCACTCGCTGCCACTGGCCACGATCGCCTGGGTGCAGCTGCGGACAGCCGACAAACAGCAACCCGCGCAATGTCGACAGCAAGTCGTCGCTGCTTCTTGCAGAACGGCAAGCAGATACCAAAGCTTGCTTGACGAAGAAGCCAGCCAAGCTGTGAGAAGCGATCAGTATGGCATTCCTGGTGATCTATGACTCGTCAGTCTCAGCGGTCTCGACGTTTTGGGAGATTCGATAAAGGCTCGGCGAACGTCGGGCCACACTACCTACCTGCTTTGATCTTCGAAACTGGTTGATGGCATCGCGCACGTGTAGGCCGACCTCTAGAAGATGAGCCCAGCTGGCTAGCTTTGACACACTCAGCCCATGACGAATTGTGACAACTGTGCATCCGCGCCCATCTTTTGCCAACTTTTCAGCAAAGGCCCGCAGCCAGGAGCACTCTCGTTCGGCTGACCATTCTCGAGGTTCACGAGTGCCGATGCCGCCGACGGCAAATAAACTAGGTCTGATCAGCCTTTGGTCATAGGGTAGGACTGTTAAACCATACTAAACGTGGTCTTCTGGTGCACCTGCCGAGCACTCCCAAAGGATGTCAAGGCCGACTATAGCCATGTCGTTGGCCTATGCTGTGTTTGGTTCGGTGAGCGATCATTCTGGCCGCGAGTGGCGACTCGGAGTTCAGACGAAAAGCTGGTATCAACATGTCACGAACATAATTCCCAAGCAGGCATTAACATGTATGAAAGGACAATGACAGGGCGTGAATGAAGACTCGAGAACTTAGGCTGTAGATAGTAATGACACTGACCGATGCGTTCCCACGAGGCAGTCCGGTCGTCACAGGTATGACTGCTGCTGCCACGATGCAACATAGTCACCAAGCCTTGGAGCCTTGAGCCGGCCGTGGTTCGCAATCCCATGCTTGAGCCGAGGCCTCTACGCCAGCCTGTCCAACCTGGTCGCGTCGCCTTTGGGCATCAAGTACGGAGTAATCTGAGGGGATTATGGATCCGTGATCGATGCGCAGCGTGACATACCTCTCGTGACGTTCAAAAGCAAGGCGGGCGGGTGGCTACCTCTTACCGATCGTGGCGTCTCGGGCGTGCATGAGGCAGCGGAGTATTGCGGAGATACTCGAATCTTGCATCGCGACAGTCGGATGAGAGGTTTCGTGGGTGTCGCTGAACTTTTGACGGTTCCTCTGGTTGCGGAGACCAAGACCGCGTGCGTGTGGTGTGGTCGCTGTGGTACGATGTCCAACCCCACAAACTCCCTCGTGCCATCCCAGCCGCGCATGTACCGCCCCTTGCCCAACGCGCAGATGGCAGGTGCCAGATGACGGCAGGTAGTCACCGCTCATTGGCTTTTGTCCTACAACTTCTGCACCACTGCGCAAAGGTATACATCTCTGCCTTGAAGCAGCACTCAGCCTGACACCGGGAAAAGAGCATCTTGCAGCTGCTGACCGGTGAAGCGAACGGCAAACTGAAAGTCATTGGTGTGTACCTGCATAAAGTAGGTCTTTACCCCAGCAGACCCAACGGGTTGGGCTGCTTTGCAGCCAGCACACGCTAAAGCTCTCGCAGCGAATCCCACGATGCCACCGATCGCCAAAGACGAGACGAAAGTGGAAACCAAAGACGTGACGTTCGAAACGTTCAGCGCGAAGCAGCAACCCTGGAAGACGATATGGCCTGCTCCGGCTGAAGCAAGCGACAAGACCCGTGGCTTCGGATTCAAGCCTGGTGAACTCATGGTCTTCGATGGAAACGCTGGCAACTTCTTCCCGCATGGAGAGTGGAAGCTCGAGCAAGAGAGTTCCAAGAAGGATGCATGAACACAAGGTTCGCAGTGGCGAGACACGTGTGGTGATCAAAAAAGACGACTTTGATTGATATAAGCGACTATGGCAAGGCGCGTGGCGTGCTGGAAGACTGTTCTTGAGATTACCCTGCATCGTATAGGTCTGTGTTAAACGGCGGCATCGACATTGCAAATTGGTCAGCAAAGCTACGTTTACTGTACTACTATGCCCTTGCATTGTGGGTGTTCAGCATTAAATGGAAGCGCAACGTACCATGAAAAACTAATGTAACTAGAAGTCACCACCATAATACACAAGTGCTCGAACCTCAATACTCTCCCTTGGTGGCACATCTGAACCTGCAAGCGGATTCGGGAACGAAGAGTGTGGTACGCCTGATCAAGATATGAGCAGTCATCAACGTCAACATGGTAGGCTTGCAACATACCAATACCAACACCAGGCTTCGAGTCGGATTGCCTGAATATCCAAGCTTCGTTGGGTTGCTGATCTCTGATGTAGTACCAATTCTGTCCTGGTTGGCGGTAGACCTGGCGGTTCTCGACAACGTAGTCGTGATATACAAGGTCGGCAGCCTCGAGGTCGTCCGAACCGACCGTTCGAGGATCGCAAAGAGCAAGCGGCCAGTCTCTCACGGGTCCCGAGATCGGCTTCCATACACTGTTCTAGATATCAGATACTGTTGGTCAAGCAGTGATGATGGACCCAACGTACTTCACGCATTGTATCCTGTGCTGGAGAATGTCTTGAGCCTTGCCTCCATTGAGCTTGTGGACCATATCTCTGGCCCACTCTACAGTTGTGTCTGGTGGCTGCGTTAGTCGGTCCACGCTTGCGTCCATGCCATCACTGACCGATGTGCGCCATCGAAGTCGGCTGATTGTACCTGTAAGCTTTGCCTGTCGATATTGGGAAGATCTCATGCCGTTTTCGGACCTGCAAACAGTTAGCTCGACGTCGTATCAAGTACCAGTTGGGAGGGAACCACTGTGTGCTCAAAGATGTGAACATGCTTTGCACCAAGCTCATCACGAAGTGCGTCTGCAACCTCACGTAGATAGGTATCGACGATCTTCTCCTCGTCATCAAAGTCGTCGTAGGTCATCTTGGAATGGACTGGCATTATCTTGAACCCATGCTTCGAGAAGGAGAGTTCGCCGACTCGTGGTCTGATGTCCCTGATCTCTACATCATTGTGTTTTTCGAGGGCGATGTTCGACCTTGGGAAGCCTTCAGGCGGGACGAAGCGGAGGGAGTACGGCTTTTCGGCTCTGTAAAGCTGTTGAGGCTGGAGAAAGTACATCGACGTGATCACGGTATTGGAATCGACGGTGGTAAGGCTGGTGGCGAGGCCATGGTCTTCTTCTGCTGTCTTGCGCATTCTTTCCGTGGATGAAAAGGTTCCGTCTCGATTGAAACTAAGATGGGACTACACTCTCACTTCACTTTGTCTGGTTCAAGTCACTTCTTGCACCTTTGGTGTAAAAGGCGGTAAAGCGAAGTGAAGTTGGGCCAAAGCGGAGGCGGCTAGTAACCTCTGTGGTTGGATGAAACTAGGTTGGAAAGGGCGAGGCGGAGCAATGTAACCTTTCTACCATTTGCCTTCTTCTCTTCAGAAATCTTCGAGGTCACGTTTGATAACTTGTGGAGCTAGGGCTACTTATGGCTTGAGTCCATACGTCGAACTCTTGGGTGGTAGCGTTGTCCGAGACAGCATCAAGCAACGCGTGACGCTCTGAGACCACCAACTACTCGCCCATAGGTCCGAGACACTTGCTGACCCTTCTGTCTATCGTTCTAGGTAGACACCGCCATGTAATGCATCTTGGTGAAATTGTGCCGGACACAATCAGTGCCTGATACGTCCAAGAAGCCATTCCTGTCTCCAACCCACAAAGGTGAGCAAGGACAGCGACAACACGACAGCCGATGCGACTGCCCATACCCAGATGCTCAATGTTCCTTGACCAAATTCGACCACATTGATCCCAAACACTGTAGTCACGAATGACAGTGGCACGTAAAGTATTGCCACCAGGGTGCCGATCGTGGTGAGACGTCCGAGCTCAATGTTGTGCAGAAACGAGCGTTGCGCGATTAGCAGATTGGCATTACCGAGCACAACATCCTTCCCTCGTTCTGTTCTTGAGACTATCTGGCCGAGGCGCTCGATTAGATATTCCATGTCAGCCATCAGCCTTGTCGCTGCATCATTGCTGTCCTCCAGAAGGTCCGGCTCTTCGGGCTGCGGCCAGTCCAGGGTACCCCGGTTACGAATAGTCGCCAGCAGTCGCTTGACTCTTCTAACATGACTATCCAAGATCGCAGACATGTACTGAAAGTCTGTCAGAGAAGGCGCGTTCGCGTTGACGCCATCTTGGCCTGCGAGGTCGACCTCTTCGTTGACGTGGAAGTGCATCATGTTGACGAATTGCAGTTCGGCGGATACAAAGAAGTCGAAGAGCTCGGAGAGTGCGTAAAATGGGTCCTGCGTTGCAAGCTGACCGTTTAACATCTGCCCATAATGACTAGGGAGCAGCGCAAGCGAATGTTGTGTGCTCCAGTTGCCAGAAGCTGCAGATCTGCCGTCGTCGTGGGCATGTCGAGTACGATTCATTTGAATGATTGGCACCAGATGGAATTGAGCTTTCGCATACTCAGTCAAGTTTCTCAGCGAGATTTCCGGAGCACTCCCGTCTCCGGCGGAGTCACACATGAGCACCAAGGTCCAGCGATTGCCTTTCTCTACCAGAGATATGGTGATGTCCTGCTCTAACGTGAAAGTGTTTGAATTATGGAGATAGAACCGCCTTACGACTGGTGATCCAGCAGCACTACTTGTTGCAGTGTCCAGTTCTCTGCAGTCTTGGTAAAGCGCTGAGTCACATCGTCCACGAATGTCCTGCATTCCCGATGAACTGAATCTGGACCGTGGACACTCAACATTGCCCAGGGTCGGAATCGTTATTGTCAGAGTGCTGGTCGATGCTGATGGCAGTGTTGGGTAGGCAAAGGTGCTCGATCTGATGGTGGGCCTGAAGCTTAGATGCTCGAGCAGGTGCAGCGGGCTGATGTCGAATTCACCGCCGACAGCGTTCAGCCATTCCGGGGTGCCATGACCTGTCAGAAACAGCAGACCTGCACTGTGCCAAGCTTGCTGCTGTCGACCCTCACACTCGTCTTCGAATGTGGTTGCGCTGGAGTACGATTCGGCCTTCGTGATATTGTTATCGAATCGCAACAGGTGTGCGAAGGGTCTTGCCGAAGTCAATTCGTACTGTTTCGACCGCGGTCGGTAGCTCGGCGGTCGGTTCAGGTATTCAGCAACGTCCCTTAGATGTTCGCCACAGTATAGTGGGTCTGACGAGGTTCTGCTCGATTGCCGCAAAACTCGTTCGGCATACAATCTTGACTGTTCACGCATCGCGATGTTGGTTGAAGTCGGTACAATCTGAAGACGCAACTTGGTGAATACACCTTTAAGCTTTGGAGGTGGTGTGCTTGTGCTGAACAGTCGCGAAGAGTCAATCGTCGTGTCGTACTTGGGTGAAGATACTGGGTTGACTGGACTCCCAAATGTGTTGGCGAGTGACCGTAGATCGTGCATGCACACTCGCCTCACTTTCGGCTCAGTAGAGCGACCAAAAGGCCGGCCTCCAAGCGAGATAACCGCACCCAAAGCGTCGCCTCGGTTTCCATGCGCGGTAGGAGTTGTACACAGCCTTGTTGACGAAGATAGCCGAGCAGTTCGTTGCAGCCCAAGGCTGGGCGACAGCTTGTCAGCTACCTGCATTAGCGCAGGCAACTCCAATGCTTAGCGCGACACTCACTTTGCCGGATCGATAGACCACCTTCAGCTAGCCGGGGGCCTCTCAGTGCACGCTGTCGCTCTGTGACGAGCTATGAACCCATCTGCACTCAGCCCAAGTGACGTTGATTTTGAGATTAAAAGCTTGGCATGGGCTCAAAGCCGACTTCACACCACCTGCTCAGCCGAGAAAGCGCTGTATCTCTCCACCAACGCCTTCAAGATCCAGCAGAAATGTGTCGTGCCCGAACAGCGATCTGTCCTCGCCTAGCTCAACATGCGTCACACTCCTGTTCCCAGCTTTCCGCAACGTCTCAGCAATCTCTCGCTGCTGCCACGCCGGGAACAGGATATCCGAAGCAACACCGAGCACAAGTGTCGGGATATCACGAAGCGGCGCAAGCCCTTTGACCAGATCTTCCGGAGGTGCACCACTTGACATCGGTTCAATGTCAGCTTTGCTGGCAGAAGCCGTGATCTCTGCGCTTGACTCTTGTTCTTCATATGGCTGGTCTGGCAGGGCAAGCGAGCACGCCTCATCCAGCGTCTGGCGTTGCAATTCGTCCCCGAGCCTACCGGCATTATCTCGTCTTCGTTGCGCTGTTGAGTCTTGTAGTGTGCGGCCGAGGTCGAAAAGATCCATAGCTTTGCTGATGTAGAGCAGACTATTCGCATCATATTCGAGACACCACTTCTCGCCAGCATGGTCGAGGTAAGTCTCGATCAAGAAGTCCGGACATAACGCTGGTGGCTTGCTGGGATCTGCTCGTGACCTGCCAAATCTCTTCTCCCATTCTGGACCTGACCGATAAGTGATCGTGGCGATCTGTCGAGCGAGCTTCATGCCTTGATGTGGTGGCATTGTGTCGTAGAAGTTTCCGCGCGTTTGTGCCCAGGCCGGATCGTTCATGAGCACTTGGCGTTGGGTATGGCGCATAGCGATACTGTAGGGGTGGCTTCTGGCACACCCAGAGACAGATACGATGCGTCCAACCCGTTCCGTGTCCAGTATGCCCAGCGCAAGAGATTGCATCCCTCCCATACTGCAGCCCACGCTCGCGTACAGCTTCTGGATCCCCATGAAGTCCAGCAGCCTATATTGTGCCCGTACCATATCCGCCATGGTCAAGATCGGGAAGCTCGTAGCGTACCTTTTCCCACTGACTGGGTCCCTACTACTCGGTCCCGTCGAGCCGTAGCACCCGCCCAAGACGTTTGTGCAGATGACAAAGTATTTGTTGGTATCTAGAGGTGCTCCTGGCCCTATAAATTTCTCCCACCACCCCGGCTTCTTGTTCGCTTCAGTGCTGTGTGCGTGACTGCTTGCCGACAGTCCAGTGTGTAAAAGAATCGCATTGCTCTTGTCTGCATTCAGGGTACCCCATGCTTCCCAAGCCAGATCATAAGATGGCAGTACGCCTCCCCAGTCTAGTAATAACGGCTCTGCTGAGTGAAATGTTTGATGCTCGCCAGTGGTATACGCAGGCTCAGGTCCGGCTAAGGACCGTCGTCCTGTAAGCTGGCGTGTCCTATCTTCGGCGTTGTCGAGACATGGGAATGATAGTTGCGGATTTGACGAGCCGGAGTACACTGGTTCCTCTCTCGGTTCCGGAGCTGCTTGTGCTGATCGTCTTATCCCGCTATGCAAACACCTTGGGTGCTGTTGCAAGGGTACACATCTCGTTCGTGGATTCGTCTTTCTGGGCGCCTTCAGCATGCTGCGAGCAAGCGAACCCACAGCCCTCGGAGCACTCATACTTGACGGCGCAAAGTCAGGTTTGAGGATGGTCCAGACAATCCTCGATGTTGAAAAGAGATTTGGATATGTGATATTCCTAAGCAAAAGCTCACACTGCCGATCAGCCAATCATATTCGAGCACGAGATGTTCACTGACAATGGATACCTTCAGACCAGAGAACCTAAAGATCGACAGCCGCTTTATTTCAACGACATCTCTCCCACGCTCTCGGACATGAATATGGTGCTATGGCACTCGGTCATCGTTGCACTGCTCAATCTGTACCCGCTGCTGAGTAGCACGCCGCGTTCAACTCTCGACGCGAGAGATGAGATGCAGGGCACTGGTTGGGTGAGATGTGGTCCCAACCGATGCATCTGGCATCAGCGGGGACTTGTAATGGCAATGCCTTCCACTCATGATCAGAAGCAGCGCATTCGGCGGGCGGTGAAAGCCATGGATGCACGGTAAGACTTTGATGCTGGCAGCCGTGCTCATGCAATCACAACATCTACCCGTACTTGAGTGAATGTTACACATTGGTTGTCTCCGCATCGTGCTTTCTTTCTTGCTTCTCTCACTTGTGGTGCACTTGCTTCGTCATAGCCTTGATCGGTAAAGAAGCGCCCTTGCCATCACCGCACTTGCCACTCGAAAGCAGCCCAAACACCGACCGACCTCACGCACACGGGAACTTGACAAGGTGAGCAAACACATATTTCCTTCGCATGACCGCTCATACTACTCTACCACCTATCGTCGCCACATCGACAAGACTCCACCTGCGCCGAAGACACCATGTTCCCATCAATCAAAAGCAGCAACTTGAAATCTCCTTACGACGCCCGCAGCACCTCTACACCAGCATCACCATCACGAACTCCCTTAACCCAAGCACTCTCCGAAGGCACAGCTAACATGGCCACCGAGATCCGCAAGAACGTGCCAGCAATCGCAAAGACTATCGACGCTGTACTTGATACAGCTCCCGCAACACCTTTGGTACGCCCATCAGCCAAGCTCCGCCCTTCCTGGATCGGACCTGTCAGACCAAAGTCACCGGGCCTGGGAGCTATGAAGCAACATGTCTCCGTCGAGTACTCCTCGCCCGGTCTGCAGCCGCCAGTGTACGTCTTCACCAATCTGAGTGAGCCGCAATGGGAGCCTGTCGAGATGCAGCTGGAGAAGAAGGCCGATGGCGGGAGCAAGTTCACCAAGTCATTCGAGGTGGAGGAAGGCGAGTACCAGTACAAGTTTCGACTGGGTCCGGGAGACTGGTGGGCCTGCGACGAGAGCAAAGCCATGGTGGACGATGGCTCGGGCAACAAGAACAATCTGGTTGCCGTCAAACCGGAGCCCGTGAAACCACAGACCCCTATGCCCGAGCAGCCAAAGCAAGACAACAAAGGCTTGACTCCAGTCGCCTCGCAGCCACCGCCGACGCCACTCCCATTACCTAACCCGCAGCCGCCCACTATTGGAACGGCCCAGAGCCACGTGACATCTGCACTTACGCCATTGAAGCAGAATGTTGAGAGCTATATTGCTCCCGTTATTGCCAAGCTCAAGCCAGATGAGCCGAAAGCAACTCCCACTATCTCTACGCCCGAACCACACCAAGCGTCTCTACCCACGAAGCACGAAAACATCTCTGCACCAGTGGGCGCCCAATCTCAGCAGACTCCGGGACATGAGCCCAGCGATCCTCTCTTCCAACACAGCGATGACGAGGACGACGATGTCCACACACCACCGCTCCTCCGCCACGAGTCCCTACGCCCTAGCTCTGCAGAGCAAGTCCACGCACCGCTGTTCCGCCACGAATCCATATCGATGGGCAATAACCGCCACGACCTAGAATCCATCACCAAGGCTCCTGCAAATTTTACACAGCGAGCCGTCGGTGGACCGCAGATTCCGCAAGGACCAACGCCACACGCTCCCGCTCCCGAACCATTCCCAACCGATCTCGCCGGCGTGCTCGACAAGATCCGCCGCACCGTGACATCTTTACCACCTGACGATTCATCTGACCACAGCCTCAGCTCACCTCTGTCGCAAGCGGTTAGCGGTTCGTCAACTAATTCTCTAGAGAGTGTCGATGAAGAAGCTGAAGAAGAGTTGGAGCGGATCCGCGAAGTCGGTGAAGACCAATACGAGCACGAAGAGGACGATGGGGAGGAGATGGATCCACTGATGGAGGGTGATGCTCCCATTACGCCGCCATTGACTGACGAGGAGCCCGAGGACGATGACTTTGAGCCTAAGATCAACAATCCGGACTTGCTCGTTGTTAAGGCCATGATCATCGAAGGAATGGAGAGGCCGAAGAATCTGGCTAACCGCCTTGCGGATATGGTTGGAGGAGAGGGTATTGCGCTGTAAGTCTCCACCATACCGTGATGAAAATCGAGACCCGGGAGACTGACGTTGGTCTGTAGTGCGATTGCTGTCGGCCTGTTGGTCATGGCTGCTGGGCTTGCTGCAATGCATCTGTAGAAATACTGCATGCGGCGCTCAGCAGCTTTCCTGCTGCTGGCGTGGGTGATGCCTGCATGGTTGATGTGGCGATGAAGATGTGCATGCGAGAGAGGAGAAATTTGTTAGCTTGTGCACGGTGGGATGTTATGCATAGTGCGTATGAACGTTGGAGGAGGCACCGATAGCGACCTAATCACACTCTGTCCTTTGACCTTGATCGCGCCTCATTCAGTCGCCGTGGGTGGAGGCGCACAACTCCGCCGTCACCCCTTTCTCGACTCATGCCCCCGTGTCTTCCAAAAGGTAACGACCAAGAGTAACCAACATTAGTCGTTATGTATTCACACCCAGTACATAACTTTCCTACCTCCGCTTCTTGCCGCCCATGGCTTGCCCCTTGGATCCACTGGCCCCAGTAAGAACCCCATACCCCTCATACAATATCCACAGCGGTATCCAGACCCACAGCGTATTGAAGAAAAACAGGTACAACCACAAGTACATCCAATTGCTCGTATCCAGATTCGGATTCCCACTCAGCCACTCCGGCGCAAACGTCATGAAACCTCCGTACAGCTCCCCCGTCGCCAGCACAATCATCCAGAACCACGAGTCCTTCCTGCCCTTAACGAGACAGTAGCATATCCACGCCGACAGCGGAGCGCCAATGAACACCGTCAACAGCTCCAGACTGATGACCGTGAGATCACTACCACCCCATCGTGCGTCCGCTAGCGCATACACGCGCCAGAGTGCAGCAAACGGGTTCGTGCCGTACTCTGAACCGTACAACCTGTCTTTGTGACCGAGGAAGTAGACGTTTGGGGGTAGGTAGGCGGAGACGCTGTTCTTGCCGCCCCAGAGCGCGGAGTTTGTGGTGTAGCTGAAGAAGCAGTTGTAGAGGAAGCTGCCTTCGAGGATCGCGTGGATCAGGGAGTCGAAGGCGTGCCAGATGAAGAGGACGCGGGTTTTGGTGGAGGCGGAGGCGGGGAGGAAGTGGGTGGAGGCGAGGTAGGCGGTGCCGAGGATGGCGAGGGTGGAGATGAGGGAGAGGATGGTTGTGAGATCGATTACTGGGCCGGTACCTGTGGAAGGCATACTGTCACTGTTTTGTGATTGTGCGATCGTTGTTGGAGTGAGGAGCTGTGCAGTGAGGTTATCTCGAGTTGAGGGGGCTTACATAATCAGTCCGTCCCTGATGAGGTGCTGTTTTTCTTCAGCCCATCCTAGGGCATCTCGGTCTACCTCGTTCATCGGATGGACAAACTTCCGATGAGCGTCTGTATTAGATCTGTCACGGTCCAGATGCTCGAGCATTGTCGTGCCATACACACAAACTGGTACCTGCCTATTTGGGCCGGCTTGCGAGGTTGTATCACCCGGCTGCGCCCGCCCGGTGCTCGAGCATGAGCCATTGACTTCAATCACAGCCAGTCACCTTCGAGCGGCGCGGTGACGTGTCCGACTGAAATCGACTTGTCGGCAGAACTTCGTGCTGATGGCTCTCCACGGTTCGTACGCATGTTGAGGCGCAGCACAAGCCACCAAAAAGCCTTGCCGACGCCAAGTAAGCTTATTGAGACCACATACCACATCGACGACGAGTTGGCTGCTGCTATCTCCAGTCGACCGATGCAAAGCCTATGATGCTGACGATTAGGAAGTGATCCGATTCGGAAGGTTACTCTGGGATCCCTACATCATCAACATCAGCGCGTGGCACTCGTCAAGAGCTGCCGTGATGTTGGTAGTACAAACCTTCGCCTTGTGCACGAAGTGTTACTGACCACTACGTATTCCAAGACCATCCCACGTTCTACAACGCGCGTCGTTTTGAAACACCAAACCCTCATAGGCTATATACCACGATCGTGATTCGTGCATTCGTCCAGTTTCACCAAGGGCACGGTTATATATAGCTCGACCGCAAATTCATCGATCGGGATTGGAGTAGCTTCTGTTTCATCTTTACCCACATAGTTCATAAAAACACCTGTTTGCCCATCTTGACCGTACGCTCTAGCTGTGAAAATTGCTCTTGTGGTTACACGGTCGTCTACCCAACAGCTGGATTATCACTAGCATTCCGCGCACTTGCCAAGATTCAACCTCACCTCGACCTCCTTCCTCTCTCCACACTTCAAGGCCAACAAACGCAACAAGCTCAAGAAGGATGCGGGTCGGAGGTGTTGTCACAACACTTGCGGCGCTTGGTACGATATCAACGACTTAGCCATTTCTTCAGCACATGCTGACAGTCCAATAGCCGCCAGCGCGCAAGCACAACGTCTTTCGAAACAATGCTTCTCCAACGTCTGCTATCAACTCAACATCCCCGCCGAAACGGCTAGCTCAGGCTCTGGAGACATCTTCTTCCAGATCTCTGGCCCGACCAGCTACTCATGGATCGGCCTGGGTCAGGGGTCACAAATGGCAGGCTCAAACATCTTCGTCATCTATGCCGACGGCCAGGGAAATGTAACACTGTCCCCTCGCCATGGTGTCGGGCACTTCGAGCCGGAGCACGATCGAAGTGCGAACGTGACCTTGCTGGAAGGATCTGGTGTCAGTAACGGCCGCATGGTTGCCAATGTTCTTTGCACGAACTGTGGCCAATGGCAAGGAGGGAGCACAGACTTCACTGCAAGCAGCGGCGACTGGATCCGCGCATCTCTGTCTGGGTCTGCTCTCAACTCCGCCTCAGCGACGGAGAAGATCAGCCAGCATTCGGACTATGGATCCTTCAGCTGGGACTACTCTTCAGCGCAAGGAGGTAGCAGCAGCAACCCATTTGTGGCACGCCAGGGCACTTCCGGGAGCACTGGCGTTGCTCCTGTTTCTCCTGCACCAACTTCTTCGTCAGGCAATAGCAACAGTGGAGGAGACAGTGCAAGTTCCAGCACATCCGCAGCATCGAAGTCCGACATGATCATCACCGCACACGGAGCACTCGCCGCCATCACCTTCCTCGTCCTCTTCCCGCTCGGCGCCGCCCTCGTCCGAATTCCCGGCGTGAGCGTATGGGCACACGCTGGAGTTCAGATCCTCGCTTACTGCTGCTTCATCGCCGCCGCCGGGCTGGGCATCTGGTTCGCTCAGTCGGATAACTCGCTCACGGAAGCACATCCAACTATTGGCATGGTGCTGCTTGGGGTGTTGTTCTTCCAGCCACTGGGCGGGATGCTCCACCATCGTGCCTACAAAGTCGAGCAGAGTCGCACTGCGGTCTCGTACCTTCATGTCTGGCTTGGCAGGCTTGCGGTCTTGTTGGGTATTATCAATGGTGGCTTGGGGATACAGCTTGCTGGGAATGTGAGCAGAGGATACAAGATTGCTTATAGCGTTGTTGCTGGCGTTGTGGGAGCGTTGTTCCTGGGCATTATCGTTTACGGAGAGATACAGGCGAAGCGGCGGCTCGTCACTGGACGGCGTGGCGACGGTAAAGAGGAAGGGGAGTCAATCATGATGAACGCCACTTAGGCAACGAGATCGATGCATTGAACTATACGATAGAAATAGACAAGATTTCCCACGCACCTAGTCCTCGCTTTCGAGATCCTCAAGACCGAGTGCTTGCCTTCTCGACGGGGCGTCTGCCTCGAAGTACGGCTCTTCCGCCAGAGCTGTGACTCGAGTACCGTGTCGTGGCTCACCACCCTCGTAGTCCCAGCTCGCGTTATGAATGGCTATTCTGTTGTCCCAGAGGGCACTCGTCTTCGGCGTCCAGCGGAAACGGCACTGGATGTCGACGTTCTATATAGATGGTCAGTACGCACGCCAAGAAATGGTAAGGATTTTCGATCAACTGACCTGCTCATACACATCGAACAGATAGCCCAACAGTAGGTCGCTCTCCGCCTTATCAAGGCCAACAATTTTCTTGGTGAAGGCTCGGTTCACAAATAGGCTCTTCCAGCCGGTTGCTGGGTGCACTCGGACGATAGGATGGAATCGCTCAATATGCTTTGGTCCGGCATTGGGGTCGTTCTTGTCCAGGTAGGTATGTGCAGACTTGAAGATGCCGTAGCGGCCGTCGATGATCTTCCGGAAAGCAGGGGATAGCTTTTCGTAGGCAGAATACCCACTGGCCCAGAGTGTGTCACCGCCGATAGTCGGGATGGTATCGTTGTGTAGATGAGTTATGCCAGCTGGCTGACGCTCGTGTACGAGATCGGTATGCCAGCGGCTTGCACCTCCTGGTTGTCTAAAGCTTGCTGCGCGCTCGGTGGCTTGCAAAGCTGGCCAGATGACCTGCAATGTGACATTAGCTAAAGCTCGCCTTTAACATGATGGAGGTCTTACAGTCACTCCCTCTACTCCAGGAACATGAGGCACTTGAGGATGAACCTCAACCTTGCCATAGTACTCCCCAAGTTCCTTCTGCTGCTGAGGGCTAATGTCTTGGTCCCGGAAGAAGACCACCGTCCTCTCGGCAATGAGCAAAGCAAGCTCGTCTCGCTGCTGGTTAGTGAGGTCCTTGAGCTGCAGCCCTTCGATCTCTGTTCCGATATGGCCGGTCAAGTTGGTGACCTTAGTTGCAGCGGAGAATAGAGCGCTCTTGGACTTGTCTGCTCGGGCACCTGCGTCGTCGTGCTTCCATGGTTCGTTTCGGATGGAGAAGGCATCTTGAAGGTAGAGAGGACGGGCTGGGCGGTAGGGGTAGCCGTTGGAAAGGTCGATACCAGCCTTCAGCAGACGCTCGCGTGTTGGGCCTGGTAGTCCGAGGGTGTCTTTTTTAGGTTGTGCTACGTCTTGGACATCGCTGAGGTCGCTGATTGCGATTGGAGCCATGGTGAATTTGTTCGAGAAGTAGACGAGATGGATGAGATGATGGTAAGGACGGATGTTAGGTACAATACCGTCGTACTCCTGATATCTCCCTCTAGGGTCTCGAGTTCAGTCATCCCCACCTCGAGCAGCAACCTGTTCGACATCAAAGTACCTCCGTACACGACTTCGCTGGATTTGATTTCGAATCAAGTGTGATCTTTACGGGTTTATTGGAGGGAATAAGTACCGATATGTGCGGATATGCAAAGTATGTTTGTGGAGAGTGAATCCTTGGAGCTTTTCCGCTCCGCGTCCAAGCACACCATCATCACGACATCCCATTGACTCCTCATTGATCAAAAGCTGTACTACCGGCGTCTCCACGATGTTCGTGGGGGAGAGTGCATGAAATGCATGGCAAGCTTCATGAGCTTGATGACACGCGGCGTACCGTGATGGCGTGCGTTCAGCATCTTGAGAAGTTGGCCAAGATCCAAATCTTCGACCCGCAGACGACTTGGAGAACTGCATGCGGCTCATGTGCTCAGTCGGGACCGACGACTGTAGACTCAGTATCGACAGGAAGCACGCCATAAAGAACTCCGCCATATGCCGCCCTCGTGCAGGTGGACGCAAGATAGTGAGCTTCATTCTCCATAGAACCATCACCTCTTGCGGACTTAGGCCATGCTTCACGCATCGCTCGAACTTCGCGGTAGTCGAGATCGCCGGTGATGTGCGCTTCCCTGCGTATGTCGTGCGCATGGAGTGTCCATCAAACCTTGCCTAGAGCGCTGCCAGCAATCTGCGCAAGCAAGGCTAAGCGTTCATATAGTCTACTGCTGTTGATACTCATCGGACAACAGACCGTCACCGTCCACTCTTCACATTTCCGTGGACAGCGATGGCTAACGATCATCCGGATGCCCAGCAGCACGCTCAAGACCTCATTCAGGTCAAGCCGCAACGCAAATGGCAGAGCTACATCTGGGACACGCTCGACAAGTCGCCCGAGGAGCGGAAGTTCTTGTTCAAACTCGATGCAGCGGTGTTGACGTTCGCATCGTTGGGCTATTTCATTAAGTATCTCGAGTACGCTGTTGAGCAGAATCCCTCCTTTAAGATACCGTCTGAGACATCTGCTGACGGGTCCTCCTCACGACCAAAAGCCAGTCCAACATCAGTAATGCATTTGTGTCCGGCATGTGAGTGGCCTCGACCTGCGAGAGAAGGCAACAACCAGTATGCTAACACTGGTATAGGCAGCATGATCTAAAACTCTACGGCAATGAGCTCAACTATATGCAGACTTGCTGGACCATTGGATATGTGATCGGACAGATTCCTAGCAATCTCATCCTTACTCGGGTCCGACCGTCAATCTGGATACCTTCGCTCGAGGTCGCCTGGTCACTACTCACGTTCTGCCTCTCACGATGTAACACCGCCGAGCAGATCTATGGTGTCCGATTCCTCGTCGGTCTTGCAGAGAGTGGCTTCTACCCTGGGATGCAGTATCTGATCGGGTGAGCATCTAGTGGGTGCAAGGGTGACCGTTGACATATGTCTGCGTGGCTATTGTCTAAGGCACTGCTGACTCCTCCGCCCTTTGGTTCTTAGGTCATGGTATCGAAAGGACGAGCTAGGCAAACGATCCTGCATATTCCACACGAGTAGTGCTATCGCCACTATGGTTAGACAATGCTATACGTCTACCTCGTTCTTCAGCTGCTAACAGAAACAGTTCTCAGGCTATCTAATGGCGGCGGTCTACAACCTCGAGGGCACAGGAGGGCTGCACGGGTGGCAATGGCGAGTTGACCGAATACCACAGCAAATCGGACACTACTGACTGAAGCAGGCTCTTTATCGTCGATGGTGCCATCTCCATGCCAATAGCTCTGCTCGGGTTCATCATACTCCCGGACTTACCCCATAATTGCAGAGCATTTTACCTTACTCCTAAGGAGCGCGCATTTGGACAGAAGCGAATGGAACTTGAAGGTCGCAAAGGAAAAGGTCCCTTTACTCGCGCAAAGTTCAAGAAGATCTTTTCGTCGTGGCACCTTTATCTGGTACGTCAACTCCTTATTGCTTATTGCAAATCAGGAGAGCAGGTCTTGAAGTCTTCCAGAAGCTTACCACCGGCACCGTTCATTCTAGCTCGTTCTCGGATATGTCACGTTCAACAACGGGAATGCTTCCCCCGTCCCAGTGTTCGGTCAATGGTTGCAGTATCACAAAGACCCGACTTACAAAATATGGCAAATCAACGTCTATCCAACAGCTACGAACGCTGTTCAGGTAGTCACAACTCTAGCCTACGCCTGGTCATCTGATTCAATCTTTCGGGGGGCTCGGTGGCCTCCAATGATCATCGGCGGCTGCGTCAATGTGATGGTGTACGTCAGCTTGGCCATCTGGAACATTCCCGACGGGTGGCGGTGGGCTTGCTATATCATGATAGGCTTTGGTGGCGGCTTATCTGGCCTGTGGTTTGCGTGGTGCCATGAGATTTGCGGAGACGACAACGAAGAGCGCGCATTCGTTGGAGCTGCTATGAACGAGATAGCCTACGTGTGCCAGGCATGGTTACCGCTAATCATCTGGCAGCAAGTGGACGCTCCGGAGTACAGAAAGGGCTTCATCAGCGTTGCCTGCATATCGGTGCTCTTGATGGCGACGGCTATGACTACGCGGACCCTCCACAATCGGGAGATCAAGTGGTACGCGACATTGTCTGCAACTCAAGAACGAACAACACTAACATCTTGTAGGAAGCAAGACAATGCGGGATATCTAGAAGACAGTTCTTCGCAATCTGAGGCGGAAGCGGTTGAGGTGAATATCTCGAAGGCTTGAAGACGGTGGTCGCTATTAAGGAAAGTCATCCGTAGGGCGGAGGTAGCGAGAGTCCTACATTGACCATGTAGCACTGGTCAACGAGATGGCCATAACATTGTTTGATGTAATTTGACGACCAACCAAAGGTACCGCGATACTGTTCGTACTCGTTCTTCGGCTTCTGTTGGTACGAGTAAGTGGAGCCGCCTGGTTACGTGCTTCAGGCCACATGTCTGCGATCTGCAGGTTGCATCTTCGGTTGCTCACAGCTATGTCGTGATCAGACCTCGTTATTCGGCGATCATATGCTCGCGCGAATTCCACGCAGTCAGCGAGCCTTATTTCCGAAGCCCACGAAGGCCATGCATAGGAACGACGGGTTGGGATGCCAATGTTCAGGGACAGTGGTCGGGCGAAGTGATACCTTCGGTATCTCTTCTGGTGTCGGGTCTTGCATTAAACTTAGCTCTCATGGCTGCGCAGGCGGTTAACGTTCGACGTGTCGCAGTCATTGGTGCTGGAGTCAGTGGTGTTGCTGCTGCAATACATCTCAGGCGAGCAGGCTTAGAAGTCATTGTCTACGAACGAAGTCGACGAGCTGGAGGCATCTGGTAAGCTCTTCATCAGACTCGTCAGTTTAGATAGTGACCTGACAATGGTTAGGGTATTCGACGACCATGTCTCCAGAGACCCAGAATATCCCTCAACGATACCATCGACTGGAGACTCCCCAGAATATCTCAGCTTGAAGAAAATATTTCAGCATGGAAGCAGGCAAGATAGTCCCATGAGAGACTTGGAGCATTCCACGTATGCATCTGGAAACGATACCGATGATCTGCGTACCAGCTTTGCACCACCTGGGTATGTCGAGAACTGTCCTTAGCCGATGTCCACCACTGCTGACTTGATAGCAGTCCGTGCTATAGCGTCCTGAAGAACAATGTCTCCACTATAGAAATGGAGATGACTGCGCATAGCTGGAAAGACGGGACCGAAGAGTTCGTTCTACACCACGTGATGGCAGACTATATTCAGGACAGCGCCATCGACAACAGTGTAATCGATTCGATATCTTTCAACACCAGAGTCAACGATGTACACAAGGTCGGGACATCGTGGCAGATCGGTATCGATACATTGGTTGACAACGACGGACGTCCTGAGATCGTTGACACAGTAAAGGTGGGTGCCGTCTGCAGACATTTCTTCACCGGAGAACGTACTGATTACAGGTAGGAATTCGATGCTGTAGTCGTAGCCAGCGGACATTACCACGCCTGTAACATTCCGGACATCCCAGGTTTGCGAACCTGGAAGCAGCAATTCCCCAATTTGGTCCAGCACTCGAAGTCTTACCGCTCGCCAGAGCAGTTCAGAGACAAGAATGTACTCTTGATAGGAGCAGGCGTGTCCTCCGTTGACATCGCAAAAGACATAGGAGGCGTCGCTCGTTCGGTTTATCAGTCCTCAAGAGGTGGTCCATACGACCTGCCATCGCATTTGTTACCAGATAATGGCGCCAGGATCGGTGGTATTAAGTCGTTCGATGCTCCGGGGTCTTCTAACATCGGAGCTGAGGATAAGATCCCAGCTACAGTGACTCTACAGTCCGGCCAACAGCTGTGTGATATCCAAGCGGTCATAGTGTGCACCGGATACCATGTCTCGTTTCCGTTCATGCGGCAGTATCACGCAGATGGTGTACACCCGGAGGATGCAGACGAGTTGTGTCTCGTGACAAACGGCCAGCAAACGCACAATCTCCACAAAGAGATCTTCTACATTCCAGACCCGACACTTGCCTTCATCGGCGTACCGTACCACGTCACCACGTTTTCGTGCTTCGAGTTCCAGGCCATGGCTCTGGCTTCTGTCTTCTCGGGTCAAGTCAGCCTTCCGGTCAAGAAAGAGATGCGAGGAGAATACCTTGAGCGCATCGAGTGCAAAGGCGCAGGAAGAACCTTTCACTCATTGAAAGGACTTGGAGATGAGATCGCATACGTCAATGAATTGGTCGACCTCGTGAATCAGGGTCAGTCAACGCAAATCATTCTGGGACATACCCAGAGCTGGCATGAGGCATATCTTCGGCGAGTCGCAAGGCAGAAAGTTCTGTTTGGAAAGGTTCGAGACGGTGAGATAGAGAAAGCAAATCTAGACCGGATAGCCTCGTGCTAGATGTACATTAAATAGCTAGAAGGTGCAAAGTTTGGTCGTCTGTAGTCTCCCCGTGCCATACCAATTAGCATTACCTCCAGAAGTCGTCAATGTCTAGTGTATATTCGGGTGTCTAAGTATACATCATTATTTCCAGCGGCAACATTGCGCGGATAGTCTTCATCACCAAGCAGAAGTGCTCTTACCCCAGCCTCCACCATTCGGCGCTTGGGTAGGACATCCTCCTGGACCACCCGAAACAGGACCAGTTTGACTCGATGGACCCCAGCCCCCGGTAGTGCTGCACTCTGCGCTTGCCGTGACCGTAGTGGTTGATCCAGGACCTGAAACTACCTCGGTCGATGTCTTGTACGATGTAGCGTAGATCGTTGAGACACCGCCAGCCAAGGTGGTTGTAACTGTCGTTGTTTCTGGGGGGCTCACTGGGCCGCTTGGAAGGCTGGCACACGTTGTCTGAGTCTTGGTCTCGAAACAAGTGGTGGTTGAGGTGATAGTAGAAACACCAGCGGTTGGGCAAGTGGTGGAGCCGACGACGGTCTTGGTTGTGTACGAGCCAGGTGCTGTGATTGTGATGGTTGAAGGTGGTGTGACTGGGCCACTTGGGAAAGCACTGCAGGTGCTGTTATAGCCACCAACTGTCTTCGTGATGGTGACTGGCGACAGAGGCGAAGCGATTGTTATCGAAGTCACCGTGATGTAACCAGTAAGGCTCTCAACATCGGTGCGAGTCTGGTACACCGTCGACCGGGGAGCTCGGGAGGTCTCGGTGATCGTGACGTCTTCCGTTGCTGTGCTCGTCTCGACGTTCGTTCGTGTGATTGTCTCACCCGGAAGTGTCGACGTCGCATAGCTGTGAACGAGCGCATGCAGTCAGCACGCAGTACACCTCCCTAAGCTTTAGTTCGGACATACCTTGTAATTGTCTGAGGGGCTTGTGTGGAAGTGACCGTGGTAGTGTAAGTACCGGTAATCGTGGAGGTGATGACAACGGTAGAAGTGGGTATAACCTGCGTCTCAGTCGTAGTTTGAGCTTGAGAAGCATCAGTCAGTTCTCATGGCTCATTCAAAACTGCCTCTCCGTGGGAGCTTACTTACCTGGAGCTGTCTGGATGTTTGTAACTGTTTGAGGTGGTCCAGCTGGCAGGGTTTTTACAACTGTAGTTGTTTGGGTGACCACGATCGTACGAGGAGGTCCTGCTGGGAGGGTGGCGGTTGAGGTTAACGTTGTCGGGGCCTGGTATGACGTAGTGGTAGTGGTGTAGGGTACATTGATCGTGCTATACTCGGTCTCAGTTGCAGCCGGAGCTGTCGATATGTTTGTGACAGTCTGAGCCGGAAGCGTAGAGGTTACAACAACAGTTGAGGCTGGACCAGCTGGCACAGTCGAGGTCACTGTAGCGCCTGGCAATGTAGTCGTTGATAAGACAGTGGACGGAGCCTCGGTCTCGGTGGAGGTAGAGGTATAGGCAGACACAATCGTGCGAGTCACCGTTTGGATTGCTGCCGGAGCCGTCGAGACCTCCGTGGTCGTCAATGTGGTGCCGGGTAGGGTCGTGGTAAGAGTTTTTGATACAGTGACTTGCTCTACCGACGTAGAGGTCACCGTTCCGGCCGGGATCGTCGTTGTACTGACGACCGTACTTGGTGCTTGAACCTCGGTCGATGTGGTTGTATAAGCTGAGACTACCGTCTGAGTCGTGGTTTCGGTCGCGACTAAACGATGTCAGTGAATGTTCAGGCTCATGCCCAACCGCCCTCGAGAACAACAGGGAAGTGAGTAGAACGATGACGAGATGGGAACTTACCAGGCAACGTCTTGGTCTCAGTCTCATGAACGGTAGTCTCCTCGACACTCGTGCTGGTCAGTGTCTGGGTTCTTGTCTCGTACTCGGTCAGCTCTTCGGTAGTCGTCACCGTAGCTGTAGTTCCGGGAAGTGTTCTCGTGTGATATTCAGTCGTCTCATCAGTGGAAGTGACTGTGAAAGTCTTTCCTGGCCGCCGTGAAACAGAAGTGACGGTGACATCAACGGTCGATGTCCTGTAATGCAGTGTTAGCACAAGGTTGGAAAGGCATAATCAAGTAAGCTGCTTCAACTTACTCGTAAGCAGTGATCGTCCGGCCTGGTACTGTAACAACAGAAGTCTCGGTTGCGGTAACGTTGTATCCTTGAGCAGACTTCGTGATGTAGCTTGTCTGGGTTACAGTCGAAGCGCACTCTGTAACAGGTCCAACCTGGCTCGCACTGCAGGGTGCCGAATGGATGACTGTCGAAGTGTATGTGACCCCAGGAAGAGTGACCGTGGTTTCCGAACCACTTTGATAGATAGTAGTGACGCTTCCAGGCAGAGTGACGGTACTGACCTCGCCAGAAGCAACGCTGGTGAGAACGCTGGTCGATACCTGGGTCACGGTGACGGTCGATGCACCTTGAGTCTCAAAGACGGTGCTAGCCTCGCAGGTCTCTGTTGTGCCGTAGCCCCAGGGACTGGTCTCAGATGAAGTCTCGCCGTAGCCCCATGGTTGACTACCATTGCCCTCTGGGCCGCCGGTGGCATGTTCATGGCCTCCGGTTTGAGTTCCCCAGCCGTCGCCACGCTTCTGGTTGCGAGCCCATGGCGAAGCGAGCACGGAGCTGACGCATAAGCTTGCAACGAATAGCTGGAACTTAGCCATTGTAAGGATGACAACTAACTAATCAAATTCAAGATGGAAGCAGGGAAGCGAGTGACAAGGCGAGCAGAAGGTAGCTCTACGGGACGAGAAAAGGGGACGAGGAGATCATATACTTGTGCCTGTGCTTGTTTTCTCGTTACTTGATGAGGCCAATGCTTACACTGCAGACTCAACGTCCCATGGAAGTAACTGCTGGTGGATACTTAATATGGTCCTGACCCAATGCGCTCGTACTGGCCATGTTCGTGGCAAGATGCAGAAGTCTGACAGCAGCCGCCAAGGATAGCAGTTCTGACTAGCACAGCCTTGTCCCCACAAACAATCTCAATTATACAGTGTCGACCCTGCTGGGATGTAGCACACTGTCGACAGAGCATTGAGAATGGCAGATCATCTCCCGCACATTTGGTCGGTGAGATGCGCGAGGCGAGCGCGGAACGCTGGAGAACGTGGCACCTTGAGGGGAAAGCTGCGCACAGCTTATCGCGTTGCATATGCTTGCCAGCCACGCTTCGCATGGATTGATGCCGACAAAGCTTGATCGACGGAACCAACGCGGTGTGGTCGTAATTTGGTGAAGTCAGCGAGCCGGTCAATATCGCGAGTGCAACTGCCGGTACTTGGCCATTGTCTGGCATACGCATTGCTCAGACCGAGCGTGCCCGGGAACCTATTCCCGGTATGTCGTACGAGCACGAGATGTGGCATTGTTATCGCGTGGCACCCGCGCCGGTGTAACGGACAGCATACTGATCTTCTCGGCCACGTCGATAGTGGACAGGTAGAACAACAGGCATTGCCTTGTTACATAGTGCACAAGGGAACTTGAGAATGAGGTGAAATTCTCATCAATCGGTGCCGATGGTTGCTAAAGGAGGAGCCAGGAAAAGGAGATCGGGGTTGTTGTTGACGGGATGTTGCTTTAAGCTTTGTACCTGTGGAGGCCCGTGCGGCAAGACGAGACCAGACGACAGAGAGCATCTCGTTGCTTTTCTCACACCCACTTGTGCTTTTTGAGGTAGCACGTGGGTCGAGTTCCTCACCACTTCTAGGTGATGCCCTCGAGATGCTGTGACCAGGACTGAAGTACGTCACGAAGCCACCTCACGTGGAGCATCTGGCGTCGAGCACCCAGCTATCCAGCCACCTCGTGCCGACCCAGGGACTGCTACCACTCCATGTATGTGTTGCCCGATGACAACAACTCGACGGCTTCGTGTGTGACACGAGTGCCTTGTCTACAGGGTCCTCCCCGAACGGAATAGCCCAAGCATGATCCACGAACTCCAGTCCAGTACCAGTCCCTGGTGCTGCACAGCTCCACAATCTATTGTCAGGATCTACTACTGTGAAAGGTGGGATGGGTGGGGTGCTACGGCTCCATGCTTTCGCCATGATGCAAGGTAGGATGAGGCTTGGTTGACGGGAAGGAGACGTCCCCCACGGTTAAGCAAGCGAGCTCTTGTGTTGTTCGCACTGCCTTGATGGCCTTTTGGGGCTCATATGTCCTTTGGCTTACAGTGCAGTCAGAATGGCGATATCATCTTGGTCGGTCGATGGATTGTGGGAGCGAGTTGAATGCGCGAAGGATAATGATAGTTGATGGAATGAGGTGTTCAAGATCGCACAAAGATTGGGCGATGAAGACACCTCCGTCGCCGTGCACATGCAATTTCGATGAGATGGCAAGGTGGGGACGTTTCACTCTACCATCAGGGCTGATATTACTAACCTCTTCTTTGCTCCGAGACCACGGACACTGACATGAGAACACGAGCAACTGGCTGGGCGACCAACAAGAAGACATCGGAAGGAAAGCTCAACGCGAAGATGTTCAATACTGGGACAGGGAAGGGAACGTGCCGAGATGATGGTGAAGCAGAAGGCGGAGGGCAGAAATAGCGCAGGGCAAAGCGTTCAAAGCATACCCACAACACATTGGCTTCACCAAATTGACAAAACCGGGGATGTGCCACGAAATCTACCACCTCTTCTTTACTCAGGAGGCCTTTCCACTCACCGCAGCAAAACCCACAATCCACCATCTCCTCACAATGTGACGTCAAGCCAAAGAGGAAGCACTCGGCCTCTTCTACAACTGCGCAATATTCGATGTTGAGATCAATGTGGGTACTGCGCCCGGCGACATCTCATTACTCCATCGAGCGCTTCACCGCATGCGCGAAGAGAACTGCAGCCTTACCCACCTTCGAGCAAGTACATCCTGTTCCAAAGCAAACCGCGTTGCTCAGGCCACGATTTCTAACGCCTCCAGCATGACATTCCACAGTTTGGCCACATCTCCTCCCAGACTCGTGGTCTTGAACGCGATCGGTTCCAGCGCGGTGTACTCTTCCCCCTAGCGATTGGGGGTAGCAAGAAAGTTCGAGGCGTTTGAGACGAGGAGAATCTGTAGCTCGAGCTAGGAGATGTGCATAGAGCTACGCCAGGCGAGGGAATGATGTGAGGCATATGTGCAAGCTCGCGCGCATCGCTAGACAGACGAGCTGGGTTCGGGACCCAACAATGGTGGCGGTGGTATTCGATTGGATTCTCTGAGGCACCGAGCATGGAGTCGCAGCGAGCACAGAAGAGAGGTGTCTAGCTTTGAGAATGGGCTAGTGGTTTTCTGAGGTGATGGCATCAGAGAAGGAGCAGATTGATGAGGCAGGTCGCGTGATAACACGGAGTCAAGGACCAGAGAATTGTCTCGCGCACCCTCGCTATTTCGTGTTATCACTGTAGTCACGAGACGAGACGGGATGACGCAGGGATTCTTCGGGCCGATGATTTGCGAACGACTCCGTCCTCCGCTGTGGTATGGTAGGGAAGGTGCGAACATGAACGAAGCGGCCCGACCGGCAATGCCACGGCGCACACTCGAAATTCGTGAGCTGTCGAAGGTTCAGCTGGCTTCTGTCTCCTATTTCTCACTCTCCTCTTACACACCCACTTCCTACTTGTGAGACACCTCTTGCCTTCCTTCATTCTTCTTCAAAAGACTGCGGTATGCTATTACATACGACCTGAGCACAATGTCTTCAGCCAATGCGCGAGCAGCGTTAGGCAGACTCTCACCGAATCGAAGGAATCCAAACTTAAAGTACTCAACTAGCTTCAGCGACGATGAGATCGAGCACCCTTTCTACCAAGAACCAAAACGGCCTGATCCAGCACCATATCACTTCAGTCCTCTGCGAGCTCAGCAGCGTACCAACAACTCCTCACGTCAAGCTGCTTTTAAGCCTCTCACTCTGAAGCGTCCACATCAAAGCTTCTTAGCTTCTGCGACCGCCGACGACACTCCAGAGCCGGTAGCGAAGAGACACCAGCAGCCGCTGTCGCCCGAGCCGGTAAGCCTAGGCAGCACAAGCATCTCCGTAACGCCACTTCCGTCTGCTTCCTCTCCACCGTTACGACCCGCCTTCACTCCGCTCCCTCATAATGCCAGTCAATGAGGCGATACGGGCGGAGTACTACACCGACCTCAGCCTCCACGTTCATAGCCTACCTCTCAGAGTCACGCGATCTGGGACAGCGATGCAACAACAGTACAGGAGTCCACCTTATCTACACGAGCATCCCCTCGCTCCGCCGCCTCTTCGAGTTTGAACAGCAGAGCACCAGCGACGCGTTAAACGCCTGCCCTTTCGACACGAACCTCCCCTCGCTTCGCCACCTCCTCCGGTCCGAGCACCAAAGCACCAGTAACACTTTAGGCACCTGCCCTTTCGACACGAACATCACCCCGCTTCGCGTCGATAAACGGCCTCGAGCTTCGAGCGGCCTCACCTTACGACAACACGTCTCTCCTTCGTTCTCTCTCGCCGCAGCTTGGGTAGGATCCAAGTGATGATGAGGAAGACTCGGATGGAGAAAGTAATGAGGCAGCTGAAGATGCTGAAGATGTCCCCAGAGAGGAGGACATCCCTGACGACGAGCAGTTTTACGATGAGGAGCAAGAAGCACTAGACGCCTTCCTAGCAGATGACGTTAGCGATGTCGACACCTCCGACGAGGAGAGCGACAAGGAGCCTGAGACATGGCCCGTCTGCGGCCACACTCCGGTGACCAAGGTCGCGAAAGAGCGTCGAGCCTCACTGAAGGGATCGCGCGACCACAGACCGCGGAGGCTCAGCCACTTTCCCGCTCTTAATATCGGCGAGGCTGATGATTCTGGAGAAGACCCGGAGGTCGATGATGAGGCACTCACCAAAGCTGACGCTCGCACCCAGTACGGTATTGCAGGCGTGTCGTGCATGCTAAGGATCGCTCGGGAGATGTCACAAGCCATGGAGTGCGTTGTTGGTCGGTGCGGAGAACAGCCGATCTGGACGACCATAAAAGCCAGCACTTCATGTTCCAGCGCGAAGTCATGGGCCGAGAGGAGTAGCATCGCCGGCCCCAACAACGAAACAAGTCAACGGACCTGCATGCTATGACGCCGTTGCGATCCGACGCGATGAGCATGCTAACCGTATCGATGCTGCCAGCGAGCCTCTCCGAGGTACGAGGAGCAGGGTGGGGGGCTGAGAAGCTTGCCAGTACGCGATCACGTCAAGGAGAAGCTGAGGATCGGATAGGATCATGCTGGAATGAACAGCGGAGGTCGCGGGCTACTGGCTATGCGGTCGGTCGCCGTGACCTCTTCTCGAAAGGCTCGTCCAAGATGCTGCCACTATAGTCGATGCTATGGCCTCTGAACCGCTGTTTGCTTCGATGGGAATGCATGAAACTGGTCACATTTTCAACCGTCCGCCGCAGGGGTGGGACGCCTCCAACATTCGACGAAACTTCCGCCGTGTTTCGCCCCTCGTGGAGCATCAGTTTCCTCGCCACCTGCAAGTACCTCGATCTCACCTGGAACATGCTCGTTGATGTTCGCCGCGAGACATATTAGTTACAGGGAACAACCTATGCGTTGGATGAGCCTAACGCGACTGACATTAACGATCCACCTCGCCGCACTGCCCCCTTCGACTTCGCGTCAAGCTCAAACCCCGCGGCACACTCACGTACGCTCACCAAGGTGACGGACCCAAGCTGTCCATGTTGGAGGCCATAAGCGAGACTGAGCAGGACCTGCACCTAGTGCACTTGGCGATGCGCACGACGGCCAAGCAGGGAAGATTGGTGTTTGGCATTCTTTCTTCCGACAGTCAGTCCTTCTGTGTCGCAGAGGACGGTGAGACTTACCCCGTGGTCAACTTCTGGTGGGGACGAGGTATTTTGGCAACATTTCGCTCTTTATTATACTACTAACCTCCCGTCTCATGTTCCTCGAGCAAATGGTAAAGCGGGAGATGCAAGACATGAAGAAGGATGAAGACTTGTGGGAGAGGGCTACGGATTTAAAGAAAATAATAGTCGTACAGCAAGCAGAGGCTGTTGTCGAAGGCTTTGATGGCTCGCCAGGAAAGCGCAAACAGTCGACGCGCACGATCCGCAAACTCGCTATCACCATCAACCGCCCGCAATTCACTCGACCTGATCCCAGCCAGCACAACGGCCAGCGCGTCCTCCCTGCCGGCGAACACATTATTCTTTCCACGGAAATTATGCGCAAGGATCTCGATGAGTACGTAGAGGACTCCGTCCCACTCTCCGACATCAGCATCAATAAATGGCAGACCGAAGTACAGATGCTTGAGGCCAACACTCCCGGCCTCTCCGAAGTATGAACAGAAGATTGCAGCCACCAGCAAGTATCTCGGCCTGCGATCGTGTCTCGGAGAACGGGGTACGAGTCTCAACAGTATGCGGTCCCACGCTGGAGAAGATGCATCGGGCAAGAATCACATCCTCCACGAGCTCGAAGGCTTCTCAACTACCACACTCTCCGAAGCACGAGCAGAAAGCTACAGAGACCAGAGCGTCTGTCAGCCTGCGATCGTGTTCAGGAGAGCCAGTGCGAGTGGTGATCCGTATCCGTAGCCCCGGGAGGCTCAACGGTATACGATTGTATGCCGGAACAGCTCCGTTGGGTAGGTTCACATTCTCCGTGAGCTTGACGAACTCTGAGCTACCGTATGCCAAAACCTGTCGTCGCGGGCTACGGACCATCTGTCGGCGGGGATGGTCAGCTTCCAGCGTCGAGCTCTCCGATGCCCCGACAGCAGGCCAGGGGAGGCTTGCAGTGAGTGTTCGCATAGTGGGGAAGCTCGGTTTGGAGGCAAGGTTCTGTCCACAAGCTTCGAAGTTTAAATCCTGATCCCTAACTCTATCTAAGATGAGGTAGATCCAAGCCTACGTTGGATACGACATATCTGGCCTGTAATCGTAGAAAGCCGATAGCGTGCAGAGGTAATCTTGCAGATACGGTTTCATCTGCGAGCGAGGCGGTCAAAGAAACAGCCCATTACTGCCGCTGCTTCCTACCTTGGTTAGATCGGCGTGACGTTTGGCTTAGCGCCACACAGAGCCCACTCCCCGATATCCGGTTTCGTGGTTTCGTAGGTAGATTTGAAAAGTGTGTGTACGTCAGGTTATTCAACGAGATCGCGAAGGATGTCACGAACATTCTTGTCCTCTTGTTGCCCGAATCAATTTATCACAACCGTCACGCAAGCCATGGCGGGTGTTACATGTCGATAGTATGGACCGTGTGCACAAGCAGAGTCTTGTAGCCATTTCCCGTCTGATCCCAGGCCAATCCAGTGCCGGAAACGAGAACATCATCGCATCGCGACAGAATAAAACTAACAGGCGCCAACTCCAAAATCGCGTCAATCAGCGCGCATTCAGACAGCGACAGAGGACTAGCGATGCGGAGAGGGCGCTTGAATGGCCGGCCAATACCGTAGCGGACGAGGAAGCAGAAGTGGCAAATGATGTTGATGATGCGAATAGTGTGAGCAGTGTCAGTGGTGTGGATCGTCCTCCATTCTTGGTGAGCCGCACACAGTCTGCGCCGGCGGCCACCACTCTCGGAAGCAAGAACGCAGCGTCTGGGACCACGGCGGCCGGGTCGAGAAATGAAGAGCAGCCTCGCTTCTTGAGTCGCCGCACCAAGTCAGCGACAGCGACAGCGCCAGCTTCAGCTTCTGGGGAGGCCGGCCACGATTACTTCTCACACGCCGGCGAGACGTCCACGCTACTGCAGAGAGAGCCTCCCAGCGGTCCTCCGGTCTTTGAACGAGATGAGCTTTCTCTCTTGATCCAACGGAACGTGATGGATGGAGCAAGTGCAAATGCGCAGCACCTCGGCATCAATCCGAACAACCTTCTCGAAGGTGTGCGCGGCAATACGCTCTCCAGAGAGGAGCTCATAAGCTCTGACTCGCTCAAGCCCGGAAAACTGCAAGGCGAAGTCCAACATCATGCCATCATCGACATACTGCCTTGTCCGCAACTGCGGCATCAACTTCTGCAGGCACTCGCTGCCGGCACCCTGGACGAAGAGCGCTTTTGCGAGGAGGTCCGGGAGAGCGGTGCATTAAACGTGGAAGGATGCCGCTGTGGCCTTCTTTGTTGGGGGGCGCCAGACGATTTGGCTGACTGGGAAATGTCAGAGCCTTTCGTGCGGCGCTGGTCATTCGTTCTGTCTGGATGTGAACGGCTCTTCGAATCGACGAACCTATGGAGAAGCAGAAGATCCGAAAAGGCGATTGGTGTGAGTCCCTGACCGGCGTTTACATTCAAATTCATTTCATATGCGGTGAAGATACACACAAAGTAAGCGAAGCCATGTCCCTGCATCAAGCAACACAATACTAATACTGCAAACGCACCAACAGTACATCTTGCCAACAGGGAGACGGCATATCAATAGTCTGCGCTTCCCTTTGCAAAGTGCAAGCAGGAAGACGCTCGCGTCACCTCAGGTGTTGCAAGCAGAGGGTCTCGCATGAAAAGCCATTTTACAGCGATGCCACAACGTTGCAACATTAACGAGATATGATCGCAGCCTCGAGACGATTTCAGCACTCACTTCTCACCTTATATGCAGGTACAATATATCTATCCGAGCATAACACCTAAAGAGGACAAGTGCAAGACGTTTCTGGACTCTTGTCGTTGAGGACGACCAATGACGTTCCAAATATCCAGAGCGAAGTCCGGCGGTATCATCTCGCCTGGCTCGCCTTCATCTCTTCTATACAGTGCTTACTGGACATAGCCTTCCTCCCTGTTCTTCATTTGAGTACCATCTCTCACTTCCAACCGCAGTGATAGCATAGAAAATCTGGTCTGGGTCGTATTTGTCCTCGATCTTCAACAGAGCATCATAGTTGACACCATAAAGCACTTGCTGGAAGTTCGGCTGCTGGAAGTCGCACTCATTCATATATGCAGAACCATTGGGCGTGATCCCCTCAAGCATCGGTAGGAGCTTGTCCGTCATCTCGTTTGCACGAGCGATATTGACGCCATAGTTCTTTTGATCGTAGTTCCTGTGTTCAAGTTGTGGTCAGTGAGGGTCGTCAGTCGGGAGAGTTCAAAGGTCATACGTTCCGAAGATAGCACTGAATGCTGCCTGTCGTCGATGGGGAGCTACAGAAGTGTGCTCAGTCACGTTTGCGTGCTGTAAGACGTCTACAGCAGTGCCTAGGAAGTCGTTCCCGAGACTAACAACATGCCGGAAAATCTTGACCAGCTCGGTGTTGTTTCGTGCTACGATGTCCTTAGGGATGAGACGACTCCCTAGCTGGCTCTGCGAGACGTTCTTCGGGAACATCATGTTGTGCTCCTTGTAGCTATCGTAGAAGTTTGGAAACTCGTCAAGTGTGAAGTCTGCAGTCGATGGTCAGGAGAGTCGATATACTTGAAAGCAGGGTACTCACTGTATTGGATATTGCTCTGTTCCAAGCTCTTCAGCGTTGGCTCGAACAGCTTCCTTGTGTCGTTCTTGGAGAGGCCCGGGCAGTTGGCGGGCACGAGTTCGAAACCGCTTGGAGAAATGACCCAGATTGCAAAGCATCCGCTCCGAGAGATAGATGGAAGAGATGCCTGCCATATATGGACAACATCCCAGAATGCATCATCGTCGTTGCCTTTCGACGCAAAACTCAGAGACGCCGCAGAGCTCTTCACGTCCGGGTAGACTTTGATGGTTAGAGAGCTGACGATGCCGTAGGTACCACCACCTCCACCGGCCAGTGCCCAATGAAGATCTTGGTTCTTTTCTCGATTTGCGATAAGGACCTCGCCCGTCCCGGTAACCACCTCCCATTCGAGCGCCTGGTCCGCGCCAAGGCCAAACTTGCTCACACCTGGGCCATGGCCACCACCGCCTTGAGTATATCCACCTGCCACACCTACTGTTGGACAGTCTCCACCGACGTTGACAAAGCCATGTTGCTGCGCGAACGCATAAGATTCCGCAATTTCGACCCCAGCGCCCAGTTTTACGGCTTTGCCAGTGTACGAGGGAGATTGATAATCGACAACTTCCTGGGTTTTCAAATAATGGGTCCAGATCGCAAGAGCACCAGCTCCGGTGGATTTTCCGTTGTAGTCATGCCCAGTATTCCGCACTACTAGACGGATGTTGTGGCGGCGAACGAACGCTACCGTCTTCTGGAAGTCGGCTGTGCAAGTAGCATTGACAGCGAAAGATACAAGGCCACCAAGGGTACACGGTGCGTCGTCTGGAGCGAATATATTGCAGCTGTCGTTCGTGAAGAGCGGAGCCATAGTGGAGCCGATAGAGCTCAGATGGGTTTCGGGATAAAGCCAGGTCGACCTCAGATTCTCGCACGCCTCGGCGTCGTAGTTTCCATCCTTGCGACAAGCACTGGCCAATGGGACATTTCGAATCAACTTGCCTCCCACAGTATGATTGAAGGCATCCCACTGTGTAGCTGAGGGCCAGCAGACTTCACCGGGGAAACAGCGACATTCAGTAGATCCATTCCCTTGGGACATCAGGGTGGCGTTGCACAGCGTGGCAAATAGGAGCATGGCACGCCATGTGATTGATCGTTGGTCCATCACGAGTTCAAGAATGGGAGATGAGTCGAGTCCTCACTGGTGGTGTCGAAGAGTGAAGTGTGCAGATAGGAAGGCGAAGAGCGAAGTGCCCAGATATAGTCGTAGAGTCGTGGAAACGTAGAGCAAGTGACGAGTCGTGTCGTATACAGCAGCTTCTCGGGCTCACAGATCCTTTAAGACTGCTTTCGAAGTCATGCAACGTGGTTTGGTCATGTCATCATCGCCGACATGGCTGTGTTGACGGATACAACGGATGCTGATCGGCGCTGTGCGAGCCTCAAGGGGGCGTAGACGCGCATCGAGGCTGTCTCTATTAGCGGTATCTTCGTCTCATACCGGGAAAAGCGTACTCGTGTAGCTAAATGGGGCTGAGACGATACTGTTGAGGAGCTCAACAGTCTACGTTGCGACGGCCGTGTAGCTTACGACGACTATGAAGCACATTCCATGCATTTCCGCTCCGTGTTGACGACGCTTCCGTCAATTGAATCGAAGGCGTATACGCAAGCAGATCTTCAAGCTGTGCTTCCACTGCTCTCCAAGAGGATGAGTTGGAAGAGAAGTGGATCCAAGATTGCAGTGGTTACAATGAAAATAATACGTAGGAAAGAAGTATGAATTTGCTCAGTGAAGATTTCACCTGAAAAGTTTCGAAATGTGATCCAGTGCTCCAGTGCCCTCCTCTTTAGATGGGCAGCGGTTCTAGCTTAGGGTCGATCTGGAATTCGATCAGAAATGGGCCATCAATCTTCCGTGCCTTTTGGAAAGCGGCGTAAAGATCTGCTGGAGTGTCTGCACAGAAAGCTGAGCAACCATATGCCTCTGCAACGGCCTTTGCATCGAGACCCGGTAGATTCAACGCAGCTGGAGAAGGAATTAGTGAGCAACAGCAAAACCATTATCAAACAGGCTTATCATACGGCATTTCGGTGTATCCTCGAAGACAACAAACTCTTTCAAAATCGCGTACTCTTCGTTCCGTGGCACCAAGATGATCAATTTCAACTTGTGCTGAACAGCTGTGTAGATGCTCTGGACAGAGTAGTGCAAGCTGCGGTCGCCAATAGTAAGAACGACCGTGCGATTCCTTTGTGCCAGCGCAATGCCAACTGCCGCAGGCGCACCCCAGCCTAGGCCGCCGCTGGCGGAAGTGAAGTAGGTCTCTTGTTCGACGATCGGCCACGCCTCCAGTAGGTCGCCGACGTTGGATGGAGATTCCTGGACCAGTAGGTCATATTGCGTACGAAGCAGAGCCACAGTTCGAAAGCTTCGGCAGCTGTCATGAGAGCGGTACTGTTCTTTGGTGTCGACTGCGTAGGTGCGGGTGCTGTCTGCGATGCTTTTGCTGTTCCGTTCGTGGATGATACCGCCGTACTGTTGCGAAGTAGTAGGTAGAGTCCTTCAAGAGCCAGCCTTGCATCGGAGAGAAGACTGTCGCCCACAAGAGCAGATCCTGCGTCGTGGGGATCGTTGGTAATCTGCAAAAGCTCCAGTCCTGGTGGCGAAACTGGGCCAGCGGCATATGGATAGTACCTCCAGATCTCCGCTCCAATCACGAGCGCAAGATCGAATGACTTGAGCGCAGTACTCAGCGGTCCGCGGGCTATTGGCAGAGAACCTTGGAACAGCGGATGGTCCTCGGGGAAGACTGCGCGTTCTGACAGCGGCACCAGAAAGACGGGTACGTTGAGCAATTTTGCGAGTTTTACAGCTGCTTGCCAGCCGAGACTCATGTCGACCTCCTCCCCAAGGACCAGGGCGACCTTCCTGGCCTTCGAGATGCGGATAGCGAAATCGGCCAATCGTTCCGGATCCGGAGCAACAATAGTACTTACAGTCCGGATCGCGGGCGCAGAATCGATTTCTGCAACCCAGTCATCAGAAGGGATGGAAAGAAAGACTGGACCAGCAGGTGGCATAGTAGCGATCGCGATGGCTCTCACCAGTGCTGCAGGAACGTCTTCCGCCCGTACAGGCTGGTATGACCACTTCACCCAAGGTATTGGGAGCATCGTGGCATCGCGGTTTGTCAGGTAAGGATCGCCTATGAGCATTTGCCGGGTCTGCCGGCCCGCGATAATGATCAGAGGCGTCTTGTTGAGGAACGCGGTCAGGATGTTGCCCATGCCATTTCCAGTACCCGCGCCCGTATGTAATACGGCAACTGCAGGTTTCCTGGTAGCCTGCGAATATCCGTCGGCCATGCCAACGACTGAAGCCTCTTGCAGGCCGAGGATGTATTGGAAATCGGAAGGGAAGTTCTTCAGCATTGGCTGCTCTGCGGCGGAATAATCGAGTTAGCAAAGGTTCCAAACAGAAGACCAGATTCATGAAGTACCGGTGGAGCCAGGATTGCCAAAGATAGTCGACACATTGTAGGCGCGAAGGACGTCGTAGAACGCCGACCAGACTGTTATTCCCTTCATAGTGGAGCCTCTGGTGGGATGATGGTAGGATGGCCGTGGTACTGTGAGGAAAAGTAAAGCTGTTGTCGGCAGCAGCTGACGTACATCGCTTGATTTCGGGCTTGGATTTCTTTTATACTCGTTGGCATTGCCGAGAGCAATCTCCCCGTTGCCGCTTGATGTGAACGCATCGCCATGACGGCTGTCAGCATATCTCGAGGCTCAAATCCGTTTCATGAGGCCTCGTGTCTACCTCAACACGCGGTCAGCATTGAACCACGGCGAGGAGATACATGTAGCGAAAAGCGAGCAGCTCGGCACCCGAGCGTGCGCAAGACCTGCCGAGTCCGGTCTGGTTTGAGTTGAGATGGTTATTTATACTATCGGGTGTACAGTCGTGACCACGCGGCTACAATGCCTTCGAGACACCTGTGCGACGCTCGGAATCCAAGTCATCAACGCAGAGTGGATGTGAAGTCGAAAATTTCCCTGCTGGGGGCTGGGGGCTGAGATTCGTTTATGCTACACCTAAAACTGCCTAGAGCAATCATGACCAAGACACCTCAAGCCTTCCCAAGCTTTTTAGCACGTGCCGATGCCCGCTGTTGCCCGCTATATCCACGCTCATCTCATGAGTCGGCGCACTGTCAGTAAACTTGGTGCTCCCACCGTAGCATGTATGAGATTGTCAGGTAGGAGATCAACGCAAACCAACAGAACTCTATCATCGGTAGTGGTCTATGCGAGCTATTCCCGTCAGCTACGCAGTGTGTTCACCGACGCTCGAGGAGCAGTCGGGCAAGCAGGTAGGCCTATATATCTTCCTACCACCAGGCCAAAACAACTTCTCCAGCTCAACGACTTCTTTCACCACTGCACCTGCCCTCGCTTTTGCCACCAAGTCCACACTCCCAAGCCCAAGCATCTATCAGCATGAAACTCGACGCTCGTGGCAGGATCTCAATCCTCGAGCTTGTCGTCTACCTCCCATCATTCGTCGTCGCTGCCATCGTTTGCAGGCGTCATGGGTTCGGGCGTTCCTCTGGCTGCGTCTTCACCCTGATCCTATGTCTGGTGCGCATCGTTGGTGCCGGCTGCCAGCTCGCAACCTACAACGATCAGTCCAGCGGCTTGCTGGAAGCGACGATCATCCTGGACTCTATTGGGCTTTCTCCTCTGCTTTTGGCAACACTAGGCTTGCTCGCTCGTTGGTAAGACAACCCACAATTACTATCGTGATGCAGACTGCTAACCAAACGACAGCGCCGACTCGATAAATCAAACATCGTCGACACAACTGCATATGCTCTACTTCCGGGTCATCCAACTCTTGATAACGCTCGGTCTCATTCTAAGCATCGTCGGGGGAACCAGCAGTATCTCCTCTACCGGCGTCTATAAAGTCCAGACAACCTCGCAGGTTGGCGTCATCCTCTACGTCGTCACATACATCGCGCTGGTCTTGATGACTCTGGGAACGATCTTCAACGCCACCTACCTCCCGTCTGGAGAAAAGGGATTCGTGTGGGCTGTCCTCATCGCCATGCCCCTAATTCTGGTCCGGTTGATCTATTCGTTGCTCCTCGTGTTCCATCACGATAAGAACTTTAACCTCCTCTCAGGCTCAACCGTCATATTCGCGGTCATGACTGTGGTGGAGGAGATCCTGGTCGTTCTCATCTATCTCACGCTTGGATGGATGACAGATGCTGCTTCGAAGGCTGTCGAGAGGCCTATAGAAAGTCGGCCATGGAGGGGAACGCGTGCAGTGGGTAATGGGCCACGAGGTGGTCATGCTATGAGACGAGGGCCGATTCATGCCTTGGTCGGACTCGCCATGGACAGTCGGAGGGCGAACTAATACACGACTGAGGATATAAGATGATGTTATCTGTGGGCTTATGAAAGATACCTTTGCATAGATCTACTAGACCTGGTCTGTATGTATGTTAATACCAGGGCCCTGGGTTTTTTGAGATCATATTCATGTGCGAGCATGCTCGACCAACTCGATATTGGTCTTGTCCTCCGCTCCATCTACGACTCCTTTCCCATTCGCATCTGCAAGCGTGACTGCCACATCGTCGCCAAACAGCCGGGCGACTTCTTCCAACGGAGTGTTCGCTGTCTCTGGGAAATAGAAGTAAACGCCGACGAGGAAGATGATATCGAGGAAGATGAAGACCAGAAAGTATCTCCAGCTGATATTCTCGATCGCGATCGGCGTGACCTGAACGAGACAAATGATCCAAGCTGGGTTTCGGTCAGCACAGACAAGCTCTAAGCACATCAAGCAACTGACCCATCTTGATGCCGAACCCAAGTCCCATTCCTGCCGCTCTGATATCTGTAGGGAGGATCTCAGGAGGGTACGTGTAGCTGGAGCGCAGTTTAGCCTGCGGTCGTATAGTTGGGATTTCGGATTCGTACGCAAATGCATTCATTATCCAACCAAAGCCACACAAGAACACGAACATGCTGAAGATTGCCAGGCTGCCGAGTGTCTTGCTCGTGTTGCCTCCAGCCTCAAACCGTGCCCAGAAGATTACAAGCATGATAGACCCCAAGAGCACACCAGCAATAGAGATGAAGAACGACTTGCGGCGGCCGAGCTTATCGAATAACGATGCACCGCATATTGAGATGACGGTTCCAACAGTGCCCCTGGAAACAGCTAGGAGATTAGCAGTGCCTTAGACATCTTCCACCCGAGATTACTTGCCAGACGCCGACTAGGATCAAAGGCATCTTGCCGGTTAGTCCAAGGAGAGAATATAAGATTGTCTGGTAGTTTTGGAGTGGTATGATGCCGGTAGCCTGCTGAAAGAAGTAGTAGAATAGCGCGATGTGCAGCCTCTTGCGGTACGATGGCCGGGAGAAGATCGTCCATACGCCGTAGTCGCCTTGTTCTCTTTCGAGGTGGATTTGTGCTTCGATCTGGTTAAACTCCCGTCGGTAGAATGGGACGCCGTCAGCAGGTGGAGCATCTTTGTCGCCCTGGGTGTGCGTGCCGGGTTCGTGATGTACGCCGCTGCCATGCAGCTTCTTCAAGACTGCGAGAGCTTCGTCGGGTCGATCGTGAGCACTGTAGAGGCCTGATACCGATTTCAGTCGGTGTGTGGGTCAGATGACCGATGAGAACTTACGCCAACCAACGAGGAGATTCGGGCATCCAGAACGAGCCAGTCAGCATCAACACGGCGATCAGGAGCTGCAAGCCCAGGAACAGCCGAAACTTCACCGATCCTGTCAAGTATGAGATTCCTAAGCCTAGATGGCTCGATGAGAGTAATCAGCGAACATGCCCAAAGCCAGTCATAGTGGCTACCTCGTATGCCGTATTTCAGATTCCGGACATAACTTACCCATCCATTCGGTGATTGCATACGACACATTGACATTGATACTGCCAATCGTCAGCGAAAGCGTTCCCATCGGAATAACAGAACTCTTACCTGTACAAGCCACCCACACGGCCTCTAACATGCGGAGGCGAGAGCTCCGAAGCATATAAAGGGCACCTGATGGCGTCAGCATTCGAGCAAGCACTAGTAGACGTGCTACTACTCACAGTGCAAAAATCAGGCCACACGAAAGTCCACCAACGCCGCGTCCGGCCAGCAGAACACCCAAGCTCTGGGCTCCGGTCTGCATACCGGCTCCAAGTAGCCCTATGACACAGGCAATCCTTACACTCCAAAGCCGTCAGACTCGGTCGGGTAGCCTGTGCAGCGTCAGTATTCGATCTCTGATAGCCATAGTTATGATGCTCACATACCAAAAGCATAGCAAGCTGCCAATAGTCTGGCCTCCGTAGTAGCTGGAGCCCAAACCACCAAGAGTGACAGAGCCGAAGCCATAATACTCTGTGAACTCAGGATATGCGATGATCGAGGTTGTGAAGCCAGAGTCGTAACCATAGAAGAAAGCGCCGAAACAGCAGAAGATGATGCACCATAGATTGTAGCCGTTCATGATAAATGCAACCTACCTGATGTTGTTACGATGCGAGGACAATCGAAAGCACACATTCTTGCAAACGGCTCTGCCTTTGAGGCCATATAGAACGGTTCGGTTGTCTTGATAGAGGAGCCCTCGGTTGGGATTTGCGCCATATGAGGGAGAGAACGCCAAGAAGACGACCTCGGGAGTAATAGCAATAGGTGGTAGTGAGTAAAGCTCCGCAGGGTCGGCAGTAAAGCCAAGCTGGTCGATCAAAAAGCTATGCTCGTCGGTAAGTCGCAACGCGGCTATTGGAGGCTTCCGTATTTGTCGATCTGGAATAATCACCTGAGTTCGGTAAGGTATGATCTGGGAGGTGAAGTGCTTATTGGCTGGCGCTCACTGCGTTGATGAGCATTGTCTGCCAGAAAGATGCACCCCAGACGAAGCAGCCAGAGAAGGTGAAGAAGGTCAACCCCCAGATCACAATGCGGAGTAGCGTGGGGGATTGGGTAAAAGTTGTTCGAGGTCGAGCCCGAGTGTTTAGAAGCCAAGCTTGGTGAGTGCCGAGACGCGGCTTGGTTTGAAGACTTCGAACAGGTATATGTAATGTATATGCAACATGGGGTATCATAACAATCTCATCATTCAACGGCCCCTTCGCAATGCCATATATGCTTCACAAAATCCTCACCTCCCTCTCACCAAGAACAGCGGCTCTCACCTGCAGCACAGCAATGATCTCCAGCACAAATTCCTGCAACACGACCACATTCGTGAGAACGTGGTTCAAGCTTGCCTTCCTGTCGCTGGCGTTCTCTCCAGACGACGTATCGTCCTCGCCAGCCTTGACAGAGGGAAACGTGATCTGCTGCATAAGCACATCCGTCGTACTCGATGTCTCTGGTGGCGGCGGCAAGAAGATGGACTTCGCAGGAACGGTCGCAGGCGACGAAATACTCGTCTGCTCTGTATCGGTTGATGCGCGCGCAGGTGATGCTGCAAGGCTGACACCATCCCGAACCGAGCCAATATCGTTTGCCTTGAGGCGTCCGCGCGTAAGGCTGGATTTGCTCGAGCTTCGACTATGCCTTTCTGCCTTTAAAGGCACGTCCAGGAAAGACGCCTGCGTTGGACTAGCCACTGCTGATGCCGGAAGGCTATTGTTGTCGAGCCCACTTATTTGCAACATGTGTTTACGCCCCGATATCAGCTGATCGAGATTTGGTACCGTGGTTCGGACTGCGTCGAGTTCGGTAGCGAGGGTCTGCAGAATGGCGTACACCGGTGGTGCGGCGTCGTCAGACTCCTCCGGGCGTCTTGACGCCTGATGCAAGGCTGACAGTGCGGCACTCTCCTCTTCGTCGAGGTCTGCATGCCAGTGTCTCCGGGGCACCGGATATGCGCTATCGAAATTGTAACTTGACGGACTCAGTGCCAGCCAACCGTCGAGACGCACTTCGACGCACAAGGCTATCCAGACGATGGCTTGAGTGAGGGCTAAATTGACGTCAATGCTATTGGTGAAGAACGTACGTAACAAGTTTTGTAGACATCGCATGAGGTAGTCCTGTTTCGGAAGCATGTAACGACCAACAGCCATGCCACTACTCTGCAGATGTTGCGCTTGTGAGTCCGGTACTTGGGCTTCGATGACAAGTCGAATGTCCTCGGTGAGGCCGGCGTACGCCTGCTCAAGTTCTGTTCCACGGTGTAGCGAGGTAGCAAGGGCAGTCAGATGTTCCAGTTCAACGTCCAGTGCTCCACAAGTCCTCATAATAGCAGAACGTCTTGAGCGCTGTACATGAAGTAGCGTACCAAAAGCAAACTTCTTCTGCCTATTAAGCAGCGTAGAAGTGAGCTTCAGGGCAGCGAACACAGACTGATCGTTCCTGGAGGTAACGTTGTTCATGATGAGATCGACCAGGTTGAACAGGCTAGGTTCGACAGCATCATTCGGGTTCTTCGGGGTGGTAAGGAGTAGCAAACTTTCTCTTCTTCGAGTTGTGGTGGGCGATCGAGGAGTGTCACCAGGCGAGAACGGTGCGTCGTTACCTGCTGTCGGTGCGGTATCTATGGCCAGTAGATAGGTGAGCATCATGTGCACGACATCAGGATACTCCAGAGACTCCAGCATTGCTGTCATGTATGTGAGCACCGCAATCGAGCTACCAGCGTCCGTGTCACTGGACTGGAGCAGTGACGGGTAGAGCAGTTGGCGGAGGAACAGTATCTGAAAGTGGTCGAGAAGTGTTTGCTTGACGTCTGCGCTCCTGCAGTGATCCAGAACGTCCTGCCAGAATGCAAGGTAGGACAAGAACGTGGCCATGTGGCTACGGTGTCGCTCGGAGAAAGCGCTTTCTGCGGTGGCCCTGGGGTGCGTCGTGCTGTAGTCGCTCATAGCAAGAACCGCAGGCAGTGTAGCATCCGGGTGTAGAATACTGAGCTCTCTGCTCAACTGGCTGTAGAGTGCTCCAAGACCAGATGCCATTAAGGTAGGAAGGTCACTGGACACCACCCATTGCTCGAGATCGTCCGATCTGCCCGTGGCCTCGAATATGTACAGTAACCCGGTTCTCGCAAAGTCTCCAATGCGGCCTTCATGATGTACCCGATCGATGAGCAGGTAGCAGAGAGGAAAGTCATCCTTTTGCGTAATGCCCACGAAACTCTTCTTCTCCTGGAGAAACACGTCTTCAAGCTCCGGCCTGGTTGTAGACTGGAACCAAAAGGAGAGTATCTCCGGCTGCAACCGTATCTTGGCCGCAATGGTGAACAGCAGCTCCAGTATAGTTGTTTCCGTCTCAATACTGAGCAAGACCGTCCCATTCTCGATAGACTTCCTGACCAGGCGCATCAAGCTCTTAGCGAAAGGTGCGCTCGACAAGAAGTCCTCCTCTTCGCTATCCACTAGCGCAGCGTATACGGCCACTGTCGACTGCACGATCGGTTCATACTGTGCTGCCGTTGCGGCACGAGCGCAGACAGCATATACTTGGTTGGCGGCCACGAACTGCAAGCACGGATGCGGAATCGGCGCCCGAGCCTCCTCTCGGATAATAACAACGACCTTGCCCAGGCATGACTGTAGTTGTTGGAGCAATGGTCCTTCGCTGGTCAAGTTCCGTGGGCGGTTGCAGAGCTGTAGTATGGTATGGTAGACGCGCTTGAACTTCGCAAGCCGGACCTGCGGATCGTTCGCCGGAGCTCTTGCTGGCTTGTTGGGACCGTTTCCACCTCCAAGTACTCCCCAGATCCAGTCCATGTAGTGCGCCGGCGCATTTCGGTGTTGCGAGGTTCAAGAGATGGGGTCGACTGTTGCTGTGGAAGCTGAAGCAAGCAAGAGCGGCTCAGATTGTTGGCTGTATATGTGATACTGCACGGATATACAACAGCATGGATCGTCGCACAGCCTCGAACTCCAACGCCACGACTTCGACCAACGTAGTAGTATGTATATACAGTACCTTGATGTGGGTGACAGGCTTTTTCTTCGTCCGTCTCCAGCACACGGAAAGCACAGTTTTCGATATATTCAGTCTAGTCTAGATGAGCACTATGGGTTTCCGGAGACGAATTTCAAGGAAGTGATGCCTCCTGACGTAGATACACATTCGCGCTGTACTGACCCACCAACGAACACTCGAAATACCAGGGATAACGCTAGGCTGGAGAGAGTGACATTCCCCCCTCGTGCGGCTGTGATGCCCTTTGTGTGTCAGGACACCATCGTAACGAGCACGAGGCCACTGACGTTTCCGTACATGGAAGAATAACTGACCCTGTCGATCATGCATTACGTGTCGATATTCTTCTTGTATGAGATGGTGAGAGCATTCACCAGTAACAGTAGCAGTACATGCAGCTTCAGGACCTGCTGTCCAACAAGACTATGCCAGAAGACGCGACTCCATGAGTCTGGCATGACACGATGCGCAGAGCTCGCCTCGTGCTGCAACAGCGCATCTTGGACATCCGAACGGATATGTTCCCCATCTACTTCAGAGGCGTCTGAAGTCTTGTGGCCAGGAGTTTCCGAAGGATATAACCTCACGCAATCTCCGCTGCCGTCGCCACGACGCTACGACGGACATATCGACCCGCAATATAGGGCGGTCCAGCTCTTCGAAACTGCCGGATATGCCTTTGCAGAATGCTAAGCAAGGATCGTTTGGTTCAATGCCGTGTTGACCGGAACGCGGCCGTAGGCCTCCGCATGTTTCACGACGACTGTACTCCTGCTTGGCTAGCCCATCCGCTTTCCATGGTGGTCGAGATTCGTACAGCTGACGTTGTAGCAGACAAAGGCATCGATAGTTGTCCGAACTGGTTCATGATTTGGCGGCGTATCCTCGGAGAGTCTCCCGATGGTGTGCAAGGCTGGCCTGTACTCGAGCCACGTCTAGGAATCGTACGCCATTCTCGCCCGAGTCGTCATCAAAGGCTCAATATGCCATGCAATGGCGCTCAAGCGGTTTCATCCCGATGTGGTTCGCCTTGCTCTGGTCATCACGGCTGAAATCGACGGCGTGTTCACGGCTACCACGAGCAGGGCTAGAGAAGTGTCTGCACATAAGTTCTGACTGTAGAAAATTCGACCGCGAGCATGCGCCTACGCATCAAAGGTTCGCATAGTGGTCATGTGTGGGATGAGTCTTGCTATCCTCACCAATATAGAGCTTACCAACAGTCACACCAGCAATATCGACCTTGCTTGGTCCCGTCTGTGCGGAAGCATGCTGCCTTACGCTGTACCGCTGCTGAATGCGGCCCCAAGATTTCGCCAATTAAGAGGCAGTTATGTGAGGGGGGCGAGCGTCATTATCGATGCGAACAGCGCCCTGCAGACTTGCGAACCGTTGCCTTCGCGCTAGTTCTACCCATGGAGCCTTGGCGTCGGCGGTAGTGGAAGAGGCATTTTTTCGTTGAGAGGTTCGCAGCCATCTTCCAACAGGAATGCTACCTATATCTTCCAGGTCTCGTTCCTGGTTGTCTTTGCACTACGTGGTATGTAGTACCAAGTTCAAGCTGCGCCTTCCGCGTAACCGTCACAAGTCTGACGATCGGAATCGACCCCTCCCGCGAGAACTTTAACCTTCCACAAGAACAAGGCAAACATTGTGGTGGCCGCTCTCGCTATATTCAAGTTGAACGCGTATCGAGCTGATTCGAGTCCGAACTCCAAGGACAGCGTTGACACAACTACAACACCTTCAGCCTCGCCAAGGTTCCTAATCGGTCCGTTCGGGCCGACTTTTGTATGCGAATTAGTCGCGAGATCTTGTCCGGAGCAGATTTCGTAACTTAGGAACCCTGTGGTTGATATGAGTTGTACTCCGAACTACCCAGATACTTATCGTCACCCAGCAAACTCACACTGGGGATTACTGCCATTGCACCCGGAATCCTCGAAACTCCTCGGCAAAAAGCCGCAGCCTTGGACCTGGCCAAACGAGGCTGGCGGAACGGCCGGAGGTGGTGGCGACAATACGGACCATGAAAAGGCAGATGCGGCCGTGTAAGCACGCCACTGGTGAACGATAACCATCGTTTATGCTGACTTGCCATTACAGCCTTCAGGAAAGGGTCAGCGAACGATTAGATACGGAGCCGACATCTTCTGAATCACAAGAGTGCAGCAACTCTGATAGTGATAGCGATGAATCGATGAACAACCATGGCAACAACCGCACCCCAATTCATACTCCCCCGGGGTCCGACTCTGGAGACAGATCCCCCGCAAGATTGGAGACCTTCGCTCGATTATCTATGGACGATGGCCACCAGAAACAGGCACCATGGACTACCAGAGGTCGTGAGTCGTCTCAGGCTAACACCTCCAAGCGCGCAGCTAGTAGTGAGTTGGTCAGGCCTCCGGAAAGGAAGTCTTCTGTGAGCAACGTCTGCTCAGGTTATGCTAAGCCATCAAGGCGACCCCAAGTGCGTAAGCCACAGCCCGCGCAACCCGCACGGCGAATCGTTACAGGCAGACCATCGCAGTCTCCACAAATTACCAGCCAGCATACAGCAGCAAAAGCAGAGCAGCTGGCGGCTCAATATTTTCCTATGCGGCAGACGACCTCCGACAGCGGCTATGCCTCCCAACCACCGTCTCGCCACAACACCAGCATTGAAACCAAGTATGATATGCTTAAGCAACCGATCTCGTCCCCAATCTCCCAAGGTCAGCTTGCCAACGAGATCAAAGGCATCTATGGTGGCCTAGTCATGGTCGAGGCCAAGTGTATGAGCATCGACGAAAACCAAGCCAAGGATCTAACCAAGACGCTCAACACCGAACAATGGCAGGCACTTATTGCGCTCCACCGGACCTTGTTATATGAGCATCATGACTTCCTTATGGCAACTCAACACCCATCGGCAACGCCTGCCATCCGTGGCTTGGCGACCAAGTACCACATGCCTGCCCGGATGTGGCGCCACGGAATCCACTCGTTCTTGGAGGTGCTTAGGCATCGAAGGCCGGAATCTCAAGAGTATATGCTGGCTTTCATCTATCTCGCGTACCAAATGATGGCACTGCTCTACGAGACCGTTCCGGCCTTCACCGATACGTGGATTGAGTGTCTTGGCGACCTTGCTCGTTATAGGATGGCAATCGAAGACGACAAGGAAGTGCATACGCTCTGGGGCGGGGTGGCCAGTCGGTGGTATAGCACCGCATCCGACAGGCACCCGGCCATCGGGAGGCTTTACCACCATCTCGGCATCCTGGAGAAGCCGAGCGTGCTCAAGCTATTCTTATACGGCAAGAGCTTGACGTGCAGCAGTCCATTCCAGAACGCGCGTGATTCCCTGTTGACCTTGTGCTCGCCCATTGTCAAGGGCGGCCAAGTCAGCCAGAACAACCAGTCTTGGGTTGAAGCTGCTACGCTGACTTTTTATGCAAATGCACTGATGGGTGGTGAGGAATCAGTCTCCCAGCTGTCGTCGGACGCCATCTCTGTACTCCGAAAAGAACCAGCTGCCCATCTCACAAACACCGGGGCCTTCATCACTATCACCTCCATTGCACATCTTCTGGAATTTGGTAGTACTACCAACAAGATATTCCAGCTCTTCAGGTCGGCGGCCACAGAAGCGTCTTGGAAACTGCCACACTCTACCGGTGAAACGGGCTCACAAGCTTCGTCAAGCAATGGTGGTTCTGGCGTCTTTGATGTCGTTGTGTCTGATGTTCCTGGTGTTCCTGGTGTTCCTGGGGTTCCTGCTGTTTCTGGTGTCTCTTCTGTTCCCCCCGTCTCTAGTGCCGAGAGAACATGGTGTTCTCTCCCGGTCTACCACCACTATTGCGCCGTTCTCAACTCCTTCCTGGATCGAACTTTGGACTCCAACGCTCTGCCGGATTTGCTGCCAACAATTCATACGATCCTTGTCTGGCTTCACAGCATTCATTCCCTTCTTTCACGCAATCACGACGACCATGATCTCCATACGATCAGTCCGCTTCTTAACGGTTTATCCTGGAGGGGACTTGCCACTTTCCTTAACCATTTGAAAGCCCGCGAGAACATCAACATGCAAACGCAAGGATTTACCCAGCAGGCGCTCTTCGCTCGAGCGAATCCTGGTAACAAGCCAATCCTGCTGCCAGAAGACCACCATCTCCGAGGACTGTTGTGGACACAGTCCTACCATCCTCCGGGTTGGTTTGATCACTTGAGCGAAGACGACGATAGGTTCGAACAGACTGATACTGTGCACAAGCTTCGAACCTCCAGGGTGCTGTTACTCGCGTTGAAGCTAGCCAGTTACGCCCAGCACCTCCGATACGATATGCAGTCTGGTTTGTTCTGGACTCCGCAGCCTGCTCAACCGCTTGCGCCTTCACCTAGAGACGGCGAAACGTCTTCTTTCGGACCCTTGGTCGCTGCAGCAACCCGTGCTGCCCGTCCAGGGCTCGCGGCCGATAGCATTCGCTTTACTCAGGCCACCACTAAGCAACCGAAGCACAGCTATCCCAAGATGAACGCTCAGCTGCCGAAGTGGAAAAATGGAGGTCGGGACCATCCGCGTGACCCCGAAGTATACGAAGGAGACTTCACGGGAGCGACATTAAGGGGTGACTATAAGTATGAGTTTGGCTAACGACTTGACGACGGATTGGCGCTCTGGCGTTCTGGCGTTGACATCATTTGTGTGGTCCAGGCTACATCACACACTCTTTTGATGGAGGCGGCTCCGACATGGACGGTCACTCGGACCGACCTATGGAGTCCCCAGGCCCGCATACGATTTCCATGTGAGGCTGGTAAACGCTCGCGCAGCAGTTCGAGTAGTACCAGGCTTGATGTAGATGCCTCTTCCTTACAATAAGACAAGTCTTGCTTCCCAATACCGTGCTCTGACGTGCTTGTGAGACCTCTACTCTCTGTACTGCTCGTGACCTTAGTTGCCAACTCAGGCACTACATTATCATGGCATTTGACGCAGCACGACACCAACGCAGCCGTAATCATCTCCTCCGCCGGTGCGCCTGGACTTCGTTGAGGCCAATGTCACAACACAACAGGACTTGATCCACAACTTCACCGCGGTGAATAATGTATGGTTCTCTTCGCTCGAGGCCCCGATGCTCACGCCGTACGGCTCGGAAGCCCTATGCTGTCTTCAGATACGCTGTGTAGCTCTTAACAGCATCCATGACGAGTCATCCAGCCTTTCAACGGTGTGACAAGATGCCTTGGTACGACCTTCACAGCTCATTCTACCAATGCGGACCGAAGCGGGCAGATCGCATAGCCCGCACATCCACCCCAATGGGAATCTATGCGCCGGCACGGTAGCCACGACATAGTGGGGTGCTCATTCGGAGTGATCACCCGGACGCGGTGCTACACTATTCACTCCGACCGAGCAGCTAGCCGGACAGCAAGTATAACGTCGATGCCCACGTGTTAGCAAAGTATACCTGCACGATGCGGTGTCTCTCCAACGCAGGCAATCGTACTGCTGCATCTAGAGAGGCCCGGCTGGACGATCCTGTGACACGAGTTGCCAGTGTAACAATTGGTGTCCACGAATCCTCTCCCGTCTTGATGTCACTACCGTCCTGGTGTCCTTGGTGTGCTTTGCGCCCTTCGTGTGTCCTGTGTGCTGTGTCCTTGTGCGTCTTGTCTCTCCTACATCATTGGTATGCCCAGTGCTCCTGCAGGTCCGTGGTTGTGCAAACACTGTACTCGAAGAGAAGGGATGAAGTAATGAACAACAAAACGACCTTATGGTCCGTGTTTGTGCAACAAAATAATACCTGCATTCATAACGATCTCGTCCAACACCACCCCAAAACACCTCGCATGCTTCCATCCCAATAACATGCAACCCAAACGAATGCTCTACCATCCCAGCCCACCAATACCCAACACCCCCTCAAGCAGTCAACGCACTACTCACCCCCAGGATCCCCATCCCCACAAACGCCCCAATCATACACAACCCCCTCGAATGCGTCAAATCCAAACTCTCGCTAAAAAGCTGCAGAGCCACACTCGCCATAATCCCCGCCGTAACTGCGAACATCCCGCCATACACCCCTTCGCTCGGCGCCCAGTCCCCGTCACCCGCCAACTTGAACCAGACAGCCGCTACCGCTGCGCCGATCGGCTGGGACAAGCCCCCGAGCACGAAGGAGATGACCATGGCTTTCCAGCGCGAATTGATCGCCAGGTAGAGTGGCAAAGCCATCGCGAAGCCTTCGGTGATGTTGTGGATGAAGAGCGCGAGGAAGACGGCGAAGCCGAGGCTAGGGTTCGCGTGGTTCGTGGCGTAGGTGATGAAACCTTCTGGTAACTTGTGTAGGGCGATGGCGATGGAGGTTTGGAGGCCGATGGAGAGGAAGGCGTTGGTTGGGACGTGGTGGTGGTGGTGGTCGGGGTTGTGGGAGGAGGTGGTTTCGTCTGTGTGGGTGCGGTGGAGGTTGGGGTTGATGGTGGCGGAGCTGTCGGAACCTTCGGATTCTTCGTTGGAGGGAGATTCGCGGACGGTGTAGTAGCGGGTTGGCGGGTGGTTGAGGTGTTCGGTTTGCGGGCGTGGGTCTTCTTCTGCGATACCTTCGAGGAGGGGAGTTGTTTCGTTTAGAGGGGCATTCGTGGGCGCCGTGGCGTTTCGGGATAAACCTGGCTTCAGGCTGCCGCTTGATGCTCGGGTTGTCAGTGGTGCTCGGAAGCCGCCTCGGCCGTTGATTTTCTTGAAGCATTCCTGCCCGCACGGATCGGTGTAGCCGTAGCAAGGGCCGTCGCAGTCGCATGACGGCTTGAAACCTGTCGTGAGCTGATTAATCGTTGTCGACACCCGGGCTTGCAGAGATGGCCTTCTAGACGCGGCTGCTGGCTGGGTTTGCGATGGTCTCAGTGGGTTGTTAGCCGCTTCGGACTCCGTTGTCGGTGCATAGCTAGCATTCGATGCTGACCCGTTGAAGTACGACGTCTGAACGGATGACCGTCTTCGTCCGCTTCCAGGCGTCGCCATGTGGCCGGGTAGTGAGCTTGTTGATCCTTGCGTGCGTGGCTGTGGTCGTGGCTGGTGGCGTTCAACATCGCCTTCCTGGTCATGTTCATGTTCGTGGTCGTGATCGTGCCCATCCTCCTTGGGCTCTTCATCGTGCGAGTGCTCGCAGTCCACTATGTGAGAAGGAATAAACTGATGCATTACGTGTGACATCACTTGGATGCCTATCACTCCGCCAAGGAAGCAGGCGATCAGGATCCACCCAGCCGCTCTCGGTGAGAAGCCGCCATTGATAAGAGACTTTTTGGAGTTTGGCAGCATGCTATACAATGCCGAGAAGAGCTGTATGCTGTTAGTACTAATATAAATGAGTTGTGACCCGGGAGAAGTATACCATAACGCCGAATGATAAGCTCAGGGACACGGATAGAAAAGTGTCGCTGTCCTGGATCCTGAAGTTCTTCTTGCCCGGGAATTGTCGAATGAGGATGTCTATACAGATGATCGAGGCTCCCACCACGCACGCTAGGAGTCGATCAGCACATGCGTTCAAGCCAAGGGATCACAATACTTACCGATCCCGCTCAGGCAGGTCATCACCCAACCTCTCTCATCGTTCGAGAGCCCCATCTTGGTCCAGGGAATATCGCTTTACGATTATGTTGATGTGTCGAGTCCTGTGATAAGGATTTGTTGTTGTTCGTGGCGGCGTGGAAGTCTCGCGTCGTGGTCTAGCAATGGAAGTGACAAAGGATAAATAGATAGTCTAGACCGCGACTACTCCAACTATGATTAGGTATACTGGAATAGTAATGATCGAAGGAGCGACTCAAGGATGTATCGGCGTAAGTAGCGATGGTATACGCCTCTTCTGCCACCAAGGTGGATTTTGCTCTTGCATGGCGACACGAGTCATGCGGTTTTTGTGTGACGACATGTGAATGTGGTGTAAAGTCAGAACAACTGACCTTGTGTTTCCTCACTTGTACTACACACACCTCCGACCTCCTGCATACACGGAACGAAAATGGCGCAACCACAACCGCAAGACAAGCTCTTCCAACGACCTCTCTACGTCTTCGACCTGCCAGAGGAAATACTCTACTCACTACAGGTCAAGGTCCAGCCTGCAGATGCTCCAGCCTCTGATGAGCCCTCACTAACCCCAGCGACGGACTCGTCAAACGCCGATGGAGAAACGCAGGAAAGCGCCACGACTTCAGCGACATCCTGCGCCCTCTGCGGACTCTCCTTCAACGGCCTACAGGAGCAGCGAAGTCATGTGAGGTCAGACCTGCACGGCTATAACCTCAAGCAGAAGCTGCGCAGTCGGAAGCCAGTGAACGAGGCTGAGTTCGAGAAGCTGGTCGGGCAGCTGGACGAGAGCATATCAGGGTCAGACTCGTCAGACTCCGATGACTCGGACGAGGGCGAAGCCATTGGCGCCAAGAAGGACACGACCCTCAGCGCACTACTGAAGAGGCAAGCAAAGGTCACAGATGGGGACGCCGAAGATGCACCATCCAAGAAGCGGAAACGTGGTGCTGGTAATGCACCACTAATATGGTTCTCTACACCGAAAATACCCTCGAACACCTCACTCGGCGTCTACCGAGCGATCCTTTCGAACGAAGAGCAGGCACAAGAGACTACCCTGGTGGAGACGATCCAGAGGAAGCAGCTCTCCCCCAAACCACCACCACCGGTCCAGCACAAGCCGAAGCCGGAGGAGCAAGATGAAGAAGACGGAGGCGTGCCAGTAGGACCGCAGATCCCACACGGCACAAGCGCATCAGGCCCACACTACTTCATCTGCATGATCGGAGGCGGACACTTCGCAGCCATGCTCGTCTCGCTCACACCCAAGATTACGAAGAAGCACGGAGTAGAGGATCGAGCGGCGACTGTAATCGCGCATAAAACGTTCCACAGATACACGACGAGGAGGAAGCAGGGAGGCTCGCAGTCGGCGAACGATAATGCGAAGGGCAATGCGCACTCTGCTGGTTCGAGTATACGGCGGTACAACGAGGTTGCGCTTACGCAGGAGGTGCGAGATCTGCTTACGGAGTGGAAGCCTCAGATTGACTCGGCGGATAAGCTGTTCATACGCGCCAGCGGCACTACGAGTAGGAGAACGCTGTTCGGGCCTTATGAGGGGCAGGTGTTGAGTATCAAGGATGAGCGGCTGCGAGGCTTCCCATTCAATACTCGGCGAGCAACGCAATCAGAGCTGATGCGCGCGTTTGTGGAATTGACGAGAGTCAAAGTCAGCACCGTTGACGAAGCTGCCCTGGCTCGACAAGCAGAAGAAGAAGCAGCAAAAGCCGCCGCCGCACAAACAGCCGCTCAGTCCAAACCCACACCACAAAAATGCCCCAAACCCTCAAAGGAAGACGAAGAAGCGCTAGTACACACCACACAACTCCAAGCTCTCATCCGCCGCTCCAAGGCCCCCGGCTTGATCTCGTACCTTCAATCAAACAGGCTCTCACCCGATTTCCGCTTCTTCCCAGCAGACCAAAACCACCACGCCCCAACACCCCTTCACCTCGCCGTCGTCTCCGCAAGTCCAGCTTGCATTTCTGCTCTTCTGCTCAAAGCAAACGCCGATCCTACTGTTCGAAACGATGAAGGCAGATCCGCCTTCGACCTCTCCCCCGACCGCGCCACACGGGATGCGTTCCGCCTTGGTCGCTCGAAGCTCGGGGAGGAGAAGTGGGATTGGGACTCTGCTGGTATTCCCGCTGCGCTATCGGAGGCCGAAGTCTCTGCCCGTCAAGCCAGGGAGAAAGAGGAAGCGCAGGCTGAAGAGGCCGCCGAGAAAGCTCGACGGGCTGCAGAGACAGAGCGATTGAGAAAGGAAGACGCGGAGAAGACGGGCGCGCAGCGGGACAAGAAGTTCGGAAAGGGGCACGTGATGGCGAAGCCGCAGGTCACGGCTGAGGAGCGCAGGGCGGAGGAGGCGAGGGGAATGAGCGAGGAGATGAAGATGAAGTTGGAACGGGAGAAGAGGGCGCGGGCGGCGGAGGAGAGGATGAAGCGGTTTGCGCAAGGCGGGAGGTAGGGGGTTCGTGAGCCTTTGGGACACAGTGCTCCGAGTCATCTTTCAAGATACCTTCAGATATCAGAGATCCTTACGTGGGTTGTCAGTGCATGCTGCAACCGATCTCAGACGTGACATGCATAGATTATGCATGATACATGCACAAGCGGCACAGCCTTGCGAAAGATGCCACCGTGCAAATCGATGGCCGATCGAAGTCTTGTGCGTCCTTTCACGTGGCTCGGAGTGACACGACGCGATCGGTTTGTGCGAGCCGGCGCGTGCGCGGTATCACATGGCAATGAGAAGGTGAGATGCATGTCAGGTGTGCCTTTGATCCGTACCCATCCATCGGACGTATTGGACAGCATATCAGGCGGAAGAAGGAGCTGGATGATGTCGTCTTCGAAGTGCGGGGTGGGCTCCGGGTGACAGCTCCTCGTGCATGGTAAGTGACTGCTACAGTTTCTTCTCGATGCAGCATATTGTTTCCAATCCGTCTTAACGAAGGTGTAGTCGGGTTTTCAACATAATGTTGGATGTCTCGTGTTCATGGTATAGGACCGTGCCGAGGTGGATGAGCAGCTCCGCGGGGGTGGCAGAAGGATAAAATTGAACAGGGTCTGCAGCAAATTTGCCTCGCATGTGCAAGGTGCAACCGGCGGGTAGATACATGTCCTCCAAGCATTCTTGACAGGTGGGATTCCGTTGTACAGTACCACGACAAGACATGGCCTCGGTAAACATGCTTTCGTAGAACAGCGATGGAGTACGAAGATCATTTCACAATCTATAAATAATGGCCGCATCGACAACATTTGCTGGTGGTCGCGAAATGAGAGATTGAAAATGTGCGGCTAGCGTGCACAGTCCGGGCAGCAGGACAGACAGGCGGATCCACCTTCAATCACCCCCTCCAGCGTCCATCTCGCGCCAACACCTTCCTTTTGCTCTCTGCTTCCCGGTGCGAACGAGTCGTTGTTGCGAGGTCTGTTGCTGTCTTGTTCTGCGTGCGGCGGTCCAGTGGGAAGGTACGTGACTCCATTGGTGTATACATCTGCCATCCGTTTCCCCCCACGAGTTGACTTCGGCTACCAACGTCGAAACCGCGGGAGCGCATTGCATCGACTGCATGTTGGGCCACGGTCTCGAGAGCCCCCGGTCGAGTATATAACTGACCTCCGAATCGGAACAGATTGTTTATATTCTTGTTTCGACCTTGCGAGCCCTCCACCTCGGCCGCACTATCTTTCACTCACCACAACCCGGACCATAGTGTCTCTCTTCGGTCAACAGAATGTCTTTCTACGACAACGGCGCCCCGTGGTCAGCTGCTCCCCGTCAGCCGTCATGGGAGCAACCGCCGCCGCCTTCGCGATCTGGAACCGGCTCGTCAATGTCTCAACAACTCGAGCCGAATGCCTTCGCAGCGCAGTTCGAGGAGATCGACCGAGCGACTGATAACCTCGTGCGGAGCGGGAAGTGGTTCCCGGGGGCGATGCAGCCGATGGGTGGGATGCCTGCGCGACGGGAGAGCATACCGGCGGTGCAGAGAGGGTATGATTATGGCAGTGGCGGCGATCCGAGGATGGGAGGAGGTGGGCCAGGTCCGTCAAGAGCACCGTCGATGAGCGAGTATGATGGTGGACGGCCTGGTTCGGCGGGTCTGCAGGGGTACTATCAGGGTCAGCGGGCTCCTGGTGGGCGACAGAGTGAAGCGGAGCAGATGCTGCAGGCGAAGCGGAGGATGGCTGCTCAGCGCGAGAAAGAGCTACGGAATTACCACCAGGAGCAGCAGTATAACAGAGGTACGTACGAGAGGTGATTGCGACTCGACTCCGTCGCTAATGTGATGCACAGCAGTATCCGGCGGCAAATCCGATCGAGCTATGAGCCCGAACACCATGAGTGAAGACGACCGCCGCGAACTCATCGCACGACAACACCGCGCGCTGTACGGCGACAATGCCTCACTATACGGATCCGAAGGCTCGAATTCCAGACCTCAAAGCCAAGACGTACGAGCATCCATCCCAGACCGAAGTGGCTCTCCCATGGCTTTCAACCCATACGGCGCACACCCGCAGCAGAACGCCGAAGGCGCAGTACAAATGCCACCACGCGACCACGGCAACAGCACCGCATCACCAGTCTCTAGCCAACAGACCCAACAACCCTTCACCCTCATGAGCGACGCACAACAAAGCAGCCGCACCTCGAATTCCTCGCCCACCGAATCTCCGCCACCTGGCCAAAACCAGAAGAATGCACCACCAGGTGTCGCACCAATCGGCACACGACCAGCACAAGCACCCGGTTCTGCAGGCGGCCTGAACAAGCGCTCCACCACGCCTCTGACGCCATCGTCGCTCAGCTACGGTTTCAGCGCGGACGCACAGAATGCGCCATCCGCTGCACCAGGCCTGAAAGACGAGCGCTCGACTTCTGCCGCGAGCAACCCTGCAGCAGACAAAGGCGTCAGCGGGCTCGGAGGTTGGGGAGGTGATCGTGGGCCTTGGGGTGGGAAGTCGGGATTGGCTGTGCAGCCATCGGTGTGGGGTTAGAAGTCCGAAGATGAAGATGAATTGAGGAAACGAAGGGAGCAAAATGCGGATGTTGATGATGCTTAGCGGAGGTGTTTCAATCACGGGGAGCGGAGCTTGGGTGGGCGGGCGGACGGTGCATTTGCGTGGTGTCGAGGGTAGCGGAGGTTTCGTTTTTGCTTTTAGCGTTTCATGCGGATGGCGTTGGTGGTTGCTCGCGGCTCTTACTCTGGGATGGGCTGGATCTTTGTCGTGCGTTCACGGTTGTGCAGTGGGATGGGAATGGTTTATGGGTTTGCATGGGCTGGGGATGCTTTGGGGATTGCTTGGGTGCTTTGCACGATACCTTTGACGCGCATAATAATGCTTTGGGATGGGACTGGGATGGGGAAGGGGAAGATGGACGGGACTATCACCGTTATGCTTGAATGGGAATGTTTGCGCCCAAGTGTGTTTCATTAATGCTGTCAATATTCAATGTCACGTGCCAAATTTCGCCGTCGTTTGAGCCAAGCTTTGAGGCTCAAGTGAGTGCCCTGAATCTGGACTGAAAGCTGTCGAGAACATCGAGTTCCGTTCTAATTTCTTGAGACCACTTGACTGCACTTTACGCCAACACAACTGCCATTACAATACCGCGAAAGACTCCAGATCTCCTCTACAGCTAAATCACCATCAGTCGCCATGGTAAGTTCCATCAATCCACAACCGCGCCGCCGAACACACCCCCTACCTTCTCCGTGATGCGCCAGTGCGCCCAACTACGCCAAAAACCACAGCAGACTCCGCGACTAGACTTCCAATCACTGACAACATCTCTGCAGTCTTCACCACGCCCCGCCTCCCCTGTGAATTCGCCCTCCACCGGCTCAACGACCGCACGTCCATCATCCCCTAAAGCCCCCGGCGGCCCAGCGACAGCGATCAAGAGGAGAGCGGCCGCGGATCGGGCGGACAAGGTTGCGAATGCGCGGCCGGCGAGCACGAGGGCTGCGGGTGCCGGTGGGAGCAGTAGTACTATGTTGAGTATGCCATACCCTTCTGAGAAATGGCCGGCGGGTGGTGGAAGCAGAGCACTGGCAACAGGGGCCGGAAGTTCTTGGGATGGCTGGTTGCCAGTTGTTCTGCTCAGCTACCCGGTGGTTATGACAACCTTCAGCTGCGTGCTGGAGTTGGAAAGACTTGTTGAAATATGAGGCTGACATGAGTGTTCTACAGAGCTATACACGGACGAGTCGCCGGGCTTGAAGGTTGACCCGTTTGTGGTGATGGTGCTGTCGATTGGGTTCATCATTAGTGTTGTTGCGCTGCACAGTAAGGCTACACTCGCAACTCGCACGCACGGATCACGAGCTAACAAACATCTGCAGTCATCGCGAAGGTCACGAAGCGCTTCTCTTCGTAGCGAACTCTCTATTTGGCACCGGTCCTCCAAGAGCGAAATTCCTCGAAGGCACCATCCAGCCTAATCTACAGTCGAGACTGTTTCAGCAGCGTGGAGAGCAAACGTCTGGTTGACTAGCATGAAGCATGGCGTCAAGGCATCGGGGTTGTGGAAGCGGTCAGCTTCGTGTTGGAATAGTGTGTAGGATCTATAAGCGTATATGGATCGTACAGACAACCTCATCAGGCCATCTGCCGGAGCATTGGTCACTTGGGTCGTCTACTGATTCAGTACTTGGCAGTGCGAGCCGTTCTCCTCCACCTGTCCCGAGTGATATACAACACTGCCGTGGATTTGGCCAGACCGATGGCTTTCCCATATCGTCACGAGATACCGCAGTGTCGGCCCGGTAATTGCCTGCATGATCTGCCTTAAGGCTACACGCAGTCCGGCTCCTTCCACTCGACACACGCGAGCCCGATAAATTATGCATGCAAGATCTCTGATTCCCGGTCCACTATCTTCCGCGTTTCCTGCCTCAACTCGTGACAAGCGTGGAAGATTTATCCGACATCAGGCTATGAAGCAGCCGCGGTGCCTGTTCCTGGTTCTCGACCCCACTAAACAACGACATCGCAGCCCCGCAATTGGTAGGGAGAATCAACGACGATGCAGAATCTGTCTGCAACGGCGAGCGAAAGGTACAAGAAGGTTGAGCGAGCGCGTGAGAAGTTGAGAGCTCGCGGCTCGGCATTGGCACAGTTTTCTGGTCCCTGGCGACGCATATGAAAGCTGCATGAGGTAGCTTCGACACTTTTCTTCAACGACTTCATCCACTTATAAAGGACTCCTCATCACTCTTCTCTGCCGTGTTCAATGCTGCTTGGTTCTAGATCTGCCTCCATCATTGCCACACGTTCACCGATTGCATCATCATTTGCTCGCCTGCAGCAGACAAAAGCCTTCATCCACCCGCGAACTTCACAACAACCTCACATCTCCAGAACTTTCACAACCGCAAGCATGGCTCCTACAGTACCATCCGTCAAGCTGAACAATGGCAAAGAGGTGAGCATGGCTGAATTCGCAAGACTTAGCAGATGCGGTGACTGACTCGTTGCAGATGCCGTTGGTGGGCTTCGGTCTCTGGAAAGTCAACAACGGTACGGCAGAATTCCGCCATTCAAGCACGTTCAAAAAGCTCTCAGGCTAATGACATGCAGACACGTGCGCCGACCAAGTCTACAACGCCATCAAGACCGGCTACAGGCTGTTCGACGGTGCCTGCGATTACGGCAACGAGGTCGAGTCTGGGCAGGGTGTCAAGCGCGCCATTGACGAGGGTCTCGTGAAGCGGGAAGACCTCTTCATCGTCTCCAAGCTATGGAACTCTTTCCACGACAAGGAGCGCGTCAAGCCAATCCTCAAGAAGCAGCTCGCGGATTGGGGCCTTGAGTACTTCGATCTCTACATCATCCACTTCCCGATCTCGCTCAAGTATATCGACCCCTCCGTCCGCTACCCACCCGGCTTTTTCGACGAGAACGACAAGCTCTCGCCCGGCAAGGCTTCGCTCGAGGACACCTACCACGCCATGGAGGAGTGCTATGAGGAGGGTCTGATGAAGTCCTTCGGCATCAGCAACTACGTCGGAGCCCTCCTTCTGGACGTTGAGCGCTACGCCAAGCACCTCCCGCAAACTCTGCAGATCGAGCACCACCCCTACCTCGTGCAGCAGGATCTGGTTGACCTCGCCAAGAGCCGCGGCATTGCGGTCACGGCCTACTCGTCCTTCGGCCCAAGCTCGTTCCTCGAGCTCAAGATGCAGAAGGCGCACGATACGCCTCTCCTCCTCGAGCACGAGACCATCAAGAGCATCGCGGACAAGCACAGCAAGACCCCAGCCCAGGTTCTGCTCAGGTGGTCCACCCAGCGCGATATCGCCGTCATCCCCAAGAGCAACAACCCTGAGCGCCTCGCCCAGAACTTGGATGTGTGCAGCTTCGATCTGAGCAAGGAGGACATTGAGACGATCAGTGGCATGGACAAGGATCTGAGGTTCAACAGCCCGCCAAACGTGAGTCTCCTATTGATCAACGCAAGTGAAACGAGCTAACATGAAGTTTCACAGTACGGCATCGACGTCCCGATCTACGCATAAACCCGCCAACCCCTCCCTCAATCCCGATATGCACTCTACTCACCGCGGTGTAAGTGCCGCAGATAGATCGACAGGCGTGGTTGCAAGGTTGGCTGGAATGCGGACACTCTATCACGTACGAGGAGCTTTCGGAGTACATATGCCACGGCTTGCTTGCCCCATGGAGAAGCGAGTGCAGATGGTTAGACGAAGCGGATAATGCCGAATGCAATGCAAAACACAAGTTCATGACAAAGCTGGTCCGATCTTTTCTTTGTGCAGAAGCTGTTCGCGAGCAAGGTGAGCGAAGGTGAGTGAGTAAGGCCATCTCGTACCGGCATTTCTTTGTTTCTCGATGACGTCTGTTGTCATGAGCCTTCGGAGCTTCATTAACACTATCGACGAGAAAGCTGTCTGAACCTCTCTTCTCCTCAAGCTTTCTACTGCACACAGTCAAGCACCAAGCCCAAGACCACTCTACGCCAAACACGCTCCGCACTCGCAGCTCAATCAAGCAATATGTCCGACTCCAACTTCGCCCCCAGCACCCGCCTGGCGCAACCCCAGCAGGAACAAAAGCAGGCTCGTGATGTCGAGCACTCCTGGACCCACGGCGCAACCAATGCTGCTTCTGCTGTTGTAGGCACTGCAGGTAACATCCTCGGCGGCGCTGTCAATTTGACCGGCCAGGCCATCGGCAATGTTGGCCGCGGCCTCGGAAAGACGTTGAGTGATGCTGGGGATAGCATTGAGGGTACGATCGGGAATACTGCTAGGGGCACTGAGGGAAGCTTCGGTCAGAGTGAACGCTCGGAGAGGGAGGGGTTGGATGGTGGGTTGAAGCAGGGGAGGGCTGGGGAGGCGAAGTAGAGTGTTGTGGTCTGTAGGGTCTGATGAGATATGAAGTAAAGATATGAGCCTAACATACCGACTGCTGCAAGTATCGGTCGTTGCTGAAGTTCTTGATGTCTCTAGCGAAGTAGGCATGTTGTGTTCTCAGTGTTCTGGACGTCTCTCATCACCTTCATAAGTCGATGCGGTCGTTATGCGGTACATACCTACGCAGGAGAGTGTGTAGTGTATTATAACGAGGAACGAAAAGCCGGCAACACCTTTTGGTTGGACTTTGGGCTCAAGTTCTTGAGGCTCAATGCACTCTTGGTCATTTCCGAGGTCCTTCGTGACCTGCGTGCCTTCGTTGTCCTGGACTCTCCAGCATCCTTGCTGTGTCTGAAGCTCTTGCCGCCCAGTACGTTTTTCATGCGATATATATCTGTCCTGGAGACATCCGCATCGTGCACTACACCATCCCCACCGCCTTCCCATCCTGCTTCCACACCCTCCCATCCTTCATCACAAACTCCACCCTCCTCAGCGCCTTAACGTCCTCCCTCACATCCCCACCCAACGCCACAAGATCCGCCGCACACCCCTCCTCAATCCACCCAAACTTCCTCCCACACCACTCCCCCCCACAAGCCTCCCACCCATGCAACGTCGCAGCCGTCAACACCTCGTCCAAAGGTATCCCAGCCTGGAGCATCAACTCCACCTCCCTCACATTCTCCCCATGCGGGATCGCCCCGGTATCGCCTCCACAAGCAAGTTTGACCCCATACTCATACGCCTCCCTCACCTGCTTCAGCACCGGCGCGGGATCCATAACCGTCTCCACAACCGCGAGCGTCGGCACCCAGATAACCCGGTTCTTCTGCATCGTCCGCATCGCTTCCGTCCCCTCCATACTCTCGAACCCGTGCTCCACGGTCGTCACCCCAGCTCGAGCTGCCATCGTAACAGCCTCGGCACTACTGGCGTGCGCCGCAACAGGCGCTCGCGCGACTTTCGCCTCGGAGACCATCGCGCTCATCTCCTCTTGATCAAAAAGCAGCAGGTTTGGGTTTCGATCGCCTTCCAATCCACTCTGATATGGTGGAAACATGACCCCCGGACACCCCGGCCACGCACTCTCCGGAAACCGAAGCGCGCGTTTCCGATAGTCGGCATAAAATTTAATCACATCCGCTCCCGCCCCAAGCCTCCTCCGCACACCAGCCCTACACCCCACAACCCCATCGCACGGATCGCTGATCCTGGGAGCCACAGCCCCGCCGATCTTGTTCTCATGCCTCGTCTCGTAGCCACCGGAGGAGGCAAGACACTCCGTCACACAATAAATCCGCGGTCCAGGAATGATACCCCGATTCACCGCGTCCCGAATATGCACATCAGCATCATGCGCCCCCTCAGTCCCGAGGTCGCGATAAGTCGTATACCCCGCCAACAGCGCGTCACGGCAGTGGTTCGTGGCCCGGATGATCCGCTCGACAAGGCTTTCATCGCGCATTTGGTTTAGGCTGGGAGTTTCGGCGTAGGCATGGAGCAGGATGTGGGTGTGTGCGTCGACGAGGCCGGGGAGGACGCATTTGCCGCGAAGATCGATGTCTGGAGGGTTGATGGTGGTGGGGAGTTTGTCCTTGCGTTGGAGGACTTTTGTGATGAGGCCTGATTCGGGAGAGATGGTGATGGAGGTGTCTTTGAGAAAGGATTTCTTTTGGGGGTCGAAGAGGAGGTCGGTGTGCACCGTAAAGGTTATCGGGGAGGGTTTGGTGACCATGTTGAGATGTAGTAGGGTTGTAGGGACGGTAAGAGTTGCGTTGTGCAGGGAGGAGGGACTGAGCCGGGAAAGGATGGGGTAGGGATTGGAAACAGATGGTGGAAAGAACCAGAGATGTAAAGATACCAGTGCCTACTATTTGAGCTGAGAATGATGTCGGATAGAGTACCAGACCAAGCTACCTTGCGTTGCTTAAGCTGAAGTAAGCGTCAGGTCCGAGGCTGGTACGGAGCAAAGACTCTACTTTAGCAGCACCGAGCGTAACATCGCGATGTGAAGTTGAGGTTGGAGCCAGCGGTGTAGAGCTCTGGCAAGCTTGGGTCGGAGCTCCGACTTGCCGGCTTCGGAGCTCGAGTCGCGTCGATCTTGAGCACTGTATAGGCCCGAAAGTACGATGATTGCTTCGACACTGCGGTCGTAGGTGGCGCGTAGGTGGCGATACTGAGTATAAGATGCTTCGTCGCGCACCGAATGGCCAAATCTCACTGGTCTCCTCAACTTGCTTTCATCGACGACTCGAATGCAAGAACTACGCCTTAGTAGGCTATGAAAGGCTCCGGCAGGCTTGTTCGACACCTGCTGGAAGTCCTGTCCGATAGACGAGTGGTCGACAGGCAGTCGTCCAGTCCATTCACAGAGTGGAATGTCGTAAATCATTGCTTTTCGTCATCGCTTCACCATCGCTGGAACTCCGCGGCTTGTCGAAAGTCGTCGACTAGCACATCGATTAGCTCTCGCACAACGTCCACGAGATTCTTGCGCTCTACTCACCATATCCAGCCGTAACACCACAATCACTTCCCCTTCGCTTATCCTCTGCCTCCGTCAACCACTCCCTGATCGTGCCCTGCCGGTTATGGCTACTCGGATGCGTGCTTATGAACTGTGGCGGCGCTGAGCCCTTCTCCCCCTTCTCCATTCGTTCCCATAACCCAACAGCAGCCTGCGGGTCATAGCAGCTCTCGGCCATCATAAGCAGCCCGATATAATCTGCCTCTTTCTCCTGTGACCGAGACCCAGGTAGTGTGAAAGCCAACGCCGATACAATCTGCACAATCATCGGATCGACGCCAGCGAAGAAATAAGCCAACCAGCCGACCGGTTCCAGCCACACGTATTGCGACATCCTCTCCGCAGCATGGTGAGCAACATTATGCGCGATCTCATGCCCAAGCACCGCCGCCAACCCATCGTCTCCCTGGCACACATCCAGTATCCCTCTAAAGACGAATACCTTCCCACCGGGTATAACGAATGCGTTCTTCATCTCGTCATCAATGACATGAATCTCCCACTGCTCCCCCGCCAGCCCCGAGTGCGGGATCAGTCTATCCAGCACGCGCTGCACCTGCTGATGCTCTTTCGTGTAAGCGGGCATGATCTGGCTCCTGTATTCTTGCATCGTCTGCTGGTACATCGCCGCGCCTTGCTGCTTTTCGGAGTCCGCGGAGTAGACGTTGAAGCGCCTGCGGCCTGATACGGGCACTTCTTCGAGGTTGTAGACGTAGAAGCCGGTGCCAGCAGCGCCTATACCGCCCACTTGGTAGAAGAAGGTTGGACTCTGGCGCCATTGACGGTAGAAATTGCGGGATTGTTGGAAGCGTTGGTAGTTGAACGGTCGGCGGGCGTAGCCTCGGAATTGGGCGTGGCGGAAGGTGGTCTGCCGTGATGGTCGAGGTGGTGGTCGTGAGAATGGTGACTGTGTCTGGCGGGCTATGAAGAGTGTGCGAGGTGTGGCTGTTGTAGTAAACGTCCGAGTCGCCGTCTGTATAGCTGGCCGGAAGAAGCGTAACGCGAACATGATGATGGCTGTTCTTCAGGCCTCAACGTCGTGTCACCGAACAAGCATGATGAGGTTTCGGAAACTCTTCTACGCGCGAGAATGTTGTCGCGATGGCGAAGGTGACACAACATACAGATCGACAGATCGGCGCCGGTGCGCCCCACTCTCTAGAAGAGGAAGGAACTGAAGTGGCGTTGGGCATACTCGGCATATGATTCTCTCCAACCTCTGTCTAATAACTATTTGCTGCATGGAATTGCCTAAGGTACATCATCTCGTACCCAATAGTGTCCGGATCAACATGATCATCCGCTTGCTATGAATACCAACGCCACCGCTGTCCAGGGGATTCCTGCCTGCCTGCTCCGCTCCGCACCTCACCACCCCCCGTAGTCCACCTCAAATCCACCGTTAAACGTCTCGGTTGCGAAGCTGGATCCTGCAGCGGGCTCTGGTCCGTCTGCCATGCCTTCTGCGTGTGAGTCCATCTCATCGATACCATTGCTGTCCTCGCCTTCAAACTCTGACACATCCTCCTCCTCCTCGTCCCCAAACATGCGCGCGATGCCATGATACTCCCCCGCCTCCATCTCCTCCTCCGTCTCCTCTTCGGGCAGGCGAACGCGACAGTTCGGACAGCAGTTCGAGTTCTTCAGCCAATTAGCAAGGCATCCGGACTCGCAGAAGAGGTGCCCGCACGGCATCTCCACGACGACAGTCTGCTCCTCGAAGTCATCCATGCAGACGCCGCACTGCGCATTGCCATCCTTCTTCTCCACCTCCGCGAATCTCTTCCGAGGTAGAGCAGCGATGGTAGCGTCTTGCGCCGGCGTGAACCCCAGCTCCTGGTTTGGATCATTGGCATCGGGCCACTGCTCCCAATCGCCCTCGCCGTCGTCGTCGTCCTCGCCTTCGGAATCATCGTCGGAGTTGTCGTGATAGTTCCATTCGCTTTCGTCGAGGTCGTACTGGGACTGGTATCCGAGCTCCGCGAATCGAGCGTTCAGGCTGTGAGAGAAGTCGTAGAGTTGCGAGATGTCTACGTTAGTGATGTCTCGGAACTCGCGGAGGCTGTGGTACTGCTTGACCAGGTCAAAGCCGATGCAGTATGGACAGAGAGGCCGATATTCCGAGACCGCATTCAGTGGATCGTACAGCAGGTTGTTGAGCGCCTCCTGGTTCTCCAGGTAGCCTTGGTGACAACCAGCAATACAGAGTGGTCCGGCTTTGTGGCACGCCGTGCGGACCATGTCACCATCTGGTTTGATGGCGAGCTGGTATGTGTGGCGGTCATCTCGGTCGTGGATCTCCTCAGCAACGCCTTGGATGCTGAAGTGAACAATGCCTTGGTAAAGACACTTCACCGACAGATCCGAGTACCTACTGTCGGGACGCACATGTTCTCTGAGGATGATTTCCTTGCCGAAGAGATGGTACCCGTTGTCGCAGCTGAAGGGAGACCATGGCATAGTGCAAGGGCAGAGATTTCGAAGGCGGATACTGATGAGGTTGTCGTCCTCATCGCGCTTGACGCTGCCGACCACGAAGAGCCTGATCAGGCTTGCCGTTCCTTTGGTGTCCGCTCCATCCTCGTTGGCATTGCTCGGGTTGTCGTAAGTATCGTTCAGGTTGTCGTCGGCATCGTCCGGTGGCTCGTCAGTGTTGCTGTCGACTTCGTCGCCTTCATCGATTCCATCGCCTCCATCGACTTCGTCGTCTGCTTCGACTTCATCGTCTTCATCGAGCAGTGACTCGCCGTCAACATCTTCTACTACGCTCATGATCAAACTTCTGCTATGCTCTGCATCTTCTCCACCGGATACTGCATCGATTGAACACTGCTCAGACTCCTGCGGACGAGCGTCACCTTCTTCCACCGGTTTGGATTCGCCATCGCTGCCGTGAAGGAGCTGCCCATGGTCTTCGGTCTGGCCTCCCCAACCAACTTCCCATGCGGGTTGGCGCAGATGGCCGGAGTCACGTCGCTTGAGTAATGGCGCACGACGCTTGGGGTGGCATGTCAGGAGGACGAAATCGCCGACCTCGACACCGCTCAACTGCTCCCTGATCTCTTCACACAGCGCCTCAACCCCGATAGTTGCCGCCGACATCTCGCGCCCCGGAATCGGTGAAAAAGCAAGTTTCGCGGAAAGATGTGCTTGTTGAAGGCTGCTGCGGTGGTGCCTGAAAGGATTGTGTGAGTCACCGGTGTTTCCAAGAAGAAGTTTTGATGAATCCTGATGCGGTCGCGAAAGAAGATGTGGTTATAATGTTTGGGTGAAAGAGTCGTTTATATTCGAGCGTGACTGGAAGTTTTGACGTTGGTGGGACGGTCCGAGCTTTCGCATGTGAACGCACGCTAGCGGTGGGGAAGGAATTTGAGTGAATGTCGACTCCGCTTCACGCTCTGGCTGTAATTCGGGGCTTGGCATACTCCAGGGACACTCGCGCGATGCTCCTGTCGATGGCATGAGGGTACTGCACCTTTGGTCAATTGCCGCCGGGGAAGGCAGAGATAGCACTCGCATAATGCAGGCGGCCCACACTGCTCTTGCGGCAGATAACGACACCCCAAATGCAGCTCCAGAATTCGCAGCCACTGGGTATATTGTTGCTCAATGAACAGGATGGTGCCATTGAAGGAGAACTGATTATGCTATTATTAAAAGAAAAGGAGAGCACGCCATTGGAGAACGATGGAGTAAGCAGACTACGAGACGACTGTGATCTGAACCATCTGAATCAAGGACCCCACGGTTTGCTGCCAGTACATCGTGAGCGAATCAGCCTCTTTGTGGTCAGCAGTTGGCTTTGTCTGGTGGAGAAGACAAACGAATTCGGAAGGCAGACTCATCGCATCTTTGCGGCTATAGCCTGCAAATCAAGCCTGGCGGCAGGATCTGTGGTTTGACGACCATCCTTCTCCTCGACAATACGAAGATTACATAAAGAGTGCGATCAGCAACTGCACTGCCGTCGCTTCTGGTCCCGCCGATGAGGTGATGCTTCGTCAAACCCAAGCCCGGCGAGGGCTGTGTCATTCTCGATTGCCTCCACCATGGACTCCTTGCACCTCTCCGGGCCGGGCGACATCGACTTCCTGCAGTCCTCAGCCAGTGTAGCGGCGGCATCCTCGTTCGCACGCACGAGTTTGTGTCACACCGGCACCATGTGCTTCAACGCCTCCTCCTTCAGCAGCATGACGACCTTGAGGCGTTTTGTCGCCATCGGCGTGCTCTCCAGGGCCCAGATACTGTTGACGCTAGTGTATTTCTCGCTCTAGACTTAAGCGCGGTGTCATTGATCTGGAGAGTCCTTGTCTCATCCTTCAGGCAACCTAGTGCGGCAGTCTGGACACGTGCCTGCCTGGTTCAACCACACATCAACATCCTCACAAAATGTGTGGCCACACGGTAGCTCGACCATCACAGTATCGTCCTCGTGCTTGCTCCTGCACATGGTGCAGTACCGCTGATCGTCTCTATCGTCCGAAGAGAGCGTCTTGCGTGTCAAAGCGGCGATGGTAGTGTCTGAGGCACCCAGAAATATCGGGAGAGCGTTTGGATCAGCGGCCTCCTCAGGCACTGGTTCCCACTCTTCGCCTTCTTGCGGAGCTTCCCACCAAACCCCTTCGTCCTCCTCGCGCACATCCGAGAATAGGAAGCCATGGTCTTGGTCCCACTGGTATCCCTGGTACCCACACCGAGCGAGTTGATTGTTCAGATGGCCGTGAAAGTTGAAGAACTGCTGAACGTCCATGATGCCAGTATAACGGTGGGCGCGCAGCATGTGATACTCATGACAGAGCCACGGGCCTATGCATACCGGACACAGTGGTCGATACTGTGGTATACGGAACATCGGAACTGCTCCCAGACGGTCGATCTGATCTTGGTCGTCCAGAAACCCCAGATCACATCCTCCTGGACATCGAAGCCTCTCCACAAGGCTCTCCGTACATCATCACCACTGGGCTGGACGACAACGTGGTACATTTTGCCGCCGAAGTGCATCATTGCAAACTTGCTTCGTCCACTGCTTGAAGGCGCCGTGAGAACGTTTGCGCCAGGTCGGTCGAGGTATGCCCGGCCGCCGAGGAGATAGAAACCCTCCCGGTCTGCTCCAGGGTGTTGATGGTACGGCAGTATGGACAACGTGTAATCGACCGCATCCGCAGCGAGATCCTCCACGATATACAGGCCGATCGTCACTGGGTCTTCCCCGTCTGTTCAAACAGAAGTCAGCTTATCATCAGCACGTGCGCTGGCCTACGACCAATGCCCAGCCGTTGAGAAGGACCTTACCGGCCATTTCTAGATCCATTCCCTCTATACGCACACGGTCGAGAAGGATGAAGTCGGCTTCTTCGAGCTCCGGGAATCTCTTGCATAATTCCCTGCTCAGAGTCGTCATATCCACCCGTCCGGCCATGTTCGTGAGCGAGGCGTATATGGTGCTCGCAGTGGTCTCTCGTGTGCTCAAGCACGGCCGACGTACAAGGACAGCTACTCGGGAGAGATGCTGAGTGTCTATACTGGATGGTGAAAGCGATATTTAGTGCGATTGGGTTGTTGTGCGACCCAAGAACAGGTCCGAGCGTTTGTCACATGAAGGCTATCCTAGAGTCAAGTGAATGTCAGTTCTACTCTGCCTCAGACGCTGGGTTGATGCATCAGACGTACCATGTACACCTCTACCGATATTCTGACATGCCCGGCCATCGTGAGATGTCACTGTCCTTGACCAATGACTCTCAAAGATCAGACGGAACATCAGTGCGAATTGATCAGTGGGAGATGAAATGATGCTAGACGATGTGGTGGAACGGGAGGAAGGACTGGCACATATAGCATATCCAGCATGTTTGTCCTACAGCAGTCTTTCTCATCACGGTATGGAGTGTCTTGTTCAACAAAGCACAGTAGCAATGTGGAGAACATATCGAAGAAGCTACCCACCGTATCGTTGACAAAGAGCCTCGTCCGGCAGGAATTGAACAAGGGGGGCGCAGAACTAGACCTACATCTCGACACCACCTCAGTACAAGGGCCTATCTCGCTCAGTTGGCCATAGCCCACACACTTCCATTTCATTGTTCATCGTGACCTGCTTTCCATGGTCCCAGCATCTCCTTTCATCTCTTCACGTCTGTGCATCGAGCAGCCTGGCTCGGCATTGCGGGCAGGAGTTTGAAGTCTTCAGCCATGTAACGATGCAGTTAGACCCAGAACCGCAGTAGACGTGACCACAAGGTAGCTCCACAACTGCATCACCGTTGTTGAAGTCATCCTGGCAGATGGCGCAGTCTTCCCTTCCCTTCGCACTCTTCACGTAAGGCTTGCAAGTCAAAGCTGCGATAGCAGCAGCTGGCGCCGGCTGGAAGTCTGGGCCCTCGTCATCTTCGTCGTCACGCACTTGCTCCCACACGCTGTCATCATCAGAATCTTCTTCTTCGTCCTCGGTTGCGTCCGAAGTCGCCCAGTCAATCTCGCCGAGCGCCCTGAGGCTGTAGATATAACCCAGCTCCGCAAATCGGGATCTCAGCTTAGTTAAGAACTCTTGAAGCTTGTCCATGTTCAGGTTGGAGGTGGCGCGAAGGTAACGCTCCCTGGCATACCGCTCGACCATTTCCGCAGCCATGCAGCACGGACAAAAAGGCTCATAAGTTGATGCGATGGGCCTGGAGTTGTTATAGAGAAGGGTCTGCAGCTGGTCGTGAAAGCTCAAGAAGCCATCCGAGCACCATTCCTCGGGACATGTCTTGCCAAAAATGGCTTTGCGGATCACATCGCCACTCGGCTGACTTCTAGTCGCCCACACGCGACGTCCGATTTTGTCGGTAAGATCCCAAAGGCTGAGATTGGTATCTGTCGTGTCCATGGTGTCCACCTTGTCGATTACGACATCGTTGCTATAGAAGGAATAACCATGATTGCACCATCCTTCTCCAGGAGTGTCATGCCGGTGGAGCTGGCGCAGTTGTGCCTCCATCACTCAGCCTTGATCATCTCGAACAAGCTGATCGATGACATAAAGCGTGGCAGCGTACTTGCCTTCATCCTCCTGCTCCATAGAACCACCGCAGTAAAGCTCCGCAACTGTCCTTTCCTTCTTCTCGAACGCTAGTTCTTCCGTGCTGTCATCATCTCCTAAGTCCTCATCACCACGGTTCGATGCACGCTCGACGTCGAAGCATTGCAAGAGCACGTAGTTCCCTTCATCCAGGCCGCGAAGACCGCCGCAGATCTCGTAACGTAAGTTGGAATCCCGCCTCCTCATGTTTTCGATGCGCGGATGGGACTTTCGATTTTGTTAAGTTATGCAACGAGAACTGAGAATTGGTAGAACGAGTTGCTGCTGGTCTTGGTCGGGCAGGTAGAAGATAAAGAAGAAAGACGAACACACCCCTACGAAAGACGTAACAAAAACCATACGCGCAAGTGAAGTTATAATGTTTGTGCACCGAAGGCGAGTGTGTCGTTGAGACAGACAAAGAAACAGACAGAGCTTCACCTCGTGAATGTGTTGTACGAAGTACAGGTGACGAGAAACATACACATACCAGAATTTCTTAGTTGAATCGTAGCCACCTGTGTACTCAACCTCTCCTACCATTTCCCAACAAGGGAGGGGATTGCCGGGACCTATACTTGCCGCAAAAGTTTCCAACAATCACCGCCATCCAGATCTTGAATAGTGCCATCCCATGTCTTTCCAACAGCTCCATGCCACCGAAAACCACACATCCTTCAGCTTCACCCCTCCTCAGTATCCTCCTTGTATTGATCAAGCATCAGACAGCTGCGCGACACTCAGGGCAGGCATTAGACGTTCTCAACCACTCAACGATGCAGACTGGACAATAGATATGACCACACGGCAGCTGCGCAACCACGTGATCATCTCCGAACTCCTCCCTGCAGATACCGCATTTACGCTCCTCTTCTCCTGGCTGCTTGACTTCGCCGAACGTGGTGTGGGGTAGAGCAGCAATAGCAGCCTCGGTGGCAGGCTGGAACTCTGGCTCTTCTTCCTCTGGCTCCTCCCTCTCCTCTTCCACCTCGACGGCAGGCCACCACAAGCCCGCATGCCCCTGGCGCGAGTCTGAGAACAGAGCGCCGAAGTTCTGGGAGTACCACGCGTACCTTGGGTATCCGAGCTGAGTGACGCGAGCGTTGAAGTGGTGGTAGAAGTTGGCGAATCGTTGAGTTTGCACCCCTTGAGTGAAGCGGACGAAGCGCAGGAGTTGGTATTCGTTGCTCAGATGGTGTCCGACGCAGACAGGGCAGAGTGGCTGGTGATCCGGAAGGCGAAATCTTGGGGTCTCGAGCAAAGGATCGACCTCGTCCTGGTCGTTGAGGAACCCTTGAGAGCACCTGGCAGGGCACTGGCCACGATGAATCGCGGTACGGACTTTGTCGCCATCTGGCTCGAGCGTGGCCTCAAACTCATCGTCTCCGACGAAAAGTTTGGTTCCGAGGTTCTGTGCGAGGCTTGGGCGGTTGAGAGTAGGCTGGTTGAACCGGAGAGTATTGCCGTGGATGTAGTACGACCCGAACTCGTGCTCTTCGGATGGGTTGTGGTGATAAGGAACCTTTCTCAAACGAAGGTCGATGAGAGTACCGCTCTGGTCGCGGAAGCATTCTTCTACGAAGAAATAGGTTGGTCGTTGCCACTTCGCCGGCTTCTTCCTCATCGTCCTCTTCCATCTCGTCTTCGTCACTGCTATCGTCGAAGCTCCATGTAGGACACTCCAAGAACAGTAGATGCCCTGCCTGGACATTAGACATCTGTCCCACCAAGTGCTTACAGAGCTCCTTGCTCAGCTCTCCAAGATCAATACCCGCTGCTGCCATGTCTTCGATTGCGGATGTTGGTAGGAGTGTATACTTGTGATGATAGTTCGTGTAGTCGATGAGGTGCAAGAGCTGCGATGGGGGTGAATGTGGTGTCGTGCGTTTATGTCTGCGGTCGAGGAGAATTTTTTATATATGGTGGGGCGGTGTAACCCGAGGGTCGGTCCGAGCGGGATCACATGCAAGAGTTTCTAGAGTTGAGTGAATGTCAGTCTCAATTTCAATTTGAACAACGTACCCGCAGAACAGCTCGGACAAAATAACTTCCATCCGGCGGTCGACAGTCGCCTCCGCAGTGGGAAAGGAAGAATCGTGGTGAAAGACGGAGTTGCAAATGCTGACGGTCGATACAACAGGTCTGAAGAGTGTGGCCTTTATAGCGTAACCAGCAAGTTTGTCTACCCCCAGCAGTTTCCAGCGAACAGAAGAACGTACTCTGCCAGACAAAGAGCGATGTAGCAAGGGAAACGTACCAGAAACTTACCTTCGCTATCAAGCAGAGTGCATGGAGTGATAAATCAGCAGATCACGCCCCCTGCACGGGTGAACCAAACAATCAACAACGCCTCCATCCAGCTATCTTCGTGCCATCAAAGGCCATCCGCCTTCAACGATCTCCACCATTACCCGCGTCTTCAGCACCCACTTCTTCGACGCGGACTTCTCCAACACTTACTGCTTCGACACCCCCCCCTCCAACGCCCGCTTCCTCAACACGCCCTTCTTGAACAATCACAGCTTCAACGCCCGCTTTTTCAACGCCCTCGTCTTCAACAACCGCTTCCTCATCCTTCCCAGCCCGAGCCCGAGCCCCCTTCCTATCAGCATCAGCTTCAGGCAAGCGTGCACGACATTGCGGGCACGAGTCCATGGTGCGCAGCCAGGTAATGATGCAGCCGGACTCCGACCCGCAGTAGGTGTGACCGCAGGGTAGCTCCAGCACCATCTCCCCCACCTCGAAATCATCTTTGCAGATAGCGCAGCTCTCCCCAGTGCCACTTGCCGCCTTCTGATTCCGGAGAAGAGTCTGAACTGCAGCATCCTGGGCAGGTCGAAAGTTTAGTTCGCTGGTCGAGATTTCTGCTTCGTCCCACTCTTGCCACACGTCTTCATCTTCATCGTCCATGTCATACATGCCGTGGAAGAGAGAACCCCAGCTGTCATCCGTCATGAAACCGTCCCGGTCAACGTCATCGTCATCGTCGTAGTCATCCTCATCCTCATCGTCATCATCGTGAAAGATCGAGTACGTTGTGTATCCGAGCTCGTCAAAGCGATCGTTCAGATCGCGATAGAAGTAGCGAATGTCCTCAACGTCGTAGTGCCGCGGGTTCTGTATCATATTGGCATACCGCAGCATGAAACCCCAGCCCATGCAGACTGGGCATAGTGGCCGATAGCGCGGGACTCGCATCTCGCCATAGTCATTGGGGTCGCTAGTGGCTAGGAGATCGTTCATCATGGCCGGATCGAGCAGCTCCTCTAATTTGTGTTGGCAGTGAAGGACCCCTTCGTCGTAATGTGCGGGATATACTCTATCGAAAATATTATAACGGAGGTCGTCCCCGACGAGCCCGAGGAGAGACACGGGGTAGTGGGAATCAAGCTGGGTACCGACATCATTGATGCTGAGGAACCAGCCTTTGCGGGAGCTGTGAAATGCCGTGTCTTTTGTCGGAATCATTATCTTAGGGCCGAAGATGCGGTAGCTGTTGAAGTGGGATGCCGTAGGTTTGAGACAGTGGAGAAGCGGTAGTAGTCGTAGGTCGGCAAGCTTTCCGCCCTCGTCATGCGTGATTCTGACAACTTCGTACAGCTGCGGGATCCGCGGTCCATCTGGCGGTTCTCCGGTATCGTTCGAGCGGCTGAAATCTCCAGCAGCGGTGCCACTTCCATCGGCGTGCTGTTGGTCCTTGGAGGGCAGTTCGTCCGCAGACTCTTCGCCCGAGCGTAGCGTCTTCTTCATCAGTACGAGTTCGCCAACCTGCACACCTTCCATCCACGGCTGCGCGGTGATATCTGCGTCTGCCGTCCCCATACTGATGGCGTGCTGAAAGTCCTCACCCGCGTTCTCGAGGCTAACGTCAAAAGTGTGAGAATAGCTGCTGTCAGTGTAGAGCGTTCGAGTGGAGTCCGGCTGAGGTTTTGGAAGTGGAAGAATGAGGTCACCGCACGAAAGGCTACATGTAAGGGCCGGATCTGCTAGTGAATATTGTGGATGACTGTGTCGTGCACAGACAAAGAAGCGGTAAAGTCCAATAGCTGAATGAGCCGTGACGAGTGAATATAAAGTTGTTGTGAGCTGCCTTCAGTGTATCATGACAGTGCCGTGGTATGCGAGTGAGCAAAGAGATGAACGGCAGACCACTTACCTTCCCTTCCCAGTGACACCTTCCCTGCCAAAGACTTACCTCTCCCACCTGAATGGACCTGTTATAACATTTGTACACAGTCCTATCCAACACTACACCCCTCCTCACAGCGCCCCCAGTTCCTTAAGCCTCGAGATAAGCCCACCCACATCCTCAACCTTCCCACCCCCCTCCCTAGCCTTCGGCTCCTCGACCTTAACAGTCTTCAGCCTCTTCCCCGCATCCACCCCATAATCCCCCAGCGTCTTCTTCACCAAAGGCTTCTTCTTCGCCTTCATAATATTCGGCAGACTCGCATACCGCGGCTCATTTAGCCTCAAATCCGTCGTCACCACTATCGGCAGCTTCGCCCTTAGCGTCTCGACGCCCCCATCAACTTCCCGTGTAACTGTACACGTCTCGCCCTCAATCTCCAATTTCGAGGCTTGCGTCGCTTGACTCCACCCAAGCAGTCCAGCAAGCATTTGGCCCGTTTGGTTGGCATCATCGTCAATTGACTGCTTCCCGAGAATAACCATATTGCTCTTCTCCTCCTCCACGACCTTTCGCAGCAGCTTCGCTACCCCCAACGGCTCTAACTCTTGCTTCTCCTCTACGACATGGATCCCGCGGTCCGCGCCCATAGCCATTGCCGTCCTTAACACATCCTGGGATTTCGCAGGGCCGGCGGAGAAAGCGACGATATCTTCGACGTCGTGTTTGCGCTCGCGGAGCCGGACGGCTTCTTCGATGGAGAGTTCGTCGAAGGGGTTCATTGAGTGTTTGACGCCTGAGGTTTCGACGGCCGTTTGGGCTTTGTTGACTCGGGGTTTGACCTGCGGGAGTCTGTTAGCACATGTGTAAGTGTGGTGGAGGGGTGAGAGGTACGGCATAGTCGATGACCCGCTTGACGGGCACCAGGATCCGGAGTTTGGACATCTTGCTATGCCGTGAGAGAACAGTGATTTAGGATGGAGGTGAAGTTGAAGGCGAGCTAGAATCATGCAGGCGATCTCGGAGCCGTCGGAGGCTTCATGGTCGGCTTTACATACCAGATTGCCGAGGTGGAAGCAGAGCCTCAAGAAGAGCCTCAAGCAGAGCACAAGGTACCTCGTCTGTATACAGATGAGTGTATTGAATCAAAAATGATAGACGCATCTGGTAGATGTGTGTTGAATGGTACGGAGATAGAGGAAGCATCGGCGGCGAGAGTGTCTCATTCCACCATTATGTATCATGACAACTAAACTACAACAAATACACCCAGCAGAAGTAAAGGGTAGCTAGATCATGCTTTTGGTCTCATCTCCCACGCATGCCCCAGTAGCTCATGCCCGCTAAGCTACGCAGAGAGCATCAAGGAAGGATGGTCAGTCGGAGAACATGACGGTAGTGTCAAGCTTAAGCAGTGACAGTGTTGACGTCGGCAGACCCGTCAGCGGTGGATGGGGTGACATCAGTCTCCGGCTCGCCCTCGTGTGGCGTGTTCGGGTCCTCATCCTCCTTGCCGGGGCTGTCAATCGCGACCTTAACGGCAATCTCGCGGCCTTCGATCTCCTTGCCATTCATGTCGGTGCACGCCTTCTGTTGCAGCTCTTCACTAGAGAGGGTCACGAAGCCGAAGCCGCGGCCCTTGCGAGGCTCGTTGCGGGCCTGGAGTTTGCGGACCATGAACTTGGGGATGGGGCGGAGGGCGATCTTGGCGGAAGTTGGCGAGTAGTCGGCGAAGATCTCGAGGAGCTGTGAAGTCTTGTCAGTGGATGTGTCTTGAACCAGCAGGATGGTGCTCGAACTGACCTTCTCCTCACGGAGATCGTACGGCAGGTTGGCGACCATGATCTTGTTCTTGCTTGGGATGCCGTCTTCCGGTGGGCCGCGCTGCTTGCGTGGCTGCTTCACCTTGCTCTTGCCAGCCTTGTCATCGAGACCTTCCTCGCCTGGTGCAGCGGTAAGAGCCTCATTCGTGGTGGAGGTGAGGGGAGCGACTTGGCCTGGGACGTTGGTTGGGCCGTGGTCACCGTTGGTGGTGGTCTCCTCGGTCTCGCCATCCTTCTGTGTGTCAGTCAGCGAACTTCATGAGGTTGCAGTGCGATCAAACTTACACGTCCGCCACGGCCAGCACGACCGCCACGGCCACGTCCACGGCCACGTCCGGTGCGCTGAGAGTTGCGGCGACGCTGCTGGCCTTCACCGCCCTCGGCACTCTTCTCGGTGGTACCAGCCGGCTCAGGCTTGCGGGCGAGCTGAACAGAAACCTTGCGATCCAGGATGGTCTTGCTGTTGAGCTCATTGATGGCACGCTCAGCCTCAGAGGGCGTGGATACGTCAACGAAGGCGTAGCCGACTGGGCGGGTCGTGCGTGGGTTGGTGGGGATTGATGTGGTTTCGCTGTTCGTCACGTGTTAGTGAACTATTCACAGATTATTTCAGGCAGGTGCAGACGTACACAAGGTAGTCCTTGAAGAACTCCTTCAACTCTCCCTCGGTGGTCGCGTAAGCGAGGTTTCCGATATACAGTCTCCTGCCCTCAGCGGCACTGGCAATGACGGCCTCATTCTGAGACACATTGATGGGCTGGTCGCCGCCTGCTCCGACGCTGGCGCCTTCGGCAGTGCCAGTAGGCTCGGTGAGGGTGGTGTTGGCCATTTGGGCGGTCATGGTATCGACAGACATGGTGTTGTAGTTGGAGGTTTGATGACACGAAAGTGATTGACTTGGGTGACTTGGGTACTTCTGAGGTCGAAGTACGTCGTGTGAGGGTTGGCGGAACTGTGGGTGTCCTGAGAGGCCCTTGGTGGAAAGTTGACGAGCTGCTCGTGAGACCAGTCAGTAAGATTCGGTGAAGGGGCACGTGATGGGGGTGATACTCACGGAGAGGTCTGGCTAGCTACGTGGCCAAAGTGCTTTGTGAGGGTGACTTGACGGTGGGTGGTTGTGTTCAGTTGTCTGGTGTTGATGAAGGGGAGAAGAAGGTTCAAGGAGTTCCAAAATATTTGAGCAGCTGCTGCCAAGCCGACAGGGTCTATCGCAGTTGCTTCGGCGTCTATGGCCTCCTATTGGCTCGGCGCTAACCGGAGGACAAGAAGGCACACGACCACAAGGTAAGTGATTGTTGCCTGGTTCGCCATCTGCTCTGATGACCTCGACGACCCGATGAAAGCTGCACCACTCCTTCCCCAATGTTGAACTACGCTTGTGACACGCTCGAGGTTGATACGATCAATGGAAAGGGCCGGCCAAGATGATGGCGCATCGGCCCAAAACGGAAGGAAGCATGAGACGTATGTGATTGTTCCTATACCATACTTTTGATATCGTGATATACGAGGAGACCATGGCGATGCATAACACCCCAACGGCATGCCTCAAGTCATAGTGAATCACTGTTGTGCCATGGCTTGCTCCCGAGGCAAACATCCTCGCATGCGCATGTTTGATCTCCAATGAGCAGCTCTGACCGTCGAGCAGAACGCCCAAAACCGGCAAACCACGCACAGCCCTGGTCCTCTACGGTTCAGAAACCGGCAACGCTCAAGATGTAGCCGAAGAAGTCGGTCGCATGGCCGAAAGGCTACGCTTCGACACCACTGTCCTCGACATGGACTCTGTTCAGCTCCGCGATATGCTGAAGCCAACAGTAGTCGTCTTTGCACTGTCAACCACTGGCCAAGGAGATGTGCCCCAGAACGCCCGGAAATTCTGGAAGACTCTTCTATCCGGCGCCTTGAAAGCTGGCGTCATGCGGCGAATACGATTCTCCTCCTTTGGCATCGGTGACAGCTCGTACGCTAGATACAATATCGCTCATCGGATGCTATGCGGAAGGCTGCAGCAGCTCGGTGCGCAATTGTTTTGTGAGCGGGGCGAAGGCAATGAGCAGCACCCTGAAGGCCACAGTGCCGGCTTTCGAGAGTGGATCGTGGCTTTGAGGGAGATGCTGATTGAGAGCTTCCCATGTCCAGAAGGGACTGAGCTTCTGGTCGACGACGAGTTTCTGGAGCCGAAGTGGAAGCTTGCTTTGTCTGGTCAAGAGGACATGAGCCAATCTAACGGGCTGTCTGAGCACCCTCCTGGAATGAACGGTGCCATCAATGGATCTTCTGCCCACGCACAGAAAATGGCTGAGATGGTTGGGGATGTACCCTCACATGATCTAAACCCAATCAAGGACGCCCACACCGCCAGACTCGTTGCCAACGACCGCGTCACCACTCATGACCACTTTCAAGATGTTCGCCTACTGGACTTTCGCTTCGCAGACGACATCTCCTATGGCCCCGGCGCTGTGGCCGTCATATATCCCAAGAACTTTCCGAGCGATGTGCAAGGCTTCATCGAACTCATGTCCTGGCAAGCTGTTGCGGACAAGCCCTTGGACCTCGTCCCAACTTCCTCGCAATCCACTACTAACCCCTCACCCCTTCGCCACATCACTCTTCCTCACCCACTTACACTCCGCTGGCTCCTCGAAAACGCCCTCGACATCATGTCCATACCTCGACGCTCCTTCTTTGCTAATCTGATTCATTTCACTGATAGCTCGAACGCCGATGCCGAATACCAAAAAGAACGCCTCGTTGAACTGGCGAATCCAGAACTCATCGACGAGCTCTGGGACTACACCACCCGCCCCAAACGCACAATCCTCGAAGTCATGACCGACTTCACCGCCATCTGGATACCTTGGCAGTACTGCCTCACCACGCTACCACTAATGAAAGGACGGCAGTTCTCGATCGCTTCTGGTGGACAACTTCGGCACCCGCTCGACGGATCGCAAGAGACTCGCGTCCAGCTACTAGTGGCGATTGCAGACCCGCCGAGTCCAATCATCAAGTATCGGCGCCGCTATGGCGTCTGCACACGCTACATCGCCACGCTCCAAGCCGGACAAGATCTACGAATTGGGATCCAGCCCGGATATCTCGATGCGCGGCCTTCAGACCTGGATGTACCGATTCTGATGATTGCGCCAGGAACCGGTGTAGCGCCGATGCGATCGCTGATATGGCAAAGAGTACTCTGGGCGCATGAGCTTGGCTTGCGAGCACCCGGCAAAGCTTTGGAGGGCGATGTGCTTTTCTTCGGCTCCAGGAATGCCGAAGCCGACTTCTTCTTTGTTGACGAGTGGGAAGAGTTGCAGAAGTCTGAAGGGCTAACTGTTCTTACTGCCTTCTCTCGAGACAAGGAAAAGCCGAGGCAGTATGTGCAGGATGTGCTTCGCAAGAATGCTGAGATGGTGCGACGGATTGTGGTAAGGGAGAAGGGAAAGATTTACCTGTGTGGGAGCTCCGGCAATATGCCAAAGGCGGTGCGGGAGGCGTTGGTTGATGTGCTGAGTGAAGTGGATGGTGTGCATCTCGGTATTGGTGACAAAGAACTCAAGGATGGTCAAGACGGTAGAACGGCTGCAGAAGCATACTTGGAGCGAATGGAACGGGCGGGGAGGTGGAAGCAGGAAACATGGTAAGATCTCATTGTTCAGATATGTGCAGTTCGTGCTGTCTACTGGTAGCAGCAAACCGCAAAAATACTCACCGCAATTTACATATCGTCCTGAAAGCTCCGCAGGCCGGCCGTCTGTCTGAGCTCTGGAAATCCGTTCTCCGAGGTTTGACGGTATCGTCTCTGGAGCTAACAAGCCATGCAATGGCTGGAAACATCTTGCTGGCGAGGAGACGGTCAAAGGTACCGTCCGAACGCTTGTCTGTGCCTGGTGTCGGACAAGCTATCTGGCGCATGGACCTTTCAGGCTTCGACTCATTCATCGTTGGATACTAGCCCGCATTCACATGCAAAAGCTCGAGCTCCTTCGGATATGAACAAAACATTCACGTACAGTATAGGCATCTTTCGCGACTGATTATGCTACATCCTTCTTACAACCTCGACACGTCGACTGCCAATCAACAACAGCAACATATACATTACTACTGCTACCTTTCCGAGCGACGTACGATGCCTGACTTGAACCCCAGCGAAGGTTGCCGCTATCCGCCTATCGATACAGCAGCGGTTCAAAGATTTTGGACGAGGCGCGTCGAAAAGCGATTGAAGCTTTGCAATATAGGAGGTTTCGTGTTGTTATTCCCGCCTTCGAAACGCACTCTTCATATGCGCTGTGGAGGACCAGCACCTACAGAGGATGACGAAGACAGTCCCAGGCCCAAGCTGTACCGCATCGAAACAATCGTCTGCAACTATCGGGATGGTAAACCCTGCGACGTCGACGTACGTGAGCTGGACTATTGCATCCCTCGGCCTCGCGCGCCAACGACTTTCATCTGTACGGCAACTCGACTCCCGAATTGAGCGTCGGCACTGCAGACAACTGCCAGATCACAGTCAGTCTAGTGCGCAAAGTTGCTCACGAACAGTACGGCTGCACGATCACCAGTCACGGCGGCGAGATCCGGCGAGCGCTCTTCGACAGCTGTCCAGCCCGCTGCGACCAAGGCTTGCTCCAGGATCAAGATGCGCAACACAGTCTGCTCGCCGACTCCGTGCCACGCATCCACGAGGACTATCGTCCATTATGCCCAGTCTATATCGGCTTTCGCCTCTCCATGCGGTTTGCGGAGCTCCGCTATACTCGAGAAACCTCGCACGTGCAGATAAATGCAGTCTCGGATTTCTACAGTGACTTGAATCATCGCCGCCAACATCTACAATACGAACCTGAATCTCTGGAGTTCGACATGAGCCAGTGGGAACTTCCAAGCAGGGAGGAGTGGGAGGGGTGGCAGACGTGGGAGAAAGCGTTGGACCCGAACGCTGATCCGGTCTTCCACTGTGCCTCCGACAACGCGATCGCGGTCCTACGCCGCACACCCTACGCTAAGATCGATAAGAGTGAAGCAATGGAGAACTGTGCTATCTGCGGGAGTGAGTGGGACGAAAGTAGTGTGTTGGTGGAGCTACCATGCGCTCACTCGTACTGCGAGTGTATTGAACAGTGGCTAAAGACGTCGAATGCGTGTCCGGAGTGCCGAGCACCGCTTCTCGAGGTCGAGACCAAGGATGGGGTTATGGTGGAAAGCAACGAGAATGTGGAGCAAACTACGGAGCAGGCTGAGATGGAGGCGGTCACTACGTCAAAAGAGGATGGCAATGGCTTAGATGTTGAGGAGGATGGAGGTCCAAGTGCGAGTATTACAGCCGGGGAGGAATGAGCTCTCGGTTGGTAGGCGAATGCGGTCGTAAGAACGGCGAGATAAGAGCACCAGACTTCAAGAACGTTCGGGATTGATGGAGGACGGCGCAAAGAGGCAGGGGGGGAAATGCTTGTTTCAAGAATCTGCGAATGAAGTGTTTTCAGCATGGCTACCTGGCGGACGGTGGATGGTCGATCTTCTATGTCAAAAGGCTTCACGTATACCTCCTAGAGCCGTTAAGGTTGTCGGGAGCATTTCGTAAGCAAGGAGAGCACTGAATCGATTCTACTAACGAGAAAATTCTACTGTATCTCATAGGTACCCGAATAATGGGAACCTGGATCTCGGAAATCCAAGTGGCCCACATGGGCGGCTGGTAGTATCGCTGACAGCCGATCGCAGGACAGAGGTAAGCAAATCAACACTCGCCAGAACGCAAGCATTTACAACGCATCCACAGCCTTAAACACCAGAAACCACTCTCTTGGGTACCTTACGCTAACTGAAAACCGGATCCAAACGCGGGCATCTAAGTTCAAACACGTGCGAAAACATGGCCCAAACATGCGCATTTGAGTTCACAGTCAGTTACTGGAAGATATATAAGACTGAGAAGCATCCGCATTCCGACATGCCTACATTACTGCCGACTCCAGCTACACTCAACATCGACTTATCTCTTTGTACTACTTGAGCCATCTTCTAATTCATCGGAAGCATCTCTTGCTACGTCGACAGCATGGCAACGGCTCTAGAGCTCGTGAGCGAGCATCAATACAAGGCTATGGGAGGCTTCAGCGCTGGCGATTTCATGCTTTTGGAACGTCATGACCGCATTGTACCCGACGGAAGCACCACCGCAAGTAGTCATGGGGCACCGAATCTCGCGACGGAGCAGCAGCACCCACATTCGACTGACGGACTCGAGAAGCAGACAAGTAGCTCTCAAAGGAATGGAGAACCCTCATACACGCCCAAGCTGTATCTTATCGAAAGCATCACCTTCAATGGTAGCGGTGGAGTCGTGAATGTAGGGCTGCGCGAACTCCAGCACTGCCTATATGGCTCCAACTCGTACTTCAACGCATATCGCTTATACGGCACCTTGGCCCCAAAACTCGCCATTCACTTGCGACAACCCAATCAGCACATGACGAACCTTGCAGACAAAGTTGACAAGGGCTACCATTGGCTAGCCAAGATCAATCCTGACAGCGACGTTGTTCGCAAAGCGCTCTATGGGCCCAACTGTCCGGCTAACTGTGTCCAAGGCTTCCTGCAAGATCAAGAGGAGCAAGCCAGACTGTTGCCCGATCCTCTGCCCCGGACTCAGGAGAACTACCGCCCTTTCTGCCCTATCTGTATGGGCATCGACATGGCGGTCGGGTACCTGGAGCTGCATAAGATGTATGATGTTTCGGGGGTGCCGATAGACGAGCTCTCCCATTTATGCACTCGGTTGAACGCCCGTCGCGCAGAACTTGGGTATGGGACTGTAGAGTTCGATATCGGCCGATGGGAACTTCCAAACAGAGAGGAGCTTCAGGAGTGGGAGGAATTGCAGTCACAGGCACTATCGTCACGACCGAAGCAGATACTGCTGACAAGCAAGGTCACTCCGCGATTTGTCTGCCACTTCGGGCCCCCACCGATTCTGGAGGGCACGAGAAAGCAGCTTCGTGACCTTCTAGCCGAAGCCGAGATAGGTACCTTCGTGCTCCTGGAGTGCTTTCCGCTAAGCGATGCTCCCGTGGTCGTTGTCAATGGTCAACAGCACTCAAACGGAGATGAGGACAGTGTCGTCGAGCGAGACCCGCGGGTTCAGCCTGGCTACTCAACAGCAGTCTTTGTCGTCGACCAGCTCTCGCTTGACGAGACAGGCAATTTGCTCGACCTACAATTACGGAAGCTTCGTTACTGTCTTCGCGTTTCGGAGGCGACTGACTACAGCTACCACGTCTATGGCGAGGAGATCAGGCTCAGAGAAGACTTGCACAGCATTTCCGGAGATCGGCGGCGTGTGCTTCGCATCACCGACGAGACGCATACTGATATCGCAAGTCTGGCCGAACGAGTCAACGGCACAAATTGGAGGCTCACGCCATTCGACGAGCACATGCACTCTGCCGATATCGTTCATGCAACCGTCTTCGGCTTTGTTTGTCCCGCTGAATGCAACAAGGGTGTCTTGGAGGGAGGCGAAGAGGAGCTCGACAGTCTGTACGAGTACGACGTGTCCTATCGCCCCACTCCTCGACCACTCTGTCCAGTATGCATCGGCAGAGACCTGATGTACGAGTACCTCGACCTGCGGCTACTTCACGATACCTCTACTGTCCCCTTCGCCGATATCCAAAAGTTCTACGATGACCTTCACGAACGGTTCGCTAAGCTTGGATACCAGCCGTACGACTTCGATGAGCACAACTGGGGCCCCCTCTTCCCGGACGTCTTCGAGCAGTGGGACGAGGCTTATGACCCAAACGCATACCCGATCTTCCTACCTGCCTCGGAGACCGCCATTGCAGCTTTGCGCCGCAAACCATATGCAGAGCTGGAGAAAGATGTCACTGCGTGCATCATCTGTAGCGCCGATCTTTCTTCGGAAACCACCGTCGTGGAATTACCGTGTGGCCACTTCTACTGTGAGTGCATCGATGAGTGGCTGAGAAGTTCAAACTCGTGCCCTGAGTGTCGTGCACAGCTACCTGAGGAGTCGGAGGAGATGGAGGAGGATGCTGGGGAGGATGATGAGGATGAGGAGCATGAGGAGTATTACGCTGAGGAGATTGATGAAGACGGCTCAGCTGTGGACGAAGAGGTTGACGTGGACACGGCAGGCTTGCTTGGAAACTTATGCCTAGATTCGTGGTCGGGCCTGATTCCTGCGACGATAGTGATTCTCGCGGCCGGCATATCGCGTAGCAGGCAAGTGTCGGTCTGGAGTGCACTCTCCTAGTTAGCAAAGGCGCTGGTGGTCACGGGAAATTAGAGATGCGGATCGGGATTTTTGTTTGGACATTTGAGACCCGTTTCATACTGTAGGTGGGCACCCTCCCAGGGTCAAGTCCGTAGCTCATTGTACTATATTGCTGTCGCTTCTTTTCCAGGAGATGATTGTACACCTGCAAGACTGTGATCTTCTTGCCCTTCGCGCCTTCGCGGGCAAGTCCCATTTGTCCGCAAGGTCCTTCCGAGCAGGGAACCCGCAATTCATCACCCGCAGCACATCGATCATCTCCATCCCCTACCACCGCCTCTGCCGCCCCGATACCCTCCTCTCGGTGCACCTCCAAAGTTTCCTCCGCCAGGTCCGCGATACCCATACCCTGCATCGACACCTCCGTCAACAATCCTACTCCCATCCTCAAACGTATACCTCCTCGACTGCTGCTCAACCCCACTAGCCTTCTTCATCGCTCTTCCGTTATCCCAGGTGCGGCTCGTCGTTCGCTCCAGCTCATCTAGACGTTTCTCGGCAAGATCGCTGGCGACAGGGAGATAGTAGATCTTGGGTTTTACGGTCGTGGAAGAGAATCTTTCGTCGAGAATATCGAAAGAAGCCGAGGTGGTGTTGTTGGAAGTGGTACTCTGCTTACGGATGGCAGGCTCCAGTCGGTCCGCGGGATGCTCAATCGGGGCAGGAGGACGCTGGCTGCGTGGACCTGTGGGAGCATTCATCATGCCAAGTCCTGGTACCTGTGTTGGTGCTGGGTTGCTAAAGCTTGAGCGCCGTCGAGGCCCAGTAGGCGCGGTGATCTCTTGTAACGAGACGGTCACTGTGCCATCATTAATGCTAGTGTACTCGACCTCCCATCGGCGAACGTCGCGCTTGTTGTTGCCGGACTCCATTTCACGATCGATCCACTCCTGGACCTTGTCGTCTGGAATGTAGTCAACCCATAGCGGTTTCCGTTGAGATTCTTCAGGCCAGACTCGCCCATGCAGGGCGGAGCGCACACGAGATGCTGCAGAAGTCGATGCGAAGGAGGCGAAGGCGTGAGTGCGGATGTTATCTAAGTGGAACTTGGTCACCACTGTCTCGTCTTCTTCTTCGCCGGCTCGAGCGGCAAGCGTGGTGAGGTGTTCACGGAGTTGTTGTGGCGACAGCGGGCGGATAAAGTCACGTATGTAGAGACTGCGTGTCCTGGGATGGATAGATGGTGGCGCAGAGTCGTCTTCGATTGGCGAGGATGCTCTCATGGTCGGGTCTTCCAGCGTCACGTTGTCCTCATGCTCAACTTGCGGTGGCGGAGGTCCGTCTAGGGGAAGTGAGGGTAGCTCTGAGTTGGCTGGAACATCTGTAATTTGCATGACATCGTCGCTCGTACCGTATGGCAAAATCTCCATACTGTCAACCGCGTCACTGCTCGGCTCCAGCGAAACGGGCGCATCGCCGACAACGTTGTCCTCGGGAAGCTTGACGAGTTCATCTCCAGCCGACTTTAGCTTCTTGTTAATGCTGTCCGAGCTGGGTGGCGGCGTGGGACTGCGGCGCTTCCTCTTCCGAGTTTCCGAGGACTGTCCTTCGAGTGTTGGTGATAACTGTCGTGGTGTCTCGAGCTGACTCTCCATCGGCTCATCTTGCAATGCTGCGGGTGCTACTGTTGTTGCAACAGGATCATGGTCTTCGGGCACGAGGGAAGCCGTAGTATCTACCACTAGTTCCGCAGTAACCTCTTGCTCGTTCTCCGCCGCAGCATCACCCATGGCAGCGTCGGCATCCTCAACACCCGCATGACCCACATTGCCGCCATTGAGAACTTCCTGCGCATCTTCCACTGTCTCTTGCACCTTCTCCAGCGCATCTTCAGGCACCGCATCCTTCTCCTTCTCTACAATCGCTTCACCTCCGTCATCATTTTCGTGCGCTTCACCTCCGTCATTATTTTCGAGAGTCGCACCAGCATCAGGCACATCTGCGCTCACTTCGTTGTCCGCATGATCCGGCTGCTTCGCGTCATGCGCTTCCAGCGCGTCGATGATTTGTTGCTTGCGGGAAAGGCCAGTCGATGGAATGCCGCGTTCCTTCAAGACGTCCCGCAGCTCAGCAACCTTGAGCTTGCTGTAGTCCGTCATGATGTGAATGGACGGGGAAGATACGTGTAATGTCGCAGACAACTGAGCTCGAATGTTTTGCGCCAACGTCAGCGGAAGCTAATGTACAAGGTTCGGGCCGGCGCAGGTGCAGCCGGGGATCTCGATGCCAAGGAAACCACTTCGACTCGACCTCACTCGTTGCAGCAGCACGATGGTCGACACCTATTGCGGAGACAGTTGGAGACTTCGGAGAGCTCAAGCGACAGCAGATGTGCCGCCCTTTTACGGCAACCTTCTGCTCTCGAATCTTGCCACAATACCAGAACGCACATCTCGCTTCAAAGCCCTATAACCTTGCTAGTATGCAGCTCGAGAGGGCGGTGGAACAGTTGGTAGGTAGGCAGCAATGGCTCTCCCAGTTACGGTTTGTTCTCATAACTTCACAAACTGGCTCGGGACCCCTTCTCTCGTCTCCCACATGCGTGAGAATTCCTCGGCACTACCACCGTCATGAACTCGATATCTGCAATCGATCCTGCCGCCAACATCCCGGAATTCGTCGAGACCACTACATCTGAAGCTTGGAGCGCTGGTACATTAGACCCTGTCCACTGTCGCCGAGCGTTCTTGAAACCTCACGCACACCGATCGGAACAATAGCCTCTAAGCCGCCTAAAACTCCCAAACCCATCACAAGCTTCCCTCAACTGCTAGGAAGAGACGGTGGAAACGTTTCGAGTCGTAGTTGAAGGAGTCGCAGTGAAGGGTAGCGTTGTGGTTGGGAGTAACCACTGGACTATGGGTGCTACTACTGGGCGACGATCACGCTAATAACGAGACGATCACGCTGATAACGAGACGATCACGCTGATAACGAGACGATCACGCTGATAACGAGACGATCACGCTGATAACGAGACGATCACGCTGATAACGAGACGATCACGCTGATAACGAGACGATCACTCTGATAACGAGACGATCACGCTGATAACGAGACGATCACGCCGAGACGATCACGCCGAGACGATCACGCCGAGACGATCACGCCGAGACGATCACGCCGAGACGATCACGCCGAGACGATCAGATCATTCGACGATCACACTTCTTAACACGCTTCTCGACGGTCACGCTTCTCGACGGTCACGCTTCTCGACGGTCACGCTTCTCGACGATCACGCTTCTAGATGATCACGTTAACAAACGGTCACACCCCTAGACAACGATCAAGCAGAAATATACCACATTGCTGAACGATGAACTCGTCTTGTCACAATAGACACAGCCCGTCCGACAGCGTATACTGCTGTCGCTTCTTCGCCTGTCGCTTCTTCTCCGGGAGATGCTTGTACACCTGCGAGACTGTGATCTTCTCGCCCTCCTCCGCAAGCAACCAACAGCGTATACTGCTGTCCCTTCTTCTTTAGGAGAGCCTGTACGCCTGCGAGGCTGTGATCTTCTCGCCCTTCGCCGGCATTTATCGTTGTCTTACGGTTATATGTCGTGCCGTGCACATGAAACTGTGATTACTTAGAGCACCGGAAGAGAGCCGACTCGTGGCCGTTCAAGCCGGGAGTGAAGCAGGAGATTCACGTCAAACAAGTGAACGGCCTGCCGTTTGAGATGAAGAAACGGCACCGGTACCTAGGAGTTGGCGGAGAGCAACTGGAAGGATGCCGGCTCTGAACGTGAAGGACCAGTATTACTCTCCATGGTGCTATCTGATCTTGCTTCAGTGATCTGTGGTCATAGACTCACGGTACTCGACGATGTGGCCGAGAAAGCGTCAATTGAGTGGTCAGATGGCAGTATACTGAATCGCAAGTAGACCAAAGATCCGACATCAATGTACTACTGCCCAGCAGCATGTGCGAAGGCACATTCTATACCGGAGGCCACGAATGCTGCGGTTTGATCTGCTCTAAGCTGGCACCGTACAATCACCCGCCCAGTGCTGCTTGCGCATCTCGTGCACGGAGGGAGCCGCGGTGCCACTGCACTGGCGGAAGAAGGGTTGTGGTGGCGGTGGTGGTGTTAGAGAGGGTGGCGAGGCGTGGATTTTGGGTGCGAAGATTTGCTCTCTTCGGCACGCGAAGCCGAACGCACCGGGTTTCGAAGACGACAAGAGGTTGGGAAAGCTCGAGAAAAGTGCTATGGATATCGGAGATCAACGCTGAGCCAGGCCGTGAACGAGAATGACCTCGAATGCGGCGAGCTGCGTCTTGTACGCCGCGGGGGTTAATTCGTGGAAGAGGTTGAGAACAGTGGACTGGGCTATTCGGGAAAGGCAGCTTCGCAGTTCGATATACTTCGTAGTCTAATCAGGTGACAATATCGATTCTGCCTCGTCTCCAACTTCGTTCGCTCAGTCATGTCCCAATATCAAGCGCTGTACTACCGCGGTACATATCGACAGGCGAAGAGCTTCAAGGCGACATGGGCTTGACGTAGCAGCACGTGCTGTTCATATGACCAATCACAAGTTTCGTCTCCTGGTCCTGCTCCTCCGCGCTCAAGGGCATTGCCTCCGCCAAAGCATCCGCCCACGCACTATTCATCTCCGTACCCAAGCTCAACGACGTGCGCTCGCAGCATCGAGGATAGAAGCCCGCAAGATGCCAATGCAGCAAAACAAGCCCTCCATCCTCACGAAGCATGATATTGCGAGGCGCGATGCTTCCGTGCGTCAAGACCATCTTTGTACCTTGGAACGAGATGGTCGCCTCCTTATCTCCCCGCGCCCGAATCCTGCGGTTCCAGTACTCCTCCAATTGCTCCGTACTTTCGATCTCGATTTCTTCGCGATGTCACAGCATGCCGCACACGGGACCTCCATCAACAGGGCCGATGTAAGGCTCAGTCTTGGTCTGCATGTGGTCGATAGCTTTGGCCACTTTGGCGATTGTCTTGGGGTCCTCACGGTCCTCGTACACTTCGCCTTCGATGTACTCCATGACCAGGTAGCCCTGTTGGCCTCGGCCGAACCAGTGATACGGTTTCGGGACCCAGAGGATGTTGCGGTCAATGTGTTCGTGGGCGTACTTTTGGTTCTCGAATTCGTCCGGTCCGACTAGCCCGCACTTGACCATGACTTTGTCGTCAATCTTGACGATGTGTTGTGTGCACCTCGACGTCTGGTAGATTTCGGCATCTGGGTCCTCGCAGCACGCCACGATGCGGTCTTCTTGCTCTGGCGTGGTGTAGTCGATGGAGTCTTCCTCCGAGTGGGGTCCAGGGAGGTCTTCGTTTGTGTTACTCGGTGTGGCCAGGCTCAGCTGCTTGGTAGACGATTCATCACGATTCGAGTCGGCCAGACCGTCCTCGGGTTTGGAAGGCTGCACATCCATGGCAGCGTTGATGGCAGTTATGGTGTTCTGCTTCCAGGGTTGAGGTTGGATGATTGTATCCAGGTTGTCGAGCTAACGCCGGTGCAGACGGTTCGAGCGACATGATGAGCATTGCGACGGGCGTGTTGTCCTCTACAAGTTGATGGCTGTCGCACTTTCCATTAGACGGCGTTCCAGTCGAAGGAGAATATGAAGTGGCAGCAGGGTTCTAAAGCTGCAGCGACATGGATCGGCCCGCTTATCCCTGCATACGCCAAGGATACCACTCGACCTCGATGTCAGGAGATCGCTGTTCCCCCGTGCAGAACCACAGCCATTGTACTTCGTACGATCTCGAAGCGCCCCAAAATCCCCAAGGGACCGCAGTATGCGATAACACCACCAACACTCCAAACAGCCACGAGAAAACCACAACGATGTCGTCCAAAATGTGGGAAGTCGACCCCGAAACCCGCTCGAAACTCCTCACCATCTCCAAGACGAACTCCAACAACCGCTGCGTCGACTGCGGTGCCCCGTCCCCGCAATGGGCCTCCCCCAAATTCGGCATCTTCTTCTGCCTCGCCTGCTCCGGCATCCACCGCAGTCTGGGCGTCCACATCTCCTTCGTGCGCAGCGTCACTATGGACGCCTTCAAGACCGCCGAGGTCAAGCGGATGGAGTATGGTGGGAACAAGCCATGGAAAGACTTCTTCGACTCACACTCCAGCAATAAATTGTTAGGACGGGACTTCGACAGCTGCACTATTGGAGAACGATACGATAGCGAGGCAGGGGAGGAGTGGAAGGACCGGTTGACGGCGAAGGTAGACGGGACGGACTATGTACCTGGGAGCTCGCGGGTGGTATCTCCGCCGAAGCGAGCGACTGTGGAGAGTGCTGAGCCTACACCTGTGGGCAGTGGGCGGAATACGCCGCTCGGGAACGTACGGTCTGCACCGCAACGGAATGCTTCGCCATCTCAGAAGTCACGCAATGAAGCCTACTTCGCGTCGAAGGGCTCGGAGAACGCCTCTCGCCCTGACGATCTACCTCCCAACCAAGGCGGCAAATTCAGTGGATTCGGTTCTGGCCCGCCTCCGTCTGCCACCTCAAACAGCGGCGGCGGACTTCAGGACGACCCTATAGCAGCACTGACGAAAGGATTCGGCTGGCTCTCGAGCACCGTGACAAAACAAGCCGCAACACTCAACTCCACCTACCTCCAACCCGGCATCCAATCCCTCGCCGAACGAGACATAGCCGCACAAGCCCGACAAGCAGCTCTCCAGGCTGGCACATTCGTCCAGCAAGGCGCCAAAGGCGTCGGAGACAGCTTCAACAAATTCGTCGATCCCGAACAGACGCAGGACGGCCAATCGCGAGCACCAGGAGGCAAGGAGCCCGCCCAAAAGGATTTCTGGGATGCATTCGGTCAAGCTCCCGCGGGACCGCCGAAGGAGAAGAAAAGCTTCTGGGATGATTTCGCAGCGGCGGGAGAGGAGAGACAGGCGCAGGTGCAGCCGAAGCCGAGTAGTATTGGTACCAGTGCGATGAAGACGGGCGGTGCTGGGTCGGCTGGCAAGAAGGATGATGATGGGTGGGGTGGATGGTAGGCAGTACTGGGTGTGAAGCAACGTTCTCCGAGATGCGAAGGTGAGACTATGAGGGGTATGGGTGGGTTCATGAAGGTGATGAGATCCACGAGATGATGTTCACGAGCGTCGGTGCCTGGAGTTGATAGTTCTGATACGCAGCCAACAATCCGGCGCATCTCACCACTGGAGAGTTCACCTCATCAGCAACGTGCATGATCCCCTGACCACATTCGCCACCTCAATGTGGGACAAGGCATCAATGAGGCAGGTCTAGAACCGAGATTACGGCGGCGGCGGCGAGGTGGGGTTGATCAAGGCCCAAGCTAGAGGAAGGCGCCGGTAACGAGATAGTCCGCTTGAAGGTAGCGGCGACGGTGAGATGAGGGGCGAGGAAGGCACTTAGGTAGATGCAGTGATGGCAACGATGAGGTCAGCAAGGCAACGAGGATGAAGGCACGAAGCAGTGGAAAGCAGAAGAAGTATTGATTAGGTCAAGCAGCGGTATAAACAACAGAACGCAGCAACAGAAGCCCCAATGGCATTGCAGAAAACCAAATGTAAACAGTAATACCCATGCCCAATCAATCAAACAACCAACGCCATCATCCTTCCTCATCCTCCATCATCAGTGTTGTGGGTATGCTTGCCAGCGGTGACGATTCAGAGGCAGTTGACCCCACGGCGGACCTTCTTCACGGCGCCGTTGCCGTCACCGACAGTACACCAGACGGGCTCGATGTTGTCGTGAGTCTGCTCGGGGACGAGCATGACGGTCGAGTCTGGGGTGGCGACCTTGTATACGTTGGTGGCAGGGGTGGTCGGCTCGGCCACGGCGTAGGTGTTGGTGACTGGGGCGGCCTCGGGGGTTTGGACCACAGATTCCCAGCTGACCATGGGGATGTCGTAGCCGGTGTCTTTGGCATCGCAGGAGATCCTGACGGAGCGGGCGTCGAAGCTCAAGGGGGCGCAGGTGTCCTTGTAGTTCTCCATGTCTGGTGAGGGAGGTCAGCGGATAACATCTCGGGAAGAGTGATGAGAGGGAAGTGGTGTGGTGTGAGGTGGAGTCAAAGGACAACGGGCACGAATGGAGTGGTGAAGCTCGACTCTCGAGGCAGTGAGGGTGAATCAAGTGAAATGGGAGAATGGCTCACGGTTGAAGATGGCAGCCTCGCCCTTGCAGTCCTTCTGGTCGAAGACCGTGGCGTAGCAGTGCTTCTTGTCCGTGTCATCCATATCATCGTCACCGGTGAGGATGAAGCTGCTAAATGGCGGCTCGTTGTCGGAGAAGGTCTTGCAGTGCGGATCGTGCAGGTTCGTGTCCTTGCGGATGTGGTAGGCGTCCTCGCACTGATCTCGGCTGAAGCGGCGGAAGTTGATCTGGACCGCAGAGGCGGAGAGGACGGCCGAGGCCACGAGGGCGAGGCTGATTGTGTTGACCATTCTGATCTGTGAAGTGTGTCAGTGAGAAGATTCTGTGAGTGAAGGAGGAAGACTCACTGTTGGGTGGGTGGTTGGATGGGTGAGCTGGCGGTGACGATGATCACGGCAGCAAGAGCTGGAAGATGCTTGGGTGTGGTGGTTGAAGAGTTGAGAGCAAGAATTGGATGCTTGCAGTGGAAGAAGTTGATGTACAAGTTGATTCTTGAAAGCTGATGTTGAAGAGAAGAAGAAGAAAAGGAGAAGAAGAGCGAGAAGAGAGCTTAAGACATACTCGCCGGAGCACAGCCCACCTCAACGACATTGGGTGAGGGTAAGTGCAAGGTGATCGGAAGGCAGCTGTGGTGTTCGAAGGAAGTCGCATATCGTCCTCGAACGGAAGCAACGTGGTCAGCCGGCCAATGAGAGTGCTAGAACCTCGACGTCACTTCTTGCCTTCACAGCACCGAGCAGGAGCATCAGCCTCTTTTGCATCGTACGATATTCGTAGAGGTGTGACGATTGCCTCTGAAGTAGCATCGTGACAAGCAGGTGCAACTCATGAAAACATTGCAGACGGGCAGGTCCAACATGTTACGAGAGCAGAGCCTTCCCCATCGCTCTCCACCATCTCATCGCCCCCCTCAACATGTTCTCAGTCACTGTAGTGGCAGAAGGTGTGAATGCCCCTTTCGAGATGGGTGCACTGGCCCAGGCGTGCCAATTTATTGATTCAGATTTGCTCTCAAGTCGACCAGCCCGCCCGATCTGCCCCTTCTCCTGATTCCGACTCAATGCATTGTCCATCGAACAAGAGCATCAGCCTCTTTCGCATCGTACGATACTCGAGATCCGTGACGATCGCCATTCATTTCATATAGCATGCCTCTCTTTCCGAATCATTAGTCCGTAAGGCACGATCTACCCAGCCAGTAGCACATTAACTCCTCATCGATTCGGAAACCATGGATCTGGACTCTGCTCTCTCGTCCTCGCCCCTTGCCAGCTAGACACCGGCTCCAGTGCATCCTGCTCCCGCTGTTGCATTTGCGGCGCCCAGACGGTCTTCATTGGTTTCAGTGTCATGAACATTGGCTGTTGCGGGCCTGTAGACGTTGGCGTACACTGCGTAAAGGTTGTCGTCATTGCCTGCTGAGGCAGTCTTTGTGGGGCAGACTGTATAGGCGTGGGAGCTGGCACGAAACCCTCGAATTGCCGAGGTGGGCCATATTTCTGTTTGTATGTTTGCGTGGAGCCTCGTTGCTGCAGTGGGGTGTAGGGAGGCTGATAGGGTATCGGGTGCTTCCAATTCGTCTGTTGTGCTTGGAGAGGTCGCGGAAGTGGTACTGGAAGTGGCTTCTCCCAGGACGGAAGGTCGTACTGGACGCCAGCTGCGTGCAGCGACGTATTGGTGTTCCTGGTGGGCGGCTTTTGCTTCGGCTGTGGTTTTGCGTCGGTGCTGCGCTTCAGTAGCTCTGCCAGCGAAGGGCCGTCGCTTCTGGACTGCTTCTCGTAGACAGGACCGTCCGCTCCCCGCTTTCGCTTCCTGACGACGTTCGCTGCCTGCTGCACAGTTGTTGGAGACGCGTCGAAAGCGGCCTGCTCACCCTGCAGCGCGCCCACCAACCCTCGACCATCGCCGTATGCCTCTCCGTTGATCTCTCGCACTTCATGCTGCTGAGCGACAGCTTCATAGCCTTTCGGCATAGCCCTCCTCTCTGCGACAGTCGGATGGACCGCAAAATGCTTGTAGACCACCTCGATCCTCCCCTTCTCCGCCGAGCACTTCACACTTATATTGCCCTTACAATCGTATGTCGGTTTTCGCCCCGCCGCTCGCTCCTTCACCGTCGTTTGTTGAGTGCGTGCAGCCCCGTTCACGTGGCGGTCTTTGTTCTGCATCGAATCCTGGCATATATACGAGAAGCGTAGGCCATCTTGGTTCTTTGCGCTCCAAGCATTGTTGAAGCTATACCGATAGCCGTCCGTTGCTTCAACCGCGGCTTCGATGCCACGAGAAGCGGCGCGCTGGACAATGGAGCGGGCTGTGGGGTCGGCGACGGAGATGATCTCTTGGACGGTTGCGATCGGTTGCGACTTGTGTGCGCTGCCCTTGAGCGCATGTTGGAGATCTTCCTCGGGATCTGCCCACCGCACTTTGAACTCGGCCGGGAGATCGTGTGCGCCGCCTTCAGCATAGGGTCCGATATTGGGTCGGTGGAGGGGGATGACAGCGGAGGAATCGAGGGTGAGCTCGCAGCTCGTGCAGCCCGGGATAGGGTGGTTTGGTGAGGCGTCAATGGCTGCTTTGAGAGCGGTGGTGAGCTCGGCGAGGGTGGCGCATGACTGCTGCACTGGCGCGTCGAGGTTAGTGCTGATGCTGGTGCAAGCAGACCAGTCGGGGAACTCACTCATGCTGAAGCGGTGGTCATTCGAGTTACGACCCATCCTTGGTGCTGCGACACAGTCGATCTGTATCTGTGAGGCATGGGTGATTGTATACTGGTGTGCTCTGGCGCATGTGATACTGGAGTTAACGCGACTAGAACTAGTCGATTAAGGTTTGATACCATCACTCAATACGGAAGGGCCCTGAAGTCCGGAATATCCCCTTCTCACGCCGCCGATCAATGAAATGGCAATCACGCAAAGTCTTCGATCATCTTCAATGAAGTCTACAGGCTACTGTGCAAGCAGATATCATTTCCACGGGCTTGGTAACCGCGAGACTGTAGACCATAGACCAGACCATGCCAGGAGGCCAAAAGATGTATGCTGTGTAACGTTCTCCTCAAGCTCAAGTCCCTTGTGCAACTATACTGTGAGTTGTTCCGCTCGGGGCCCTGTACACGAGAAGGCGATGTCGCGGTTCATCGGAGACACATAGGCACCACCAGGGAAGGGAGCGGCGGATTCTTGGACTTGCCCTCGCTTCCTCAGCTTTACGACTTCCCAGCTCGGCAGCAACTCGCAACATGAGTATCCAGCCCACCCCTTCGCCCTTCGAGACGGTGCCGGAGGAATTGCTCGTTATGATCCAGGAGGAAGTTCTCATCAAAAGCGAACCAGATGAGGGATCTGAGCAAACCGCAGACGCCACGAGCAACTTCTTCCACCCATCGATATGGTACCGAGAGGGCGGTTTCCCCATGCTGAAGAACCTTCGTATGGCCTGTCGCGAGTACACCTATTTGCCACGACTGTTATCGGATCTGTTCAAGACTATTCGACTCGTGTCTACTCCTCCGAACCTGCGACTCCATCAGATGACAGACCTTTCGGTCTTCATGTCCAAACAGTGGCATTCGATCCACGGACGTACGCATCCATCATCGGACTCGAAATCGATACCGCGGAACTGCAATTCCCGTAGACGGAGATTCTGCGGCAGCTTCCAAACGTCGGTATGTCATACTGAAGAGTGGAAAAGTACTCTAAGATAGCATCGGCCCCTATGCGGCGCTCTGAGAGCCTTTGAGATTTGTATACAGATCCGAGACACTTGCTGACCCCTCGGATGAGACATGTTCTACATCAAGCCTTGCGAGGACGTGCTGTTCAGTGCCATACTTACGAGCCTCAGCACCGCCCGATCAAGCGCCAAACTTCTAAATCTTGCAAACAACACCGCCAACAGTTTCAAATGGGCGACCGATGGACAACTCGCCCGCATGGACCTCTCGAACCTCCAAACCCTAGTATTCCACCCGACAGTTGAGGGCAGCTGCATTGGTCAAGACGACAAGATATTCCACAGCAGCAAAGCGCTCAGAACCATATTGAAGCGTTGCGCGCAAAGTATCGAATACTCTTCCATCGGTGCCACGTGTCCAGTCTACTGGCCACAGCCGTCGCGATCGACTCCTGTCTTGCCTAGGTAAGCACTCATGAGTAGAAAGACTCTTCGAGACACGATCGGATTCAATGTTGCGCTCTGAGACCTTTCAAACTCTCCGAAAGGCAGAAGGCTTGCTGACACTTTCACGCTTCTGTTCTGCAGGCTACGCGAGCTTCACATTGGCGAGTTCGGACATCTACATCTTGCCGATTTCGCGACCTTGCTACGTACAGGCTGTCCATCGCTCCAGAAGCTCACGCTCACCCTGCCGAAAAGACTTCCTGGCTCTGGCTCGTCGACGCACGTGTGGCGTCCCATCCGCGAGCATCCACGTCGGATGCAGGTCGATCTCGTAGATATCGAAGGCCTTGGCGGCTGGAAAATTACTTTTAGCCACTTTACTGGTGATCAATGTCGGTATCCTCGGTACGATGAACTTGGAGGCAAAAGTTTACAGTATGCCTTGGCGAATCACCTTTATGGAGTGGACGGCTGGGAGGATGATTGTCACATGTTCGATATCGCAGGAGGTGAGGCTGCCTGGGAGACGAGTGATGAAGAGGCGGAGGAGGAGTAGGGTCAGTCGTACCGAAACCTATAAGTCGAAGAGTTTGCTTGGGTCTCGGACACTATTCTCGGAGGTTTGTTCCACTAGAAAGCATCTCGAAGCGCCTCATGGCGCTTGATCGGGGGTTAGGGAACTAGAATGACGGTGTGCTGCCTTCTTGAGCTTTCTCATTGCACACGCGGCAACGAGGATCACATCTGATGGGCGGGTCTAAGGCCGAACAAGAGGCAGGGGAGGCTGACATGAGTGCGTTACAGCACTGGCAATCATATGACACGGGCTAGCGCGAAACAGCAGTTTTTACACCAATTCACCTAGTCTGTTCCTTTGAAAATTCGTTCACCTGTTGCAATCCACCAGCCCCAGAGCTCTACACTCAGCGCACGCAAGACACGAAGCAGAGGACGATGTCAAATCAAAGAGTCAAGAAACGGAACACACAGGGCGTCAGTTCCAACACCATGACGGCGGCCCCGGACCCGCCCAAGGCTGGAGCACGAACAGTGACGTGGGACGAGGTCCCCGAATGGCAGCGGGACAACAGATATATCCTCAGCGGCTATCGCTCCGGAAAGGCAGATTACCTGGATGTTCTCACTAGCTTGACGTTTCTGCATAACGAGACCTGCAATGTATACACCCACCTGATCGGGGCCCTCCTTTTACCGCTTATCGCGACCGCCTCCATGAAGGTCCTCTCGGAGCCTCGATTCTTCGGCGTCTCCGGAACAGACTATTTCATGTTCGGGATCTACTTCTGGTGCGCCGAGTGTTGTCTAGTGTTCAGCGCTACCTACCACCTAATCGGAACCCACTCGCGTGAGGTGGAGGAGTTCTGGCATTTGATGGATCTACTCGGGATTGTCATCGTGACTGTGGGCACATTCGTTCCTGGCATCTACTATGTGTTCACATGTGAACCGACCTTCCAGAAATTGCATTGGGCCATTGTAAGCGTCTTTCACAGTCTCTTAACCCAGGTGCCGGCAATATGCTAATATGTTTTTTAAGATCGTCATCTCGGGGTCAGCCACCGCTACCATGATCTGTGTGCCTAGGTTCAGGCGCTGGCGGACGGCCAGAACGCTCGCGTATGTTGCGCTTGGAGCTTCATCATTCGTCCCCCTTCTGCATGGAGTCCAGCTCTACGGGCTTGACTACATGCTGCAATACTCGGGTATGAAGTGGTATCTGCTTGAGCTGGCTTTCTATAGTAGTGGAGTTGGTCTGTACGCGGTAGGTCTGCTGCGGCTTCTTCATCTACTTCGAGAGACAAGTGATCTGACCGACATCTGCAGTTCCGAACGCCGGAGCGCTTCGCGCCAGGCAAATTTGATATTTGGGGGAGCTCGCACCAGATCTTTCATGTCGCTATCTTGTGTGCCATGTACACACATGTGATTGCCCTGACGCAGGGTTTCACAGCCTGTCATACGCTGGATTTGTGTAAGATCCAGGCCGCACATCGAGCAGAGTAAGATGTATTGACGGCCAGACTTCTCTGATCTGGAAGAAAGTGTTGGCACTTCGGAAGTAGATAATCTCTATCGGCCTTTGATGGCTATCTCTGATGGTAGTAAGGTAGTAGCAGTCATGGTACCTTAGTAGTAGGAAAGTTATGAATGCATTAACCACTGCATAGCGGGATTTATGCACATACCATAGACGCCTTCTGCAGCGTAAGTCTGCGGAAACGGAGACTTTACATGTACACCGACAACAATGACAACTCTCCTGTGCCACAAGCACCTTGGGATTTGAGCCTCGTGGGCCGCCAGCTAGGCGCTAGACGGTAAGCCTCGCGAACTAGACGCGGCATTGTGAGTCTCCTGCGAGGCGTATCTCCAAGGCGCGCTCTTCGCGGACTTCGTCACGCATTTTGGGTCTCATAAGCTGAGAGAGCTTTCTGACAGCACACGCACGTTATCAGTCGTAGAGTGTTCGTTTGCTGAATACGAAACGACCTCCCAATCCATCTACAAGCCTCCGTCTGAGCCTGGACACGACACTACGACGCAGCCGGAGCAAGGCTCTCTGGAATCCCAACGATCTTCGAAGCACCAATAGGAAGCCTAAGGGCCGACTCCGCAGCTCTGGGTTGGGGAGAGTATTGTTCAAAACATGACTCCCTGTGGCAATACCAGAGTCGCCAGCAAGGATGTCCTCAGCGAATCAGACGATGAATTCGACGAAGGTCTCCAAGATGAAGACTTGCTTGGAGTCGACGATGAGTATGATGAAGGTCTTGACGACGACACTTTGCTTCGGAGCGAAGAGCGCTCGCCTCTGGAAAGGCTGCCTGAAGAACTACTTTGTCTCATCTTGGACAATCTGCTGATGGACAAGCTGGATGAGTGCTGTGGGCGAAGCAAAAGCACTTCAGGGTCGATCAGATCCGTTCCCTTAGTGCATCGCTTACAAGATCATATTGGTTACTGCATTCTGCATCCACTGAGGTTGTGCGCAGGTAGTGGTGTTCCCGACCTCAAGAACTTGCGCCTAGCATGTCGAGACTACACATATCTTCCGCGAGTGTTGAGAGCTCTGTTCGAGAGTGTCCGGCTAGCCCCCGACGTAGAGCGTCTCAAGCGCCAGCAAAGGACAGACATTACGAAGTTCAAGCCGTACTTTCGGCGCGTATTATTCGATCCGGAGATGTCTAGGTCACACGATACTTCCAGCGCCCTCAGCAGCGTACAGCTTGCATGGACGAAGATCCTACGCCAGCTATCTGGCATAACTATTTTCCATGTGGGCCAATTTGATGATGAATATATGGGCACTATACTTGCAAGCCTCAGCGCCGCCCAGGCGCAGATTGAGCACTTATACCTCAACAATAACACGGAGGGAAAGGTTCCGTTGGTAAGTTGAGTAGAAGTGCTCGTCGAGACCCAAACATAGCTTTCCAGAGCGTACCCTCCTTGAACGAATGTCCGAGACGCTTGCTGACCCTGCGATGCCTTGCTTTAGACGACTCGTATCCAACTCGAACGAGCACACATCACAAACTTGCGGACCCTCGTCTTCAATTCAGTCGATGCAACGCCAAACGTTCACCACATGTACGTCGGCAGGCAACGTGATGCCGCAGTTATGGATAGACTTTTACAACAATGCGGAGACAGCATTCGGCACATAGCCTTTGGCGATATATGTTTCGTCGACTGGTTGCGTCCATCCGACGCAATTCCAAACTTCCCAAACCTGGAGGAACTATATATTGGCGTGAATGGCCGTTTCGACTTTTCGGCCTTCGCAGCGTTTCTTCGCACTGGCTGTCCGGCCCTGAAGAAGCTTACACTTAACAAATCGGACCAGGAACAAGAGCTGGGAGGGTGGAGCCAGCTGTGGCACGCCATCCGAGATCATCCAATTCGCATGCAGCTCGAGTTCCAGGATCTACGTTGCAAGGGATCTGCATTCAGTTTCAGTCACTTTACGGGCGAGGAGAGTCGCCAGCATGATCCGGGAATGCGCAATGATACATGGCGGGACCTGGTGCACAGCTTGGCGATATATCTTTCGGGATTGGGCGAGTGGACTGACGAGCTGAAGTTCTTCGAAGCCGAACCTGAGCCTGACACGGATGCAATCGAAGAAGAGGACTGGGAGCCAACTGACGGATGGATGGATGATCTCATTTGATAGGCCTTGATGGAACCTAGTAGGGTACGCGGCTGCTAGCTATTGTCCTGTTGCTGCTGGACAGAGGGACGCTTATCTGTCTCGGTCTAGCCCACGCCGATAAGAAGTGATCCTTGTCAATACCAACCCACGTTGGTGCTACTGTACCGCCTATTGTGCCGCTCAATGCACTAGGAAGAAGTGCCGAGCGGTGCTCTTGACTGTCAATGCGATCACCTCGGACGGAGTGCCGCCTCTCCGTAGTACAATCGCAGCTTCGAGACCGAGATGGTGCTTCCTGTAAGCATGAGGTTGAATTTGAGACGGGAGAACGTAGCAAATCGACTGGATGCTTGCTTTTCTATACTGTCAATGCTGCCGTCTCGGCCAAAGTGCCGCCTTTCCGCACCACGATGGAGGCTCCAAACACGAGATTGTGCTTCCTACGAGCAACAAAAGAATTCCGATCTTCGAGAATGTGCGAGTACAAGCGACACCTGGTATATATTCCACTTTACATTATTGCTACATCTTCGACTTTCTCGCATCCTTCACCCCCGACACCGCCTCTCCAGACATCAAGAAGTCGGGATATTGCCATCCTCCCCTCCCATCCGACGCACCACTCGTCCTCCACTGCCCACCATCAATCACCATCGTCGCCCCAGTCATATAGCTCCCCGCCTCAGAAAACAGGTACACAGTCGCATCCGCGATCTCCTTCACCTCCCCCCACCTCCCCAGCGGAATAGCCTTCTTGCTCAACCTTACACTCTCGGGATCACTCCTCCCCAACCTCTCCATCCCCTCCGTCCCCGCAATCGGCCCAGGCGTGATCACATTCGACGTAATCCCGTATGGCCCGTACTCGATCGCGATACTATTCGAGATCTGGTCCACGGCGGCTTTGGCAGCCATAACATGCCCCTGCATCGGCTTGCCGACGTAGTGGAAGCTCGCGCTGACGAAGATCATCCTTCCTCCCGTGCCTGTAGGACTGGCTCCGCCGGTGTTGGTATGCTTCTTCGCACTCTCAACCAGATGCGGCAAACAAGCTTTCGCAGTATTGAAACTCCCCATCGCATCAATATCCATAACAGTCTTAAACGCATTCGCGCTCAACTGGGCAATCGGCGCGAGGAAATTCCCAGCTGCGCCCGCAATAGCAAAGTCAATCCCGCCCAGTTCCTTCGCGCAGCGATCGGCAGCAGCTTTCAACGCAGCCGGGTCGCGGACGTCGACATTGCCTAGACCGATAACCTTAGAGCCGGGGCGGACGGTGGCTATGTCCTGAGCGCCTTTTTCGGTTTTCTCGACGTTCCGGCCGATGATGCAGGCGTTGCCGCCGAGGGCGACAAAGGCGCGGACTTGCATGGAGCAGATTGTGCCGGCGCCGCCGGTGCAGAAGAGGACTTTGTTGGTGAAGATGCCATCGCGCCAGACTGGGCTGAGGAATTGCTCGCGGGGGACTGGCATGGTTGCGGTATAGAGCGAAAGCGAGAAGGAGAGTTGATGGGTATCAGGAACTGGGAATTGAGAGGAAGTCTGAGTGATGGGACCGTTAATGCTGCTTATGTTGGACGCTGCTTCGGCCGTACTGTGTTTGCTTCAATCCGGTCGTCCGTTTGCTCCTGCTTTGATGCGATTTGGAGCTCGTAGTCCTAGGGCCGAGGTTATGGTTCTGTCTTTCACTTATTGAGAATAAAACGAATATTCGTTTCTACCTATACGTTGACAATTGTTTACTCACGAACTTGCTGGTGCTCGGTCCAGAGCCGAGGTTCCTTCCTAATTGGGCGATTGCTGGTAAAGCAAGGGCCACCCTCACGTTGCACGGAACGGCTTCCGACCCTTGTCGATGACGGGCAAGCTCTAACCGCCGCCTTGGATCACAGACCAGGAACAGCATCTCGAGCTCACAGAGCTACGCCAAACACCGCTCAAACCTACGACAGCATCAGGAACCTCGACCGTAAGAAACACGCGAAGTACACCGCCCAACATGCCATCAGCAGTAGCCCTCTGCAAGTTCGTGGGCACCATATCGCTCGGCCTGTTGACAGTATGCTACCTTCCTCCACCTCTCATCAGTACAGTCTAACTCGTACACCAGGGCGTCTCCTACACCCTATCAACCCAATCACTCCCCTCCCTCCTCACGCTGCCCTCCGCCACGCCAGCAGCCTACACCCTCGCCCAAACAACCCGTCTCTCGACACTCCATATCCGCACACTCAGCACTCTCAGTACTCTCTCGTTGGCGCTCGCGTTCTACCTCTCGCCCTCACGCGTACGACATCCGTATCTACTATGGACAGCTCTAGCGGCATCAGCGAGTGGCGGGCTCAATCTGGCGATGGACAAGCGCTTGAAGCGGCGGGTCGTGAAGGGCGCGGAGGATGAGGAGGATATGGATGATGTGAATGGCGAGCAAGTCGAGAAGAGGGCACGAGAGCAGCAGTGGATTGAGTTTGTCAGGACGGGAGTAAGTGGGTTGGGGTTCGTGATGGGTGTGGTTGGATTGTGGGGAGATGGTGCCTGATGTTGAGGCGGTCATGATCGGAATGCTAATGCGGAACATGAGTGTAAGACAAACTGAATGTTTGGGAGTATTGGGCGGTGGCGAGAGCGTTACGATGACTCCGGCATAGATGAGTGTGAAACCATCTCAATCAATATCTATTATCAACTCAACATAACTTCCGCAAGCTCACAGCATTTTCTGACCGGTCGCTGGGCCTCCCACCTCCTCAGGAGCCGGCACATTACTTCGCTGCTGGTCTTCTCAAGATGGAGTCGATGTCATCCAGTCAGAGGTCTGCTCGATCTCGTCCAACCAAGGGGAGAGCTTCCTGAGCCCCAAGCGGCGTGATAGCACGAGCTGCCGCTTTGCATGCGAACGCAATCGCCTGCCTGGCGTCCCAATGCCCGGCCTGTCTCTGTCGGACATACTCCGCCGCATACGCTCCCACGAACGAGTCACTATCAAGGCGCGTATTAGCATCGACCTCAGAAAACAGTCATGGTGAGTCAAGCGCGAACGAGAGATATGTATACCCAGCACCGGTCGTATCTCTCACCGCTACATTTCTTTCTGCAGGAATATGGCCGCTCTCTTTATCCGCCGTTGCGTAGTACGCGCCCTCTGGCCCAAGCGTGATGATCACGTACTTGACACCGAGTCCTATCCACCCCCGGCACGAACAAATGGCAAGCACTTGTCATATTCGTAGTCGGAGGTCCGGGTGTGGGAAAAGACATTCAGGCGAGGAGCTAGCTCGTGGTTATGGCTTCAAGCATCTCTCTAATCGCATCTCTGCGAGAGGGACAGGACAGACACTGTACTGTTATGAGCGATATGGTCACGTCGTACAGCGGCGGAGCATGAAGTGACTCCCCAGACCAAGACTGACACCAGCGGTCAGGACGACCATTACTTGCTACAAACAGAAATAGATTGCCTGCACCGGATGCGTCGCATTGCTGATGTCATTTGATCCCCATAAAACGATCTGGCGTGAGGTAAGGTCGAAGCCGCTCCAAACGACATCAAGGTCAAGCTCGAGAAGGAGAAACACATACAGTCATCGCACCGTCAATAGTCATCACGACCACCGCGTCCCTCATGTTTACTGCCTATAGCAGTACTTAGTAAAACAAGCGTTACAACCCTTCGTCGTCGGCGCTCTGCCGTTCTGGTTTCCAATCGCACAAGCCAAGCACAACGGCCAGCCAGCATTATCGTTCTGCGTAGCAATCTGTACACCATTCGCAATCATAGCATCCGTCTCAGCCTTTGAGTACTGCACCTTGCTCGTCGGCTGGTTGCTTGGGTACGTATAGTTGACGTTCGGTAGGTACACAATAAACACCGTCCCTGTCTGACCGCAGCCGAAGAACGTAGCGCGCTTATTCAAGCCTTGAGAGACGAACGTCGATACGTCGGGAATGAATGGCATCTTCTTCAGACCAACTGCCTGGGCGTTGAGGTACGTTTGCCGGATCTCCGTGCCGTTGGGGAAGTTATCAGTGGTGTCTGCGCTGTTATCGTTGGCTATCAAGACGTTCACAGTTCGAGCGGGCTGAATGAATGGCCAGATTGGAACATTCTGTCCGGCCAAACCGCCGTCCGCAAGCGTGAGCTCGGTGTCGTTGCTCACTAAGGTCGAGCGAGAGTACTTGTAGAAGGGGTTCGGATAGATACCGAAGACGTCGTTCAGAGCTGGGTCGTGCGGAAGGATGTCCTCAAGAATTCCAGGCAAAGTGCTGTTGTCTGGCTGCAGCAAACCACAGAAGCCGGGAAAGATATCTGAGCTGGTGCCGAAGATGTATCCGAGGTTGTCATATCGCTGAGTGCATTTCAAAGAGTTGGTCGGTTTGCCTGAGGTCATGTCTGTGCCCATGTACTTAGTGTTCGCGAAAGCAGAGACACCAGTATCCCAGGAGCCGTACTCGTACGGGTGGAATTCAAAGATTGGTCCGTCGATGGCTGGACTGCATTCGCCACGATCTGGAAAGCCAGCGGTGTCGACAATGATGGGGTAGGGCACGTTGTAGGCCGTGAAGTTGCTCAAAGTTGTGAGGCCAGAGAGGCGGGTGTTGACACCGCCATCAGGACCAAGTAGCAGCTGGTACGAGAGAAGGCGGCCATATGGGTCGACAATAGTAGTGTCGTAGCCAGCTGCCTCCTTTGCGGTAATGTCGGTGGTCGTCGCAACGTATTGCGTGAGACCGCTCGCCGACAAGATATTGGCTGGGAGAAGCAGGGAGTTCTGGAAAGCGTTCTCCCAGAGACCTGTCTTCAAAGAGGATACCGTAGGCCAATTGTTCCCTGCCAAAGAAGATAAAAACCAGGAGCCACCTGAAAGTCCGGCCTCATAGGTCAAGCCTTGGTAGACACCGCTGGTTCCAACGTTTGAATCGCGAATATCGAAGCCCTGGACAACACCGGCGGTCTCGAGAAGAGCTCGGTAGCCTCCTCCGCTGGAAGTAAAGCCCACTACTGGGAGCGACGACGTGCTGAACGAGCCTCGCTTCTTGAGCCAGGAGGCAAGACTGCCGTCTGCCTTCGACTTGCGCGAGGAGACGTAGCTGGCTTCCTTGGAGTTGATGCCATTCGCTGGGCGAACGAGGTTCCCGGCTGGACATTGCACCGTGACAGGCGCGTATGGCGTCAGGGCCTGACGAGCTTCCAATGCATTGGCCTGGCCAGACGTTGGTGCTGCAACTGAGATCTCCGAGATGGCTAGCACAGCGGCTGCTAACGAAAGTGGCCACATAGTAGCGAAGCTGTAAGAATAGCGAGGGTGACTTGACGAAAGAACGTATAGCAACACCTACCGAAAAAACCAGAGGTAGCACGGGAGATATGGACATACACTTATACGCACGCTCGAATTCTTGGAACGCGCGGGTCCAAGCCAAACCTGCAACAACAGTGGCGCTGAACCACGCTTCAAAAAGCAGATATGCGCTCGAAAAGGTTTGATCTAGAGCATAATTGTACTGTTATGTTCAGGAGGTGGATAGGATGTGGCTAATCAAAGGATCAGAACCCAGCACACGCCTTGAAGATCGTTGTGGATCCATGGTTACGCACCCCGCATGGCGCTGCCGCTGCCGTGTCGATCTGGCAACGAGCTGGCGATCCATTGTCCAGATCTTTCTATGTGTATTGAAAGTCTTGCCGGCATTCGAAAGTGGGATATGTTCGAGATAATTGGTGATTTCCGAGAGGCAGATGGGTTTGTCAGTATCGTGGTGAGTACTGCTAGGAGCGACGACCGACAAGCCGAGGAGAACAACCAGATGCGCTTGTGCGAAGTCTCTTTTTGGTCGAACCGGAGTTACTATGATCTGTAAAGTACAATGGGACGACAGCCTTCAATCACTGTGATGATGTGTCAGACTATTATCGTTCATCAGTCCTTCGTATCGCGATCACCATCAGCGACAACTTTATCAATGACCTTGTTATTCAGGCCTTGCCAACTGTTCTTGCCCCACACAAACCAAAAGACAATCGCAAAGATCCACACGAATACGTTAATCGGCAATGCGTAGTTCATGTTGGTCGTCGTGATCGGAAGATAGCTCGGAAACACCATAAAGATTCCCAGCCACGCTGTGAACAGCAGTGCAAACGCATTGATGGCCACGCCATACTTTCCGAGCGACCATGGAGCAGTAGTGAGGCGTCCGGTAAGCCGTGCGTGTAGCATACATGCGATCGCAATGAAGTAGGACTGGTAGAGGCCGAAAGTCGACAGAGAGATAATGACACTGAAGGCAGTGTAGTTGGCCAGATTGAGTAGCGAAAGCAACATGACGACGACGATCGGAAGCCAGACGGCACGGATAGGAATGCGGTGCTTGGGACTTATGTACGCGAAGTATGCTGGCAATGCGCCGTCACGAGCCCAAGCCCAGGTAAGTCGAGAGGCCGATACGACGGATCCTAGCGTGCCTGAGATGATGGTGCATAGAATGGCAGCGAGTAATGCTGAGGAGGCTGCAACTGAGTTCGTAGCAGCGAGGCATATAGTCATCAGCGGATAGGTGGCCACCGAGATGTCCTTCACATCGCCAAGGCAGTATAAGAACACCAGAACTATCCCGAAGGCCAGGATAGCATTGAGGCAGATGGACCAGAACATTGCTCGTGGTATGACGAACTTGGCCTTTCGAGTCTCCTCGCTTATGTGTGCTGAGGCGTCGAAGCCAACAAAGCCCCAAGTAATGAGGACCAGGCCAAGATTGAACGATACGAAGTCGCTGTTCCAACCAGAGCCGTTCGCCTTCTCTAACCACACAAATTCGTCAGACTTGTGTGGGGCCAGCGTAAGCAGGACCACAACAAACACAAGCCAGAGAACGACGTGCAGCACACCAGCCATAAATTCGATCCAGGGGATGAGGAAGAATCCGTACATGGTAGTCAGGCCAAGAAAGGCCAGGTAGGCGTACATGACGAGGATAGTGTGCCAGGGCTGAACTACATAGTTCGGGTAGTTCGTTGTCGCGAGTGTAGTAGTAACGTTGGCCGCGATATTGGTGATGCCGGCAAGGAGAGCCACCCACGAGAACCAGGTGACCCATCCTTGTACCCACGTAATAAACCGCTTGTGGCGTGACGGAGCCAGCTCCCACGTGAAGTGATATTGCACACCGGCGATTGGCAACATCGACGCCATCTCGGAGAGCGAAGCGACCTGGCACAGTACACCTAAAACAAAGGGTCAGCAAGTGTCTCGGATTTGTGAGCGAGAATTGGAGGGTCTCAGAGTGCCGCATGGTGGTTGATGCTTCCTTGGAGAAGTCTTTGAAGGCTGTTGATGCTGCCACGAAGACCCTGCCCTCCCAGCAGATTGACCTACCTGGTATGACGATGAAGAAGCCCCAGACAATTGCTCGAGGGCCACCATTGTAGAATACCAACCCAATGTTCCTATCCCACCATGAGCCGATGATCTGGAATGCGAGATGGCTCTTGACCTACGTTGCCATGGCTTCCCAAGAAGACATGTAACCAAGGGCGAAGAAGTACATCTGAGTATAGCTGAAGATTCGCTGTCTGTTGTTAGTACTGCTTCCAACTAGGTACAAGTTCGAGAATCACATACCCTCACGCCGGTCTGCGACCTCTTCGCGCCATAGTCGACGTTGTCATCAGCCACACTAGAACTGACCTGCACACTCTCCGTTGGCTTCATCTCGTAAGTAGGAGAAGTCATGTTCGGCTGTAGCCAGCTTTTTGAATGTGGAAAAGACATCAAGACGAGGTTGGAACTGTAGTAGATAAGAGAGATAGACTTGGTACACATCCCACCTGGTTTGAAAGCGCATCCCCTCGACTTCATGCACGATTGATGCACGATCAGAGTCCGGGTCGTCTAGACCGCCATCTGCTTCGGCACTTGGGAGTCAGTTTTGGGAAGGTGGATGATTCCCCCAGCAGTCAGTCTCGTAGAAAAGCAGGCTGCTGAGGAGCCGAAGAGGCAGTAAGGAGCACCAAAAAGTATTGTCAAGTGTGAGAGAGGTAACTTGAGCCTCCCCTCGCCTTGATCATCCAACCACAAGCTCGAGCGGGAAGAGCTCACGTGGCACTATTCTCGATAACAGCAACAAGTCGGCCAAGGGTTGATGTGGAGAGTGGTGGTATCAGATTGACTCTCAGCTTTATGGAGAAACTTGAACCTTGACTCGGCGACCTCATCTGGTACTTGTAGTGATATATGAGATGGCGGATGCGTCACTAGAGGCCGAGTTGCAATGTGCAGTAGGTGCGGTCGAAGAGGCATGTCTGAGCATTAGAAGTAACATGAAGACCAGATATGCACTGACATCCTCTACCAACCGCTTACCTTGCTCGACTGCCTGCACACCTTCTGCGGATCCTGCTTGAAGGAGTGGTTCGCATGGCAGGCGGCATCTGCAGCAAACAACCGTCGAGCTGCGGCACCATTTACATGCCCATCATGCCGAGACTCAGTAAGAGGGACGAAGGTGGACTGGAGAGCGAACACCCTGCTGGAGGGTTTCCTGAAGGCGAACGCGGATCGGGACAAAAGCGACAAGGACAAGGAGGAGATGAGAAAGATATATACGCCTGGCGATGATGTTCTGAAAGACACACGGCAGAATGCGCAGGAGGAAGATAGCGAGGACGACAGACTGATGGCGCAAGTGCGGGAGTCGAGTCTGGCTGGAGCTGATACTGGCGCGGCAAGACACCGGGCGGAGCGATCGAGAGATCGTCGGCGACGGCAGGAGAGCGGGCGAGGGCAGCAGCGAGATGACCAAGCTCGCTTGACAGAGGCGAGGTTGCAGCAGCATGATCAGCACGAACCGCACGTGGAGCATCAGCCCTCACTGCGCAGTCTGCTGAGTGCTTCTGACGCCGGTTCTCGTGATGTTCAGGCGGAGATACTACGTTCTATCTACGAGGAGGGCGTGCTCGAGGGAGTTGATCTGGACAACCTGACTCCTGCGCAGGAGGAGGAGCTTACCGATAGGATTGCTGCAGCGTACCGACGACGACAGCAGCAACAGCAGCCACAACCGCAGAACCAGACGAGAGACCGCTCACGAATTCGAGAGCATCGACCTCGAAGCAGCCGATCACCTCAAATCCAGCCTGCTGCTGTGTCAAGCCAGCCACGACAGCAGGCCCAGAGCGATAGTGAGACAGCACAACAGCAGTCTCGCGCACGGCCTCCTATATCGAGACCGCATCTGTTTGAGCAGGGTCTGCAAGAACCTGCGCGCACTGGGCGACGCTCTGCAAGTTCAACTAGTCAGCGGACCAACCGATCAGCAGCTCGCAACGAGGACTCTAGTCCTGCAAATCGATCAGCCACCGATCTCTCGCTACAGCCAGCTTCTGATAACACCCAGAGATCCCGGCATTCACGATTGTCAGGTTCCGGAAGGAGCATTACTGATCCAGACAGGGAAAGCATGAGAGAGCAAGTTCAACGAATGAGAGCCGAATCGAACCAGGAGAGGCCAGCCAGCTCTCGGACAGTCCAGAGCGCTCGTGATACTGCTGGACAAAGTGCTCCGGACCCGGCGCATGACGACACGCCCTCTCCTCGCAGCATACCTGTGTCTTCTTCCACCACAGCTCAACAAGCTGTTAGACCTGCTGTATCTATGGCCGCGTTCGCTCCCGAACTGGTGGCCAGTATGGGGTTCTCGCATACTGCACCGTCCATCTCTTGCGACCGCTGCGGGCGACACGAGATCCAATACGGTCTCCACTACAACTGCTCACGATGCTCGGACGGGAATTTCAACATATGCCTCCGCTGCTACCGGACCGAGCAAGGGTGCAACTACTGGTTTGGCTTCGGATTCAGAGCAAACGACCGCTGGTACCGCAACGCACCGCCCGAAGGCTGGCCGCAAGGACAGGAAATGCCACATGTCCTGATACCTCGACGATACACGAAAGGAGCCCAACCTAATCGCAACAATTCGCAACCGGTAATCAGATTGCAAGAAGGTGCATTCTGCGAATCTTGCTTCACCTTCGCAGACGACTGCTACTGGTACTGCACCGACTACTGCCTCGAAGGCGCTTGGGGCTTCTGCGACAACTGTGTCAAGCAAGGCCGACATTGCACACATGCGCTACTGCTCACATCACATGTCAGCTATCTCCAGCAGCCGCATTACGATCCCACGAAGTCCACACTCGTTGATTTACCCCATCTGGCCCAGGGCAGCTACGCAACGCTACCACCAACAACACACTGTGATATATGCCATCGACCAATTCCACCGAACAGCACCCGCTTCCATTGTTACCAATGCAGCAGTGGTGACTACGACATGTGTAAAGAATGCTACCGCGGCCTCGTGACGCAAGGCAAAATCAGCCAAGCCAATGGGCCAGATGGGTGGCGCAGGTGTCTGCAAGGTCATCGGATGGCCATAGTAGGCTACCAAGATCGACTCGAAGGTGGCCACCTTCGCCGTACGATCAGCGAGATGGTGGGTGGCTGGGACTTCAAGGACGACGAAGCCACACGAGCTGGGCAGGCACCATCATCTGGTAGACTACCACCAGCGGGCGGGCAGGGCATGCGGTGTCTGTCGCTGTACAGCTACTTCCCGGCCGAGGGCGTGACAGACGAGCTGGCGTTCCCGAAGAACGCAGAGCTGAGAGAGGTCAAGGACGTCCAGAACGACGATTGGTATCTGGGAGTTTATGCGGGAGCGGTCAATCTGATACCGAGGAATCATGTGAGGATGTTATGACTGATGACTATACCCAGCACGAGATGACGACAGCATTATTATCACACAGTATGTACAGCTTGCCACTGATCTGACCCTTTCACCCAAAACTCCCACGCTACGTCCTCAGCTCTGAAAAAATATACGGAAAGATCACCACGCACGCCTTCCAAAACACTCCCACACTCCCAACAGCCCGTAATGGCATCGCCAACAGGCTGGCGCTGGTGATGTAGATCCAAATCGCGTACAGCGCGACGGCAAAGAAGTGGTAGAACAGCACGAACGGCCGGCGTATGATCCCACCCAGCAAACCGACTGGTCCGTCAACGCACTGTCCGCCGAGTTTGAAGTACTCGAAACATCCCATCTGCAGTGCCTTGAGCTGCGCATCGTCGGCCGCGAACAGCGAGTAGAGCGCTTGCGCCAGGATGTTGATGACGGAGGTCAGACCTTTGCGTCGCCAGTGGAAGGTGCGCATCTGTTTCCGTACGAGCGTAGTGTTTTCGAAAAGCGGAACTTCTTTCGGGCTCAGTAGCTCGGTGAACAGTACGACATCGTTGAAAGCTACGGTCATGCCGCCACCAGTCAGTGGGTGGCGCATGTTCATTGCGTCGCCGAGGAGGATGAGGCCTGGTGTTTTGTTCGTGGTGGGTGGGAGGAATGAGTTCGGCATGGAGCGGAGGCGGTCGCGGTCGATTGCTGCTTCGAATGCCGGGCGGACACTTTCGGGTAGTGATGGCACGACGACGTTTTTCAAGTGGCCTTTGACTCCGCCCGCTGCAACGGATGCTGAGGGCAGATTGTCGGGTATATCGACCAGCGCTCGTGTCTCGTGGGTGCCGATTTGGTACAGCAGGACTGGTGCTCCCTCGCCGAGCACAACGTGGCCGTGGCATGGCATAGGTAGATCGGCATCGATAAGCTCCAGACCCCAGAACTTCGATCTTCTCACTGGCTCGTCTATCCTAAACTCCTTCCGGAACTTGCTGTTGTATCCGTCCGCGATGATGGTAAGCCCGCCGAAGAACGAGTCCGACTCGCCATTGACAGTCGCCTGCACGCCCAGAATCTGATCGTCGTATCCACTCCTCACAAGGTCCGTAGCCGTGGCCTCGACCACAGAGACATTCGGCTGCTGTATCGCCTTCTGCCGTAGTCGCTGGATGAATCTTCCATGATGGAACGACCTGCCCTCCGGCCGCTTCCTCTTCGTCCCTCGCATCTCATCTGTGTTGCTTTCCTCCGCCTCTCCATCCTCCACCTCCCGTGCATTCTCCGGATACGGTATCCGCACCTCCTCGCCGTAGTATATCACATCGTATCCATACACCTTGATCGCATCGATCTCTTCAAGGCAGTCCCGCAGGCCCAACTTCTCCAGCGCCTGCACACCGCCTGGTTGCAGTAGTTCTCCAACAATGCGATCAGGCTCCTTTAGCGACTTTTCCAGCAGTATGACACTTCGGCCTTGGTCTCCAAGGGCAACTGCTAGAGCACAGCCAAGGATACCGGCGCCAATGATCACGACTTCGGCTTCATGGTGGATCTCGCGCTCGTTCTTCGCTTGGTCATCGGTGGTGATCCTTTTGAGCGTGTACTGGCTTTCATGCGACATTCTGAGGATAGTGGTGGTTGCGGGGATGATTGCTAGATGTCCAAGTGACACTTGTATGCTCAACACGTGTTTATGCAGGAACCTACAGTACAGGACGAAGTTGCATTCACGACTCTAAACTTACCTTACGATGATCGTTCCACAATCGTTTATGTGGCGTTCAGGGTCCTACAGCGATTGAGTTTGACGCCTCCCATTTAGACTTTGGTCCAGCATCGACGACATCTTCTCCGCTACAAATGTGGAATGAAAGGCCGTTAGAACCGCACAACTACTTCTGGACTATCGAGCCTTACAACTAGCTGTCATCCCCAAACGACAAGTCCGTCACGTGCACTGCTGCAGGCGTACGTGCTCGCCAACGCTGTACCCGAGTCGCAGCTCTGCAGCGTCAGCAGGCATTTTGGTTGAACGTTTTCGGCGACACATCCTGCACCGTTCCTTTTAGGGTCACTGTGCGTCTGTACGACACACCTGTCAAGCGGGTGGCTGCATTCGGGCGTTGTCGATTAGGCGAGGATCTTGGTGGCACTGAAAGTGATACGTTACACAAGGACCGCATGGTCAGAACAGGAAATGTCAGAACTGCGTATGATGCTGATCACAGGGTTGGATATGCGATGTACTTGACGGCTGGTTGTAGAGATGCTGTGTTGCTGCGAAGATCGAGCTATGGAGATTAGTTGGCATGGTTTCGCGCGATTACCTGTGAGCAAGCTTCTCGAGCTCCTGCGTAGCGACGGTGTGATGATATCTGTCGGCTTGTTGCATTAATCGTCAGCTGGTTGTGGGAGATCTCTGAAGATGCTGAAGGCCTGCAAGCACCCCAGGCTGATCCACTGACTTGACGACGGACCGTAGTCCGGTACAAGGTGCCCACAAACATGAACAGCTTGAGCGGTGAAACTGTCGCTACCATACGTCGATCGCTCAAGTCTGGCTTCAAGTGTCGTAAGTCCAGTTATTGATGTGCCCACCACCAGTCCCACCCCACGATTCTGTACGTGTCCCACCAGGTGTGTGTTGACAGCAGGACGTTTCGGAGGTATGACCAGTAGCACAGCAAGTCATTATTGACATCCCGGCATGCCTGACAATATCATATTGTGTTATATCCAGGACGGGGTTGTCGGAACCTGCGTCGAGATGCCGTTTCAGCGATTCGGGATGACAGCCGACGACCTGGCCGGCATCTTCGCACGAGACCATGCCAATAGAGCTGGGTTGAGAGCTTACGGAAGCAGTATGTTGCATCTGCCGGAACTTCGCGACTTTTAAAGCTAGCTCTTGTTGTCGTCGCTGCTGGTAGCCTATCTTTTTACTGTAGCCTTGTAGCTCGGCTGTACACCAATGCCACGGGAATAGATGAAGGTCGCTCCTTCGTTCGTCCGGAACATTGTTCCGATAGCATGGCTGCGCATCTTCTCGCTCGCGAAAGGAGAAGAGTGGAAATACCTCGGAAACGAGCTTGTTTCCAGCATTGAGCATTAGCGCTCCGAAAGCCATGGTTCGGTACTGCACATTAGCGAAGGGATTGCTGCCTGTATGAAGATCTGCCGTGGGTGCTGAGGACTACTTCGTGTTGTGGTGTAGTACGGAATAGCCACTCGAGCCACTAGAACTGACCATCGTGTAGCGTGCCTCATTTGACTGCCAGATGTGTTCAAGCAGTGGCATGAACACTCGTCGTGGCGCTGGCTCCAACGTGCGCGCGTGATGTGCTCTGATGCGTCCGAGACCTCATGGCTCCGTACTGTCTATTCCTCTGCGACACCATTGTGAGACCGTAACGTTTGGATGTCTCGAATACGGCAAGCATGGGTGGTGGTGCGCTCGTACGACTCGACTGCTAACCGACGTCAAAAGGTCTCCACGCTTTTGAAGATACACACAAGCAACAGAGACGAATTCCAGGAACCGACATATCACTTGAATCGATCCTAAAACTTAGCGGAACTCATCAGCTTCCGGAACATCCTCATAGCAGCAAGACCGAAGTTCGGTCGGATATGGTTCGGAGTATACATCTTCGAGGTCGGTATAACATCCAAATACACTTCGCTGGTGGATTAGTGCGTCTAAAAGTATGTTTCGAATAGCGTTTACTTCAGCATCGTATTTACAGCATAATTGAGACATGGTGTACGGTGCCCGTACCCGTGATATGAGCAGGATAACCTCGCTGGAGAGGCACGTGGTAGATGTTGAAGGTCCTCCTGGCACTAGACTCATCCGTGCTTCCATCATCGTCTAGAGCACTCGGGCGAATGAGACGAGACGAAAAGCACGGATATAGGTTGTTCTCGCGGTACCAAAGACCGGTAGATGTGCCGGACACCGCCTCCAATTGCTGGACATTTTCGCAACGTCCAGGAGATGTCTGCTTGGCCACCTTAGGCGTATGATCGACACAGCGGCCCACGCGCTTATAGACAGATAGGTAAGCTGATGCAAGTCGAGCCGTAGAAGACCTGAGTCCGTGGACAATCGTTTCAGCTCCCGGACTTTGTGCAAGCGAGCAATGTGAAGGATGTCGCGTGCTTGGCGTTCTCACAAACCCTGGGCAGTGTTCCAGTAGTTTGATACCGTAGCTGGCCGGTAGCTAGTCTCGCCAGTCAAGGATGGGCAGAGGCAAGCATCATCCAGCCAGTCACCGAAAATTGGCTCGCAGTTTTGCACAAACAGATAAACTGTCCACGGCCCCGGGACAGGTTCGAAGTCACTGCAGTCTGTAGCAGCGCGAGCTGTGGTACAGTACAACATCGATCACGCGGAACCCATCCATCGCTTATCCTGCCGAGTGACAACGCCTAGAACGGCGCTGACCTCTAGCCTGATCGAGGGGCTGCATTATTTCCTTCACCGAACGCGTGGGACCGGTGACCAGGGTTTTTGCACCAATGCCCATCCGATCTCCGACAATGCTCGCTTCCTCCGGGGAGAGCAGGCCTACCCTGGCCTCTGGCCAGTAATCGATTCGCACCTGGTTATCAAAGCAGCAGTCGCACTTCTCGATCGGGACGAACCACCGAAGCTGCTGCATATGATAGCGATGGACACTCGGTAGGTAGATCTGGGCGGCTCGACCACGGCTCAAGTGAGTTGCACATCGATGCCACACCGCATGGTTGGACTCACGACAGCAAGCTATGGACGACGAGTTTGCTTGCGAGTACGCCTTGACTGTTTGCCTTCGCGCCTTGAGATCGTTTTCGGACTTCAGCGTGGCAGGCGACTGCGGTGGAAGCATCCATAGTCGTACGCTCGGAGAGCAGTTCCGGGTCCGATCCTGGCGGCGCTGGAATGCTCGAGGCCCCATTATCGCTAACAACCTATAGCCATTCCCGCACTCACGTTGTCCGTGTCGTGGCTACCTCAAGGATTCAGCCTGTAGAGGCTAATATATCCAAACCTTCTATAGGAAGACCAGCTGCTGTTCTAGATCGTGGATTGTGAGACAATCCAATCTCTCGAGCTCATCACCCCACCATCTGCGCCGGCGCCAGGTGACCGCAATCGGTGTTGGGGTTGAAGAAATGTACTGTACCGAGGCGAACCAACGTGAAACACGCGCGACCGTTGCGCCGTCCGTTCCCTCAAAGTTCCCGCCTTTCGACCGTTGCCAAGACACGTGAATGTTCAAGGGGAACCTTGACTGGACTTAAACTATAGACTCCACCTCGACATGAGTAGTTCGCCACATCTCTCCCGCTTCCTACGCGAGCCTCGCTTTTTGGGCGCAGAGGAATGGTTCGCGCATCGCCCTTACTGTCTCAGCCGTTCACCAGCGCGGGTGGCTGCTACACAACAGATATAGGACGGGATGAAAATCCGGTAACAAAGGTCCTGCAACCCGGTTCTGCCTCACAAGCTAGCCAGCAGGGTGGTACCCTCGTATACGGTAGCTTGTGCTTGTCGAACGTTCGGGCAGTTCTACTTTCGCCATCACCTCGCATCGCGCTAACGAAACACAATTTCAGTCGGTAAATGCAGCTTTCTGCGTTCTCGAAGGGATAGGCTGATGGCGATGGTGCTGCAGCGGATGATGCGAGGCGATGGCATCAATTCGAAAGCACGAGAACTACGATAGATGCTTGTGCTGCACCGAATGATCGCCCCGTCGAGCGCCGGCGGTCAATGGCTGCACCAAAACCGTTCTGCGCGAGCAATCATCACTCTCGTCTAACCGAGCTTCTGGACCCCCTGCCTTTTCTTCTATTCGCTACCGACATTGCGAACAACACTGTGCTGATTTGGAGAGCGTCGATGTTGCATGGATGTTGGCACTTTACCACATTCATATGCTCTTGCATAAATCCAGCCTAGAGATGTCGGTCAAAGGCCTGATTCGAGGTGCAAGGTTTCACTTGTACTGGGAACACTTCTGTCTATCCCTCCGTACATTGCTCATCCGCTTTCTACTGTATCACTACTCCTTGTCGCAGCGTGGCCCTTTCGGCCTCATTTGGACACAAATTTCTTCTCCATTTTCGTTGGTGACGCTTGAGCTGCTGATCACATTTTTTAGTGGCGCTCGTCTGCACGCATCCCGACCTTCACTTGTCACTTTCATAAGGCTCCACAACGCCCTGAAGCTGTAAATTCTGCTGAGACCTATGCAGTTCTTGATACCTGCAGAATCTATGCAGATCATACATTGTCACTCAAGCTACCACTGTTCGCAGATTGCACCAATCGACAACAGCACCCAGATACAAGATCTACTCGCTTCCTCTTTGCAACACGCATACTGGCTTGAGTGGCTTCACACAGATACCGCTTCAGGAAACAAGCGGAACGGCGTCTGGTGTCCATGTCGCCACATAGGCGGCCATCGCCACTCCAACCGCCCGCCGGCAACTCATTTGCAGACAGTATGGCACAAGTTCGACAAGCGCCTACTCTCCCAACGCTCAGCAACTTCACTGGATACGCACCTGCTCGCTCACCATCAGAGTATCATCCTACTTCGTTCCTAGGCCATACATCGCACACTCCAACAAGTACTTCGACCCGGCTGCCACCAATACAGTTGCCGCCACTAGGAACACCTCACCAACAGCCTTCAAGCGACCCGTTCTCCATCAGCCACCTTCTTTCGCGAAATCCTAAGTCGCCCGGCCGCAAAACCTATCAGCCGGCTCGTCCACAGCTTCCTTCTTTTCAACCACAGTCAAATTCACCCGCTAGCAATTATAGCGCATCACCACATGATCGAACTATACAGCGACCAGCTTACCCACCCCCGTCTCATCACTATCTGGATCAACCTCTCACGGTAACTCGAGGGCACAGTCAGCCAGCGCCTGCACAATCGCATCCTCAGACCGTGCATCCGGGCTGGCGCTTTCCTCCTGGAAACACAGATCAGGACCAGCTTCGGCATCACCCACCCTTTGGCACGCCGACATACAACAGTTCCCACTATTCAGGCTCCTCTGAGGCGTCGCCGTTGACAACTTCGTTGCCTTCGTTCCCTGCTAGTGTCGCCATACCTCCACCATCTTTCAACTACCACCTCACCATTCGTCAACAGCCAGCTGCAGCCCGGGCATGCGGTTTCGGTGAACGAGACAGGCGTGTCATCGACCCGCCCCCTATTCTGGAACTCAAAATCACCGACAAAGCTACTGGCGGCCCTGCCCAGGATGTCAATAGCATTCTAGCACTGCACTGCGGACTCTTGAGCCACGACGGCAGCGACGAAACCGAGGTACCACCCGCACAAGAGGGTCAGACTACGACTCGACGTCTCATGGGCACTATCGTGGCCTCGCCTTATCAGGCCAAGGATGAGCATGGCGTCGCCGGTACCTTCTTCGTGTTCCCAGACCTCAGCTGTCGAAGTCCTGGTAAATTCAGGCTCAAGTTCAAGCTCCTGCGTGTTGACATTGCTTCGATGAAGCCAGGCGGCATCTCACCCACAGTTGCGTCAAGTGTCAGCGATATATTTTCCGTGTACACCGCGAAAGACTTCCCGGGCATGCGTGCCTCGAGTGGACTACTGAAGGCTCTACGGAAACAAGGCTTGAACGTCGGGGTCAAGAAAGGTTCGGATGCAAGGAAGGGCAGCAAGAAGGCCAAGAAGGAGGAAAGCGCCAGTGACGAAGACGACGAGAGCGAAGATGATGGAGAAGGAGAGCCAGGAGGCAACGCTTCTGACGCAGGATCCGGCGCTGGTGCGCCATCGAAGAAGACCAAACGCAGAAAGACCGTCTCTCGATGACATACGTGAGGAGCTACCCACCTCGGGTCTCACGACGATACCAGTTCTAATCTGGGGTCTCCTAACTGTCCAACAACTCCACCACTACGGAATACTGTTCATCGCTTCCGCTCCTCGCTGCAGTATTCGAAAAGCTCTAACTCTGCTCTTTCTCGGCCTAGCCTTCACCTTCGTAAGAATCCCGGTATGTATGGCGAGTCATCAGCCTTCGACCATTAAGATCAAGGAACATGGACGTTCAGCATTCTACCGGTGCCCGAACTCCACGCTTGTGCCTCGATTTCCATCATCATCATTCACAGTCACCCGGATGCACTCACGCCACTTGCATATTCATATATCGGGCGGTTTGGCGTCCCGCGGATCCCCTGCCTTCACCCTCGCAATTTGGACGCAATATCAACCCAGGCCTGGATCCTTGCTGGGTCAGCCGAGATCTCCGAGATTTGCAGATTGCTTTCACGACGAAGGATCGCTTGGCGCGAGGCAGACCATCGAGTCATGGGCGATTGTGTACAGCAAGGCCAGCAGGGCTGACCATGAAGGGCGAAATGAAGCTCGCAAACTAGCATTATTACTATATCCTGGGGTATGGGCGCGCCGATCGCACAGCCAACAGCGATGTCCTTGTTGATGGACACTACACATTGATATCCTTTCGGTTACCTCGCATGAGTTGGGTGGAAAGCGTTCTCGTCGAATTTCACAACGGAGGGAAATCATTCTCAGGCGCATCTGTAGAGTAGAGCGTTCTCGGCCATCATGAACACTATACAAGCTAATGCCTCCCACGGCGCCATGTTCCGCTCGAGGATGATACATGTGCGAAGTTTGGTCGGCTCAAGTCCGTCGGCGTGGAAATAATTGACAGATTTCACATTTCACATGCTATACGTTCCAGAAGATTGCTCGGAGCTCACCAGGCGGGACCTTGCAGACCCGACCTCGAATTACATCACGATGAAGACGAAGCGGGGAGAAAAATAAGAGACACAACTTTACTGCATTCCTCTTCGCTCTCGTCGTTAGATCATCGCACTTCCGATACAAGATGAAAGCCACCATCTCAATTCTGCCATTGGCGGTGCTGGCCACTGCTCAATTCCAACATATCGAACAACAACCTCTCGAAGGTAGCCCAATTGACGAGCTACTTGGAGCAAAGGTCTCCTCGGAAGGATCACTCTCCATCAAGGAGATCCCATTGCTTGGGTTTGGCACTTGGAATCTGAAGGACAATTGCACCGAAGCCGTGTCATACGCCATCCAGCAAGGCTACAGACACATCGACTGTGCTGCTGCTTATGGCAATGAGTTCCAAGTTGGTCGAGGTATTGCCGAGGGTTTGCTAAAGACTGGTCTAAAGCGGGAAGATCTCTGGGTTACTAGCAAGCTGTGGAACGACCAGTGAGTATGCTAGTCTCTCTGACGACCTCGGAGAACTAACTACGACAAGCCATGACCCAAACCAGGTTGAAGCAGCCATTGATGATACACTCCGGAAGCTAGGCGTAGGCTATCTTGACCTCTACCATATGCACTGGCCTGTGAAGAACGGCTGGTTCGGCAGAAAGTACATCGATTACGTGGATACCTGGAGTGCAATGGGTCTGTTGTTGGCCAAGAACAAGACTCGCCATATTGGGGTGTCTAACTTCAGCCCGCATCAGATGGAGGACCTTCTCAATCATACCTCGCATGTTCCTTCTGTACATCAGATGGAGTAAGCAATACCCACGCAACACCTGTCTGTTGCCGTACTGACCTCGAGCTCTCGCAGACTCCACCCGTACCTCCAGCAAAACGACTGGGTGAAGTGGCATTCAAAGCACAACATCCACGTGACAGCCTACTCCCCTCTCGCCGGGACGAACCCGACTTATGATACTGGAAACTTGACACAGCTCCTTAACAATACCGTTGTGGCCAAGATCGCCTCCAAGCGCGAATGCACGCCGGCACAGGTTCTCTTAGCCTGGGGCATGCAGAGAGGTACCTCTGTCATCCCGAAGACTTCACATCTCAAGCGTGCGAAGGAGAACTTCAAGTCACTGAAGTGTGAGCTGAAGACGAAGGATGTGAAGAAGATTGACGAGCTTGGCAAGGCGTATAGGCGTTACAACAATCCCGGCAAGAGTTGGGGCCTGGATCTTTACGAAGGGCTGGAGGATAGCAAGGGCAACCACACGAAGCACTCATGAAGATGATAGGGCCATGAGCAGAAAGAGTCCAAGAGTTCTGTGAAGCTCACCTAGATGTATGGAGTAGCTTATATTACCTTACACTCTCGAGATTACTTATTACCAGGTTGCTTACCGGATTATTATGCTCGAGAAAGTGGTAGAGCAATGGCACGAAAATGGCTACTATTACGTCCGAGCAGAACCTTTCTCCACTACCATCCTGGTGTGATGGCCCATTTTTCCGGCGCTCACATCACGATGGCTCAGCAGATGTATGATCGTACAGTAGCCTCAGGAGTGCTCGGCTTCTTGGAGAAGATCTTCAACCGCCGTTCTTCTGATCAGTGATCAGCTCTGCATATCTGTCATACTCATACGGATCGTCAGGATGCCGGAGATCCAGTCCTCGTGAGCCCGCCTTCTCCTCCCGCGAGAAGTCCTGGAACATCGCTTGCACTCCTGCCCAATGCTTGATCCTGTCCTCTGCACTCATCCTGGCCATGATCGCATCAGCTGAATGCTCCGGATCGGCCGTCGGCTGTACGATACCAGCTCTACCACGTCTGAGAGCAGAGCGGATCGCCGTTCTCGTAGCTTCGTCATGCTGGTCTGATGGCAAGAGAGATGCCAGGAGCAGCACGCCTCCCGAGTACCGGGTAAAGGCCTCTCTATCCATCTTCCAGACTAACAAACATGGTGGGACGTCCACCAAGAGTAGAACAGCTACGAGCTGGCATAGCGATATGTTGGCAAGCATCAGGCCATCGATTTGAGTTCAGGATACAGGCCAAACCTCTCGATTGTTGGGAGGTCTGTAAGAAAAAGCTTGTAGCGTTACCAGTTACCATCTACTTACTGTAGGCCGTCAGGGACATGACCACCAGGCTACCTCGCACCTCAAGTGAGGTGTGATGGAGGAAAGAATCCTGACCTCGAGACGTCATTCGTGTGAAGTGGGTCCAATTACCCTTCCTAAAGCGGAATGGCGCGTATCTGAACCCGCGTCGCGCGTTCTGGAAAATATCAACGTCGGCCCTCGAGATCCTGCTTCCTTTCGTTCCCTTTCTCGTAGTAAGACTGGGCCATCGGAAGGTGCAAGACGTTCGCGACGATGAAGTACGTCCTCGTATCTGGAGGTAAGGATTGTCCATTCATATCCGTCCTCCCACAAGCACACCAGTGCTCTGGGTCGTGGGGAAATGTGCACCTTCAACATGCCCTGGCTATCATGTTCATGGTCCTGATGGATGCTGATAATGACTGCTAGGTGTCATCTCCGGCGTGGGGAAGGGTATCATAGGTAAACACCATCCTCCACGGCGCCGTCAGAACATGTCCGCTAACCTGAGAAGCCTCCTCCGCCGGCCTGCTCCTTAAGACGATGGGGTTGAAGGTCTCTTCTATCAAAATTGACCCATACATCAATGTCGACGCCGGGACCATGAATCCGAAGGAGCACGGCGAAGTCTACGTTCTAGACGATGGAGGTGAAGTCGATCTCGATCTTGGCAACTACGAACGTTATCTCAACATCACCTTGTCGCGTGCGAACAATATCACGCTCGGAAAGATCTACCAGCGTGTGATCGAGAAGGAGAGGAGGGGCGACTACCTCGGCAAGACTGTCCAGGTGGTGCCGCACGTCACTGGCGAGATTGAGAAGTGGATCACGGATGTCGCGAAGGTGCCAGTGGATGATACAGGCGAGGAGCCCGATGTGTGCATTATCGAGCTTGGTGGCACTATCGGTGACATCGAGGGCATGGCTTTCGTGGAAGCACTCACCGAGCTGAGACGCAACTGCGCAAGGGAGGACTTCATGCAAATCCATGTCTCGTACATTCCGGTGGTACACGGAGAGCAGAAGTCGAAACCAACCCAGATGGCGATCAAGGCTGTCCGTAGTGCGGGCTTGATACCTGACTTGATCGCCTGTCGATGCGAGAAGCCACTGGAGAAGGCTACGACCGACAAGATTGCGCGCTTCTGCCAGGTGCCAGAGCGACACGTTCTTGCCGTGCGAGACATGCCGTCTACATATCAAGTTCCAATGCTTCTCGAAGATCAGCATCTTGTTGAGCTCATGACGACTACGCTGCAGCTAGATAAAGTGCCTCGCGAAGCGGAAATCCTTGAGAAAGGTACTCGAATATGGAAGCTATGGAAGAACCTGGCTCTCAACACCGAGTTTGCGCGCGAAGAAGTCGACATCGTCTTGGTTGGCAAATATTTGGAGCAACCTGACTCGTACTTGTCAGTCATCAGGTCACTCGAACATGCTTCGATGTGGTGCGGTCGCAAACTTCGAGTTAGGAACGTCGACGCGGAAGCACTAGAACCAGCAATGAGATCGAAAGATCCTGCCGCTTTCCACAGCGCATGGGGTGACCTTGTTGCGGCCCAAGGTATCCTCGTCCCTGGTGGATTTGGAACTAGAGGCACCGAAGGCATGATCGCAGCTGCGCGGTGGGCTCGAGAGAACAAACGGCCATATCTCGGAATCTGCCTAGGCATGCAGACGGCTGTCATCGAGTTCGCGAGAGATGTATGTGAGATCCCTATGCCACAAGCCACATCATACGAATTCGACGGCAACGACGAAGACCGACTCATCATCGTCATGCTCGAGCACCACCCCGGCCAGCTTGGCGGAACCATGCGACTCGGTCTGCGACCAACATACTGGCAACCAGATACCGAGTGGAGCAAGCTGCGTGCCTTGTACGGTCTCAAGAACGAAAGCATCAATGAGCGCCACCGCCATCGATACGAAGTCAATCCTGCTTACATTCAACAACTTCAAGATGCGGGCCTCACATTTATCGGCAAGGACGAATCTGGCAGGCGAATGGAGATCATCGAACTCAAGGACCATCCTTGGTTCGTAGGCGTTCAATTCCACCCAGAGTACATCTCGCGCGTTCTCCATCCTAGCAAACCGTATCTTGGCTTCATTGCGGCGTCTGCTGGTATGCTTTCGGAAGTCACGAACGGGGGTGAAGGGCACATTGGCGGCGAGGGCGTAAGGAAATGGAGTGGTACTAATGGGCTGGTCAATGGGGATACTGCGGCGTTCTGAGCGGAAGTCTCGGGATTATGAGGCATGATATCAAGTGCTTTCAGGCTGTGCATGAGCATAAGAGTTGGTCAACGGCTTAGGGAGGTGGCATTAATGCTGATGTCGATATGGCACGGGAAAATCGAACTGATAGATGGCTAGCTGGCTAGACTACATGTTCTCACGAATCGAAAACATTCTTGGAACTGTATCATTCACTGTAGTGCCATCACTCGTATTCGTTTAGTCGAGAAATCGATCCAGTGATGCCTGAGGTTGTCGGACCTTCTCGAGCTCAGCCACGGACTTCGATTCGTTGCTTTATGCGTCTCACCATTGCTCCTCGCGTGCCTCGTTAGCTGGCCCGATACTACCTCGATTGTACGACAGATATACATCCCACGGCTGTCCTTATTCTTAGCGACAACGAGTGTGACCACGAGCCATGTCTGGCAGATTTGTGCGAGCGTCGAAGTACCGCCATGTCTTTGGGAAGACGACGAGGAGGGAACAATGCTATGATAATTTGAGGATAAGCAAGAACGCTTGGTGAGGATTGTCCAAGGCATGTTTACCACAAGCGAACGAGCACTCACATCAGCACAGGGACAGCAACATCGTCAAAGTCAACCCCAAGTACCTGGCGGTGAACTGGGAAGCGAGCGGCGGCGGCGCATTCGCAGTGATACCACTAGAAGAGAAGGGCAAGCTACCAGAGCAACTCCCGCTATTTCGAGGCCACACCGCAGCAGTGCTAGACACCGACTGGAGTCCCTTCAACGACAACTTAATAGCGTCAGGATCCGACGATGGAAAGGTGTTCCTATGGCAGGTCCCCGACAACTTCACGCTTCATACCGACGCCGAAGAGCCGGCGGATGTCACGCCAGTGGGGAAGCTGAGCGGGCACTCGAGGAAGGTCGGGCACGTGTTGTTCAATCCCGCGGCGGAGAACATTCTGGCCTCTAGTTCTGGCGACTACACGATCAAGCTGTGGGATCTCGAGGATGGCAAGGCGAAGTTGACGCTGAAGCATGGCGATATTGTGCAGTCGCAGTCGTGGAGCGCGAATGGCAGTATGCTGGTCACAACATCGAGGGACAAGAAGCTGCGGTTCTGGGATGTGCGTCAGGAGAAACCAGCACATGAAGTGCCCGGCCATGCAGGCGCGAAGAACAGCCGATGCGTGTGGATGGGTGATCTGGATCGAGTGGTTACAACTGGTTTCTCGAAGATGAGTGAGCGCCAGCTCGGCCTGTGGGACCTCCGCAACCCGAGCAAGCCTGTAGGAGGCGACTTCATGTTCCTGGACTCGAGCTCTGGCGTCGGTATGCCGTTCTGGGACGACAGCTGCCATATGCTCTACATCGCTGGCAAGGGTGATGGGAATATCCGCTACTATGAATACGAGAACGACAAGTTCGAGTTCCTCTCCGAGCACAAGTCGCCTGAACCACAGCGAGGGTTGGCTTTCATGCCGAAGCGAGGGGTCAACACGCACGAGAACGAGGTCATGCGTGCGTTTAAGACCACCAATGACACTTACGTCGAGCCTATATCTTTCGTCGTTCCACGGCGATCGGAGACTTTCCAGGAAGATATATACCCACCGACGGTTGGCACGAAGGCAGCTATGTCGAGTGGCGAGTGGCTAGGCGGCAAGACTGGACTACCACCAATGTGGTCCATGGAGGACATCTACGACGGCAAGCAGCCTACTGAGGTTGCAGTCGCTCCGTCTTCAGCATCGAAACCCACGGCTACGATAAGTGCGCCTGCGCCAGAACCTGTCAAAGCACCAGAACCGAAAGTCGAGGCACCTGCGCCAGCACCTACACCAGTAGCAGCCCGCGACCCACCGAAGATGGAAGAAAACAAGCAATCCATGGCCGCCATGGCCGACAAATTCGCCGACGACGAGCCAGCTGAAGATGATGATGACGACACCAGTTCTTTTGAAGAAGTGCAGAAACCCATCGAGCGTCCCTCCACAAATTCCGCAGCCCTGCCATCACGAGACGTCGAGTCGTCCCTACCAGCCGCTAGCACGTTCACTGGTGAGACAGTATCAGATCAACCTAAAGCCACTTCTGTGCCCGTCTCCGAGCTCGAGAAGAAAGACGAGTCTGCCTCCAGCACCGCGCCAGTGCCTTCCGCAAGCGCAGCCGCGGGCGGCTTGAGAGATGTGTTGCAGGAGATACGAGGGATGCTGCAGAGTCAAGGGAAGCAGATTGAGCAGCTGACTAGTGAAGTCGCGCAGTTGAAGGCGAAGGTCGGAGACTAGAAGTCACGAAATGAAGTTTCGCCGACGAGGAGGTGGTTGCAGAGGAGGCGGAGGGAATTTTCGAGGAAGGATAGTTTTCTGGGGAGAATGTCGAGGAGTGTGTGAAGAGGATGTATCTCGGTTTGGCGGAAGTGGTTGTACGCATTGGATGAGTTAAGGCTGGACGATTGAACGAACGATAGCGCTGCGTAGCATCGGATTGGAATGAGAAAAGTCGATTGAACCCGTTATCGATTACATGGTTCTATAGCTCGTGCTCCTTAAAGTTCCATGCTTCAAGTATCTCGGTGCTGGCTATCATACATCCTTGCGCCGTTCGCATGCTGTAGAGACATTACCCATTCGTTCCCTTAGTCGTAGGATCATGCCTTCGTTAATTCATGCAAAAAGCAATCTGTTGAAACAGCCGATCCGTGAAGCAAGCAAACTCCGGGTCCAGAGACATCAACAACCATCCAGCACCATTTCACATCTACTACTGGGGGAGAACGCATCCGCCATCAAGTCCTCGCACCCCGAATATCAGGTCGAACACGCTTACCAGATTGGGTCCGGCAATCACCTGCCTCCTAGACAGGCGTCGTGCCAAGCACACAACTCGTCGCCTGGATTTTCTTCTCCATCGTATCAACCATCTCCTGATAGTGACTCATCTTCCCAATCAACCACTTCTCCAGTTTCACCGTCTCGTCCTGCTTGATGCGCCCGTCATACAGCATTCTCGCAACCTCAAACTTAATGATGTCTCGGAACCCTTGCAGTCGCATCAGCGCATTGTGGCGCAGGTCCCAGATCTCCTCGTCGAGTGTCTTGAGGTACGACTCCCAAGCCAACTCGTTCGATGCGCGAGTTGGTGGGGAGGTGATGGAGAGCTGACGCCGGATCGAAAGGGGCGAGAGCTGTGCTGTCACGAGCGCGAGGTCCGGGGCTGTGGACTTCGGGCTGAAGGTCGGCGGGTGCAGGGGCGTGTTGAGGGCACGGGAGTCGAGCGGGGTGAAGGGCGGGGATTCGAGACCACGCATGTCGACTGGGACGTGGGGTTTGGCATTATACACCGGGAGCTTGTAGGTATTGACGGCGTGGGTGTTCTCCGGGATTGGGGTCATGGTCACGGGCGTGATTGGTGACCAGGATGACCCGAACGATGCCGTCGTTGACTCGGCACCGGTGGATGTGGGACTCTGGTCGGATGGACGACGGCTGAGAAGGTGATGGTGTGAGCTCCGAGGGTTCGTACGGCGAGGTGCATCGTTGTTCAGCTCCTCGATGCGGGCAATGGAGGTCTTGATCGCTGCCTCGGAGAGCTGGAAGTCGTCAAAAGCTTGGGAGAGCTTCGATGGTGTCGAGCTGTTGGTGTGGGTCGGCATTTGATTCTTGTCCACGTGGGCAGAGTCGTAGCTGAAGTTGTCCATCCCGTGGTCGCTTGAGTTGCGGTCTCGAAGGCCTGGGTCGTGGTTCTTGATGTACGAAGAGTAGCCGACCGCGCTCTGAGCCCAGAAAGCGCGGCGGTGCGGCGGCTGAGCCTGTGATGAGCGACGCATGTTTGCCATTATACCTTGGTGTCGAGTCTGATTGTTTGCCGTGACTGTGGAAGGCGTGAGTGCTGCTGAAGGCAGGAGCCGTGTGTCGTATAATAGGTGCTTAGGGAAGTGATTCGGTGGTGAAAGCGTAGTGGTAAGGAGCGTCTTGGTGGTGGCAAGGAACGTGGTTCGAAGCAAATACTTCGTTCGTTTGTGCAGCGAGTGTGATTGCGAAGTCGCAATTGCAAGAATCGCAGATGTCGAGGTTCGAAATTCTTAGCGTCTGGTGATGGAGAAGTGAAGGAAGGAGCGTTGACGTCGTCCAATGGGTCCACGTGATGCGCCGAAATCGTCCAAACCGAAAGTGCCGACCGAGCGTGAAAGCTGAATGTGCTTCGATAACGCAATCATGGGATGGCGGAGAGGATATCAATGGCTCGAAAATATCTGCGCTGGCACGCGCGCTGAGTACCTGGTACTTGGGAGTGACACCCGCAAGCCACTTCTCCCAGCGACGTGTCGTGTGATCGAAGAAGTGTGGTCTGTGGGAATGGTGTGGTCGATGCTCGAGTCTTGACGGTAGATAGTCAGGTACCGATCGCAGGTACCCGTCGATGGTAAATGAACGGTCAAGGATGGTACGAAAACGTGAAAGCATCAAGGTTCCTTTGTACGCTCGAATGGTGTTTCGACGCGCAACCGAAGCAAGAAGCGAAACCTACATCTTAGAGAAGTCTCGTCTTACCAGATCTATCAACCGCTCGAGTCCTACTGCTATGTCCGGATGGCAGGAACATCACTTTTGGTACCTCTGATCAACTTCTGGTCAAGTAACACATCAGTGGTCTTCAGGATACGCGGCTGCAAAATACTGCGTTCGGTCACTCCAACCTAAACAAAGCATGTCAGCAACACGAACAATGGTGGAGGTGAGGTGCGAATGGTGATACAGCATGTCGCCGCATCCGGAAGCTCGCTTCCAGCTGGCACGTGAAACTTCGCAAGTCCACGCGGAAGCTGCCACGATATAACGATAGTTGTACGTACCGCTCAATAAGATGCAATCCCGAAGCCGTCTGAACGACGTTCGAGATCTCGCTCGGTTTCAACGCAAAAGATGCCTCCTCGAATTCTTTCTGCATGTCACCCTTGCCGAAAAAGCCACTGGTACCTGCATTAGCCAGCTCTTCCCTGCGTATTACGATCTATCATATTCGAGCCGCGCCAAGCCATACGATAAATCCATCGTCGTTAAACGCGGCTCGTGATGTGCGAGGTAGTAGGGTACTTACAGATCACCGCGCTTCCTCGCGGAACTACAATCGCTCTCCGTCGTCGCGACGTCGCCGAGACTAGCGGCCCCCGTCTTGATCCGTTGCTCGTGGGCGCGGATGATCTCCATGGCCTCGTCCTTGGAGCGCGTGATGTTTGCTTCGCGCCACGAGGAAGGCCGCCGCGAGTCGCGGTGCTTGACTAGGAGGTGTGCGCAACGTATCTTGCCGTCAAGGGCTGTTGGGTTCGGGGCACCGTCCCGCCCGAGGTTTGCCGTGTGGTATTGGCCCATGTAGTGCTTGAGCGTCTCGCTGTCCGTGTCCGCGGGTGGCTCCCATTTCGACTCCTTGGTGCTGGGATTGAAGTAGTAGGGCAGGTTTTTGCTGTTGGAGTGTCTGACCTCCTGAGAGTTGTGTAAGGGGTTTGCCTTCAGCTTGGGTAGGCTTTACTCACCCATCCTGCCGGTAATCCGGTCGCCTGCGAAGACATGATGTTAATATATGCTCTGGTGGTCACCCTTCCCCAGACTCATGGGAAACCTCACCATGGCTTCTGCCGCTTTGTGGAGTAGTGGTTCTGCCTTCTTGCTCGCCTTCTCCACAGTTCTGGCCAAATTCAGGCAACACGTGGAGTAGTCGCTGCTTTTCCTGAGAATGTGAGTCGTGCTGTATAGACACACGCGCAGAGTCACTTGAGCAACGACGGTCGGCAGGTGAGCGGGGTCAAAGCAAAACGCCCCCAACAACGGATTATTCACCATCCTCGAATTTAGTCACCCTTCTTTAAGCTCACCGCAGTAACTTTCGACTTCGATCCAACATCACCAACTTCGAGCTTGATACGAACATCATGGCGTCTTACGATTCCCCAGCCTCGGAAGGACAGAAGGAGGTCGAGAGCAAAAAGATCAGCTTCCGCTTCTGTCGCGAGTGGTACGAATATCACCTCTCCAGACATCACTACCTACTGACGCCTGTCTAGCTCCAACATGCTCTACCCAAAAGAAGACCACGAAACCAACACCCTCATGTTCGCCTGCCGCACCTGCCACTTCAGCGAAACCGCCAACGCCGCCTGCATCTACCGCAACTCCCTCAAAGAAACCATCGCCGAGACCCCCGGCAACGTGCAAGACGTGGCGCAAGATCCTACGGTGGGTGCCTCCAATAACAGTGATAATCCCGATAGCAACATGTCCTCCTTTGGTGATTCTGCCTACGACTCGGCGAACGAGGGCATGGAAGACTCCGAGGGTGTCGACGTCGTCCCCTCCTTCTGCACCATGTGCGGCAACGAGATCCTATGCCCGTTCTGCGAGGGTCCGACGGACCGCGGGATCATGCTCGAGGCTGAGGATCCCGAGGGGCACAGGGGGGAGAGCGCGGTGGAGGATGAGAGGCGGGAGCGGGCGCTTTCGGGCGTGGCTCCTCGGAATTAGAGGGAGGCAAGAGGAGGGACTACGCATACATTATACACTGTGCTATCTGTGAGCGGTATTTCTGTCAGCAACATGTGCTGACGGATGTCTGGGTGATAGCTCCCGCACGCCGAGATTGAATGCGCGAACTGCCATGCGAGGGATGCGGTTTTCTTTCAGAGTCAGCAGCGGACTGCTGAGACTGGGATGGTATGTCACACCCTCTATCTAAGCGCATTTCGGGGTACTGACATCTAGCAGGCGCTCTTCTACGTCTGCTGCGAATGCCAGCACGTGTGGTCGACGCTTGACGAGGAGAAGAAGTAGAATTCTCTTCGCCGTCGCTTTTCGGCTGCATCCCCGAAATCACCTGGCGAGGACGGGTACATCATGGCAGACTGGGACCAAGGCCTGGCGCAAGGTGCGATGGATGACTTGACTTGACTTGCTTTTAGCGAGGCGCTTGGGCGAGAGGGACTAGGTGCATAGACTACTTATGATACGTGAGAAATGATGTTAAGCATCGCAGGCTCATAATTCTTGCCCTCCTTTGGCCGCACCGACCCTGAAACCGTTTAACACAGATGGTATGATCACGCCTGGCTCAAACGGAGAGGAAGCTTTCCCGATATATCTCGTACATCGCCCATCTTTCAAGGCATGATCCTCCATGCCTGGTATGACCCCCGAAAACGCCCTCGCTATGCCATTCCACCCCCATCCCCTCGCCATGCCCATATACACTCACAAATGCATCGGCGCCAAACTCAATATCTTACTCCACTTCTTATCCCTCAACTCCTTGCCCACCACACTATTCATCCTGCTCCCAATCGGCTCGCCCCCCTTATTGATCAACACGCACGCGTTATCGTCGAACTTCACCACGCTGCCGTCGGGGCGCTGGTACTTTTTCGTCGTGCGGACGACGACGGCGTGGCGGATGTCGCCGCGGCGGACTTTGTTGGCGGCGGAGACTGAGACGGCACCGCCGGACTCGGGGCCGAAGTTGCGCTGCTTTTGGACGACTACTATTATGCGGTCGCCTGGGGGGCCGAGTTAGTGAGGGTGGTGGGAGCTGGGGAAGAGGTTGAGGAAGGGTGGAGCTCGCTGGGCTCGCTGGAAGGGGAGGGGGTGGTACCGATGCGAGCGTGCCGTTTCATCTTCATGACTTTGACGCATTCTGCGACTGCGGCGCCGGAGTTGTCGATTACGTTGACCATTGTCTGGTGGAGGTGTTAGAGCTCATATCATCGCATCTGTATCGTCGAGTCTGGGTCGCACCTTGAGTTGGATCATCGTGTCTCGCTTCCAATGGCCCGCAGGCTCCGACGATGCTATGTATGAAGTCCTCTCGAGTTGAAGAATTATTCCAAGATGTGCCTGGAACCCAGCAGTCTGGCTTGGCTTGGCTTGGGTGCATACCATAGAGTTGCGGGTAGAATATGCGGCTCGGGAGAGTCGGGACAGGGATCTCGCGCTAGGCTCGTGAAATGCGGCTCCAACGTCCCGAGCAAGTCGAACCAGTCGTGGTGAATCCAAGTGGCTGAAGGGGGGATTCGAGGGTCATCCTATTGTCGCGTGGAAAATACGCCGCGCGTAGTCAAGAAGGCTGTTCTTGTTTCTTAGAGTGTTTGCTTGCTTCTTGTTTCCAGCATGCGGTGATCCATCCCAACGCGGTATACAAAGGACGATCTGGATTCAAGGCGAATGGGGCTGTGAAGTGGTTGACCGGTCTGTTTCCTTCTCGCGGCGCGCTACACCGTCTGGACTACCAAGGGGGTTACTGTCACTATCATCGCTGTCCTTCTTCGCGCGGAGATCTGTACCGGCGCAAACATGCCTCGCCATGCCGCGGACCTGGAGGAGGCGCTGAACAAGAAGGGAGGGCTCACGCTGTCGCAACTGGCCAACTACGACGACCTGATTACGGACGCATTGGTCGATCGGGTGTGTCCTCTCGCTATATGTGTGGCTAGCGACCGATACACTGACCTCTTGAACAGGTATACTTCTGGTCCATCATCCGCAAACTCAAAGGCAACAACTACCACGCCTGCCGCGGCGTGCGCGAAGAACTGGTCTGCAAGATCCTACAAGACGAGGCTATCATCGAGAAGAACCCAATCACCGCCCACCAGAAGCTGTTAGCGCTACCAGGCATCGCAAAGTTTTACAGGGGTCTGGGCAGTGAGGACGAGAAGGAGCACTTTGAGCGCCATCTGCGCAAGTACATCAACATCTACCTCCCGGACTGCCCGTTTGAGGTGGCCACGACGAATCGCTACACCATTACTACAGCGGAAGCATGCATTGTAGCGCGGAAACTGATCAAGCGCGGCGAGACGGTCAAATTTCTGCAAGGGATCCAGGTGGAAATGACGGAGAAGGAGGAGAAGGAGCTGTCGAGTCGGACGGACTTCAGCATTGTTCTCTCGAGCCGGAGGAAACGGCCTTCGCTTTTCCTGGGTCCGGCGCGCTTTGCGAATCATGATTGTGATTCGAATGCCAGGCTCAACACTACTGGACCGCATGGTATACACATTGTCGCGCGCAGAGACATCACGCCTGGGGAGGAGATCACGGTTACGTATGGCGAGGATTACTTTGGCATTGACAACTGCGAATGTCTTTGTGGGACTTGTGAGGGGCTGCAGCGGAATGGGTGGGATCCGCTCGGTCCGGTATTGCCTGAGAGCAGTGATGAGGAGGATAGTGACGAGGAGGAGGAGGAGGAAGAAGAAGAGGAAGCTCCTGCAAGACGCAGAACGCCGGCTAGGTCGCGTGCCGAGAGTCGCTCCCCCTCGGTCTTGGGCAAGCGCAAGCGCGGCGAGGATGATGCAAGCTCGAGCCGGAACGTTCAAGCACGAGAGCACTACGAGCGAGCTCAGGATGAACTGCGCGAAGACGTGTCCCGCTCGAGAAGGAGGTCATCTGCGACTAGTCAAACAGCCGCCGGCGCCTACGACGACGATACGCAATACTCGGAGCGACTGCCAAAGTCACGAACGCGCTCTCCGCAGAAAGACGATCTTCTGGATCGCATCTTCAGTCTGCTGACCTCAGTCGGGGCGCGGAGACTGAAAGAAATTGACTCTGGTCAATCGACTCCATTGAACGCGAACGATAGTGGTGACGACAGCAGCAGTGATCGGTCATTGACGCCTCCTGACGTACCTACGGAAGACGACACGACAAGACGACGGCCTGCACCAACTTATGCTGCTGGCTTCTCTCGTCCATCGAGTGTCGAGGTCCTGCAAACTGAGCAGTTACCTAGTCCGAAGAAGACGCCAAAAGACTCTCCGAACCATCGATTGCCAATGATCAAGAAGGAACGCAGTATGTCCTCATTACGAAACGTCACGAACATCGAGGACTCTGAGGCAGAATTGTACAAAGTTCCTCCTTCTCCGTCTCCACAGCCTCCAAAGCGAGGTCGCGGGAGGCCACGGAAGTATCCTAGGCCAGAGGAGCAGAAGCAGCCAGAGCACAATTCGCAGTCTACGGCTTCGAGCTCACAGTCGCCGCCGCACGATAACTCATCTGTAGTATCTCAGGCATCGAGCTTGACGTCTGTGGACTCTTTTGCTGCTGGAAATATCGCGTTCAACATATGTCAAATGCTCACAACCGAGGATGACGATGCAGACAACGAAGAAACGCTGGTCGAAGACGACGCCGAGGAAACACAAGGCGCCACAGAACCCGACGAAGCCGACGCCGAATCCGCCTCCAACACCCGCAAACGTCCCCGCCGCAGCCAACGCAGAGGCGCCCTCGATATCTCCACCCCACCAATCCAATCCATCGAGCGCACCACCATAACCATCCGCGACGACGACGACAACGACTCCGAAAAGCGCGGCCCACCCCGCACCCCCGCCGACTACACACTCACCGACAACCTCCTCTCCACCCCCTACCACCGCTGGGTCGAATGCCGCAACTGCGACGAGTTCTTCGTGCAAAGCGAAGCCTACCTCACGCGCATCGCGTGCCCGCGCTGCGAGCGGCACAGCAAGCTGTACGGGTACTATTGGCCGAAGACGGATAAGGAGGGGAAGGGGGATCGGGAGGAGCGGGTGCTGGACCATCGGACCATTCATCGGTTTATTGAGCCTGGGGAGGAGAGGTGGGAGAAGAAGGGGAGAAAGACGCTGGC